>Ga0182030_10006576_pt1 | contig 24489 bp, 19 predicted proteins | sample 812S3MmetaG_FD_121299 | JGI IMG/M metagenome (GOLD analysis project Ga0182030, IMG submission 121299) | Permafrost microbial communities from Stordalen Mire, Sweden - 812S3M metaG (Illumina Assembly) | ecosystem: Environmental > Terrestrial > Soil > Wetlands > Permafrost | place: Sweden...
CCGTACTATTCGTCACTGGTGCCACAACCTCCTTCCCGGGAACTGTGACCATCGCACTCTGTATTGCCCCTAACGCGCTCATCTGCTGTCCAATCCCGAAACTCCCATCGTTCGTCCCAGTGGTCCATTTGAATCCGCATTGTGTCCCTGTTGTTCCGCCGTTGCATACTGCAGCTGCGGCTTTGGCAGTCGGGGTTAGGATGGAGGAGATGGTGGGGAGGGTGAAGGGTGCGAGAGCGGTGGTGGCCGCGAGCCAGCCAGTGAAATAGGCTTTGAATGAGAGCTGGTCGGTGTTGCAAGTCCCGACGTTTTCGCAGGCTTGCTCTTCGACGATTTGGTTGGTGGGAAAGAAGATTTTGGAGGCATTGAGTATGCCGCTGGTGCGTTCTTGCCAGAGGGAGGAGCCTTTTGTCTGTGCAATTCTGTTAGTTGGATTATGTGATGTGAGAAGAAGGGACGTACGTAGTTGAACATGTTTGCGGCGCCGTGGAGGTAGATGCCGGCATTGTAGGTCCATTGTAATCGGTCGACTGTGGTACAGTTCTCGGTATCGGATGATCCGTCGAAGATGTTGTAATTTGAGTCAGTTAAGCCAACGGAAGCTTCCCAGTCCCAGATCTTCTCGGCCCATTGTGCGTACGTATCGTTGCCTGTATATCTAGCCAATCTCGCTCCCAAGTTGAAAAAGCACCCATTCGCAATACTGTTCTTGTATGTAAACCCATTGTTGAAAGCAAATATCTGCCACCGTAATCCACCTCCACATGTAGTTGTATCCCATCTCGAAGCCATCTCATTAAACACTGCTTGCGCCAACGCCAACCATTGGGGACTGCCTTTCGGTGGGTTCTGGAAATTCGTCTCGGCTGCTAACATAGCTGCCATTCCCCAGAATCCTTGATCGTCGTTGCCTTCATCTTTGGTTTGATTGACGGGCATGTAGTCGTTGTTGGTACCGACTTGGAAGAGGAGGGCCTGTTCGACGACGTCGTTATAGGTGCTGTCGTTGGTGTAGTGCCAGTAGTCTACCATTGTCATCATCATTCCGCCTCCTTCCCACCAGAAATAGGGCGGTGGTAGTGTGCCTGGAGTATCTCCCTGAGTTTCTGTTAGCTCGAGCTTATAGAAGCAATTGGTGAACGCACGGTGTTATTTCCGGTGTAGTATTTCATCAAATCATGAGCTACTGTTGAGGCAGCGCTATTTATTGAGCCTATGCAAGCCTGGTCAGCTATAGTCTAGTCTCTGAAAGCTAGATGTGTACCTGATGATGTTGTATCAAGTGTGAGAGCACCAGCCGTCTGCACCAGAAGTGACCGCCATAACAAAGATGAAGGTCGCATTATTAATTAGTTATAGATACCTGTATTGTCTACTATGGAGAAGAGTGCCTCTGGGGGGTGATCGCTATATACCAGCGAGGTTCCTTTCGAAGGATCGAGGAGTGAGGAGCGGAAGAAGGATCCGCAAGAATGAGTGTATTTAATGGCCTATCAAAGGTACCGAAATAGAAGTGAAATAAGAATGATAATCACAGATCATGTGCTGACAGTTCTAGCCTGCCAAGTGGCAATGTCGTGGTGAGAATAGAAGAATGGTTAATGAAAATCGTGACAATATGCGGAGAAGCCAAGAAAATCAGAAAGAGGAGAATGGAATCAAATGACCAGATTATGAAGATCGAAGAATTGAAACAACTGAAGGGAGGTACCAGTCCTGCATCCTAATTCCATCCATCTTACACCAGTACGAGGCGGTTTCGATGTCTCTTCGTGGAGTTCGCCTGAGCTTTGAAACTTGAACAGTCTCAATGAGGTCAGACTGACACAGCCCCCGGATCTAAATTTGTCCCATCACTGTATCTGTCGCATCAGACCGCTGACTGCAGCCCGCCATTGAGCGAAGGTAAGTTGTTGGGAGGTCGATCAACCTTCTCGAGTTCAAACACTTGAGGCAATCCGAGAAGTCCGAAAATACGGGGAGTCTTACGGGAAGTGCCACATTTCATCAATCGCCGCCACATCGTTGGTCTCTTTCATAAGCTTTACGAGAAAGTCACCAGCCCTTCCGCGCGGTCACGAACCAGGCTTCTCAAAGTACGAGGAGACTTCATAAAGGATCATGGAGGAACACCACTTGTACCACTCATTTATTATGATATATTATTATCACAGCAGCTTCAAAGACTACATGACGTCTCAGCGAAGCCTCATTATTGCGGTTTCAGTATACCTTCGACGAAATCTCCTTTCAGTTTGAAGGCGACCTTCTCCATTTCTGGGTCAGTAGCTTTAATCGTTTGAGACGCGCCTCGTTTTCATGAAAACCAGCTGAGGTAGTAAGATACGTGCCCGAATATTGATATCTTGAGAATGTATTTCATCTACATTCCCGTCCTCGATGTTCAGCTCTACTTGTAGGACGTGTCCCGTTCGGGTTTGGCGCGCTGCTTTAAGCAGAGCTCCGATGTCGTTGTTCAAAGCCCTCACCTCGAATGCAGTCTTTCTCATGGACTCCCGACTCATCTTCTATCTTTCCCGCTCTTTGTCTTCCCCACAAAGGTCTAAGTGAACCTTAGGTGAGAGCGCTCGACTCAGGGATACTTCTGCGTCTCAATGTTTGAGCGCCACAGTTGAGGCGAAGATTCGCAGATATGAACACAGGGGTTTCCCACTCAGGGACCCCACCTAAGCGCAAAATTCTATCTCTGGTTACCTATCTGCTCATGATGGATGATGTTATCTTTTGCCAGATCCCCTCGGATTCAAGTAGCCAGCTTCTCCGCTTGCTATTTGTATTCACAACTCCAATTATATGGCGAAAATCTATTTCACCTATTCCCATCTGCCAAACCGCTTGATGGCTGGCGAGCCATACCTATCAAAGCTAGCCAAACGTTGCTGGAAGTCGGTCTTTGTGCCTTAATCGAATACGTTCAGGTTTTGGGAACATAATGCAAGCCGACGGAAGCTCTGGGCACTTCTGTGCTCGCACATGGGCATTGAACTTCTCACCGCACAGAGAATTTGGGTCGTTGCTTCTGAAAATGGGTTTGCTCTCAGGCTCATCTTCGTCCATGTTAATGGCTTTATTGCGAGCATATTCGCGTGCAAGTTCCTGCACAATGGAGTTTCATTTCTCCATCGATTCTGCTGCGTCCGGTTGAACGTCTTCATTTAAGTCTGAAGGATTGTAGTAAATGGCGAGTAGACTCGCCCGGAGAAAACGACAGCAGCAATTGATCGTCGGATACAGCTGATGAAAGGCGGGTGTAATACAAAAGGAAGAAGAGAGACCTGGAAAGGACTTGATATCGTATGCTACAGCATTCCCTTTATTAATCACGTGGGTAGCGGCTAGCTGAGCCAACCCCTTTTTCGCTGTTAAGCGAAGCGAAGGCTCGGCCGAAGCTTGTCTTCTTTTGAAATAACGTACACCGCCCAGCATGTCCAATCAAAGTCTCGGTTGAAGCTTTCCTTCATCTGGAATACACCGAGCTACCTCGCTCGGCTTCCATTGAATCCAATCTCCATCGCTTTCTATTTGTGTCCTCTCACTACCAGTTTTTCGTGTTCCTCGGTCTCAAGCTATATCATGTACTCCGAGCATTCGGCCGCCATTGCGGCTCCCCCTCAGAGGCGAAGAAGACCAGCTTTAGCATGTCTTCAGTGCAGGAGAAGAAAAGTCAAATGCGACCAAAATAATCCATGCAGTCGGTGTCAACGGTCTAAGGACGCAATCTGTACATATAGTTCTGATCCTAATCTTTCCTGGCCCTCTGGCAGCGTTAAGGGACATGATGTTAGAGCACGTTATCAGTTGGAGTCTATATTGCAATTTCCCGCTCTAGGATCTTCAGCTGCAACAACTTCTGCTGCGCATAGTCCTCACTCCAATGTAACTTCGCGTTTTGCAGAGTCCGATTCTCCAGAAAGCCGTGCAATTATTGCAAAGTATCCTCCAGTCGAAGGTGAACAGACTGCACCTGCTTCTATACATACGCCAGATATAGAGAGACATGTCACAGACCGCGAGTCTATCCCCGATTCAAGTCTCGGCCCTCGACAATATCTAGTGAAGCCGAAGCTATTTGGAGAGAATCATTGGATGAACCATTTTACACAAGTAGGATCTTCTCATATATAAACTTCTCATATAATAGAATACTAAAAGATTCCAAGTTTGAAAAAATTGCTACCTTTATGTTTGACAACAAACAGAATGGTTCATCAGACAATCCCTCGGAGCTCGCCTTGCACCTCCAGCAGTGCAAAATCCTTAGACGAACTCTCAAATCAAAGTACCCTTTCGACGGGTTCGCAGTCTCGGACTATAAAAGCACCATCCCCGCGAAAGAGGTCTGTGATGAACTCGTAGCAAACTATTTCCGCACCTTCGAGTCCGTCTACAGAATTATCCACATTCCTTCGTTCTATGCCTCCTACGCCGAATACTGGGTCAATCCTGACGGGAATAACTGCTGGCCGAGAATAATTCTCATCCTAGCCATTGGCACGGTTTTCTTACCAGACTCTACAGCGGCCACATCCCTTCGTGCTATTGCACGCCAATGGGTATATGCTGCTCAGCAATGGCTCTCAGCCCCCCTGGAAAAGTCCCGCATGAATATGAGAGGCCTTCAAATACAATGCCTTCTCATCTTAGCAAGAAAAACCCTTGGTATTGGCTCTGACTTCAATTGGTCCGCAATGGGCATCCTCGTACGAGCCGCAATGCAGCTGGGATACCACCGAGATCCAAAAAAATTCCAGGGAATGTCCCCTCTCCACTGTGAAATGCGGCGAAGACTCTGGGCGACAATTATGGAAATGAACTTACAAGCAGCTTTCAATTCTGCAATGCCACCGCTAATATCTCTCGATGACTTCGATACTGAGCCACCACTCAATATCAACGACGATGAAATCGGCAAAAACACTGAGACCGCTGTCCCACATCCCCAGACTGTTTACACACAAACATCCCTCCAAATACATCTCCATCGTTCATTTCCTTCTCGCCTTGAAGCTGTCCGTGTAAGCTCAACCTTCAGGGGCGACCCATCCTACGAACATGTCCTGAAACTGGGAAAGGAGATAATGGCCTCGTGCCGCTTCCCATCCTTTAGCAGCCCCACCCAACCTACGCCTTTCCACCTCAACCACCTCGATCTCTTACTCCGTCGCCCAATACTTGCACTGCATCGCTCTTGGGTTATTAAGGCGAAAACAGATCCACGCTATTACTTCTCCAGGAAGGTGACGCTTGACACCGCACTCGTGCACACGAGTTACTTACTAGATGATGATGTAAGTCCCCATCCCCCCCCTCAAACCTAAGTTTAGAGCTTATTTCATGATTTTAGTGGCAACGCCTCCTCATCGTTAGCCCTTACCTCACAAGTAGCTTCTGGCTCCCAATCCTGTACATCGCCCTCGAGCTAATCTGGCAACTGGAGGAAGAATCTCCCGGCGCGAGGTCAGCACAAGCGAGATCATTGCGGGCGCCGCTAGTCGAGAGCTTGAGACGTTGTGAAGAGACCCAGCTCTTGAGAATTAAAGCCGATGAAGTTGATGTGAAAGGGCCTTTTTTTATTGCGGCGGTGGTGGCGCAGATTGAGGCGATGGAACGGGGGGAGAGTGGTCAGGGGGTGATGAATGCGATTGAGGAGGCTTCAGGAAGGAGTATTCGAGAGTGTTTAGAAATTCTGAAAGCTAAAGTTCCGACTGCCATTGAGCAAGAAGAGGCCCAGGAATGCGAGGGGATTAATGGGGTGACTGCTAGTACTGGCGATGCTACTGGAGGTGAGTATGATTTCTTAAATGATATGGAGAATATCGGTGAGATAGGAATGGGGATGGATTTTGAGGTAAGCGAGATGGAAATGGGAGCATTTGGGAATTGGAATGGGGAATCGTGGCTTTGATGTGGGTGCTAAGAGCACATGGGTTCGGACGTTATTGGGAGAACTCAATAGCCAGGAAGTCTCTGATTGACAAAATTTCTATGCATTTAAATGATCACACTTGTTCATCCTTGCATGCACCTCTGGTAGGATATGGACGAGGGGTGCAACAGGAAAGATGATATGGTAGAGGTTTAGGGAAGGAACGGGAGGCCAAGGCCGATCATAGGTCTGCTTAGGAGGGTGCATGGTGCAGGAACATTGTGGCATGCCAAAGATATTCTCTCTTAGAAATAATTAATCAGATGTAGGGATCATGACATGTTACAAGAAATATTTCATTAGTAAGGTTAGATTTCTATCCCTGATGATGTGTCTCTGTGATGTGCCTGTGGAACCAATCACCTTGGTCCAGCATCTCCTGTAAGCAGTTGTCAAATAGGAAAGCGCCAACGGCATTTTTGCTTAAGTTCCACTTGCACTCTGGGAGGAAAGATTGGTGCAAGAGCGTGACTCAACACCTGCGGAAATGGGAAGGAACGAGGGAGTGAGGGAAGGAGTGTGCGAGGGAAGTGGACCTATTAGTGCCATTGTAAATCCCCTCGGATTCGGAATCTCGCACGCCCATAATTTATCCCAAAACAAACATATCACCATGCCACCCATAAGCTCTATTCAAACGCCGACCCATCCGTCTTACATTCTGAAACGGAATTTTTCCCCTCGAATGCGGTTCATAAAACTGAATACTTCGCTCAACGTCCAAGTCAAAGGGTGTAAATTGCTAAACAGAGCCATACAGTTTCTGAGGAGCAAATCCACTGGAGGCCATGGCGTAAAGAAAATCTGTCCATGCTGTCTCTCCAGGCAGATCCGATTGAGAGGGGGAATGAAAGAGAGTTTTGAACACTTTCATCGCACGGGTAGAAACGGAGATCGTTGGCTGGATGTCTTTTTGTTGTGGAGGGGGCTCTACGACTGGTGCTGAGTTCACAACTGCTTCGCCTCGAGTTTTGACTTTATTCGTGGAAACCGTCACGACCGTTTGGAAGGGCTCCTTAGGCGGAAGACTGAGCTTGGATAAGCCCTCCTGAACGCGCTCGTGGTCGTTAATTTCCGCCTTTTCTTTAGGTTTCTTAATCGGTTCGACCCACTCAGGGGTTCGTTCCAGTCGCCGACTCTGAGGAAAGAGATGTCGAAATAATTGTGAGAGTGTGCTTCGGGTTTTTTTCTCGTAGAACTGATCCACTATTTGCCAGACTGAGTCCAAGTTTTCCTCCGCTTTTCGCATTGCATCTGTAGTCTTCTTTGTGCGGCGTTTATCAGATGGATAGGAAAATCTTCCATCTGAGGGATCACCCACTTTTGCGAGGGAGATTCCTTGAAAGGCACCATGTACTTTTGCAAGAGCCTCAACCTTTTTGGAGAAACCCCTTTCGATCTCTTCCTTGTAATCAACAAGCCCATGATCAAAAGCTGCAGCCCACGGTTGGTATAGATCAATTTCGTGCCAGGCACGCGCGATAACACCTAAATCAGATGCCACATTTGCCACCCATGGAGATAGTTTCTCTTTTTGTTTCGGATCGCTTTGAACAAGTCTCTCGAGCTCATCCATCAAATTTGGTAAGCCAACCAGAAAGAGTGTGTGATCATCCCAGAGAGTGTTAAAAATCCACATGAGCGGATCTTGCCCGGTGTTGCGCTTCGTACGCACATTTATCATTGTTGATCCAGGAACTTGCGGGTCGCGGATGAAAAGCGATCGAAGAGGAGCAGATGCAGGAACTCCATTCTTCAAGGTCAGAATGGGACCTTTGCTCGCCTGATCAAGCAGGTATCTGAATGCCAGAAGAGCTTTCATGTACTCAGGAGGTAGCTTCTCTTCTGGAGAAATACTCTTCCTATATTTTACTTGAAGCACTGCTAGCGATGCCAGCTCATTTTGTAAGGCATCCCATACCGCAAGTGAGCCATATGCATCAACAATAACATTTGAAACTACTCGATCCCAGAATAGGGGTCTATCTAGGATTGGGTGTTTTGCACCATTGGTATCCAAGAGGGTCTCCAGCCTATGACTGCTCCATTCCTTCAAAATATCCGAGAGGTAGCCTGGATCCTCTCTTAATGCCCATATATGTTCCGCGGCGTCCAAACGCTTCGCAGCAATGATCGCTTTAAGGTGATTGAAATCAATCAGAGCAGGAAGACGGTAAGGTGCCTCGGCAGCCATGGAAGCCAAAGTTGGGAATTCTGCGGGGTCGTTGATCGGAGGAAGTTGTGGTTTCACTGGCATCTAACCATCGGCAAGGGATTTTAGATCGAGGTCATGCAGAATAGCCTGACAACATTGGACCAGAAAAGTTAGCAACTTTTGCTGGATCTCCAGGATCATTAATCCTTCTCCTGGTTGATAAGCTTGTCCTTGAAACACAGCATCCATGCCATCCTCATCCTCATCCCAAGAAGTCAGTCTACCATAGGTCGCGACCACTTCTCCGTCCAGATACATCGTGTGGACATTGAGAAAAGGCAACATGATAGCGGCAGTGACGCGACCTAATGAAGCTGCTTCGAAGTCTGCGTGAGCAAACATTCGAGGTGGGTGACGACCCCTTGAATTAATGAAAATAAGCAAAGATCGACCCTGTGCCAGATCTTCAATATTGATGTACGGCCAAATATAATGATCCCGGTATTTTGTTCCCTTTGATTTTACGTGAGCGGACTCTTTCCGAAATGCTTCAAAATCGGGGCGATGAGGAGGTGGCATGCTCGGCCAGACAGACTAAGATCGCGCTCCGCTGCGACCTCGTCTTTTTCAACCATCGCTTTCTCAAACTATCCTCGTGTCTGTCCAGAATTTGTCGTAAGTGGTTCCAATTTGATAACACCTCTTTCGATCGTTCCTGTGCTTCCCGGCGGACCTCTGCGGGAGATGGTGTTGAGGCGGGCGCAGGCAGTCCAGCGGACTTGAAGAACTCCATTGGATCGAAATCCATTGAATCGAAATCCATTGAATCGAAATCCATTGAATCGAAATCCATCGAATCCAATTCATCTGACATCTTACTTGTCAAATTTGAACGAGAATGTAAGAGAGTGTTTGTGATACTAGTGTAGTACTATCCTTTCAGCTGCGACAAGTATTGCATTTCCCTTGCGGCCGCTAGTTAGACCAATCAGATAGCTAAAGGTACCCATTATAAATTGAACAAGAAATAAATAGGTATTATATACTAATAAAACAAGGCTATTAAAATCTTAAAAGATAAAAATGAAATAGGAAGTATAATCCTCACAATTTAAAGAATACAAGTATTGATTTTACATGGCATTTTTCCGCTCCGGGAAATGCAACACTTGTCGCAGCTGGGGGACGGGATAGACCAATCTCACCTGACCCACGCTGGAAGTCAATGCGCAAATGTTGGTCCGTTTGCAAGCCGTGCGCAGTCTTAGCTAATTAGATGTGACTGGGAGAGACTCTTGCAAGAGAATCAAAAGGCTAATCAGATGTGCCAAACAGACAATGAGTTGAAGTAGTGTTTGGTAGGTAGGGTCTGATGTGGGTTTGCGTTTCAGCAACGGCGTTGGCCAGTACAGTAAAGAAAGGCCAGCCTTATCTACCTTTGAGTGTCTAGCTGAAGTACAAGCAACGAGCAAATATCACGGATCTCTCATATTCCTTAAGTGGGTTATCCAGTTAAGTCAAAACCACTTAGGTTTATATTGGGAACCAAATTTGATTATTGGCTGATGTCGAGGCCGGATTCTCGTAAAGTCACTTGTATGCAACCCCACTGAACGTCCCACTGAACGTCCCACTGAACGTCCCCCCAATACCAATCTTTGACTTGACTGGAGTGTCTGCAACCTAATGAGTGTTGGAGTCCTCCCCTTGGACATCTCCTGATGTTCTAGACAAACTCCTTTTCCTGGTCTGATAGAGTGGCGAGCCCAACTGCTGCAAGAGACCAAGTCGCGCGGCTTTGACTGAACTTTCAGACACATGCTCAATAATGTGGTCTTGAACCTCAAACTCATCGATTCAAAGCTTATAGAACGCTGCAGGCTCTCATAAAGACGAAGTAGAAAAAATACCTTTTAGTACAAGAGCGATTGCTTCCTTTGGCGGAGCATTGACGCCACTCAAAATTGTGGTGAGTCGGGCATGTTCGAGAATGCCCTTGTTGTTCATTGATATAATCTCACTCAGCTTTCCACGCCCCGTGGGCTAAGGGTCGCGTCTGGGCTTTGACAAGAAAACATAGACTCTCAAATCGTCGAAGGGACTGTCATATTATCGACTCTTCACCTCCTCCGTTGGGGGCAGCATCATCTCTCTCCTCTCCATCATCTAGATCTTCCAGTGGAAACGTCAATATGGCAGCAATTCCACCTAGCCCTTCCAGCCTCTTTCCACTTTCATGATCGCTACTTAGAACCCTCGCATCTCCACCATCCTCCTTGACTTTATCGACAAGCGTAACCCACCTCTTTCTCGTCCCAATCTCTTGACTTCTAAACAACGCATTACTAATAAGCAATACCCCTCCACCTCGCCCAACCGCACCCTTCTCCACCGCCTTCTCAACTTCTCCCGGTCCATACCAAGCTCTACCATCGTCTTTCCGAAGTAGCGTCATGAACTCGTCCATAAAACGGGTTTCCCTAGCATATTTCGTATCTTTCAACTTCGCCAGAACTTCAGGGCTTTTCAGCACCTCGTTCAAACTGTGTAGATGCCCTGAACTCGAATGTACTACTACAAAGTTGCTCTTGTTTCCTAATAACGCCTTATTTCCCGTCCGCGTCGCATCATCAATAATATACTTTTGAAATCCAGCAGCCGTGAATCCAGGACTTGCCAAAAGCAATGGTCTTGGCTGAGTGATATCAACATGACGTAACAGCGTCTCCAGAGTGACTTGGTAAAACCGCGACAACCCTTTATCATGCTCGCTCGCCCTTCCTGCCCGTTTTCTTGGTATACCAGTCTCCACCCTTTGCTTCAAAACCGTTTGATGTTCTGTAATTAAACATATATTGGCTAGCCCTTCCTGCATAACGACTGCTGGCACCGTGCCCTCTTTGTCTTGTTTCACGGCCTCTTTAACCACATCTAGAGCTACTGAGTCCCATCCCTCACTCTTTTCCAAGGTGAAATTTCTTTGCAGTTCGAGATCCAAGGTATGGTATGCCCCTACTTTCACCCACTTATTCTCCTCGGCCACTCGGCCACTGACATGAAGCTGCCCAGCTTGGGGATCAAAATCGATTGAGGTGACGCGAATGATCAGAGTAATATGGACGCGGGTAGAGGATGTACTGCCCGTCGAGGACTCGGTCGTCACACGCCGTATGGCAGATGCGCGGAGGAGGTCTGTGGGGGCTATGAGGTTGTAGGCATGCCACTATTTCAAAAACTGTCAGAAGAAGAAATAATTGGAACGCGAGGGAGCGTACCATATCCTCTGGCTCTTCAGGGAAGAGTGTAATAGTTCCTGAGCCATCGCGCTCTATATTCTGCTTGATGAGTCGCATATTGCGCGTCCAAAATTTCTATTGCAATATCAACTACGATGAACTTTGTTGGTAGGTCTTTTAGGGGATGCAGGAGTCGTAAGTCTTCTTAAGTATTGTCGTCGGTTTGTAATAGGAATGGTAGAGTATCGACATTGACTGAAGCGTGGTGGGATGATATTGGCCAACGAAAAGTGGACATGAGTGAACCGCTCGCGAGTTCTGATCTGCAAAGTGGTGTATAATGAATTAGACAAACTATGTAGTGTTTACTCGCGACCTTATTGAGCAGTATGGATTTGCTCTTAATTGTAGACACACATGAACGGAATCGGAAGTCCTGAAAGAAAGCAATCACATGACGTCAATCGAGGGGTAGATCTTCGACGGTCCACCATCTGGGCATTATCCAATAGTATGGTATTGTTTTTGCTCACGAATCAAGAATGTTTTTGTCATTGCTAGAAATCCGAACATCGATCTCTTCTCTACATTTCTTGCAATTGTCGCGTTGCTATGTTATCAGTAATTGCTTCTCGTGCAAGGCTCCCGAGCATACGACGACATATTACCCGTCCGCAATCAAGGATGTTTTCTACATCTAGTAACAGACACGAGTAAGTGACTCATTCCTTCGTATAAAGGATTACTTTTTGATGCGGCATTCTTTTTGGTTGATTGTACAGCCGTTCTTGATAAGTGTGTCGGTGTTAACAGAAGAGTAAATCCGAATCGATTTATCAGTGGAGATAGCCTCATGAAGGGATTAAATCCCTTGTCATTGGTCATTCACGCTTTTGATTTCAAATAAAAAGCGGCTTCGAAATGAGATATAAAGTATCTCTCAATCCCTCCTTCGCCTACCAAGCGGCAGTATTCCGACTCGACCGAAAGCAAAATCCTTTAATCTCAGCTCTTCGTAACTGACGAGATTGTCCAACGTCCAGCAAGGCAATGGCGAGTCTTACAATCGATTCCAAGATACGGATGAACTCAGGCTATGAAATTCCTATCCTAGGATATGGGGTTTATCAAACGTGAGTAGCTATAGGTACCCATAGGATCCCTATATCCGTGCTGATACTAGGAAAGGCCTGCTGCAGAGTGCGAGGATGTTGTAACTCATGCCTTCAAAGTTGGCTATCGTCATGTAAGAAGCACTATTCCCTAGCTATATTTGCTCCAGAATCCGAGGTAATAAGAGCCAGGTCGACTCTGCAGCAGCCTACAGAAATGAAGCGCCGTGTGGCGAAGCCATTCGGAAGTCCAAAATTTCACGTGAGGACATCTTCTTTACAAGCAAGGTCCCACCACGGGGCCTAAGCTATGAAAACGCGAAATCTCAAGTAGAGAAAAGTCTGAAGGAGTCTGGCCTTGATTATATCGATCTCATGCTCCTCCATGCTCCCTACGGTGGACGAGAAGCTCGAAAAGGCGCGTGGAAGGCTCTGGTCGAAGCCCAGGAAGAAGGGAAGATTCGTAGCCTGGGGATAAGCAATTATGGCGTCCACCATCTTGACGAAATGGAAGAGTATATGAAAGAGCTAGAGCAGGAAAGAGGGAAAGGTGGTGGTGGGGTCATTAGTGTGGGGCAGTGGGAGTTGCATCCTTGGCTTGCACGTGCCGAAATTGTTGAATGGTGCCAGAACCGTGGTATTATTCTGGAGGCTTACTGTCCAATTGTTCGCGGAACACGTTCCGATGACAAGCTGTTGCAGCCTCTGACGAGCAAGTATCGGAAGACACCTGCTCAAATCTTGTTGAGGTGGAGCTTACAAAAGGGATTCGTGCCTCTACCAAAGAGCGTGACGTTGAGCAGGATTGAGGAGAACGCCGATTTGTACGATTTTGAGCTTACTTCGGCCGAGATGAAGGACTTGGAGACGGGTGATTATAGTCCTTGTTCATGGGATCCTACGGTCTCACGTGATTAAGAAATGGCAAAGGCTTTTGTCACATAACTACTTTAAATTTATGTTTGCCTAGCCTTTTTCTGAAAGGACAGGAGTCCAACTAGTCATTTCCTTTTTGTCTATATCTTGCGCGAAACGAAGCCCCTTCTTGATTGTCAGTTCTAAGAAGGTTGCCTGGAACTTGGTAAGCTGCTCAGAAGGGTGGCGTCGCAGCGCGTAAAGGGCAACACGCCCAGAAAACAGACACTTCTGCGAACTTGAAGCGCCGTATTCATCTTTCAAGCAGAAAGGAATGCTCCGCATAATGTTCGTGGCGAGCTCAATCTGTCGAGCGTTCCCATGGTCGAGCTTCAAGGTTTCGATGAAATTGCGCATCGTTGGAGGGATATCTTTAGGCACTTCACTGCAAATGATATCAATCGTGGTTGACAGAATCAGCCGCAAAGTCCAATAATCGAGCATGAGGTGAGCGAGATAAAGACTCGCAAATGAAATTCCAATGGACTTCTTCGTTCCTGATCCAGTCCAATATATTGGTGAAGGTGATTCTCCAATAAGCTGTTCAAACCAGTCCTCAAATTCTGTATTTAGAGCGCAACATCGCTTCAGGTACGTTGCAGAAGCCGCCAAGGTGTGTGGTCCAAAATTCTTGTACCGATCGAGATCTTGAATGAGGGCTCCAAGGGCATGGCCTTTCGCAAACAAAACACCTTGCATATCCCACCAACTAATACTGTCGACTAAATCTTTGATACGCGATGCTTTGCGGTATTGCAGACTTTGGATCATCTGGAAATTCGAGGTCAGTTATACGCTATACTCACAGCTTGACCATTTCTTACTGATGCATAGCTGATATTCTTGATAAGCGCTTTGCCCAGTACTGTTTCATAGCGTTTGGGTCCGCGCCATTGTGCAAGACGTTCAATACCAGCTAAATGATCCTCATGTGAAGCAGTGGAGCCTGACGTAGACTCATAAAGCTAACAAACAATCAGTAGTGTATAGAGAATATCTGTGGCTCTGCATACTTCATAAATTGATAGAATGAGACAAGCTGCGAGAGTTTCATCTCTACCAGCAAGGTGATGTGACTCAAGAGCAATACGTAGTGCTCGTAATGCAAAGCCATAAGCTGAATTTCCCCGTTTAATTAAATCTTGATGACCGGTTATTCTCCCAACTCGAGTAATACAAAGTGCATGAAGTGCATAATCCAAAGCAGGACCACTGCGATCTTAGAGTTAGCATGCTGTGTGAATAGAACACAACAAGTTAAGAAAAACTGGGCCTGGAGGTAGACATACGGATTATTCAAACGAATAGACTCAAAGAGCCAGGCACCTTGCAAGCCAGGGCCTGACTTTGGACTCTTTGGGAGATAGCCATCCAGAAAAATGCCCTGAAGCATTTGCTTACCAGCATTATTAGGATTTAATGCCGGTGGTAATGATGGTCCGTCCTGCCGGGGTTGTGCTTCTCTAGGTTGTGCTTCTTCGAGCCTGGTTCGCCTCTGCCATCCTTGAGCCGTCCGGTTGAGAAAGACGGCTCCACGTTTATAACCTTCGCAAATCTTGCCGCTCTGAATGCACCTTGCACAATCAGGCTGTTGCAGATCGCACTAATACTGTTCAGTATAGATGTAAAGCATTAAAACTGGGGGAAATACTCTGATCTTCCGTCTCCTGCAGGTGTGACAGCCTTTTGACTTGCCCGGGATACCAACCATGTCTTCCCAGTCGATCAAGAGATGGGATCGTCCCGAGATCTAGGATATAGCCAGTAATTTGACGCCTCTAACGCCTCTAGGGATGCGGCAGGGAGATATCATGCAATGCGTTGTATCCTAATAAAAGGGTTCTCACTACCAGGGCTCCAAGCTTTCTCCGCACATCCCAGCCCCTTCCGACGAAGAGGCTGCGCAAGTCCCCAAGAGAGTGGCGCAAATGATAGCCTCTAAATCGTCCGGATGTCGATTACCTTCACCTTATGGCGGGGAGCGATCGCTGGGCTAGAAACGAAACATGGATGAATAGATCAAACAATGGAGTCTGACAGTTGTGAGGTGCCCGCAAGGGAAGAGAAGCTAGACTGAACATGGATTCAAGATGCGAGAAGACAGGGATCGTTGTACTCCGTACTAGCGATGCTGCACTACAGACTTGGAATTGAGGTCTTTAATGTAACCACACTTGGAACGCACAAGAAGGCTCAACAAGGCGAAGAAGTTGGTAATGGTCTGATAAAGTTTGTCTCAGCCTTGCACCAAACTTTTCTACGCGTCGAGAGCACGAGGCGTGCGCTTGTCAGAATGTTCAAGCCAACAATTTCGGGCGTCAATATTTACCCCGCTAACGCGTGACTTCAACCAATCAACGCGCTTAGAAGTCTACGTTGATTTCTGCGCCCACCCATCTCTCGACTACACTGAGTTCTAGAGCGACAATGCCAGGTCGCCAGCGGACCTTCGACCTCATACCGACTACCTTAGTCCCATCAATTGGTCCTGTACCTCGCATGACCAGCAAAGCCGCGAAGAAAGCATATCAAAAGAGAAATAAGGGTCCTAAGGTATCTCGCGCCGAGCAGCGACGGCTAGATGCAGAGGAACTAAAAAAGCAGAAAAAAGAGTATGAAAGGGAACGCAATGCCAGTAGAGCAAAGGATGTTCGGGAGAGGAAGGCTGCTAAGGAAGAGGCGGAAAAGGCAGCACGAAAGAAGATGGGCGTGCCCGAACCAAGCAGATTTGTCCGAGCAAGTCAGCCAACAATTTCCAGATTTGTGACGAATGGGAACAAAAGGTCATGGCAAATTTTAGAGGATGTGTCAGGGGAGTCTGAGGGAACATTGTATGATCAAGAGGACGAATCACTGCCGCCTGCCAAACGCCCAGCGCTCGACAATGATGCAGAGGACGAATTCGGGGATTTCCCTGCCATTTCGCAATCTGACCTGCCCGACCTCTTTGATCAAGCCCATAATCGAGCAGAAGAGACCCAAATCCATAAAGCCGACCTTAGACGAAGTCCACAAAAGCAGTTGACGCCCATTGAGGAAGAGGAATACTCGAATGAGATCATCGACTCGGATTTACAAAACCTACCTGAAAGGAAAGTTTCAATTTGGAAGGATAATGAATATGACTTCGAAAATGACGAGTCTTTGGAAGATATGGTTACCACGCAACTTCTTTCAGAAGCTGCTGAAGCTGCAAATAGACCACCATTAATTACCAAGTCTGCTAACCAGCCAACACCTTCAAATATGGTAAAGACAAGCTGGACGAGTCTAAAACAACCTATGAACGAGGGATCAACATTGGAGATCAAGCGGCCAGCATTGCAAGAGTGTTCTATCAATATGCCTCCACCTCGAGTCCCCGTATCCGCAGCAAAATCTATAACCTTCGCGCCCACACCTCTAAAACCCAAACACAACCCCCTCAAAGCGAAGCTACCCTCATCAGCAACTCAAGCATTTCTCGAAGACCACCTCGACGATTTCTTCCCAAGCCCTAGCCAAGAAGTCCGCGAACTTCTCGAGGATGTGGATGATTTACCAAGCAATACACAGGTTGCGACAGAGCTTAGTACAAACATAGCAGTCTACGAAGATCCATTGAATATGTTTTCAAGTCAAGATTTGGTTTTGTCTTCTCAAGACCTCCTTGAGATTTCTACACCTAGTAGAGTGTTAGTGAAGGTGGCTAGCGATGTTGATGTGTCTCCTCCCAGGCTTTCACCGCAAAAAGTCGTTTCAAAGGAGAAAAGGTTGCCTGGCGGAAGATTCTTCGAGGAGAAGGATGAGGATCTTTTGCATGCGGCGCTACATGAAAGTACGGTTACGGCAGTGGAGAAAGAACTCAAGGTACTGGTAAAGGAGTCGCCGGCAAAGACGAGTAGAACATTTCAGCGGTTTCAGTCAACCGCTACAGATTACGGAGATGACGAGATTGATGAGCAGGAGTTGTGGGATATAAAGTGCTAGATGTACTTTGTATAGAAAATGGACCTGGGCACAGCATTGGGTTTGGAGTTATTCCATAGGGCAAATCATGGATGGACATTGGGCAAAAGGGGCGTCACTGCATTTGTTGGCGTTCGTTGTTTTATGGGGTTTAGAACATCATTGGAGGGTTTTGGCGTTGCATATTATCAATAGAGTACTGGAAGGATACCCTACTATAGCGGAATTTTGGGGAAGCCTTATTGTAAAGAAATGGTATCAATTCTTCACACATTGCGTAAATCATTTCAAAGAAATCTGTGTTCTTGATAGTAGTCATTGAGAGTGAGGGATCTATAAGACCAGCCTCGGGTATGCATGATAAGATAACAAAACGCTCTACAAATGAAGATCTTCCAGATCCAATGCCGACTATACGCAAAACACGTAACGTATCCACTCAAGTCTAATCCTCCAATCCCATGCATTATCATAAATCGTCAACCGCTGCTTCAGCTCATCTTACAGCATTCACCAAAGCCTCATTTCCACCGATTAGACTTGGGTTCTTCGACGCGATGAACTTCACGGTGTTAATGACCTTCGCACGAGTCTCAGCGTCAAGTTGCTCAGCTGGAGGACTCAAAACTGCCGCAAAGACTGGAATCAGCTGTGGCGTAAGGCCTATAACTGTTGGATGCTCGTGGTGATCTAGGAAGTTAGCTGGTAGGCCTGAGGGATGGATGAAGTTGACTCACACAATCCCGTAATACAGTCAAAGATCGGCTTGTTCTCTTCATAGTCCTCCTTAAGTGGTAGCTGCTCGACAATGATTGGCAAGATGTCGTCAACAGGGACCTTGTCTTGATGTGCCATAATCATACGACTGACACAGCCACAAGCATTATCAAGGGTGCGGGCGTGTTGTGTATGAAGAAGGGGCTCAAGCTTCGTGAGGATAGTGTTGTAACTAGGGAGATAGGCGTTTGAGTTCTTGGAATGGAAGATTAACTGGCCCGTGGCATAAGCTGCATTTGACTTGGTCTCGGGATCCTCGTCTGAAAGTCTGTGCACAAGCAACTTTAGGAGCACGTCCGTAAAGGGTGTCACACCTTCGTCCATGTTGGCAGTACATTCTGCAATGACTCCGACTGCTGTGGAACGTTCGTAGTTGGTCTGAGACGAAGCAAACTTCATGATAGGCTTTTGGAAAAGCTTCCATACTTCAGAGAATTGGGTGCCAAGCGCCGCTGATAAGCCAATAACAACATCGAGGGCAGTATCAATTACTAGCCAATCGTACTCGGACGACTCTTCCTCTAGATCCTCGTGATCATCATCATCACCTAGATCTTGTTGACAAGGATGCGACTTTGTAATGATCGTGGCTAGAATTGTTGTGGTTTGCTCAACAAATTTTCCTTGGGTCAAAATAGATGGTCCACATAGCTTCAACGTCGACGCAACATTCCGATTGATGTCAGTCACCACGGCCCTAGAAATTGATGACTATTAGTCTTTTTTTTTCTAGCGTAATGCAAGGTAACAAGATATGAGTCTGAAATCAGAATGTTGATACGTGTTCGCAGCATTCGCAACTTGTGCGTCTGAGTGAGCTGGGTATAACGTCATGTTGTTCATCATTTTAGGTGAGGGAATTCAACGAATAGGAAATGGAAGCATACCTGTCGGATTCATCCTCCCAAAGCGATAGTGTTGCAACCGAGACGATCTCACCAAGCTTGAGAACCTCCTCTGAAGGTTGCGATTTTACCGGTAGGCCTGGCGTCCATTTGACTCCGGTATGATCCTCCATCAAAGCCCAGAGACAGGCATATGCACGCCACAATGTACTGATGGCGGCCTTTCGTACACCTTCGTAATTGTGCTGAACAAGCGACGTGATAGTCTCAATTGTCTTTTCGAAATAGGGAACAAAGTGTTTGCGGGTGTGTGATAAAACATCGCCAATAACTTCCACCGCAATCTCCTTCTCCAAAGCAACAGCAGTAACGGCGGTAAGGTCATCCCAATCATCATCGTCGTCGCCATCCTCCATATCATCCAAATCCGCCGGTTCATTGGTGGCTGCAGCAACTTTGACTTTCTTCCCAGCAATGATGACTTCTTGGCCAAGCAAGTCCTGAGCTTCTTGACCCAGTTCAACTTCAAGGTCGGATTCTTCTTGGTCCAAACTCTCCAACAAACCCTTGACTACTCCGTTCAGGAATGGTGTAAATTCTTCTTCATAGACCTTTGCCAAAGTGCTCCATAGGATGTAACTCGTTTCTCGCAATCTAGGGTGTCCTAGGTGCAAAGCTTCCTCACTGGCTTGCATCAAAGGTTGGACATAAGGTTGGAATGCGGCAGCACCGACAGCTTGTGCCATGCTACCCATAGCATCACAAACAGTACCTCTAAGGTCAAGCTCTTCTTCGGTATCTTTCATGGTAACGAACTGTGATAGAGCTTTCATAGTCGGCTCAAAGTAAGGCAAAAACGCATCCTCGGCGGACCCAGCAATAGATCCAATTGCACCTGCAGCACTTGCTTTGACACTGAAATCTTCGTGACTAAGTAGTCGACCAAGTCGCGGGATGAGTTCAGGGACATAAGTAACCATAGCTGCCTTCTCCATGCCATCGGTCACAGAGTCTAACGCACCGCATGATGCCTTCAAGATAGCCAAACTCTTGGTCTTATCGGGTTCACTGGATGCTGGCACACTCGCAGAGTCGAGGTTCTTCAGCAAAGCAGGAATGAGTTCCTGGTGGTGCTTGCATAGCTCTTCAGCAAGATCATCCGCAAGTCTTGCGACGCCATTCAAAGCTGCATTCCGAACACCAATGACAGGATCATTAAGGAGTTTCAAGACAATTGGCATAAGGTTATCCAATTGCGTGGCAATGAAGTCGGGTGCTCCCTCGACACACATACCAAGTGCGAGTATACCAGCTTGTCGATACTTTGGGTTCTCACTGTGGACATACTGTGGTAAAACTTTCAAAAGTGGAACGATCACTTGTCGAGGAGGCAAGCTGCTGGCAAGCAGATCCAAGAGGCCCAAAGCAGATTTATTTGGGGTGACTTCATCATCGTCGTCTTCATCATCATCAATCTCTGTTGCGATTTGAACGCTTTTCAAGGTAAGATTCTCTCCCATGTCTCGAATGCCCTGAATCTTCATCTTTCGATATCTAGCGCACTGCATCAAGAAGGATAGAGCTTGCGATCTTGACTCATCTTGAATGCTAGTATTTGCAGCGACGTCAACCATGAAGGTCAGAAGGTCCTTGAAGTGGGTGTTCATCAAGGCAGAATCGCAGCCTAAAAGAGTTTGGAAAACTTCGAAGGCCTGCATGGTACGATCCTCGTCTTCGGCATCGATCGCGCCCTTGAGAACAGCAACCATTCCGGGAAAAGCCTCAACGAATTTCTCGAGGTTTTCGGGATCTTCTTCCGGTTCAATCAACATGGCAACCCTACTAAGGCATAGCAAAGTGTTGACTCGCACTTCTGCGCTCTCTGGATCCTTGATGGTATTGTTGAATAAAGAAAAAAGGCCGGGTAACTTGTCCTCAAACACGCCCCCAGCAGCTTCTAGGAGACTGAATAGGATATAAACACCAACTTCACGGTGTGAAACTTGCTGCGAGGTAGTAGCCTGCGCAAGAATATCAGGGAGTGAGGTCCATTCGCCATCTTCGAGATCGATCTTGGCAATAGCGGCAATGACACGCGCTGTTGCATGTCGCACTAGCTGTTGTTGCTCATCAAGAGTTGTCTTTAGAAGCTGTTCTCGGATCGTTGGCTTCTGGTCTGCAGGCAATGCAGCCCAATGCTTCGGGACCAGGCGAAGAGCTTCGACAGCGGCAGATTGCCGTACTTCACGTGTATCATGCGTTGTAAGGATGTGTAGAAGCCATAGTAAGGACTGAGGGTGAGGGTAGTAGGTCTTTCGCAGCTCGGTCGTAGCAGTCTTGACGCGGTCGGTATCAGCTGCAAGGTATTAGTAGATTGTCTCGCAGATGGAATAGAGAATAACATACGGATTTGAATGCTCTGTAAGAGCTCGAGGAACTTCTGTTGGTCCATTATTACCTACGATATGCACTATAGATCAGTGCGGGATATGTGGGTATTATTTGGTTGTTTTGAAGTTGGGCAGCGAACAAAGTGTGCGAGGGAATATTTTATTTTTCTCTTAGCTTCGAATCAGCCTTGTCGCTGCTTTAATATCACGTGGAAGCACAGGTATCTCATCACCCCCCTTTTTTATTACAAGCCGTTGCTTTGACCTGCAATTGCATCTTAGGTAGTGTAAATCTTCAGACGTCAGATCCATACGCCGAAAGCTACTCCGACTTTCAATCCCGATCAGGATGAGCAAGTTGGTGTCAAAGCATGAGCTAACGGACGCCCTTCGATAGATGTGAGTCACTTCAAAAGTAAAGATATACAAATGTCCTTAAAAGGGATCTCTGTCATTGATTCATTCACATTGTTTTCAGACTTCATCAGCCCAGTATGGCACCTCCATCGTCGTGGTACCGAGACAATTTCCTCATCTCAACCGAGTACGTAGCCCAAGACCCTTCCTAGGTTCTGTGCTCATACTAATTGCTTGTTTGTTCAGGAAATCACTGCTTCAGCCGGCTGCGATTAACCAAGCGTTTGGAACCGACATGCTGTATTGGACGAGAGAAATTGATAAGGATCTTATGAAGAAGATGCTGAACAATTCAATGTGTTTTGGTCTTTATGAGCTGCCAAGTTCATCCTTGGATATTGCTGGTATAAGTCCCTGCTGCTGAATCAACAGCACCAAGTTGAAATTTCATAGGCCGCGATTCTCCTCGACAAATTGGACTTGCACGTCTTGTCACCGATGAAGTGAGTTTTGTATATCTCACAGATGTGTACATTATCCAGGAGTACCAAGGGAAAGGGTTAGGTCGTTGGCTCATCGAATGTGTTAACGAAGTATTATCAAGCTGGCCGGAGCTCAGAGCCACAGTACTATTTTCTTCCGATGGTCGAGCTCAAAAGTTCTATGAGAAAAACTTGGGCACGAAACCTCTTGAGCAAGGCAAGAATGGGTTGGTCATTATGATGAATAGAGGTAAAGGGTCTCCATTAGATGACTAGATTGCATCCAAATTATCATTTGTTGTAAAACACTCCTTCGACGTCCCATAACCATCACTTTCTCCACCCTTCTTTTATTCCATACTTGGTAATCATCTTATCAAAGTTTCTTCGGGCGAAGAACCACGCGGGGATCGCAAATAAACCGACCAAAAAGTCATAGGTGGCACTATGGCGAGGACTTGGTCCACGCATGTTGTTGAGTAATAACGCACCTTCGAAATCAACTAGAACGAAATATTCCCCCCTCTCCAATCCTCTTATTACAAGCTCCGCAACTTGCTTAGAACTTTTCTTCGTCTTTATCAACTCCTCGGCAGAAATATCAGTCCCCTCTAGCTCCTTGAGCAATTGTGGCTTATACTGCTGCTCTTCCATGAATCCTTCTGATGTGAAAGTTCCAGGAAAGGAACAATGGACTCGATATTTATCTTCACCGCCATACAACAGCAATTCTTGACGCAAGGTATCGGCTAGAGCGCGAACAGCAACTTTGGCTGTAGTGTAAGTTACATATCCAGGAAGCGCTACGAACGCGGCAGTGCTTGCCGTGAAGACAATGTGTCGGGTGTAGTCCACCGCCGGACTTCTCAGCCAAAGCTTAAGGACATATTGCGTGATAAATATAGCGGAGTAGTAGTTGATCTCTAGACAGGACTTGATTGCTTCGGGCTTGATGTCGGCAAGGAACCCCATCTGCGTTATGCTTCCCCCAGCCACACAGAGCAAGAAATCTGGAACAAGTTTACACTGTTCCAAAACTTCGTGCACCTGACTCTCAGTCAGTACTGAGTTCCTTTCGTTGGAAGAGATTACTGACTGCCTCCGGAAGAGTCAAGTCGACTGAGATGGTATCCACAGTCTGTGTCTCTGACTTTCGTGCTTTCAGTACATCCTCCTTCGCGACGTCCAGAGAGCCTTTATTTCGAGCCAAAATTACAATATTGGCACCTGAAAAACTCATCAATTATATGTACTTTTTGTCATGGATGAATACGTACCTTTAGCAGCAAGTTGAAGCGCGAACTCTTTTCCAATTCCCTTCGACCCTCCCGCGACGAAGACAACCTGGAGTTATGTTAATACGAGGACGTGAACGAAATTGAGACTCTTACTTTGCCTTCAACCTGGAAGTGGGTCATTTGCAACTGGCCGCCGGCAATCGCAGTGAGCGAGCAGCAAAAAAATTTATGGCTGAGAACTTACCGTGCTGAAAACTTTCAGGGCAAAAGCTATGTTGTTCTTAGCCACTTAGGCACGACCAGCTTGAGTGTGATCTACTTTAAACGTTAGGTACAATTTACTGAAAAGGTCGGTGAGGAAACCGCTGTCTCTACAGTGATGATGAGACGGAGCGGATGCTGTTTATGGAATAGACCGCAAGGATGTACCATGCCCTGTTCGTATCTTTGCAGAATCCCTCGGTTGCAAAAGCGATGACATGGAACTCAATTCCTCGTCCAGAAGATATGTATACTTGCAGTGAGCCGGTTATCAGCATCACTCATTCAAAATTGACTATATACAAACATTCAGATATATATTCCTTTGATCATCTCTTCCTATTATGGAGGATGCCTCAATTATTGTAATTACCGCCAATCAGATTCTCCAAGAATCCTTTCCCCCGTCCACCAGAATTCAGTTCTAAATTCCCCTGATATCTCCAAGTTGAGTACTTCAAAGTCAAGGGTGATGGATTTTTGATAAAGTCGAGATTCCTGCAGGTGAAGGGGAAAAGCGATACTTTACCGTCCCATCCACCTCTGGAACCTTTGTCGCTGGTTCCCCAATCACACTCAAATGTCCTTCAATTTTCCCGCAAGACCTCTATAAAGTATCTCCCTTCAAGTTGCAAATTAGGGGGGTCAAATAGGCCTTTCGAAAATGAAGCCATACCACTATCATTTTGCTAAAAAGTATGCTAAAGATTATCGGGCACAGACTTAGAGCCGTAGTGTCCTGCCTCCCAAACTAATCACGGTGAATAAAGAAGTTTTTGTTACGGCTAAAGGTATGAATAAATGGTTTGGTGACACCAACTTAATC
>Ga0182030_10006577_pt1 | contig 24487 bp, 27 predicted proteins | sample 812S3MmetaG_FD_121299 | JGI IMG/M metagenome (GOLD analysis project Ga0182030, IMG submission 121299) | Permafrost microbial communities from Stordalen Mire, Sweden - 812S3M metaG (Illumina Assembly) | ecosystem: Environmental > Terrestrial > Soil > Wetlands > Permafrost | place: Sweden...
CCCCTCTGCCGACATACTGAACTGCCTCGTGGCGGCGGGTATCGGCATCGGATTCCTGATTACCAGTCAGAAGGACCGCGCCCCGCCCGGCGTCGTTCTGCGCCAGATCGCTGATTTCTCGGTGCCGCTCCCGCTGGTCCTGGCTTGGCTGAAGGGAAGCCCGTCGCCAATCATTCCCAATTTCGTGAAGGCAGTCTCCGGCAGCAACGCGCCATCATTCTGACACCAAAACTATTTAGGGTAGGGGACTGTAAACCCGAATCTCACTGACTAAATCGTTGTTATGCAAGGGGTGAGCGCGGGATTTTGGCGGTTTGTACGTTCATCCAGTGCAATGAACATTCCGCTGTGTCGCGGGTTTCTGGTTGGCCCAAGGAGGAAGTCATGATTTTCAATTCTATTACCGCCAAGACCGCCTTGCTGGTTGGCGGACTGGTTCTGGCCACGGGCGTGGCCATGGCGCCTCATCCGGCCGATGCGCGGGTGTATGTCGGCATCGGAGTCGGTGGGCCTCTGTTCTATGGTCCGGGATACTACGGGCCGGGGCCATATTATTACGGGCCGCCGGTCGTCTACGCGCCCCCGCCTGTGGTTTACGCGCCGCAGCCCCAGGTGACCTACATCAATCCGCCGCGGCAATCTTACTACTATTGTGACAATCCGCAGGGCTATTACCCGAACGTACAATCCTGCAGCACGGCTTGGCGCGAAGTGCCGGCCACACCCGCTCCGGCGGGAAGATAGGGAGTCGATTTCATGAAGCTATTTCAGTCCGTTGCCGGAGTGGTGGCGGTTTCTTTGTTCGCAACGGCGTGCGCGACGCCGCCCATGGGACCGCGCGTAGCGGTGATGCCGGGTCCGAACAAGCCGTTTGAAGTCTTCCAGCAAGACGAGGCTGTGTGCCGGCAATATGCCTCCGCCCAAGTCGGTGGAGAAGCGCAGCAGGCCAACAATCAGGCCGTCGGTGGTGCGGTTCTTGGAACCTTGCTGGGTGCAGGTCTCGGCGCCGCAGTCGGCGGTGGACGTGGCGCCGCAATCGGCGCGGCCGGCGGCGCCGTTGCCGGGACGGCCGTCGGTGCCAACGGCTCGGAACGCAGTCAGTACGGTATTCAGCGCCAGTACGACACGGCCTATCAGCAGTGCATGTACAGCAAGGGCAATCAGGTTGCCGGTTATCAGTCGGCGCCGCCGGCTTATCGCCCGCCGCCTTCCTATGGACCGCCATCTTCTTATGGTCCGCCGCCTGCTTACGGCCCGCCATCGTCCTATCAGCAGCAGCCGAACTATCCGCCGCCGCCGGGTTATTAATCTTTAGCGGTAGGCCCTGAAGAAAGCGCGGACATCTTCGACGAATAGCGGACCGTTTTCGAAGGCCGCGAAATGTCCGCCGCTTGGCGCATCGTGACGCTGGATCAGGTTGTAACTGCGCCTGATCCAGCGGTCGGGCGCAGGTACGGCAATATCGTCGGGAAACATGAGCATCGCCGTCGGGGCGTCGACAAAACGTCCTGGCGGCAATTTGCGTCCGCTGCCGTCCAGTAGCGATTTGTAAAGCCAGGCGGCTGCGTTCGAGCCGTTCAGCCAATAGAGCATGACGTTGGCCAGCAGATGATCCCGGTCGAAAGGCGGGGTGACGTCGCGTCCGGGCACCGTCCAGCCGTGAAATTTCTCCAAAATCCAGGCCGCGCAGCCGACCGGCGAATCCGTCAGTCCATAGCTCAAGGTTTGCGGCTTGGTGCCGTTCATCTGGTGATAGGCAATCTCGCCGTCACGCCGGGCCGCGTTGCGGCGTTGCCAGTCCTGTTCTTCGGGTGTCAGCGGGTCGCTGTCCGGTATCTCGGGGTTGAAGCCTACGATATTGAGATGGATGGCCTTAAGCCGTTCGGGACGGTCCAGCGCCAGCCAGGATGTGACGATCCCGCCCCAATCGCCGCCTTGCGCCACATAGCGGTCGCAGCCCAGCACATCGATCATAAGCCGTGACCACAAAGGCGCGATTTCGCGTGGCGCTATCGGCGCGTCGGGCGGGTCGGAAAAGCCATATCCCGGAAGGCTGGGCACGACGACAGTAAATCCGTCAGCGGCATCGCCGCCGAAACGCTCCGGATGAGCCAGCGGTTCGATGACATCGAGGAACTCGACGACCGACCCCGGCCAACCATGTGTCAGGATCAGCGGCAGAGGATTGGGACCCGAACCTCGCTCCAGAATGAAATGGATTTTCTTCCCGTCCAGGGTTGCCTTGTAATTGGGAAAGCAGTTCAGCGCCGCTTCGGACTTGCGCCAGTCGTAGCTGTCGCGCCAGTAATCGACGACGCCGCGCATATAGGAAAGGCTCGTCCCATAGGTCCAAGGCGGCGCCTTGGCCTCGATCGGCCAGCGTGTGCGGGCGAGGCGCTCCTTGAGGTCGTTCAGCGCGGTCTGGGGTACTTCGACCTTGAACGGTTCGGCGTCGATTCTCTCCCGCATCGTATACTCAGTCTTCCGAAATCAGTTGGATCATCCGTTCGGTCGTGTCGGCATATTCGCTGAGCAGGTCGTAGATCACCTGCTTGACGGTCTGCTCTTCCTTCATGTCGCCGACGATCTGGCCGACCGGGCAGGTCAGGAATTCCTTATTGCGGGCGCGTTCGATGCGCAGGCGCGGCTCTGTGTTGATCATGGTCTGCCAGGGCATCGCCGCGAATTTGGGTGCACCCGGCTGTTCCCAGGCTTCGGTCAGCTTGCTTTTCAGCATGCGAGCGGGCTTGCCGGTGCGGCTGCGGCTCTGCACCGCCTGGTCTGCCTTGGCGCTGTAGAGCAGTTCCTTCATCTCGGGCAGCAGGTCGCTCTGCTTGGTGCCGAGCCAGATCGAACCGCACCAGATGCCCTCGCAGCCCAAGGCCAGCGCCGCTGCCATCTGCCGGCCGCGACCGATCCCGCCGGCGCCCAGCACCGGGGTGGGCGCCACCGCATCCACTACCGAGGGCCACAGGACCATCGAAGAGATGGTGCCGGTATGGCCGCCGGCCTCGGACCCTTGGGCTACGATCAGGTCGACCCCGGCCGCCTTCTGCGCCAAAGCATGCTCCACCTTGCCGACAAGTGAGCCGACCTTGATGCCCAGACCATGGCACCGATCCACCATCTCCTTGGGCGGCGTGCCCAGCGCGTTGACCACCAGCGCGATCGGATGCGTCAGCGCAACTTCGAGACAGGCCAAGCTTTCCGCCTTGGTCATGGTGATGTGGGAGATTTCCTCCTGAAGCGCGTTATCGCCGTCGGGCAGGCGCGCAATGCCGGCTTCGTCGAGCACCTTGCGGATGAACTGAACCTGCTCCTGAGGTAGATCTTCAGCGCGAATCTTGCGGCTATGGGCTTCGGCGTCGGCATTGTTGGGCATCAAAAGATCCACGCCATACGGCTTGCCGCCGATATGGTCGTCGATCCAGTTGAGCTCGATCTCCAGCTGTTCCGCGGTGTAATAGCCGACGCCGAGTACGCCCAGTCCGCCGGCCTTCGAGACTTCGACTACCACGTCGCGGCAATGGGAAAAGGCGAAAATAGGCACTTCGATGCCGAACATTTCGCACAGGCTGGTCTTCATAAATCACGTTCCCTGTTTGAGCCCGCGGCCCATTGTTTTTGCGCGGCGAAGCGGGTGACGCCCGCTATCCGAATTTGCAATCTGCATATCGGGTTCGGAATGGTTTTGCCAGTTCGAGCATTGCGCTAAGGCATCCGGCCAAAGCACTGCAATACAAAAGATTGCGCAACCAATTCTTTGGCCATAGACTTCCCTTGTCCTTGGGCCGATCGGAAAGAACTATATGCGACGTTCAGCCTTGTCGATTCCATCACGGCCAGCCGCGCGGCACAGCCTGCGCCCATTAGTCGAACGCGGGCCCACCGAGCTTCAGCAGCTTCAAAAGCGCACCAGCCACGACAAACTGCTGGAGGCCGCCTGTCAATCCTTCGCCGAACTGACCTATGCCGGTACGACCATCGACCATATCGTCAGCCGGGCCGCGGTCAATCGCAGCACCTTCTACCGCCATTTCGACAGCAAGTTCGCGCTGGCCCAGGATCTTTACAGCCATTTCTGGCCCAGCTTGTTCGCGATCTTCGACTTGCTGTCGTCTGCAGACCCGACCGACGAAAACATCGAGACTTGGATCGACGAGCTTCTGGTCTTCTACCGGGCTAACCAGCCGCTCTACATGACATTAGGGCAAATTCCGTTGCTTGAGCCTGAGGGCGGGGAATGGGAACAAAAAGTACGGCTTGAGCTGATCTCACGCCTCGGCGAAAAGATTCCGGCTTTCCGCCGCGCTTCGTCGCCGGCCGAGTCCACGGCGGAACTGCGCATCAAAGTGAATATGTGGATGCTTCAGTTCGAACACGGCATCTTTCGTCTAGCTTTCGACGAAGAGGGGCCCGACACGCCCGCCCTGAAGCGCTTCGTCATCGCCGAGATGCGGCGATTTATAAGGGAAGAGGCGGGCGCTTAGGCCCGCCTAACCCGAAAACCTATTCCACGACGACTTGCCCGTACATCCAGGGGAAGGCCTTGGACTGATAGGTCCAGGTTCCAGCCTTGTCGAATTTGACCGTGCCGGTCGCGCCGGGCGCGATCGGGCCGGTGGTCCATGATCCGTCCTGCGCGGTCGCGTCGTGCGGCTTTTGCCCCTTATTGGTCCAGGTCACACTGTCGCCGACATGGGCACGGATGCGCATCGGCAGAGTGGAATATTCATCCGGCGATTCGCGCACCTTATCGACGAGACCTCCGTCGCCGATCGGCCCGCCCAGCGTTACCGCCGTTGCCTTGACTACACGGCCGCCGAAGGTGGTTTCTGTCTGAGGTGTCGGCGGGGCCGCAGCCTGTTCGGCTTTGCCGCCCAGCGCGAAGGTCCATAGGCTGTTGGTGGCGAGGACTGACACATATTCCTTGCCATCCAGCTCATAGACTGCGGCCGGACCGCTTTCGTTTGCGCCGGTCTGGAATTGCCAAAGGACATCGCCGGTTTTGGGGTCCAGCGCCTGCAGATTGCCGTCCGGCTCGCCATGGAACAGCAGGCCGCCGGCGGTGGCGGTAAAGCCGCTGGCATTCTGCATTTCATAGGGCGTGTTCTTCTGCCAGACGATCTTGTCGGTCGTGCTATCGATGGCCGCCAGGATGCCCGATGTCTTGATGCCGGGTAGGCCACCGTTGCCGCCGACGAAGAAGCGCGGGTCCTCAAAGCGATGCAGCCACAAAGGCCATGCCGGTGAACCGGCGACGAAGAAATATTTCGTTGCAGGATCAAAGGCCATCGGCGAAGAGCGGGCAGTCAATACCGGATACATCGCGTTCGGCGTGTCGAAATCGATCGGCTGGAAATGACAGAAAGCCTTGTAGCCGGCCGGAATGTTCGCCTGGTCAACGCAATCCGGCCCGACGCGGTCAGCGCCGACGGGGAAGGGCTGGGTCGGTGCGGTCATCAGGCGGGGGGCCTGGGGCTCAGGCCTTTCCTCTACGGCATGGATCGGCTTGCCGGTCGCACGGTCGAGCAGGAACAGATAGCCGTCGGTACGCATCGCGCCCACGGCTTTGCGGGGCTTGCCGTCGACTTTTGCTTCATAGAGCACCAGCGGGGTTCCGATATCGTCTTCCCAGATATCGTGATGGACGGTCTGGTAATGCCATTTGTACTTGCCAGTCTTCAGATCGACCGCGACCACCGAATCGGTGAACAGATTGTCGCCGCCGCGAAGCTCTCCGCCCCATTGCGGGACCGGGTTGCCGGTGCCGAAGATGACAAGACCCAACTCGGTATCCACGACCGGCGTGTTCCAGACGCCGCCGCCGCCGCGCTTATATTCGTCATTCTTGGGCCAGCTGTTCCCGCCGACGTCATCCGGGCCGGGGATGGAATAGAAAGTCCAGACTTCATTGCCGGTCTTGGCGTCCAACGCGACGACGCGGCCGCGCACGCCGAAGTCGCCGTTCGACAGGCCGGTAATGATCTTGCCGTCGGCATAGGTCGGGGCGCCGGAAACATATTGCCCGGTCAGCGTCAGTGCCGCAGCGGGACTGTCTGCGCGGATCGGCATGTTGTCGCCGATCAGATGGCTCCAGATCTGCTCGCCGGTCTTGGCGTTGAGGGCCACGATATGGGCGTCGGCGGTGCCATAGAAGACTTTGCCTTCAGCCAGCGTAATGCCCTTGAATTGGAAGGAGGGCGCAACGTCGGTCTTGTGGGCCCAGATGATGTCTCCAGTCTTGGGGTTCAGCGCATAGACATGGGCGCCGGCCGTCACATACATCACGCCCTCGACAACGACCGGCGTGCCGCGGGAGACTTCACCCTCGAACTTATGGTTCCAGACGCCCCCCAGTTCCTTGATATTCTTGGCATTGATCTGGTTGAGCGTGGAAAAGCGCGAATTGCCCAGGTCGCCTTCGACCATCGGCCAGCTTTTGGAGGCGGGTGCGGCATTGAGCACCGCGGGCACGGTCAGGCATGTCGCAGCCAGGGCGGCGAGCAGGAAGCGTGAGTGATTTGGCATGATTTCCCCTTGATCGCCGATCGGCGCGGACAGTTCGCAAATGGTGGGCAAACCTAATGGGGCATCACGAATGATGCAACACTGTGTTGCTGCCCTAACTCTCATTTTTGCTATCCGTTTAAAACTCAGAACGGCTACTGGGCATCAGCCGTAAAAACGGCGTCGATTGGGCCGCCGAAGAGGCGGGGATCTTGCAGACGAGCGCCTTCCCGTCGTGCAACGCTTGGTATGGCGCGCCTGCGAACTGGGCGGGTGCAAACCGCTGAAGACGATGAAAACATAAACGTCAAGCGATGTCGCCAAGCCCACAGATCCGCCCCAAAACCAGGCGAACTGAGACCCCGTTTGCTTCGTCTCGCTGCGATGCCAATGAGAGTTTCACGCCAATGCGGGGTTTATCGCATCTTCGATTTGAGGCTGATCGTTTCACCATCGACGACGAACTTTCCGTATCCGTGATGATGAATGGTCTTCGGGTTCTTCTGAGCCGGATCGATCCAGGCCTTGAGAACCTCAAGGACAAAAAGATTGTATTTATTTACCATCCGCGTGTCGGTGACTTTGCATTCGAGATTGGCGAAGCATTCTGCCACCAGCGGCGCCGCTACACGCTCGGCCGGCAGCTGTGTCATCCCGAATGCCGCGAATTTATCGATATCGCGGCCCGAGCAATTGCCGACATCCACGATTTTTGATGCCAAGCCTCAAACCTCCCGAAAATCCTCCGGATTCAGCCGGGGGAAGATGTTAATGGCCTGTGATCCTGATGATTGAGATCAAGCGGCATCCGTGGCTTTGAGGCGGATCGGAAGCGAGCGAAGGCGCTGGCGCGTTAGTGCGAACAGCGCGTTTGCCACCGCTGGGGCCACCGGCGGTACACCGCCCTCGCCTGCGCCGCTGGGCGTCTCGTCACTGCTGACGATATGGACCTCGACCTCAGGCATCTCGGAAATGTTCAATATCGGATAATCGCGAAAGCCGGTTTCGATCGCCTGGCCGTCTTTGATCATGATCGCAGACTTGAGCGCGGCCGTCAGACCGAACGCGACGCCGCCTTCTACCTGGGCTTTGACGGTGTCTGGGTTGACCACCGAGCCGCAATCGATGGCGCAAACGACCTTGTGAACTCGCACACCCCCGCCGGTGGACACGGAAACCTCCGCGATTTCGGCGACCCAACCGCCATGTGCATAATAGACGGCGAGTCCCCGTCCGCGCCCTGCAGCTACAGGCCTGCCCCATTCTGCTTTTTCCGCTGCGAGCGCGAGTACGCGGTGATGACGAGGCGAACCACAGAGAAGATTCAATCTGAATTCCAGCGGGTCCGCGCCTGCCTCATGGGCAAGTTCGTCGATGAAACATTCGATCGAAAAAGCGTTCTGGGATGAGCCGACGGAACGCCAATATCCCGTAGCTATCCCCGGGTCTTGGTCGACGGTTTCAATGCGCAGGTTCGGAATTGAATAAGGGACATTGATTCCCTCAAACGCCAGCTTAGGACCTGCTACCCGCTGGAACCAGGCTATCAGCTTTCCATCGCCATCTAATCCACCACGAAACTTGGTCAAGTTCGCGGGCCGATAGCGATCGTGCCTGATATCCTCATCACGGGTCCACAGAAGATGGATCGGTTGGCCGCAGATCCGGGCGATCTCTACTGCCTGAGCGACGACGTCTGGTACGGAGCGACGGCCGAAGCCGCCACCGAGAAAGGTGCTGTGGATCTCCACTGCATCGACCGGCAATCCGGCGGCCTGGGCAGCAGCCGTTTGAGCCAAAGTCTGTCCTTGGGTCGAGACCCAGACGTCGCAACGGCCGTCTGCGACGCGGGCCGCGCAATTCATCGGTTCGATCGGAACATGGGCCTGATAAGGCGTCTCATAAGTAGCTTCCAGAACGACCAGGGCCTTCACCAGTGCGCCCTCGAGCGAACCATGATTTTGTTCGATGACGCCTGCGCGATCCACGGCCCTGCGCAAGTCCAGCGATATGCCGGCGCTCGACAGGTCGCTGATCTCACCACCTTCCCAAGCGACGTCCAGCGCCTCGCGTCCTTGTAGAGCCGACCAAAAATCGTCGGCGATGACCGCTACACCCTCGGCGATTTCAATCACCTCGCGCACACCTTCGACTTCCAGTGCTTTGCTGGCGTCGAACCTGATCCTTTGGGCATCCTTAAACGGCCGCAGCCGCACGGTCGCGGCCATCATGCCTGGCACTGTGACGTCGATGCCAAAGATTGTGCGACCGGTAATGTGGCCTGGTATTTCGAGGCGGGCGGTCGGCTTCCCGACAATCCGGAAATCCTCCGGCCGCTTGAGCCGCGGATCGGTCGGCGCCGGCAATAGCGAGGCCTCGTGCGCGAGCACGCCGTAATCCAGCCGTCTGCCGCTCGTTTCATGAACCACGAAGCCCGCTTCGGCATGACACTCTGCGGTCTCCACACCCCAAGTCTGCGCGGCCGACATCACCAACCGCTCGCGGACCTCTGCTCCAGCACGCCGCATCGGTTCCCAACTGGTCTGGACGCTGGTGCTACCGACCGTAATTTGCAGGCCGATGGCTGGATTATCATATGCATGATCGGCGGGGGCGAACTCCGTCCGCACCTGCTGCAACGGAACCTCCAGCTCTTCGGCCACCAGCATCGGTAACGCGGTCGCAATGCCCTGACCCATTTCGGAGCGGCCGAGAACGACGGTCACCTGGCCGTCGGCAGCGATTTTGACCCATGGATTGAAGACGAACACCGGTAGGCTCTCGGATTTCGTCACCGTTTCGGAAAGAGATGCATCTGGGAAGGGTGCATCTTCGAAATGCCTGCCGGCCGCGCGGTGAATCGCGCGCCGCGCGCGCTGATATACGCCGCATCGGCAGAGCACATGAGAAAGCGCAGCATCAATATCCGCGTCAGTCGGATACGGCTTATGTGCAAGCAGGGTCGATGCCGCCACGATCATGCCCGGCTGGCAGTAGCCGCATTGCGGCACTTGCTCGGCAAGCCAAGCGCGAAGGACGGGAGCGTCTGTCTGCGCCGCAAAGCCTTCGATCGTTACGATAGCGCGGCCAGCCACGTCTTTTACCGGAACCATGCACGACGGCTTGGCCTCACCGTCGATCTGAACCATGCACGCGCCGCAGCCGCCATGGCCGCAGCCGTATTTGGTGCCACGCAGTGCGAGCCGATCACGCAGCACCCACAGAAGCGGCTCGTCGCCGTCGACGTCCGAAAGCTTGATTGAGATCCCGTTGACCGAGCATTGGATCATCTCCGGCATCGCTCAGCGCGATCCCTTGAGGCTCAGAATATAGGAAACGACACCTGTTATCTGATCGTCGGTCAGTTGAGGGTTCGGCATGCCGAATGGTGTTTTCAAAGTCGTATGTGTCGTCGATATGAAGTTGCGAAGCGACCGTTCGGTCGGCTGGCGATCGATGGCGTCAAATATCTCCACCGCAGCCTCCGAGCGTTCTGAGCGAAACTTACGAAGTTCGATCAGAATTGTCCTTGATCCACGTCATTATGTCGAAGCTCGATAAAGCGAGCCTGAAGTTCCAAGAAAGGCGGCTTCTTTCGCGGATTTGCGCCTCGCAGACGGTGTGATCAGAAGAGTCCTGGTACCCAGCGGCGGGGTGATAGGGCGACTGTATCCTGCCTGATGGTGATCGATGGCCAGTGCGGTTCGGGCCGCCCCGGACCCGGGGACCTTGATCGGAATCAATGCGGTCCGCGCAATGATGAGCTATCTTTCGCCTTGGATCCGGCGCGGGATTTTTGTAAGGGACAAGGGTATGGACGTCAGCGAAGCGATTTCCGGGCGCCGATCGGTACGCGAATATACGGCCCAATCGGTCGATGAGCTAACCGTTGATCGCCTCATCGATGCCGCCGTAAAGGCGCCGAGCGCCGTGAACCAGCAGCCTTGGACATTCACGGTCGTGCGCGACCAGGCCCTGCTCGATCGAATCTCGCGCGGGGCTAAGGCCCATATGCTCGCCACGATGCAAACGAGCCCCCACGCCGGCCATTTTCAGTCGCTACTGGATGATCCGAGTTTTCAAATTTTCTATCATGCGCCTTTGCTGATCCTGATTTCGGCGGTCGCGGAAGGTCCGTGGATCGTCGAGGACTGCGCATTGGCCGCCGAGAATCTGATGCTGAGCGCCTATGCAGTCGGGCTCGGCACGTGCTGGATCGGTTTTGCGCAGAGCTTCCTCAACACGTCGGACGGGAAGAACCTGCTCGGCCTACCCGAGGCCTGGGTGCCGATAGCGCCAATCATAGTCGGGCATGCGAAGGGCGTGCGGGCCTCAGTCTCGCATAACAAGCCACAGGTTCACCGGATCGGTTGACCGTTATTTCCCGGCTGCGAAATGAACGCCTGGTTCCGCGGGTCGCCGACCGCAAATGGAGCGTCGCAATTCCACCGGATCCAGTCGTTCCTAACTCGTCGCTACGATCTTTAGCGCGAGTGAGATACGAGGTGATCGTCAAAGGTCAGAAGGTCCACTGGAAGCCGAGATAGTAGGTAAGCGGGTTGTGCACGGCGCCGCCGTTTACGGCGTAGAGAAGCCCACCTTCGCCGGCGGAGAACAGCAGGTGATAGTGCGCGGTGAAATCATAGACGCCGCCTACATTGAAACCTGACGAGGCGTTGCGGCCGACCATGGCCGAGGTTTGATGAAAGATCTCCACGCCGAAGGCGAGATTGTCGGTAACTTGGCGTTGCAGCAGCCAACCCGCGAACCAGTAATTCTTGTTGCCGGGGCCTGGGTTAATCCAATAACCGCCACCGCCGTAAGTGGTCTATTTTCCGAAATCCTTTTGCACCCAAATAGGCAGGAATTCTTGCGTGTAGCCAGCACCCAGCCCACGTGAAGCGTTGCCGCTTGGCAGTTCAACGAGCGGAAACACACCGACTTGCGGCCACCAGTCGTCTTCGCCAGGGGTGATAAAGCGATATTTCGCGCCGAGTTCCGTATCGCTCATCCCCATTTGCAGGCGCCGTCCGGTGGAATCGTCGTAAGCGAGCCCCATGATGACGTGAAGCTGAAGATTAGGCAGCGCGCCGTAGTTGACTTCGACACTTGGCCCCAGGCCGCTTGTATCGCTCGACCCATGCGCGCCTGCTGAGAATCCATAGACTTCCCAATGACCATAATCGACCGGCTCAGGATCGTCGGTGATAAAGGGAGGCCCCGCATATGCCGGCTTCGTTGCGCTGATAACGATGGCCGTAAGCAGGGCAGTTATCACAAAGGCCGAACACCGCGTCATCGCATGGCTCCTGTTCATCTAGCACCGCTGAAGCTCTGGCGCGCAAGTCACGCGTCGAGAGACCGCAGGCCGGCATCTTCGTCGAGATAATCGCGACGACCATGGTGATAATGAGTGGATTGCGGCCAACCTCGTAAACAGACCGAGGATGATGAGCCAGCCGCAAATCATGACTTCGATATATGCCCACCGCCTAAACGTTTAGGCAATGTTGCGTTCCGAAACTCAACGAATTCTACACCGACACTTCCGGTGCATTAGATTTCGTCTACGAAAATGGCCTCGATTGGCAGACTGAAAAGACGGGCGATCTTGAAGGCGAGGGGTAGGCTGGGGTCGTATTTTCCGGTTTCGATGGCGTTGATGCTTTGACGCGAGACGTCGAGGCGCAGGGCCAGGTCGGCCTGGCTCCAGTCGCGCTCCGCCCGCAGGACCTTCAAGCGGTTTTTCATCGGCCCGATGCCTTGCGGTAGAGGAAGACTGCAAAAAAACCGACCAACTGGGTGACCATCAGTAAGCCGTATCCCTCATTAAAGGCGATCACCAGCGCTCTCGCGTCATAACGCGCCCCGGGTTGCAAGAACCCGGATAGCCCGCCCGTTCCGATGAAAAAAGCGACGGGGTACGAAACCGCGACCCCCATCAACCCTCCCCAATACCAGGCGATAAGTCCCCGATGCAGCAGGAATTCGTCCTGCTTGCGAAAACCGAGCGCCGCGAACGTCATTGCCCAGGCCATTGCCAACGCTGCCAGCCCGGTAGTGAGTGCCTTGTGTTCTCGGAACGCCGCCGGAGCACCCATAACGACGATGGGGCAGGATCAGAATCGTAAGACTACCCACCATCGCCACCACTGCATAAGCCCAAGGTGGAAATCTTCGAGTCGTATCAAGTTTCCTTGTCACTATGATAAGGAGACATGTCATTGCACTTGCCTTATGTCAAGTACCCTTGTCATTTGCATTGAAGTCGATCGCTCTTGGGATTTCGGTCGAACAAGCGTTAGAAGATGCTTAACTGGAATGCCGGGCTGAGAACGCGAATAGGGACTGCGATGGGTTTCATTACGACAGGCAATATAATTTCCGCCGATCCGGGCTTGGCGGCCGAATATCGTGACGGCGGCTGGTGGAGCGACGAGCGCCATGCCGACCGTATTCGCAAGCTGGCGGCGGAACGGCCGAACGATGCGGCCTATATTACCGAGACTGCGCGCTTCAGCTGGCGGGACTATGACCAGGCATCGGACCGCGTCGCGCAGGCGCTGATCTCGCTGGGTCTCCAGCGTGGTGATCGCGTTGCGGTCGTCCTGCCGGATGGTCCGGCAGTGCATGCCGCGCTGGTCGGCGTTGAAAAGGCAGGGTTGGTCGCGGTTGGTATCGGCGCCAGGGCAGGGGACCGCGAGATCGCGCATCTGCTGACGCGCACCTCCGCCCGCGCACTCGTCACGCACGAAGTCCAGCGCGGCCGCTCCGCCACCGATCTCAAGGCCGCGATCGCCGAGCAAGGGGTGACGCTCGATCACCTGGTTCTGGTGCCGGACTTCGCGTCAGGGGATAAGCCGATCCTGGTCGACGGCAAGTCCTCGACCGCAAGTGGTCCGGTCCCGCCCGACCTTGGCATCGGCCCGGACGAGCTGTTCCTGCTCAACTCCACCTCGGGCACCACGGGCATGCCCAAATGCGTTATGCACACGCCCAACCGCTGGTACTATTTCCACAAGCGGGCACAGATTTCAGGGCAGTTCACCTCCAAGGAGGTGTTCATGGGCGCGGTGCCGGCGCCGTACGGCTTCGGCATGTGGACCGCGCATTTCTCACCGACCATCCTGGGCGTGCCGACTGTGGTGATGGAGAAGTTCGACCCGCATGTGGCGCTCGACCTGATCGAGCGGGAGAAGGTGACGGTGCTCTGCTGCGTCTCCACCCAGTTCATCATGCTGCTCAACGCCCAGGCCGAACGGCCGCGCGACCTCTCATCGCTACGCTGCATGTATACCGGCGGCGAGGCTGTGCCCTATGAGCGCGCCGCCAAGTTCGAGGAGGTGACCGGCGCCGCGGTGCTGCAGTTCTACGGCTCGAATGAGACCGGGTTGATGTCGGGTACGACCTGGGACGATACACGCGAGAAGCGGTTGCGCACGGCCGGCCGCCTGATCGAGGAGATGAACAACCGCCTGTTCGACCCCGATACCGGCGAGGACATCACCGGTAAAAGCCATATCGGCCAGCCCGGCTGCGTCGGCCCCGCCACATGCCTCGGCTATTGGAACGACGAGGCCGGCAATGCCAAGCTCTATACCAAAGCGGGCTGGATGCTCATGGGCGACATCGTCGAGATCGACGACGAGGGCTATCTGCGCGTCGTCGGCCGCACCTCGGACTTCATCATTCGCGGCGGCAAGAACATCAGCGCCCCCGCGGTGGAGGAGGAGGTCGGGAGCCATCCCGACGTCGCCCTCGTGGCCGCCGTCGCCGCGCCGGACAAGATCTTCGGCGAAAAGGTCGCCATCTATGTCGTGCCCCGCCCCGGCGCCACCGTGACATTGGAAAGCATCTGCCGGCACCTGTCGACGCGCGGCGTGACCAAGGAATGGTTCCCAGAGCATCTGATCCTAGTCGATGAGCTGCCGGTCTCTTCGGGCGGCAAGACCGCCAAGGGAGATCTGAAAGCCGATATCAAGAAGCGCTTCGCCGATCAGGTGCGCTAAGCAACGGACAGTCGCACCGTCACCGTTAATCCACCGCCCGCCGTTTCCGATAATGCGATCGTGCCGCCATGCGCGCTGATCGTGTCCGAAGCAATCGAAAGGCCAAGGCCGATGCCCCCCGTATCGCGGGAGCGTGAAGTTTCGCAGCGATAGAAGGGGCGCAACACCGCTTCGCGTTCGGCTTCCGGAATGCCGGGGCCGTGATCGGCGACGGTAATGATCGCATCTTCGCTGTCGCGCGCCAGCACGATCTCCGCGCTCCCGCCGTAGCGCCAGGCGTTATCCACGATATTGACCAGTGCCCGCTTTAGGGCCCTTGGCCGCATCGGGACGACAGTGGCTTCGCCAGTCGTCAGCGAGGCCGGCTCTCCTGACTCTTGCGCGTCCGCGGCAATCGTTTCCAGCAAGATACGCAGGTCGAGCGGCTGGCTTTTCTCGTCGGCGCTTTCCTCGTGCGCGAAGGCCAGCGTCGCGCCGATCATATCTTCCATTTCGCTGAGGTCGCTCAGCATCTTGGTGCGTTGCTCGTTGTCCTCGACCATTTCCGTGCGTAGCCGCATGCGGGTCAGCGGCGTGCGCAAATCATGCGAGATTGCAGCGAGCATGCGGGTGCGGTCGGTGATGAACTGGCGCAGCCGCCGCTGCATTCGGTTGAAGGCGGCGGCGGCTTGCCTGACCTCGCGCGGCCCGGTTTCGGGCATGGGTGCTGCGTTGACGTCCGCGCCGAACCGGTCGGCGGCATCGGACAGACGGCGCAGCGGCCGGACCGCGAGCGTTACTGCCCAGATCGACCCCAACAGCCCGGCGGCGATCAACGCGGCGATATAGGCGGCGAAATCCCGCGTAAAGAGCTTGCTCAGCAATTGCGGCGAATCCAGGGTCAACCTGGTGCCGTCCGGCAACAGCCGTTCAGTGTGGATATGGTTCATGAAATCCTGGTGGCCGAAAAAGGGAGGCGCGTCGGACGGCATGTACGGCAGGCGGATCAGGAAATCCGGCGGCGGGTGTCTGCCGTCGGGCTGGTGCATGCCATCCGGGGGGTGACTCCCGTCGGGAGGGTGAAAGCCGTCAGGCAGCGGGCCGGGCGGCCCATGGTCCGGCCAGTCATGCGGTAGCGGCCCGAAATACGGGCCCGACATCAGCGGCATCATCATGTTGCGCCGATGGTCGGGCGATTCCGGGCCCAAAAGCTGGGCGAAGCCGGCCAGGCATTGCGCCGCCTGATGAGACTGCGCGAGTTCGACCGCCCGCGTCAGGTCAGAATGATAGAGGCTAAGCGCCAGCGCCTGGGTCACCAGAATAGCGCCGACCACCAATGCCCCCAGCCATTGCGACAGGCGGTCGGGAAAAAAGCGGTTCAGCACGGCAATACCTCCGCAGCGAAGACATAGCCGCCGAAGCGCACCGTCTTGATGATCTCCGCGCCTTGCGGCGCGCATTGCAGCTTTCGGCGCAGGCGGCTGATCTGCACATCGATCGACCGGTCGAAAGGTGAGGCCTCCCGGCCACGGGTCAGGTCAAGCAGCTGGTCGCGGTTCAGCACACGGCGCGGCCTGCGTACGAGCGCCACTAGCAGATCATATTCTCCGCCAGTCAGCTCGACCTCCGCGCCTTCGGGGTTCAACAGGCGGCGGCGTGCGGGTTCAAGGATGAAACCGACAAAGCTCAGCCTTGCTTCCGGCTCCACGGCTATGGCCGTCGCATCGCCGCGGCGCAGGACGGCAGTGATGCGGGCGACCAGTTCACGCGGGCTGAAAGGCTTGGGCAGGTAATCGTCAGCGCCGCTTTCGAGCCCGACAATGCGGTCGGCTTCCTCGCCCAGCGCGGTCAGCATGATGATTGGGATGGTTGCCTGGACGGCGCGCAGCTTGCGGCAGATGGAAAGCCCATCTTCACCCGGCAGCATCAGATCGAGCAGCAGCAAGGCGAAGCTGCCGCCTTCCATGGCCTGCCGCATCTCCACGCCGTTGCGCACGGCGGTCACGCGAAAGCCCCGCCCGCTGAGATAGCGCGTGACCAGTTCCCGGGTTTCGCGGTCGTCCTCGACCACCAGAATATGCTGACTGTTTCCCATGCCGCCAGTCTAACAGCGCCTGTCCGGAGCTGCAGAATCGTTCGGTAACATTTTGTAACTGCGCGCACGCTGGCTACAAATTGTAACCTTTAAGCCGCATTCGGACATCCTCGCGCAATGCCGCGGGCGTCTGCTGATCCTCGTCTTCCACCTGACGGGGTTATCCGATGACAGCATATTCTTGGCCCAGTCGCCGCGTCCTCGCCTTCGGGGGCGTAACAGCCGCCGGCCTGTTCCTCGCCGGATTCGGCTATGGCTACGCCGCACCGCCTCCACCCTGCGACGGGCTTTTGCCGGGTGCATTGGTCGAAGCCGATATCGCTTACGTCGAAACCGCGTTGAACCTGACGGGGCCGCAGCTTACGGCGTGGAAGCCTGTGGCGGATGCGCTGCGGGTGCAAGCGAAACACCGAGACGCGGAAATTAAGGCAAAAATAATGCAGGAAAAAACTAGCAAGAAAAGTTATAAAGTAACAAACGATGTGATTCTCGGTCTGGAGGAAGAAGAGCTGTTGAGTGCCGCCGAGGCTGACGATCTGACGAAGCTGATCGCTGTGGTGAAGCCGTTCTACGCGCTTCTCGACACCAACCAGAAGGAGAGCGTCGAAGAGGTGTTGCCTTTCGGTCCGCCGGAACCCGGCGACGACTGCCTGCCGCCATCCGATGGTGACGGTCCGCGCCCTGCGCATCCGCCGTTTTGAGGCGCACTGGAATGAGAAAAATGTCCGGGCGGCCGAACTCCCCGACGATGAGCTTCGACGACGCGGCAACGCTGCATGTGTTGCGCGCCATCGGCGTCACCTATGCTGAGCTCAGCCTGATGTTCGGTGAGCGCAACAGCCGAGTGACGCAGGTTCTCGAAGGCGATCTCTACGGCGGAAGCTGGGAGTCGGCTTTGGAGCGGCTTGAGCGCCACGAATATTGGCACCCCCGGGTCGCGTCGTTCGCTGAACAGCTTGGCTCCGTTACCCTCGCTATAGCGGTTAGGGCTAACGATCCTGCAAGGCGAAGCTATCAGCGTTCGTTGAAGCGTCTGCGCAAGACGACGATCCCCTTCGTTACCGAGCGTCGGTTGTGGGAATTGGCTACTCGCAGGGCGGGGTAATCGGGCCTCAGGCCAATCCCAGCCGCGCCGCATCTAGCGACATGTCGAGCGAAAACCCCGTCATCTCATAGCCCTTGCGGAAATCGTTCATATGCCGGCGCATCCAGTTGCGCGCCCCGTCGCTGTCGTGAGCGGCAAGCCGTTCGTGGATGAAGCGGTGGGCGTCGACAACGCGGCGATAGGTTTGCAGGCGCGGCAGGATGATGCGACCCGCCGGGATGAACAGCTTTGTGATCGGTTCGTGCGACAGGATCAGCACGCGATTGCCCGAGGCCTGGGCTAGAATCTCGTGAAACTCGCGGTCGAGACCTACGAAATCGTCGACATCGAAAATCTCCTTCGCCTCGATTTGGGCGATGGCACTTTCCATCTCGGCAATGTTGGCGGCCAGCCGCGCAAGATCCGGCGCTGTGATGTTACGGGCGGCGATTTCCGCCATCATCGGCTCGACCAGGGCAGACGCCTCCCATAATTCGCGGAAGGTAATCGATGCCAGGATCAGCGCCCGGCTGGCGGATGAAGCCAGTTCCAGATAGTGCGGGATCGAGATGCGCGGGCGCTTGCCGCCCTGTCGCTCGACAAGCCCGCTTTGCTCAAGCAGGCGAATTCCCTCGCGCACTGTGGAGCGGTTTACGCCAAATTGTTCGGCTAAAGTCGTCTCCGCCGGCAAGGGATCGCCGACCTTCAGCCGGCCGGCGAAAATCTGCTTTTCGATGGCGTCATAGACCAGCTTATAGGCCGGTGCGCGTTCGATGCGGGTGAAGTCGCGTGCGTGCATGGCTTGATAGCAGCATACCTCGGTGATACTGTCCAGAATTGTCCGACAAACCGACAATATCGTCACAGACGCGCGTAATATGACCGCTCAGCCATACGAAAATATCACTCTAGAACGAGACGGCCGCGCTGCGCGGATCACGCTCTCGCGGCCGGAAAAGCTGAATCCCATCGACTGGGCGACGATCAGGGAACTGCGACGCGCGATAGCGGAGCTGGAGACCAGCGATTGCCTGGCGGTGATTGTCACCGGCAGCGGCCGCAGTTTCTCCGCCGGCGGCGACCTGGACGGCTATATCAGCCTCTATCGCAGCAAGGAGCGGTTCCAGCAGTTCCTGGACGATTTCTTCGACATGCTGGATGCAATCGAACGCTCGACGAAGATCTATATCGCGGCGGTGAACGGCGTTTGTGTGGCGGGCGGGCTGGAACTGCTGCTGGCCTGCGATCTCAGCGTCGCCGCCGATAGCGCGAAGATCGGAGACGGCCATCTGAATTTCGGCCAGTTGCCGGGCGCCGGAGGGTCTCAGCGCCTGCCGCATGCCATCGGCCTGCTGCGCGCCAAGCAATTGATATTGACCGGTAGGCTGCTGACCGCGGCGCAGGCTGAGCGCATCGGGCTGATCGGTGAGGTTGTTCCCGCTGACGAGCTCCAGAACGCCGCGCTAAACCTCGTTGCCGCGATGGCGGAGAAAAGCCCGGTCGGCGTGCGCGGCGCGAAACACCTGACCAACCTCACTCTGACCATGCCGATCGAGCAGGGGCTGAAGTATGAACTGCAATACGTACATCGTTATGCGACGGAAGAGCCGGATGCGACCGAGGGGCTGATCGCCTTTCGGGACAAGCGTAAACCGGTCTTTTCGCGCGAATAAAGGAAAGCCATGTTCGCCCTACGTGACAAATATGCCATCGCCGGAATCGGCTATACCGAGTTCTCCAAGAAATCGGGGCGTACCGTGCGCAGCCTCGCGTCTGAGGCTTGCATCAAGGCGACTGCCGATGCAGGCCTCAAAGTCTCCGATATAGACGGCATTGTCAGTTACAATTTCAATGATTCCGCCCCGGCAATCGCGGTGGCGACCGAGATCGGCGTACCTCAGGCGGGCTACGCGGTGGACTTCCTGTCGGGCGGCAACGCGGCCAATTTGATCATCCTGTCGGCGGTGGCCGCGATCGAGGCGGGGCTTGCCAAGACGGTCTTGTGCTATCGCGCCATGAACGGGCGCTCGGGCTTCCGGCTGGGCGGCGGGCGCGACATGTCGGCCTATGGCATCACCCAATATACCGCGCCCTTCGGCTGGATAACCTACCCGCAGGCGATGGCGATGTGGTGCCGCCGGCATATGATCGAATATGGCACGACCAGCGAGCAGCTCGGCGAAATCGCGGTCCAGTTCCGCAAGAACGCCGAACATAATGAGCGCGCTATGCAGCGCACCCCGATCACGATGGAGGATTATTACAACTCCCGCATGATCGTCGATCCGTTCCATATGCTGGACATCTGCCTGGAGACGGATGGCGCCTGCGCCGTCCTGGTGACCACTGCCGAGCGCGCCAAGGATATGGCGCACAAGCCCATCCACATCATGGGTGGGGCCTATGGCGGTGGCCCGAACCAGGGTGAGGATTTGTTCGATGCCATGCGCTGGCCGGATCATTCGCACAATTACGCCAAATATATTTCGGACGATCTGTGGAAGAGCGCGGGAATTGGCCCGAAGGATATCGACATCGCCCAGATCTATGACTGTTTCACCTACAGCATCATCATGCAGTTGGAGGGCTTGGGCTTCTGCAAGGACGGCGAGGGCGGCCCCTTCGTCCAGGGAGGACGCATCGCGCCCACCGGCGAACTGCCGCTGAACACCGCGGGCGGTCTGCTGTCGGAAGGATATATTCATGGGCTGAACCATGTCGTCGAAGCGGTTCAGCAATTGCGCGGAGACGCCGGTATCAGGCAGGTGCCGAATGTCGAAACCTGCCTGACGACCGCCGGGGCTATGACCTGCGGCAGCGCGCTCGTGTTGAGGAATTAGGACGATGACTGAGCCCGCGATGATTTATGAGAAGCCGCTGCCGGTACTCGATCCCGAAAGCACGCCCTTTTGGGAGGCGTGCCGGGAGCACAAGCTCAAGATCGTGAAATGCACCGCTTGCGGCACGGTTCGCTTTCCGCCGACGAGTTTTTGCCCCAATTGCAACTCAGCCGAGCACGCGTGGATCGAGGCCAGCGGCAAGGCCAAAGTCTTCAGCTGGATCGTCGTCCGGCACCCGGTGCCCAAAGACGTCTATGCGCTGGACGTGCCTTATGTCGTTGCGCTGGTGACGCTTGAGGAAGGCGTACGCATGCCGACCAACATCGTCGGCTGCACGCCGGAAGAGGTCACGGCCTATATGCCGCTCAAGGTTCAGTTTCGGGATGTGACGCCTGACATTTCACTGCCCATATTCGCGCCGGACCGCGGATGAGCCTGCAGTCCCCCTTCGCGGCGTCGCCGCTGCTGGCTCAGGTCGCGGGGTTGACCCGCGACGAGCTGGAACGGCTGCAACTGGTCAAGCTGCGCCGCCAGTTGGAGCGGCTTTACGTGCAGAGCCCCTATTACCGGGCCCGGATGGAGTTCGGCGGTTTTAAACCGGAAGAGCTCACCTCGCTGGCCATGTTCCGGGAACGTTTCCCGACTTCCAACAAGGCCGATTTCCTGGCCGATCAGTTGGATCACCCGCCTTTCGGCCATCGCCTGGGCATTGCGCGCGAGCACGTGGCCCTGGTCAACATGACCGGCGGCACGTCAGGGCAGGGGCAAGAGATTTACGGGCGCAGCCAGCGCGACATCCACATGCAGGGCTATCTTCATGCTCTGCCCTGGTTCCTGGCGGGATTGCGCCCCGGCGACATGGCGATCAACTGCGTGCCCGCGGGCGGTGTCACGACCGGCGGCTGGGGGCCGGGCGAGGGCTTGCGGATCATCGGAGCGACCGGCTTTCATGTCGGCGGCACGCTGTCGACCGACGCGAAGATCGATTTGATGCTGAAACTGGGCGACGTCAATTTCATCTATGCTTCGACCAACTATCTGCACACGCTGACCGAGGCTTTGATGCGGCGCGACCTGGACCCGCAGAAGGTGTTTCCCGGCATGCGTGCTTTGTTTATCGCCGCCGAAGGCTATCCGATCGAATGGGCGCAAAAGATCGAGGCGTTCTGGGGCTGCGGGCTGCAGGAAGGTTACGGCAGCACGCAATGCGCGGGCTTTGGCGGCTCCACCTGCGACAAGGGCGTTGTGACCAAGGACGGAAAACGAGGCCTGATCCATCTGTTCGAGTGGGAGACGATGTTCGAGATCGTCGATCCCGGTACCGGCGAGCCGACGCCCTCTGGCGAGGTGGGGGAGATGGTGGTGACCAACCTGTCGATCGAGGGCTCTGCGGTCATCCGCTTTCGCACCGGCGACGCGGCACGTTTCGTGTCGCATAGGGACAGCGGCTCCGGCTGGGGCTGGAACGCCATCGAATGCGGCACGATCGGCCGGTTCGACGACATGATGAAGATCCGCGGCAATAATGTCTGGCCCTCGTCGATCGACGCTGCGGTGTTCGCCCATGCCGATGTCGCCGAATATGCTGGCCGCGTCTTCACGACCGAGGACGGGAAGACCGAGATCGAAGTCAGACTGGCCCTGTCGGACAATGCTGCGATGACCTATTCGCCGGAACAGCGACAGGCCCTGTTTCAATCGGTGCGCAGTGCGATTAAGGAGCGTAACAATATTTGGGTAACGCTGATCGAAGTCGAACGCAGTGAACTGCCCGAATTTGCCTATAAGGCACGGCGCTGGAAAGACGAACGGCAATCCGGATATCGGCTATGAGCGAACAACCGCCAAGGGATGACGACGCGATCCTCGCCAATATGCTGCGCGAGGCGGAAAGCCTCTGCCTGAGCCAGGATGCGCTGCTCTGCGGCCAGTACCGCCATCTCCAGGATCGTATTCGCGCTTTGATCGAATTGCGTGAGTGCTTTCAGATAAAGGCCGGCGGATGACGGGCTTTCGCCTCGACGGGCAGGTCGCGGTCGTGACCGGCGCCAGCGGCGGAATCGGTTCGGCCGGGGCGCTGGCACTTGCCGAGGCGGGCGCAGACGTCGCGCTTATCGGCCGCAATCGGGCAAAGCTGGATGCGGCCGCCGAGGCGGTCGAAAAGGCCGGCCGGCGTGGCCTGGCGATAGAGGCGGAAGTCAACGACGAGGCGGCGGTAAACGCTGCAGCGGCCGAGATCGAACGGTCTTTGGGACCGGTCGACATTCTGTTCAACAATGCGGGGATCACATCGCCCAAGCTGCTAGCCGACCTGCCTTTGGCTGAGTGGCAACGGGTGATCGATGTGAATCTGACCGGGGCTTATCTCTGTACCCGCGCCTTTGCATCCGGCATGCAGGCGCGCAAGCGCGGGCGGATCATCAATATGGGTTCCGTCCTGTCCGGGCGCGGCATGGCGAGCCGCACCGTCTATTCCGCCAGCAAGGCGGGGCTCGCCAATTTGGGCGCGGCGCTCTGCTTCGAGCTCGGGCCTTTCGGCATTACCGTCAATACGATAGGCGCGACGGTAATCGTCACCGACCTCAACCGCGAACTGGTCAAGACACAGCCCGAACTCTATGGCCAGGTTCTGCGCCGTACCGCGCTGGGCAGGCTCGGCGAAGTCGAGGACGTGACCGGCGTTCTCGTGTTTCTCGCCTCACCGGCTGCGGGTTTCATCACCGGCCAGACCATCTATGTCGACGGCGGCTATACGGCAGGGTAGGGCGCTAGCGCCTTGCTGCATAATCGCGTCCGCTCCTAGAGTTTTTGTGTTCACAAGTGGACTGCAGATCGAATTCCCTTTTTACGGGAAAAATTCGCAGGAACCGGGATCGGCCGAGGACGTTAGAAAGGGATCACTTCCAACAAGGAGATTCCCATGACATCCGCATCCGGCCACACTTCTGCGATCCGCGCGAAGAAGGTGCTGGGCACTGCCGTCAAAGACCAAACGGGCACCAAGATCGGCCATATCGAGGACGTGGTGCTCGATAAGCAGTCGAACGACATCATGTTTGCCGTGGTCAGTTTCGGCGGCTTCCTGGGCATCGGTGAGAAATTCCATCCGATTCCGTGGGCCTCGCTCGACTATGTGCCGAACGAAGACGCCTATGTCGTGAATTTCAGCAAGGATCAGCTCAAGGCTGCACCCGCCGAGGATATCGGCGAACTGTTGCGCGACGATGGCCGCATCTATCGTGACAAGACATACGATTACTACGGCGTCGCTCGTTACTGGCAGTAAGACCAGGCAAAAAATAAATAAGGCGCTCCCGTGACCTGGAGCGCCTTATTTTCACTTATTTATCCAGCGCTTTCGCCATCACCAGATGGTGTTGCAGGTCCGGCAGGGTTTTGCCGGCCCAGTCCTTCAACGTGGGGTCGTCACCACCCTTCGCGTAACGGTCGAAGAGCGACACCGCGTCTTCATGCGCGCTAACCTGTTCTTCGCTATATTTCTTGGTGAAATCCGCGCCGCTCAGCGCTGCCAGGTCGTCCAGCTTTTTTTGATGTGCACTGTCGAGGTCGACTGGCAGCAGAGCATCAGGCGCCTTGCCCTTCAGCGCGCTTTTCAGCTCGTTGAATGTCTTTTCGTGGTCGGTGACCATCTTGTCCGCGAACGACTTGGTCGCGGCATCGCCTTTCTGCTCTGCCAGCTTGCCGGCCTTGATCTCGAACATATCGGACATTGCCGCCTTCGTGACGAAATCCGATGTCGTCGGTGAAATGCCGGCGATCTGATTGACGCCGGTCTTTTCGCCGACCGACTGGGCCTTTTGCTCAAGTGACTGCGCCATCGCCGGAAAGGCGAGCAGCGCGCATGTTGCCGTAAGAATAAGCTTATAGGGCTATGCACTTGACTCAAGTGGCACAATTTGTTGTGGTCCGACTGTGTCTGAATATCCCCGTACCGTTCTGGAGTTTCGCG
>Ga0182030_10006578_pt1 | contig 24486 bp, 24 predicted proteins | sample 812S3MmetaG_FD_121299 | JGI IMG/M metagenome (GOLD analysis project Ga0182030, IMG submission 121299) | Permafrost microbial communities from Stordalen Mire, Sweden - 812S3M metaG (Illumina Assembly) | ecosystem: Environmental > Terrestrial > Soil > Wetlands > Permafrost | place: Sweden...
GGGCCTGCCCCGCCTTAATTCGCCTGAACGCGATTCAATTCACAATCCTTTAAGGGGGCTTACCATATTTAATACCCAGGATAGTTTGATTGAATACTGGAACGGCGAGTGCTGGCTAAAAGCCTATGAGAAGAACTGTTACGAATGTCAGTTTAATATGAGCATCAGTAATACCTCTGATACGATTGACCGTACCGTCAGCGACTCGTCAAGCACTGTAATTACGGTAGCACACACCAATGGCACGCAATCTATTTCAATCATCTATCTTTCATCACTTCCACAGGGGGTAAATGTTTATTTTAACGGCAACCCTACTATTGACACATCGGGCTCAGTTCAGCTGGTAGTTCAGGTAGACCAGTGCGCTGCGGTTGGTGGCAACTTTCCAATCATTATTGAAGCGTTTTGCGGCAGTGCGGTTAATTATGTAACCTACAATGTTTACATACGGCCGCCTGTGCAAATAACCATACCTGCCGATGCTACCGATTATAACCTGCAAACGCTTAACGGCCTTCCTACAAGCCCTGCGCAGTTTGTTCTGCTTACTATTAATAACTCAGTTACCTTACATGCATCAGTTAATACAAACCCGTCTTATACTTCAGGTTCTTTAGATCCTAACTCGCTGGTTTGTATAGTTAACGATGGCTATGTGCTGGGCCGTGGCGGAGATGGGGGCAGCTTTACGTTTACCGGTGGTTTCTTTATTGCAGGCGGAACGGCAGGCAACCCGGGCGGTAATGCTATGAACCTGACTACCAAAACGGTTTTACAAAACAACGGTTCAATTTATGGAGGAGGAGGAGGTGGTGGTTCAGTAGGTTTTGCGCTGGGCGTTTCTAACATTCCCATTATCGGCGGCTTTTCGCTTGGCTTTGGTTTTTGCGGTGGCGGTGGTTCAGAAAATGGCGCCGGTGGTACCATTAACCAGGGTGGTGGTATAAACCTGGGTATATTTGATGCCGGCGGCAATGCAACCTGTTGTGTTGGTTCTGTACCGGGTGCAGGCCCTACGGCTACTTATCCTGTCACTATTCCTATCAGCATAGCCAGTATTGATATTACCCCAACAGCTTATGGTGGTAATGGCGGCGGTTTTACAGTTGCCGGAACCAAGGGTTATATCAATGTTTCATTAAAGGTTTGTGTGGCTATTCCTATTATCGGTACCGTTTGTATACCTATTCCTATCCCAGGTGGCTTTTTGCCGTTCTACGGCCCTGCCGGTGGTGCGCCCGGCGAAGCTATTAAACGCAACAATAACCCTTTAACCGGTTTAACTGACGGCACTTATAATACATCTCAGGTAAAAGGGGTGGTAGGGCCGTAGTTGATTGTAACAATAAGTTTAAACTTAATTTATGAAGAAGATATTTTCAATACTTTTTGCCGTGGTAGTAAGCACTGGGTTGTTTGCATCCAAAGGCATGGTAATTACCCAAACTTACACCGATGCAGCTAACCGCGATGCTAAAATAACCGTTACCTGGTACGTGTCGCAAACGCAGTGCAAAATGTCAATGGCTTATGCCGATGGCAAAGTAAACTCAACCACCTTTTTTATTCCGGATGGTGCAAATTTATTGACCTACAGCGATGGTATTGCACCCGGTGCTGCGCAAAAGAATTATTTCAGCATACCGGTGCAAAGCATTACCGGCAACAGCGATATCAGCCGTGTTACGGTAACCCATAGTGGTGAAACAAAAACCTTAGGCGGCGTACTTTGCGAAAAGGTGATTATTAAAACCAATAAGACCCTTACTGAAATGTGGCTGACCAGTGATTTTAAACCTGATTTTTATAAGTTCTCGCCCTTTTTTCAAAACAGTATTGAACTGATGGGCTTAAATCAGGAAGCCTTGCAAGGGGTGCCACTGGAGTCTGTTACCAAAGATAACGGAGGCGTTGTTATCAGTTCGTACACCCTGGTTATTGCCCAAAGTACCGAACTGGGCACCGGTGATTTTATGGTGCCATCCGACTATAAAAATGCCGCCGGTACTACCAAATAGATAATAAAATAGTGGTTTTGTTTTTTTTTATCTGAGTTTATTCTTAACATTAACATAGTATTAAGTTTGAGTATCCCCCCGGTACCGCTTCTGATTGTATGTGTTAACGAGAGCGTTTGAACGGTTGCTTGTATATTACCGGTAGGCAGTTTTAAAACCTAAACTGTTTCCGGATTAAGAATTTGTTTATTCTGAATTCGTATATTAACAATTAAAATTCAAATGTATGGCAAAGGGAAAGTTCGTTACACACAAGCAGGCCGTTTATTTAAACAAGAAAACAGGAAGGTTTGCGTCAGCAAAATATGCTAAGGCTCATCCGGGTTCAGTTACCAAAAAGTTTGTAACCATTAAGCACAAGGTATAGCATAATCCTACCTTCCCGCAGCTATTTTCCTTTGGTTAAAAGGGTTATTGCTTAACCTGGACAGATGTTACATTTATCGGGGAGGGTGAGTGGCTTGTACATGTGTTCCGGTTTTTGAATTAAAATATTGCTGCTGCATATACGTCATTGTATGGAGTTAAAAACAAAAACACTCTATAAAACTAACGTATGGCACAGGAACAAAAGCTGGTATTAATAACCGGCGCTACCGAAGGTGTAGGCAAACAAACCGCAATTCAATTGGCTGCAAAGGGCTTTAACATTGTAATGATGGTGCGCAATAAGGTCAGGGCCGGGCTTGCCAAAGCAGAAATTTTAGCCGCAGCGCCCAATGCACAGGTAGACTATATTATAGTAGACCTTACCTCATTTAAGCAGGTAAGGGCAGCCGCCAAACAGTTTAACGACAAATATCCTAAACTGGATGTGCTTATTAATAATGCCGGTTTAATATACCCTGATAAGAAAATTACCGAAGATGGTTTTGAACTCTGTTTTCAAACCAATCACCTCTCGCATTTTTTGCTTACCAGCCTGGTGCTTGATAAATTAAGGCTCAGCAAACAGGGCCGCATTATTAACCTCAGTTCAGAGGGCCATAAAATGGGCAAGTTCGACCCGGATAATTTTAATGCGGAAAAGGGATATAGTAGTATAGCCCAATATTGCTTTACCAAGCTTTGCAATTTATATTTCACTTACTCGCTTGCTGAAAAACTAAAAGGCACCGGAATAACGGTTAACGCCGTGCATCCCGGGGTTGTAAGAAGCGGTTTTGGCAGCGATCTGGATAAGGGATGGCTGAAACCCATATTCGCAATCTCCCGTTTGTTTATGATAAGTAATGAGCAAGGCGCAGCTACCTCCGTATTCCTGGCCTCCGATCCTTCGGTTGCTAAGGTTACCGGTAAGTATTTTAAAAACAGCAAAGAAACTGCCACCAAAGGCAATACGCATAACACCACCAATCAGCAAATACTTTGGGATTATAGTGTTGAGAAGACGGGTGCGTTTAAACCGTAGGGGCACCCCTCGCGGGTGCCCTTGTTGCGTGTACGAAAAATTTAATGCTTGCGGGTGCCCTTTTTAGTGCATCGTGTAAATTTTAATCGCTGTGGCTGTTCTGTGCGCATTCTCTGGCCATCTGGGCGGCCATGCAAAAGGGCACCCGCGAGGGGTGCCCTTTTGCATGGCCTCTCGCCAGACACTTTATGCCGGACGGCGATTTGATTTATGCCAAGGCCGTAACAAATGCCTAACTTTGTATTTCAGAATTCAAAAGAAATGAAAGAGATGCAAAACATTTTAGTAGCAGTAGATTTTGGTGATGGCGATCATGCATTGCTTGATAGCGCATTGCAAATGGCACTAAAATTCAACGCAAAGATTTGGATTGTACATGTAGCCGCACCTGACCCTGATTTTGTAGGTTACGAACCAGGGCCCCAGTATATAAGAGATGGCCGTGCCGACGATTTAAAAAGTGAACATAAAACCCTGCATACTTATGCAGAACAGATGAAGAATGCAGGCCTGCAGGCTGAGGGGTTATTAATACAGGGGCAAACGGTTGAAACAATATTAGAAGAGGCCGCCAAACTTAAAGCTGACCTGTTTGTGGTAGGCACGCACAGGCATGGTTTCTTTCATCGCTTACTAAACGCAAATGCCCCGCTTGAACTGGCTAAAAAATCAAAAATCCCGTTATTGATTGTGCCATTAGATTGACGCGTGGGATTACCCTATGGTCTTTAAAGTATATATTGCCAATTCCACTGGGCTTGCTTACGTTTGATAATACTTCACTATCTTTATTGTAAAAAGTAAATCACCATGAAACGGTTCGCATTATATCTCACCATTACAGCTTTTGTTTTTGCACCACAGCTAATAAACGCCCAAAAAACCATCAGCGACCTGGCGGGTAAGTGGGAAAGCACGGATGGCACTACCACCGGTAGTATTGAGTTTTTGGAGGGCTCGCAGGTGCAGGCTGTAATCAATGGTTTACAGATACCGCCTACTAATTACACTATTGATTTTGCCAGAACCCCCATTTGGTTTGATGTAAACGTGGCGGGTAAAATGGTAAAAGGATTGCTTGATTTTATTGATGATGACACCGTAAAATACCAGGTTTTTTTAAGCGGCAACCGCAGCTACGATTTCACCGAATCAGAGAATGACCCCATTATGGTGATGAAGAGGAAGAAATAAAAAACTACTTCCTCGCAGAGTCTCCCTTTCCGGCTCTGCGGAATGGGGACTCTGCGTTTATGCGGACTGTCCTAACGCAGAGTCCCCAACCTTCGGAAGGGAGACTCTGCGGAGAAGGTTAGGTTAGTTTCCCGTTAGGGGGCTGTATTTCATCATCAAATCCGCCGCCCTTTCAGAAGCCCCACGGTTGCCGAGTTTAGTGCGCAACAAATCATAACCGGCCAGTATTTCTTTACGGCCATCATCGCTTAAAATTTTTCTAAGTTCTTTTATCAATCTGTCCTTATTTACATCGGCTTGTATCAACTCTTCCACAATGCGCTGGTCGCATATCAGGTTTACAATGCAGATAAAGCGGATGTTTTTTATCAGTGCACGGGCAATAAAATACGATATCCAGCTCCCTTTGTAACTGATTACTTCGGGCACATTGTGCAGGGCCGTTTCCAGCGTTGCAGTGCCGCTGGTTACCAGGGCTGCGGTGCTTTTTTCAAGCACGGCATAGGTTTGGTCAAACACAATTTCGCAACGGGCATTGCCAATTATTTTTTTGTAGAAATCTGCGCCAATAGTGCTCATGCCGGTCACTACAAATTTATATTCCGGAAACTCATCTATTACTTTTAAATACTCGGGTAGCAGGTAGGCTATTTCCTGCTTACGGCTGCCGGGTAAAATGGCTATTACCTTTTGTTGGGTTGCTGCGCTTTGCTGCGCGGCAAACTGGGGTGTTGTTAAGCCATTGGCGTCTTCCGTAAACTGTAGTTCGTCTAATAGCGGATGGCCTACAAAATCAACCTTTACCCCATACCGTTCGTAAAATTCCTTCTCAAAAGGGAATATCACAAACATGTGATCTACATATTCCTTTACTTTATAAACGCGTGATGTTTTCCATGCCCACAACTGCGGAGAGATATAGTAGAAAACAGAAAAGTGATGTTGCTTTAAAAATTTGAACAGGCGGAAGTTAAAGCCGGGGTAATCAATCAGAATAACAACATCAGGTTTATACTCCAGTATATCGCGCTTGCAAAAAGAGATGTTGTTTAAAATGGTACCCAGGTGCTTTACTACTTCAAAAAAGCCCATAAAGGCCAGGTCTTTAATGTGCTTTACCACATGGCCACCGGCGGCCTGCATTTTATCGCCGCCCCAGCAGCGGATATCGGCATGGGCATCTTTTCGTTTCAGCTCTTTAATAAGATTTGAACCGTGCAGGTCGCCCGAGGCTTCGCCGGCAATGATGTAGTATTTCATGCTTTTACGATACGTCTTTTATAACTATCAGTATAACATAAAGCATAGTGGTAACTACCACTGCCCGGGATGCATTGTTATAGTTTAACCTGATAAAAAAGAAAAACAATGCAGCGTTAGGCATACAGCACAAAGTAGTTATCCGTAAAAAAGACAGATTGGACTGCAAGGCGTTTGTAAAAGAACTAAAAGGAAACTGTTCATGGTGGATAAACTGCGAGGATAGGGCCATAATCCCGTACAACACGAGCATGCTTACAAACGGCAATACAAGCGCTGGCAAAAAGCCCACCCAGAATTTGTCCCATTTATATATTGTTGGTGTAGGGTTCAATATCCTGTCTAACATAATATTCAATTAAACTAAATGATTAAAAGTTGAAATCTTCCTTGCTGATGTTGGGGGTGGGGGCTGCATTGTTCTTATCAATAACGCTGAAATCCCAGTTTTCGTTTATAAAGGGTATGGCATAATGTGCTGTCAGGTCGTGGTGTATGGGTACAACGCTTACATAACCGTTAGCCAGGGCCCATTCGTCGGTGTCCTCGCCATGATCGTAATTTACAAACTTACCGGTTAGCCAGTAGTATGGTTTACCCATGGGGTCCAGCCGCTCCAGGTATTCTTCCTCCCACTTGGCCCTTGCCTGGCGGGCTATTTTTACGCCTTTAATTTCGTTCAACGCCAGCTTCGGAATATTTACATTCAGCAGCGTATGCGCGGGTAATCCTTTATTAAGCACCTGTTCAACTATGTATTTTGCATACCAGGCAGCCGGGGCAAAATCAGCCTCGTGCCGGTAATCGCACAACGAAAATCCAATAGATGGGATACCCTCTAAACTGGCTTCCAGCGCGGCACTCATAGTGCCCGAATAAATGATATTGATAGACGAATTAGAGCCGTGATTAATGCCGCTGACACAAAGGTCGGGCTTGCGGTGCATCACTTTGTCAACTGCCAGTTTTACACAATCAACCGGCGTGCCCGAGCAATGGAAGGATTTTATGCCCTCAAAAACATCTACTTGTTTAAGGCGCAACGGTTTACTGATAGTAATGGCATGCCCCATGGCCGACTGCGGAGAATCGGGCGCCACCACAATTACCTCGCCCAAATGCCTGACGGTTTCAACCAGGGCTTTAATACCCGGGGCGGTAATACCATCGTCATTCACCACCAAAATCAAAGGTTTGCTCATGCTGCAAATATAGGATTTGGCGGGTGATGATGTGGGGTTTTAAACAATGATGAGCACAGGTGGTTTGGGTGTCAGCCCCTTCCGTCCCCTAAAGGGGAAACCAAGGCAAAATACACAGAGTTGGTGTCATTGCATTTATATTCGCCTGATATAAAGTTGCTCTTTTAAAAATTTGCATAATTGAGCTATGAGGAATGACTTTCGGCTTTGGTTTCCCCTTTAGGGGACGGAAGGGGCGGATACATGCAGCATGAAGGATTATTAACCATAAAAAACTACAAACCATTTATCCACGTCCCCCTGTTGTTTATGCATAGCCCCTGCTTTTGCTTAATAGCCACCAATTCCGTTATATTCATGCCGCAAAAATTAATGAGTGTAAAACCTATGAAAGACAACAAACTACTATTATACGGATTAGGGCTTTTGCTGGTGGTTATGGTGTACTTTGCCTATGCCAACAGTTTTCACAGCCCTTTTCACTTCGACGATGAGCATACTATTGTTACCAATTCTTTTATCAGGGATATTCATAACATCCCCCTCTTTTTTAAAGATGCCACTACTTTCAGTTCGCTGCCGGCCAACCAGGCATGGAGACCGGGTGTTACTACTTTAGATGCTATTGATTGCTGGATAGGGGGCGTAGGCATACCCATGCCTTATGCTTATCACGTTCACATTTTTATTGATTACCTGATACTTGGGTTTTTCATCTACCTGTTTGTTCTGAAAATTTACGACATCGCGTTGAAGAACCCGTTGAACCCATACATAGCGTTGCTTACAACGGCGGTGTATATGCTGCACACCGGTAATGCCGAGACTATCAATTACATTATATCGAGGTCTGACTCCGAGTCAACACTGATGATTCTGATTTCGCTATGTGTGTTTACCTATTACAAACAATACCGCAAATTTCAGTTATACCTGATACCGATGTTTATTGGGTTTATGATTAAGGAGCCATCCGTAATGATAGCGCCCCTGGCGTTTCTGTTTGTGTTTTTCTTTGAAGAGAACATGAGCCTGAAACAGGTATTCGACTTTAAGAAAGATTTGAAGATTCTTATGCTGGTGCTGCCTGCTTTGGCGCTTGCGCTTTTTCTGTTTGTTTACTCTCAATCGCAAACCCCAAAATCGTGGACATCGGGTGGCACGGACAGGGTTAGTTATATGATAACAGAGTTGTTTGTAATGGTGCACTACGTAGATAATTTCTTTTTCCCTTTTAATCTCTCAGCCGATACAGATTGGGGCCTCGTAAACAGCATTTTTGACGACCGGGCAATTATGGGCTTTTGTTTTATTGTTTTTACGCTTTACCTGGCTTATAAAGCGTCTATTAATCCTCAATCACGTCCTATCGCTTATGGCATTTTGTGGTTTTACCTGGCGCTGGTGCCTACGTCCAGCGTGGTTCCGTTTTCGGAAGTGCTGAACGACCACCGGGTGTTTTTTCCTTATATCGGTTTAGCAATGGCGGTGGTTTGGGCGCTGTTCCTGGTTTACAAAAAATATGAAGTAACGATTACAAAGAGTTCGTGGATGCGCACGGCTATTTTAGTTTTTATCGGGGTGTTTTTATGCGCCCATGTGTATGGTGTAAGACAGCGCTGCCATATCTGGAGCTCGGATGACCTGCTTTGGAAAGATGTTACTGAAAAAAGCCCGCGCAATGGCCGGGGTTTAATGAATTATGGCCTGGTGCTGATGGGCAGGGGTGATTACCCCGGTGCGCTTGAATATTACAACAAGGCAAAGCAGGAGTGGCCGTATTACTCGTACATTTATGTAAACCTGGGTGTGCTTTATAGTGCAACGCATGACCCGGTTGAGTCGGAGAAGAACTTTAAGTATGCCCTGCAGCTAAACCCGAACAACCCGAATTGCTATTTCTATTATGCCATTATGCTTAAAGACAATAAGCGTATTGCTGAAGCCAAAGAACAGGTAGCTAAAGGGCTTGCATTAAGCCCCCACCACCCCGACCTGGTTAACTTTTTAACTGATCTGAACACCAACCCTGCCTATGTAGCTTCAGAACAGGAAAGGGCCGCGTTAATGAAAAAGAAGCTGGACGACATGGCGGCTGCGGCCAAACAAGCTAATACACCAGAGGCTTACCTGAACCTGAGCCTGGAATATTACAACAATGGGCAATACCTGGAATGCGCTCATGCAGCTGAAGAGTCGGTCAGGCTGAAGCCTGATTACGACCTGGCTTATAATAATATTTGCACAGCCTATAATATGCTGAAGGATTGGGACAAAGCAATTGCCGCAGGCCAAAAAGCCATAGTAATAAACCCTAATAACATACAGGCCAAAAATAATTTACAGGTTTCGCTGGATGGAAAGAAGGCGGCAGGGAAATAGATCAGAGCCGTCATTGCAAGGCTCTGCGAAGCAATCCTGTATTTGAGTGTGACTCATCGAAATACAAGATTGCTTCATGCCCGGAGCGGCATTCGCAATGACGATTTTTAGTATTAACGCAATAAACGTATTTGCACATGGTTATTTTAGGTTTTAATTGTTATGGACACGACTCGGCAGCGAGCATTATTGTGGATGGTAAAGTAGTATTTGCAGTAGAAGAGGAGCGCCTGAACCGGAAGAAACATTATGGTGGCGTGCCGTTAAAATCTATTGAGGAATGTATGCGCGCAGCCAATGTTGATTTGGCAGATATTGACCATGTTACTTTTTTCTGGAAGCCATCTATCTCATATTCTAAAGTGCCGGTATTCTTCTTTAAGTTTTGGGATAAGCTGCCCATACTGTTAAGGGAACAAAGCAGTTTTACGGTAGAAGAAAACCTGGGTATGCTGAATTACCTGGGCGATATGAAAAGGTTGCCCGAAACAATTAAAAAAGCTTTTCCCCCATCGCGCCCAACCAAATTTAAGTTTCATTTACTGGAGCACCACATGTGCCATGCCGCCAGTGCCTTTTATCCATCACCTTTTGAAGAGGCTGCTATACTTACCATTGATGGGGCAGGAGAATGGACTACCAGTATGACTGCTTACGGAAAAGGAAATAAAATTACCAAGCTAAGCACCGTTGATACACCCTATTCGCTAGGTGCATTTTACCAGGCAGTTTCGCGCCATCTGGGATTTAAACTGATTGAAGGGCCCGGAAAGCTGATGGGCCTTGCATCGTACGGCAAGCATGACAGCGAGGAGTATACAAAAATGAAGAAGCTTATTATGCTTACCGGGGAGGGCGGCTTTAAGCTGGATATGAGTTATTTCTGCTACCACTACACCCGTAAAACACCGGTTACCAAAAAGTTTACTGATTTGTTCGGCCCTTCGAAAACTGAAGGGAAGGATTGGACAGAGAAAGAACTGAACGTTGCCGCAGCCGCACAACATATTGTTGAAGATGTTATTTTACACATGGCCCGCAAGCTGCGGGAAAGAACAAAAAGCGAAAACCTGTGCATTGCAGGGGGTGTAGGATTGAACAGCGTTACCAACGGCCTGATAGCCAAGTACGGGATATTTAAAAACATATTTATTCAACCCGCAGCAGGCGACTCGGGCACTGCATTGGGTAGCGCTTTGTTATATTATCATCAGTATCTGAACATGCCTGAGCGCTACCGAATGGACTCGGCGTTTTTGGGCAACGGGTATACCGAAGCTGAATATGAAGCAGCGTTAAAGCAGTTTGACCTGCCTTATGTAAAAACCAAAACCCACGCTACTAAATTTGCGGCTAAGAAACTGGCCGAAGGCAAAATACTTGGCTGGTTTCAGGGCAAAATGGAGTTTGGCCCACGGGCATTGGGTAACCGCAGCATTATAGGCTCACCGGTGGTGCAGAATATGAAAGAGGTGTTGAACGCCCGCGTTAAATTCCGCGAAGGCTTCCGTCCGTTTGCGGCAATTGTATTGGAAGAAGATTGCGGCAAGTATTTTGATTGCGCATATCCCAATCCATACATGCTGCTGGTATACAACATTAATCCCGAATACCTGGGCAAGCTACCGGCTATTACCCACGTAGACAATTCTGTGCGCATACAAACCGTTAACGAAACAGAGAACCCCGAAATGCGTGAGTTATTGAAAGCATTTAAAGATGAGACAGGGTACTCTGTATTGGTCAATACATCCTTCAACATCCGCGGAGAGCCGATAGTTTGCTCTCCTTACGATGCCATCCGCAGCTTTGCAGTAGCAGATATAGATTACCTGGTAATGGGTGATTTTGTAGTGGCTAAGAAGGGGGATGAGGGGAGTTTGGTGGGGTTGTAAATTGTCGCGATGGGTTATCTTTACGGCTGGTATGGATTCCTTCTCACCCAGATTTATTTCCGATAAAGAATTTGATGACAATTTTCCGAAGGAAATTGAACGGCTGTCTGGCAAGCATTGGGCGCCGGCTACTATTGCAAAAAGGGCAGCTAAGTTCCTGGTAAACAGGCCGGGTGTCAGGGTGCTTGATATAGGCTCCGGTGCAGGTAAATTTTGCGTGATAGGGGCTGCCTGTAACGATGGATTATTTGTTGGCGTTGAACAACGGCAGAATCTTTGCCAGCTGGCCGATAAAATTGCGCAGCACTATCAACTGTCCAATGTAAAGTTTATACATGCGAATGTAATTGATATTGACTTCAGCCAGTACAATGCCTTTTTCTTTTACAACGCCTTTTACGAGAACATTGAGGACAATAATGCCATTGATAGTTCTGTTGAATTAGACCCTGCACTATACCAGTCGTATACGTTGGCGCTTACTGAAAAACTATTAAAGATGCCTGCAGGAACCCGGTTGGTTACTTACTGGGGTGAATGGGTGCCGGAAGGATATGAGTTGGTTTATATCAATGGAAATGATTCGTTGAGGTTTTGGGAGAAAGGATAGGGTTTCCTGGCTACATAATCCATTGAGCTTTCTTTTCGGCGCGATTATTGGCTTTTTGGATAGCTTATGTACAGCCCCGCATTGTCATAAAATGCATATTGTTATTTATTTTTCAATGATATAATTTCCTAATTTCATATGAAATATGCCCACTGATGCACAAATACTGCAATTGAAAACTGCGGTTGCCAAAGCGCAAAACGATTCCGACAAAATCCTTGCCCTTCGCCATTTGCTTGAAAAAATGGCTGCTGTGATAAGGGTTTTCATAGCGTTTTATTTTACACCAAAATTGATGTAAAACGCTCGTGATTGGGAGGCAGATTGTGTAAGTGGCGGATATCGGGCGCAACTGGCGGTAACAGAGATGCTTCAGTGGTACGTATAAAGGAACTCTGTTTGCAAAACAAAAAAGGCCGCCTTTGGGGCAGCCTTTCTGTTATGACGGTTGAATTATTACTACTTTACTTTAGCCACTACTGCTTTAAATGCAGCAGGGTCGTTCAGGGCTAAGTCGGCAAGTACTTTTCTGTTCAGGTCAATATTAGCCGAAGCCAGTTTGTTGATGAACTTAGAGTAAGTAAGGCCTTCTTCGCGAACGGCGGCGTTGATACGGGTAATCCATATACCGCGGTAATCTCTTTTCTTTAATTTACGGCCTACATAGCTGTATATACCTGCTTTTTCAACAGCGTTTTTGGCTACGGTATAAACATTACTTCTGCTAAGGAAGTAACCTTTTGCTTTTTTAAGTATCTTCTTCCTTCTGGCTCTGGAAGCTACTGCATTGACTGAACGTGGCATTTCTTAGTTTTTTTAGTGTTGACAGATTTCTGGGTAATAAATAATTTAAGCCATTCCAAGCATCATTTTAACTCTGTGCACATCTCCTTTAAATACAACGGTAGATTTGCTCAGGGCTTCTTTTCTTTTTTTGCTCTTGCGGCCCAGCAGGTGGCGCTTAAATGCTTTAGCGCGCTTTATTTTACCTGATCCGGTAACTTTGAATCTCTTCTTGGCTCCGGAATTTGTCTTTTGTTTAGGCATAAATTTGTTTAATTTTTCGGACGGCAAATATAGAGATAGTTTCTACAAATCCAAACCATAAGTTTACTGAAAGTTAGATTTTGGAAAAATGTGGGTAATTGTTGGTGGTTTTGCCCCAAATGGTTTCTCCGCAGTGTCTCCTTTCCGAAGATTAGCCCCGAAACTATTGAGGTGCGCGAATCTGGTGCTGCCTTGCCAAAACGCAGAGTCCCCTATTCGCAGAACCGAAAAGGGAGACTCTGCGAGGAAGGTCTATGGGGTGGGTGGGTAAGAATAAAAAAGGCGCTATAAGCGCCTTTTTTCAAATCAATATCCGCTTTTGCCGCATTTAGGCCGGTTTTTTGTTTTTGCTTTTAGGGGCCAAAGTCATAAACATTCTTTTGCCTTCCAGTGTAGGTAGCTGTTCAACAATGGCCGATTCTTTAAGCCTGTCGGCAAATTGAAGCAGCAAAAGTTCGCCTCTTTCTTTAAAAACAATAGCGCGACCTTTAAACATAACAAAGGTGCGCACCTTGTTGCCTTCCTTTAAAAAGCTTTCGGCATGTTTTGCTTTAAACTCCACATCATGCTCATCCGTATTAGGGGTAAAGCGTATTTCCTTTACTTCTACCTTTTTGGCATGTGCTTTTATTTCTTTCTCCTTACGTTTTTTCTCGTAAAGGAACTTGTTGTAGTCGATAATACGGCAAACGGGTGGTACTGCGTTAGGCGATATCTCTACAAGGTCTAAACCCTGCTCAATAGCCATATTGAGACCCTGCTGGGTGGTATAAACACCGGGTACAATGTTTTCTCCTACCAAACGGATATCCTGGTGTTTTACTCTTTCGTTAATACTGTGTTCGGGTTCTCTTTTGAACGGGGCTCTGCCGCCGTAACGGGGATTGAAGGGACGTGGACTGGTTGCCAAATTTCTTTTCTTTTTGTGAGTGAATGATTTTGTGCTACAAAAATAACAAAACCTTTATGAGTTTACCAAATGAAATTTTGATGGCTAAAAGGATGTGGATTTTGCAGCAATTCAGATACAACGCTTATCTGGCCTTAAAGGTTCTAAACCATTAATTTGAGTTGAAGAAAAAAGCAAAGGCCATAAGGGACCTTCCCTTATGGCCTTTGGCTACTATCATTTGCAAAGCTTACTTGTATTCCTCCACTTCCTGCACCACCTGCGCAATAAAATCGCCGAGTGCTTTTACCCCCTGGTCGCCTTGTCCCTGTCTGCGTACAGCTACCGAACGGTCGGTCATTTCCTTTTCACCAATAACCAGCATATAAGGCACTTTACGGATCTCGGTATCGCGTATCTTCTTGCCTATCTTTTCGGGTCGCTCGTCCAACGTAACTGCCAAGCCGTGCTTCTTTAGTTCATCGCGAACCTCTTTTCCATAGTCCAGGAACTTATCTGAAATGGGCAGAATAGCCACTTGTTCAGGAGCCAGCCAAACCGGGAATTTACCTGCGTAATGCTCCAGCAGGAAGCCTATAAAGCGCTCGTGCGTAGATAGTGGGGCGCGGTGAATAATCAGTGGGCGTTCTTTCTCGTTCTTTTCGTTGGTGAATGACAGGTCAAACCTTTCAGCCTGGGCAAAATCTACCTGGTTGGTGGCCAGGGTGAATTCTTTGCCGATGGCACTCCATACCTGTATGTCAATCTTGGGGCCGTAGAATGCGGCTTCATCTGCTACCTCAACAAATGGCAAACCTGATTTTACCAGCACATTGCGCACCATTGTTTCGGTTTCCTTCCACAAAGTTGGGTTGTCAATGTATTTGGCACCTAATTTAGCCGGGGCGTGGGTAGAGAAACGCATGGAGTATTTCTCAATGCCGAATATCTTAAAGTATTTTACGTAAAGGTCGTTCACCTTCATAAACTCCTCTTCAAACTGCTCTTTAGTGCAGTAGATGTGGGCATCGTTCATTTGCAGCGAACGCACACGCATTAAGCCGAATAACTCGCCACTCTGCTCGTAACGGTAGCAGGTGCCATATTCAGCTAAACGCAATGGCATATCGCGGTATGACTTGGGCAGAGCACCAAATATTTTGTGGTGGTGTGGACAGTTCATGGCTTTTAAGTAATACTTAGTGCCATCCAGTTCCATAGGTGGGAACATAGACTCGGCATAGTAAGGTAAGTGGCCGCTGCGGATATAGAGGGCTTCCTTGGCAATATGAGGTGTTTTTACGCGCACATATCCTTGCTCGTTTTCGTTCTTTTTGGCTAAAGCTTCCAGCTTTTCAATAATAGCGGCACCTTTAGGCAACCATAAAGGCAGGCCCGGGCCAACCTCATCGTCGAAAGTAAATATCTCCAGGTCGCGGCCTAAGGTGCGGTGATCGCGTTTTTTCCTTTCTTCCAGCAAATTTACATATTCATCTAACTGCTGTTGCTTAGGGAAGGTAACTCCGTAAATACGGGTTAACTGCTTGTTTTTTTCATCGCCTCTCCAATATGCACCGGCAATGCTTAATAGTTTAACTGCCTTTATATTTCCAGTAGAGGGAATATGCGGCCCCCGGCAAAGGTCAACGAAATTGCCTTGCTGGTAGAATGTGATTTCGCCATCCTGTAAGCCTTCTAATAACTCCAGCTTATAAGGGTCAGCTTTTTCGGTAAAGTATTTAACGGCGTCGGCTTTTGATACATCTTTGCGGATATATTTGCTGTCTTTAGCTGCCAGTTCCTTCATTTTAGCTTCCAGGGCGGTCAGTTCATCTTCAGTCAACTTACGGTCGCCAAGGTCAATATCATAGTAAAAACCTTCTTCAATAGGAGGGCCTATACCTAGTTTTACACCGGGGAACATAGCTTCAAGGGCCTCGGCCATTAAGTGGGCGCTGCTGTGCCAAAAGGTTTTTTTGCCCCATTCATCTTCCCATTTCAGCAGTTTTACGTGGCTATCTTTGGTAATGGGCCTGGTAAGGTCCCAAACCTGTCCGTCTACTTCTGCACTTAAAACGTTTTTTGCCAAACCGGGGCTAATACTCATAGCCACATCATAGGCTGTAACACCGGGTTCATACTGCCTCACTGAGCCATCGGGTAATGTAATGTTTATCATAATGCTAAATTGTGGCTGCGAAGATATAAATTGAGAGGTTAGCTGCAAATGTTGATTTTGGGCGATTCGTTTTAACCCGGTAGGCAAATGTGTGTATATCCCTCCTGTGGCAAAGCCTTAAAAGCTTTTAAAATGAATGTGTTATATGATAATATAAGGGCTATATTGGTTATACCAGCGAAATGTTTAAAAAATATTTAAGACTTAAAGGCTGAAATGAAAGAAGTGTTTATATATTTGAATTCATTAAAAAACCTAAAAAAAAACCTTATGAAAAAAATAGCTTTTTTATTAATCGCTGGTGGAATCTTTATTTCTTCATGTAAAAAGAATTACACTTGTACTTGTGTTGATTCAACGGCTGCGGGTGGGGCAACAAGAGTCAGCATTATTCCTGGTGCTACTCAGGCAGAAGCAGCTGCTATTTGCGAAGCAGGCAATGCTTATACTCAGGGAACTACTCAGCAAACAACCTGTACACTGTAGTTATTACTTACTACCAATTTAAAAGGCCTGTTTGTTGAAAAAACAAATGGGCCTTTTTTATGGCTACAATTCGCCTGGCAATACTTGATTCTAAAATTACGGGTTGGCCTGCAACTTCTTCAAATGCTCCTGCGCCCTTGTAAACTTAGGGTCTAAATTCAGGCAGGTTTGGTATAAATCCATGGCTTCTTTTTTACGGCCCAGGTCTTCGGCGCAAAGGCCTTTGCTAAAGTAGGCCCCGGCATAAGTAGGTTCAAGCTTTGCCGCAAGCCCGTAATATTTGTAAGCCTGTTCAACCGAATCCATTTCATAATAACTAAAACCTATGCCCATATATGATTCAACGTTGGTATAATTTACATCAATTACTTTTCGGTAGGTTTCAATGGCTTCGTTAAACTTTTCAATAGCCTGGGCATCTTTATTGGCTGCTTCAAGCCCTAATGCAGTTTCTTTTAAAATATTGGCCTTGGCATACAGCGCATCTTCGGGTTTGTCGCTTACTTTAATGGCATTGTCTAAATACCTGGCGGCGTTCTTATCCTTTTTTTGCGCCAGTAGTAAACCTAACTGCACATAGGCATTGTAAAATTTGGGATTCAACTCCGTTGCGGTTTGAAAAGATGAAATAGCCCGGTTGGTATCCCTCATTTCTTTAAAAACATTGCCTTTATAAAAATAGATGTCGGCGTTTTGCGGGTTTTTTCGAATTGCTGCGTTGAGGTACGAAAGCGCCAGCAGGTAATTGCCTCTTATGGTGGTATCAATATAAGCAAGTTCGGCAGCTTTTACATAAAGATCCGTGTTCATAGAATCAACTACAATAGCTTTATCCATCAAGGCTATACCCCGCTTTGGCTCCCCGCTCTTTTTAAAAAGCTCGGCGGCATACAAAAAGAACTCAGGACGAAGAGAATCGAGCGAAAGTGCTTTGAACATATCATCGGTGGCATGTTTCAGGTCGTCATTATGATCGTAAATATGGGCGCGTTTGAAATATAGGAAGGGATTGAGCGAGTCTTTTTTTATCTCTTCATTTACGGCTGCAATTTTGGCGTTGGCGGTAGTATCCTGTACTACAACCGGGGCTTGTTTAGGCTTATTACACTGGCTGCACGAGTTAAAGCCAATAATAACCACCAGCGACAAAAGCAATAGTACCATCAGATTCTTCATGGGCGTAAAAGTAAATTTTTATTGGATTAATAGAGGTGTATGAAATCCAGCAGGCCATGGGACTTGTGGCACATTGGGGGCTAGTGTCCCACGGGTCGCAATTGTCCTACACTTAGGGTGGGCCGCATACGCGCCGGGTCCCCATTCCTCAAAGTGTACCCGTCACGGACGGGTACACTTTTTTTTAATTAATTACCTCATTATCAATTGTTTAAACCATTTGCACATGGGTACAGTGATAACCGTTTTTTTCTGATTTTAAGCATCCTAAAAAGCGATTTCCCCTCAAGGTGGTTTATGCTTTTATCTATATGCATTTAACCTTAAAAATAAGCCCGGGGGGCGTTTTTCTTCGTTGTTGTTGAAAAACGGAGCAAAGAAAGTATTCCAATAATTTAGCTGGCTACTCAATCTAAGCCCTCTTCAAAATTCTCCAATCCTTAGGAAAATAGTTATTCAACCGTCCCGGCATTAATTTCATCCAACCTAAGTTAAGGCCCTGATAAGTTGCCAGGCACCAGCCACGGAGCTCTGAGTTTATTTTGGGTGTTTCGCAGCGGAGGTAAGTTATGGCTTCTTCTTCACTAAGTTCAACAGATGGAATATCTTTCCGGATGTGGTTACTTAAAGCAAGGTCGTGTGCGGGTAAAAAATCGGTACCCTTTATGCTTCCTGCTAATATGCCGGCATTGCGGATATAGAGGCGCTTTTCAAGGATGGTAAAATCATTCATCATCCATAACGGCATAGCGAATATAAAGTCGTTCTTTTTTAACTCAGTAAATGCTTCAGGTTGCCGTAAATAACCCTGTAAGGCCGGACTTAATAGCGGCAGCTTTTTATTATTAACCGGTGCGCTTGGGTAAGCGTGTGCAGTACCTTCCTTCTGCAAGGCCGCAATATAAAACCCTTCACCTTTAATGCGATGTGGATAGAACTGACAACCATATTGGGTTTTAGTTACACCTGGATACTTAGACAGGTCAAGAGATAGGCTCTGCAATCCAAGTTGCTGCATCCAGGCTATGTTTTCATCGTTTTCTACAGGCTCATAAGTGCAGGTGCTGTAAATTAAATGGCCGCCGGGTTTAAGGCAGGCGGCTGCATGTGTTACAATATCTTTTTGCCGGACAGCGCATGTAGCAACATTCTTTTCACTCCATTCACCAATGGCATCTTTATCTTTTCTGAAAAGCCCCTCGCCACTACAGGGGGCGTCAATCAAAATCACATCAAAGTAATTTTCAAATCCGGCAAAGTCTTCAGGTTTGTTTTGAGTAATGATACAGTTGGCATATCCCCATTTGATGATGTTTTGCTGAAGAATTTTATTGCGGTTAGGGATTAGCTCGTTTGTAACTAACAGGCTTTCTGCACTCATCAGCGAAAGCAGGTGCGTTGATTTGCCACCGGGCGCGGCGCAGAGGTCGAGCACTTTCAACGGTTGACTACCCAGGTTAAGTTGTTTCCAAACCTCTTCCAGGAACATGGAGCTGGCTTCCTGCACATAATAAGACCCGGCATGAAAAATCGGGTCGAAAGTAAAGGACGGGCGTTCATTTAAATATTTGCCCGTGTTGCACCAGCTTATGTTTTCTTCATCAGCAAATTTGCCGGTTGGTTTGGTCGCATTCATGCGCACTGAGGTGGGGGAGTACCCGTCAAGGCTTTTTATGAATGCCTCGTAATCATCGGGCAGCAAGGTTTTCATGCGCTCAGTAAATGCATCGGGATATTGGTTGATTCTGTTCATTCTTCTGTTCCTGTTAAAGTTTCTTCCACAACCATAGTATTTTGCCCCCGGTTATAAAAGTAGTTCAATAAAACTCCGCCTATTACCAAAATAATTCCGGAAAGGGCAACCCAATCATATTGCTCACCGAATAAAACAAATCCAAAGGCGAGCGCATAAATAATGCCGAGGTAGTTGAAAATTGAAACATTGGCTATGCGTTCAAGCTGCAAAGCTTTGGTCAGGTTTACCTGGCCTATCTGTGTTAACACACCGGTCATGATTAGGTAGAACCATTCCCAACCCTGCGGCATTCTCCAGTTAAATAGCGAGAAAACGAAACCGGTTGCGGCGCCAATGATTTGAAAGTGCAATACTACTACCATAGTATGTTCCTTCTCTTTCAGGCTCCGTACCATATTATACGCAAAGCCTGAGCCCAGGGCAGATAGTATGCCAATCATAAGCATAGGTATTGAGACACGTGTGTCGAATCCCTTAATTACCAGCACGCCGGAGAACGAAATAATGAAGAACAGCCATTGCCAGGGTTTCACTTTTTCTTTCAGCAAAAATATGGCGATAATAGTGGTAAAGATGGGTGACAGATATTGAATAGTGACCGCCGTACCCAATGGCATATTATGTAGGGTAACAAAAAAGAAGTAAACGGATATAGTGCCGAAAGTGCCGCGGGCAATCAGGCGGGCGCGGTTACTTCCTTTCCAATCAACGCGCTCGCTATATAATACCTGGAAACACATCAGCATAGATACCGCGCAACGGAAAAACACCAGTTCCATGCTGGGTATGTTGCCTAGTTTTTTAACCAGCACATTCATAATTGCAAAGCTGAAAGTGCTGAGCAGCATGTACCTGATGCCCGGAGTAAAAAATGCAGTGTTGGTTTTCAAATCGGGGGTGAAGATAGAAGAAACAGCCGCCCCTTCCGTCCCCGAAAGGGATACTAAGGCAAACAGCAAGTACCCCCTATTTGTATTTATGGCTGCCTAAATCTTTTACCTGATACCCTTTGGGATAGGTTTCTTTGCGGGGTATTGTTGTTCTTAAAACCGGTTTTGTTCTTTTGGGTAACCAGCCGATAACTATCCTGCGCAAAGCCATGGACGTATCTACAGATTTTTGGATTAGCCAGTGGGGTTTATTGAATCCCACCGCTACAAGCAATGGCTCGTCCATAATAGCATGTAAGAAAGGCCTTCCCAAACCATATAAAGGTTTAGGTAAGAACCAGCTCAGAAAAAGATTTTCAGTTGATATGGCGACGGACTTATTTGAAGCAGCTGGTATATAGTTTTTGCGCTCGTATTCGATATTAAACTCTTCCAGTTCGGGCTTTGTGGCGGGAATGTTTTTAATGCCCATTAAGGCGCCCAACTCCTGCCAAATTTTAAACCCGGCACGTAATTCATTTTCTGTAAGCTTGCGATAACCGTATTTGTTTATCCAGCGCTCGGGCTCAAAAACAAAGGTGCTTAATACATACAGGTAATCATCGGCGCTTATTTTAAAGTGGCTGTGTATAAAGTTCATTTTAGCTATAGCTGCCTTGGCGCGTTCGCTTTCGGGGCCGTTCTCCAGAATTTCACTTAATATCAAATCAGTATCGTCGTATCTTTTTTGCGTTCGGTTTTCAAACTGTTTGGTCTTATCCAAAATAGCTGATATGGTAGGTACGGCAAAAGTGCGGAATAGGGCTAACTCCAAAGCCCGGTTATTATCCCACGGAAATTCATAGAACGCGCTCAGGCGTGCTATTTCCCAATGGTCCTTTTCGGGGTCCAGGGATTTTATTTTTTGTAGTGCGTAGCTATCTGCCATAAACCAAAACTGCCTCAAGGTATAAAAACCTTGAGACAGTTTAAAGTTTTTAGTTAAAGCTTAATTTACATCTTAAACGCGTACATATAACTGGCTGGCTTGTTGGGGTAAATACCTTCTACCAAGACCTTACCGGTTTTATCTTTTAATATGTTTTCAAAATCCTGAACATTATTAACCGTTTGGTCGTCAATCTGGGTAATGATAAAGCCTTTTCTGATGTCGGTAAATTCACTTAGTTTTCCCTTTTGCAGTTCAGTGATTTTTACCCCGCCGCGCAGGCCTAAAGCCTGTAATTCGTTTGGCGAAAGGTTTTCAACTTTTACTCCAAGGGCATTTAAAAAATCCATTGCGTTATCAATTTTTGCAGTGGTGTTGTATTTGTTTTTAAGGGTAACTGTGGCTGTTTCTGTTTTGCCATCGCGGATAAATTCAACGCTTATTTTATCGCCGGGGCGGTATTGGGCAACCTGCTCCTGCAACTCAGGCGATGAGTTTACAGGGAAACCGTTTATTTTGGTAATAACATCTTTATTCTTTAAACCGGCTTCTTCTCCTGCCGAGCCTTTATTAACGCCATCAACATAAACTCCATAAGGGTGGTCAAAACCAGCAGTTTTTGAGGTTTCATCATCCATGGTTCTGATAGTTACTCCCAGGTAACCGCGTTGGCTAACGCCAAATTTTTCAAGGTCAAAAATTACCTTCTTTACAATATTTGAAGGCACTGCAAACGAATAACCTGCATAAGAACCCGTAGGCGAGGCAATGGCAGTATTAATGCCAACCAGTTGCCCGCTAACATTTACCAGTGCACCACCACTGTTACCAGGGTTAACTGCGGCGTCAGTTTGTATAAACGATTCAATAGACGTGTTTGGTGTACCCGGTGCTACATCGTCTTCGTGCAAATTAAGATTGCGGCCTTTGGCACTTACTATACCCGCGGTAACCGTTGAAGCGAGATCGAAAGGATTGCCAACTGCTAACACCCATTCGCCAACCAGCACTGAGTCTGAATTGGCAAACTCAATTGTAGGTAAATTGCTGGCTTCTATTTTTACCAGGGCAATATCTGTATCAGGGTCCTTGCCAATTACTTTGGCTTTGTAGGTTTTATTGTTGTCCAACACTACTTCAACCTCATCGGCATCCTGCACCACGTGGTTATTGGTAACAATGTATCCATCTTTAGACACAATCACACCCGAACCACTGGCTATCTGTGGCTGTTGCTGGTAGGGATTGGGGCCATGGAAGAATTGCGGGAAATCCTGCCCGAGCATGCCCTGAAACGGGTCGTTACCCTGTGGTTTATAGGCGGTTCGTTGCGGTTTAAAGGTTGATTTAATGTGCACTACACAAGGGGTTGAAGCGGCAGCGCTGTACCTGAAATCTATAGGTTGCATTTCAGTACGCGGCGCATTGTATGCCGTGTATTTACCCTGTATGGGCCGCTCCATAATATTTACTGTTTGTTTGTTAAGCCCGAAGTAGTTAAACACTGCTACTGCGGCAAAGGCACTGATAAATGCTACCAGGGCCGTAGATCCGTTTCTTTTAAAATTCATACTTTCAGTTTTTAGTTTGTTAAGTATTATTTTACCATCAGCGTTTTTGGGTTTACACCCGTGTTTTAATAATTAATTTTGAACTAAGGTTGTTTTTAAACGTTTACTGTTCCAAAGTTATTTCACTTACAACGATTTTAGCAACATAAAGTAAATTTGATTAACCTGTTTTAACACTCAGTTTTAATGACCGTTAAATTCTATAAATACCAGGGCACCGGCAATGATTTTGTAATGATTGATAACCGGCCCCATCATTTTTTTACCAAAAAGCATACCGCCTTTGTAAAACACCTGTGCGACAGAAAGTTTGGCATTGGTGCTGACGGTTTGATATTGCTGAATGACAAAAAGGACTACGATTTTGAAATGGTATACTTTAACAGTGATGGGAACGAGAGCACCATGTGCGGTAATGGCGGCCGCTGCCTGATAAAATTTGCACATGATTTGGGTGCTATTGATCAGAAATGCCTGTTCCTGGCTATTGACGGGCCGCATGAAGGCGCAATCCTTAATGAAGGCGTAATTTCGCTGAAGATGAAAGATGTAGACAGTTTGGAACATTACAATGATAATGACGTTATATTAAATACAGGTTCGCCACATTATGTAAGATTTGCGAATAATATTGGTGGCATGGATATTGTTAAGGATGCGAAGAGCATCAGATACAGCGGGCGATTTTCGAAAGAAGGGATTAATGTAAATTTTGCAGAGCGGATAAGCGGGGATGAGATTTTTGTGAGGACTTATGAAAGAGGGGTGGAGGATGAAACTTTATCGTGCGGAACCGGGGTGGTTGCATCATCCCTTGCGTTTGCGGCAAAAGGCGGAAATAAGGTTGATAGTGTGAGAGTTAAAACCCCGGGTGGCAAACTGGAAGTAAGGTTTAGTGCCTCTGGCGAAGGATATAAAGATGTTTTCCTGATTGGCCCCGCAGAAAGGGTTTTTGAAGGAACGATTGAAGTGGATGAATTATAAAGGCCTGCGTTATAAAGTTTAAATAGGATTGTTGACCTCCCCCCTTATTAACAATCTGTTTTTGAAAGAGAATTTGTTTTTGTTTTATTTCATTGCTTAAATTATTTGCTATGAACCAGTTTATGGTGGAGGTAAGTTTACCCGAAGCGCTGACGCAGGAATTTATTTTGCTGATACCCGGGCAAAGACAGTATATAGACGATATGTTTAACCGCGGGGTGATTTCTAATTATACACTGGCTATGGACAGAAGCAAATTATGGGTTACCATGGTAGTGCAAACTGTAAAAGACGTAAGGCAGATAATGGACGATTTTCCGATTGCGGATTACATTGAATACACCATTCATCAACTGGCTTTCAGTAATTCAGCCAGTGCTATTATTCCTGAAATTTCGTTGAATTAGGGTGAAAGGCATTTAACGCAAAGACGCAAAAGATTAAAGGCAAGAGCGCAAAGAATTTTTAGAGCTATAAATGCACAACTCCTTCTGGTAATTTTGTGGATGCAAATCTTAGTAAGAAATCTTTAATGCAGATTCTTTTTTTGCCTTCTCTCTGGCATTCTTCAACATCAATAAATCCATCTGCTGCATAAAAGCGAA
>Ga0182030_10006582_pt1 | contig 24480 bp, 16 predicted proteins | sample 812S3MmetaG_FD_121299 | JGI IMG/M metagenome (GOLD analysis project Ga0182030, IMG submission 121299) | Permafrost microbial communities from Stordalen Mire, Sweden - 812S3M metaG (Illumina Assembly) | ecosystem: Environmental > Terrestrial > Soil > Wetlands > Permafrost | place: Sweden...
CGCCCGCTGACCACAAACTCAGGCGGCAGATTCGACTTCGGCGGCGTCGCAGCCGCAAATCGCGCCACCGGCTCCTTCCCCGGATTCGGATTCGCGCGCGGCGGCAGATCCTGCACCAGCGGAGCCACACCACCAGGCAATGCCGCCCCGATCACCTGCTCCAGCGCCTCGTGTGCGCAGATCTCGTCGCTCCACACCGGCACGCGCGGCGCAGACCCGCCCACGCCCACCGCGCCAATCAGCTGCTTATTCACCACAATCGGCAGTCCGCCCGAATTCGTGAACATCCCGAGCTGAATCTGTTCGAACTCCGCCGCCGGATCCTGAATCACGCGGTTCATGCGCACCTTGCTCGGCTCCCGCCCTGCCAGCGCCGTCCGCGCCTTCATCTCCGACGTGACGATATTCAGGTACCCCTGCCCGTCCATCCGGTCCATGTACACATGGTTGCCGCTGTTGTCGAGAACGATGATGCTGATCCCGACGTTCTCCGCCGTCGCGGCTTTTTCGCAGGCATCGGCGATCCGTTCCGCCGTCGCCATGTTGATCGTGGTGAAGTCCTGAATCTTCTCCGCCGCCCTATCGCTGACGACGAACTGCTCCGGCACACTCTGAGCAAACGCCGCTCCCGCCACCATCAGGATTGCCAGGGAACGAAATCGATGATTCACAAAAGCCTCCATGTACCCCAAAAGCCTGCCGCCGGCCCGTCCGTCCAGGTTCAATGCCCGGCCGCCGTGAACGCGAGATTCTTCGAGAAAAACGGCAGCACTCTCGACTCGATCCGCTGCGGGACTCTGTTCGTGTGATCGCCCGTGTAAGTCTCGAACGTATGCACGATGCCGAAATCCGTCATCATCTGATCGAGCTGTTTGTTCTGCTCGGCCAGCACGTCCTGCAGGCCGACTTCGCCCGCGATGGCGTGGTACTTCCTTAGATTCGTCACGTACTGATCGATCATGGCGAGCGGCGACGCCGCGTGCCATTTGGCAATCACCAGCGGCTGTTCCTTTCCGTCTTTCACCGGTTCATCGAAGTAGTGTGGTGGATTTTTCGGATTGGGAGAAAAGGCCGCTGCCACAGCGAACGCCACCTGCCCGAAACCCGCCGGAAGCGGGTTGTTGATAAGGCAGCAGGCACTCATAATGTACAAGCTCGAAAACCTGTCCGGCCGCTTCATCCCGATACGAATCGCGCCATACCCGCCCATCGAATGCCCCGCCAGGCCACGGCTCATTCGGTCGGGAATGGTGCGGTAGTGGCTGTCCATATATGCGACGAGATCGTCGGCGATGTAGGTCTCCCAGTCTCCCGTTGTGACCGAGTTCGAATACATGCTGCCGTCGTAAACGGTGTACGCGTTGGGCATGACAATGATCATCGGTCTGGCCCTGGCCCCCATGATCAGGTCGTCCATCACCTGGGGAACGTGCGGCAGGGGAACGTCGGGCTGACCGGCTCCCGCGCCTGTCCAGTATTGATCCGTCGCGGTGTAACCGTGCAGCAGGTAAACCACCGGATAGCGCTGGTCGCGGTTTGCGTCGTAGCCCGGCGGGAGATAGACGGAGACGTCCCGATCCGGCGAGTCCCCCTCCAGATTCCCTTCGAGCGATTTGCCGTGAACCTTGATGCGGTGCACCGTCCCTTTCGGGACGGGTGATTGCCCGAACAACAACCCGGACGCCACGACGATTGCCACGAACCTCATCCGTGCCTCCTTACGCGTAGCGCAGCAGCGCCTTAAACCCGTAATCCATGTGCATCTGGATATGGCAGTGGAACAGTGTCAGCCCCGGCTGGTTCGCCGTGAAATCCACGCTGGCACGCCCGAAAGTCGGCACCACCACCGTGTCCTTGATCACGCCCGACGTCGCCTTCCCGTTAATCTCCGCAATCTCCAGCTGGTGCCGGTGCAGATGCAGCGGATGTGAATCATCCGTGCGGTTCCGCCACGTCAGCCGGTAGCGCGTGCCCTGCTTCAGCACGAACTCCTGCTCGTGCGGATACTCCTTGCCGTTCACTGTGAAGCTGTTGTACTTGCCCGCCCCGCGTGGAACTTTTTCGAACAGCATTTCGATCTTCTCGGTCGGCTCAGGTCCTGACGGCGCCTTCCCGAAAATCGTGTAATCCCAACTCGACTTCGGCGGCGGTGCGGTCCACTGCGGCGTGCGGCGCTGATTGGCGTACTCGATCACAATGCCCAGCCCGCCTTCACGCACCATATCCTCCGGCGCGCCCATGATCCACACGCCCGGCTGATTCATCTCGACAATCGCATCCACGCGCTCGCCCGGACCGATCAGGATCACATCCACATCCGCCGGCGTCGGCACCGGATTCCCGTCCAGCGCAATCACATGGAACTTGTGCCCGGGCAGCGCCAGATGCCGGTTTTCGATCGCGCTCGCATTCAGAAAGTGGAACAGCACGCGATCGCCCTGCTTCACGCGAATCGGCTCGCCTGCCCCCAGTGCCTTGTCATTGATCGAAAAGATGTCCGACTGCACCTCGACACCCTGCTTCCGCGTGTCCTTCACCGCCGGCTTCTCCGGCTGTGGCCCGGTCGCATCGAGATCGTCGTTATCCATCGCCATATTGCTGAAATACGGCTCCCAGTCGCGCAGCGCGAGGTAATGCTCCTGATCGTAACGGCCCGGATCGCCGGCGCCCTCGATCACCAGAAACCCGAACTGCCCCGTATAGCTCCCGCGATGCAGATCGTCCATCGACATCGTGTGCGTGTGATACCACCGCGTTCCCGCGGGCGTCGGCGTGAACTGATAACTTCGTTTCCCGTGCGGCGGCACAACCGGCGTGCCCTCTTCCTCCGACCCGTCCACATCGGACGGAATCAGCAGCCCATGGAAGTGCACAAACTCCGGCACGTCGGTGTCATTAATAACGTTCACCGTTACCGGCACGCCCTCCTTCATGCGCAGCAGCGGTCCCGGCGAGATGCCGTTGTACCCGACCGTGCTGATGATGCGATTCGGCGCCAGTTCCACCGTGATCGGCGCGATGCGCAGCGTGAACTCGGTCTTCGCCACGTCGGGACCGGCCGTGGGTGCGAGAAACGACTGCACCTGCTGTCCCACCAGCTTGCCGCCCGCCGCGGCCACGCCGGCGATCTTCAGAAAATCCCGTCTCTGCATCGGAAACTGCGTCTATGTTAGCGCGCAACGATAGGACGCCGGACGAACGCATCACGCGGTGGTGTGGCAAGCTGGAATGGTGAACCGTCGAACGAACGACCGAGCCGAGCATCACACAGAGAAAGGTTCGGCCCCTTCGGGCGAACGGAAGTCTCTTGAAGGCATTTGGGAGGGAAAGGTGTCCTTTCCTGACGATCCCCGGGATTGGGATCTCACCGAACTCCGGGAATGTGTCACCGACCCCGATCGCGTCCTGGATCCCGACGCTTCTGCGTCCAGCCATACCCGTCCATAGGGGCATCCCACCGGGAGAGATGCTCAACTCGCTGCTGAAGCAGGAAATCGACACCATCGAGTCGCGGAAGTAACCCCGCCCTGCAACCCCGCCGTTCTTCTGATACGCTTCAAGCATGAAGTTGTTGCGGCGCACCCCGCTCCTTCTGCTCTTCAGCGTGGGGCTCTTTGCGCTCCAGTTCGGCGGACAGCGCTACAGCCGCCAGCAGGGCTATTACGGCGGCGCCAACGTGCCCTCCGAGTTCTACTGGAGCCGTCTGCAGTACAACACCCTCTATGGCGGCGGAGGGTTTCGCAGCTACGGCGGCGGCTGGGCGCAGGACTATCCCAGAGCCGACAACGATTGCCTCGTTGCACTGCGCCGCCTGACCCGCATCAATTCGCCTGCGCCGCTCAATGTCGCCGATCTCGACAGCGACCACCTCTTCGACTATCCCTGGGTCTACGCCATTAACGTAGAGAACTGGACGTTCAACGACCAGGAAGCCAAACGCCTGCACGACTACCTTCTGAAGGGCGGCTTCCTCATGGTGGATCACTTCCACGGCGCGCAGGACTGGACTCGTTTTATGGCCGGCATGCGTCAGGTGCTGCCCGACGCGCAGGTGGAGGATCTCCCGGACGGCGATGAGATATACCATGTCCTCTACGACATCAACGAAAAATTTCAGATCCCGGGGGAGCAGTACGTCTCGAGCGGCATCACCTACGAGAAGGACGGCTTCGTTCCCAAATGGCGGGCCATTCGCGACCCGCACGGGCGCATCATGGTGGCCATCTGCCACAACATGCATCTCGGGGATGCCTGGGAGCATGCCGATGAGCCCGAATATCCCGAAAAATTCTCCGGCCTTGCGTTCCGCATCGTGCTCAACTACATTACCTACTCGATGACCCACTAGGTAGTTCGCGAGCTCATCCACAGGCCCATGTTCGAATTTTTCTTCCGATATCCGCGCTCCATGTATGCGCGCGGTCAGTTCGCGCTTCTGGGCGCATGGCCGAAGTGGGCGCTCGTCGTTCTCATCCTCGCCGCCGCCGCCGGCCTCGCCTGGCTGATCTGGTCGAAGCTCGCCCAGGCCGCGCCGATGATCCGCAGCTGGCGCGCATGGGTCATCTGGGGGCTGCAATCGACTCTCGCCGCACTCGTCCTGATCCTCCTCTGGCAGCCCGCCATCACGGTCGCCGAACTCAAACCGCAGCAGAACATCATTGCGGTCCTCGTCGACGATTCGCGCAGCATGGGTATCGCAGACAACGGCACGCCCCGTCAGACCGAGGCAGTCAAGACTCTCGAAAACGGCGTCCTCGACAAGCTGAACAAATCCTTCCAGACCCGGCTCTATCGCGTCGATGACGTCCCCGCGCGCATCGACAATCTGAAGGACCTGAAGCCCGTCGCTCCCTCCACGCGCATCGGCGACAGCCTGAAGCAGCTCAGCGAGGAAACCTCCGACCTCCCCATCGGCGCCGTCCTCCTCCTCAGCGATGGCGACGACAACACCGGCGGCGTCAGCGCCGACACCATCAGCGCGTTGCGTGCCCGTCACATTCCCGTGCACACCGTCGGCTTCGGCCGCGAACGCGCCGCGCATGATGTCGAACTCGACGATGCCGTCGTTGCCCCACGCGCCCTCGCCGACTCCCGCCTCGCCGCGAAGTTCACGCTCCACCAGCGCGGCTACACAGGATCGAAAATCAATCTCACCGTGCGCGATGTCACCACCGGCCAGGGCAAAGTCCTCGCCGCGCGCAGCGTTACTCTGGGCGCGGAAGGCAACCGGCAAACCGAAACCGTGATGTTCGATGTCGGGGGAGCGGGCGCAAAAGCCATTCAGCTCGCCGCCGCGGCCCTTCCCGGCGAGGAGAACCTCGCGAACAACGCGCTCAACCGCGTCGTCAATGTCGCCTCCGACAAGCGCCGCATCCTTTATATGGAGGGCGAGCCGCGCTGGGAATACAAATTCATCCGCCAGGCCGAGCAGGACGACCGCATGGTGCAGATCGTCTCCATGGACCGCACCAGTGAGAACAAGTTCTACCGCCAGGGCATCTCCGATCCCAAGGAGCTCGCCGACGGCTTCCCCGCGCGCGCCGAAGATCTTTTCGTCTATCAGGGCCTCATCATCGGCTCCGTCGAAGCCGCCTACTTCACGCCGGTCCAGCAGGAGCTCATCCGCGAATTCGTCGATCGTCGCGGCGGCGGCCTTCTTTTCCTGGGCGGTCAGTTCGCGCTCGCCGACGGCGGCTATAACTCCACGAAGCTCATCGACCTGATGCCCACCGTTCTGCCTCTCACCCCCGGCACGTTTCATCGCGAAGCCGATCCGCGGAACGGCGCCACCCACACCACCGCCGAACTCGCTCCTGCCGGTGAAGACAGCATCATCACGCGCCTCGTCGACGATCCCGCCGCCAATGACGCCAAGTGGAAGAAGCTCCCCTGGCTGATGGATTACGAAGACCCCGGCACTCCCAAGCCCGGCGCCACCGTGCTCGCCGACATGATCACGCCCGAAGGCAGGAAGCTTCCCCTGCTGATCACCGAGCCCTTCGGCCGCGGCCGCAGCGCCATCATGGCCACCGGCGGCAGCTGGCGCTGGCAGATGAGTTCCCCTCTCGGCGACACTGCGCACGACCTTTTCTGGCAGCAGCTCCTGCGCTGGATCGCCTCCGACACGCCGGGACGCGTCAGCATTTCCGTGCCGCAGCAGATGCTCCTCGACAACGGCAACATCACGATCACCGCCGACGTTCGCGACACGCAGTTCAATCCCGCCCCCGATGCGAAGGTTGAAGCGCACATCCTCGGCCCGAGCGGCGTCACGGCCGCACTCGAAATGACGCCGGTGCCCGACAACCCCGGCCAGTTTCAGGCCGCATGGTCCGCTCCGAAAGTCGGCGCTTATCTCACCGAAGTCACCGCGAGCCGCGTCGATCGCCAGACCGGCAAGCCGCAGGAACTCGGCCGCGACACCCTCACCTTTCAGCGCATGGACGGCGTGGCCGAAAACTTCCACACCGAGCAGAATCGCGAACTGCTCGAACGCCTCGCCACGCAGACCGGCGGTCAGTACTGGAAGCCCGCCGACCTCGGCAAGCTTCCCGCCGCGATACCATTCTCCGAAGCCGGTGTCACGATGCGCGAAACCCGCGATCTCTGGAATCTGCCTCTGGTATTTTTAGTGCTCATTCTTCTGCGCTTCTCCGAATGGTGGCTGCGCCGCAAGTGGGGTATCGTTTAGTGCTCTTTGAATGTGGGGCGGGATGTCATCCCGCGGCGGGGTTGCCAACCCCGCTCTTCGCCTGCAGGGAAACGTCCCCTTAGCCTCCCATGCTCCAGCGCTTCCTCGACCCTGCCATCCTCGCCGGCATCTCCGGCCTCGACCTCGTCGCCAAAACCGTCGTCGACGGTTTCGTCTCCGGCCTCCACCGCTCCCCCGACTTCGGCTTCAGCCAGGAGTTCGCCGAATACCAGGCCTACACGCCCGGCGACGACCTTCGCCACATCGACTGGAATGTCTACGCGCGCTCCGAGCGCCTCTACCTCAAGCGCTTCCGCGGCGAGACCAACAGCCTTCTCACCATCCTTCTCGACGCCAGCAACTCCATGCAGTTCGGCTCGCATCGCGTCAACAAAATGGACTACGCGCGCTATCTCGCCGCCTCCATCTTCTATCTCGCCATACATGAACAGCGCGACGCCGCCGGCCTCATCACCTTCGACGACGAAATCCGCAGCTACGTCCGCCCGTCCACGCGCCAGGGCCAGCTCCATCGCCTGCTCGCCGCACTCAATCAGGCCGAAGCCCGCGCCCGCACCGACTTCGCCAAGCCCATGCGCTACTTCCAGGAATTCCTCAAGCGCCGCGGCATCGTGCTCATCGTCTCCGATTTCTGGGAAAACCCCGAGACCCTCGTCCGCTCCATCGAGCCTCTGCGCTACCACGGCAACGAGGTCGTCCTCTTCCACGTCCTTGACCCCGAGGATGTGCGGCCGCAGCTCAAAGGCCCCACCATCGTTGTCGACATGGAAACCCAGGCCGAGCTCGAAGTCACGCCCGACTACGGCAAGAAGGAATATCGCGACAAAGTCGGCGCGCATCTCGAAGACCTGCGCAATCGCGTGCAGGGCGCCGGCATGGGCTATGTCCTGCTCATGACCGACCGTCCGCTCGACGCCGCTCTCCGCGAATACCTCACCCTGCGCGAGGGCCGAAAATAAATGGGTTTCTTCTCGCCCTGGTTCCTCGCAGGCGCCGCCGCCGTCGCGCTGCCTCTTTACCTGCATCTGCTGAAGCGCCAGACACAGCAGCCGAAGCAGGTCAGTTCGCTCATGTTCTACGAGTCGCGCACGCAGAGCTCAACGCGCCATCGCCGCCTGCACTATCTTCTTCTGCTCTCCCTGCGCCTCGCCGTGCTTCTGCTGCTGATCCTCGCCTTCGCCAATCCCTTTATCAATCGCGACGCAGCGGCCGTCGCGAGCAGCCGTCTCGTGCTGCTGGTCGTCGACAATTCCTTCAGCATGCGCGCCGGCACACGCCTCGCCGACGCCAAAGCCGAAGCCATGAAAGTCCTCGGCAGCAAAGGCGCCGCGCGCGGGCAGGTTGCCGCCTTCGGATCCCAACTTCGCCTCCTCACCCAACCCAGCGAAGACCAGCCCGCCTTGCGCGCCGCCGTGCAGTCCATCGAACCCGGCGACGGTCACGGCAACTTCGGCGAACTCTCCCGCGCCATCCGTGCCATGGCCGAAACCGTCCGCACGCCCATCGAGCTCCACGTCTTTTCCGACATGCAGCGCTCCTCCATCGCGGGCAACTTCTCCGACATGGTCCTGCCCGCCAACGTGAAGCTCATCACGCACCCGGTCGTCACCAAGGTTCAGCCCAACTGGGCCGTCGAATCTGTCGACGCCCCCGGCCAGGTCTGGGGCAAGGATGTCAAGCCCATCCACGTCGAGGCCGTCATCGCCGGATACGGCACGCCCGCCGCCACCCGCACGGCTTCCCTGGTCGTCAACGGAAAAACCACCGCATCGAAGACAGTCAACGTTCCAGCCAACGGCCGCGCCAACGTCGAATTTCCCGCCCTTGAAGTCCCCTATGGCTTCAGCCGCTGCGAAATCAAAATCGATTCCGCCGACGGCTTCCCCGCCGACGACCTCCGCCGCTTCGCCATCGAACGCACCGACCCGCAAAAGGCTCTGCTCGTCCACAATTATGGGGACGCCCGTTCGCCTCTTTACATCGGCGCCGCGCTGACCGCCGCCGCGCAGTCCGCTTTCATTCTTGAATCCATCAACGTCAACGAAGCTGCCGACCGCACGCCCTCCAACTACGCCTTCATCATCCTGAGCGACGTCAACTCCGTCCCACAGCTTCTCGAAAACTCTCTGACGCAGTACATCCGTTCCGGCGGCAGCGTTCTCATCGCCGCCGGCACCTCAGCGGGCGGACGCACGCAGATTCCCATCTTCGGCGCGCGCATCACCGAAACCCGCGACTACAATCGCGTCCCCGACCGCTACATGACCGTCGGCTCCAGCGACTCCTCCTACCCCGCCGTCGCCAAGGCCGAAGGCTGGGCCGGTGTGAAATTCTTCTACGCGCTGAACGTCGATCCCGCCGACGCCCGCGTCATCGTCCGCCTCGGCGACCAGACACCCCTGCTTCTCGAAAAGCGCCTCGGCGAAGGCCGCGTCGTGTTGCTCACCTCAGGACTCGACAACCTCACCAACGATTTCCCGCTGCACCCTGCCTTCGTGCCTTTCATCGAGCAGATGGCGCGCTACCTTGCGGGAACCGAGCGTCAGGGCGGTGCGCGCACCGTCGATGCGTATCTCGAACTTCGCAATGCGAAGGAAAAAGGACAGGGCGTCGAAGTCACCGACCCCGAAGGCAAGCGCCCTCTCACGCTCAGCGAAGCCGCCACGGCGCAGTCTTTCCAGCTCACCGAAGCGGGCTACTATGGACTCCGCCTTGCCGACGGCCGTCAGAACGAAGTCGCCGTCAACCCTGACCCGAAGGAATCGAACCTCGACGTGATCCCGGACGACGTCATCGCCCTCTGGCAGGGCAGGGGAGGCGACGGCGCCTCACCGCAAGCATCTTCTGCAGCCCCCACGCCGCCGCGCAAGGTTCCACAAAGCTTCTGGTGGTGGGTGATGCTCTTCGTCCTCGCCTCGGCTATTGTGGAATCCGTGATTGCCAGCCGATACCTGGGCGTCCAGCGGGAAGAGGGCTGACGTCCCTTCAGCTATTTCAGAGCTTCGCTGATTTCGATATCGCGTTTCAGTACTTCGTTCAGCAGGTCAGAGGTGTTCACACCACGCTGCGCGGCCTTACCGGAAAAGTAATCACACGCTCTTCTCGATCGAAGCGGGCACCAGGACCTTCGCGTCGGGAGGGATGTGATGAAGCCCGCGAATGCCCTTGCCGAAATCAATCTCAGCGGGCATGTCGAACTCTTCAGCTTCCGGCTTGATCTCCATTCTGAGATAAACGAATCTCGGTCTGGTAGTGGGCTACCTTGATTTTCGGGCCAGACCAATGCGGGCCGCAAGTCGAAATGGTTCTTCAATCAAGTCGTCCCACGCTCCGCTGGTGACCAAATATTCGACCGTCAGCTTGGGATGAGCCTTCAATCTGTCGAATCCAGCGGTATTGCTCGTAACTACATGCTGGACAGCACGAACCCCGCCTCTATAGTTGTTGCATTCGGGCACGATCATCTGGCGGAATCTCTCAGCACGATACCATGAAACCCCCCTTCCGGAAACCATAACCACCCTCCCCCCGTCCCCCGTTGCGATATCCTTGCAGGTATCAACATGGCCGCGCGGGGCACCGCCCCGCCGCACATGGAGGCCCGATGACCTTTCGCGAGCAGTTGAACGCTTACATTGCGCAACTCGAACAGCGTCTGCGCTGGAGCACATTGCTGCGGGGCGTCGCCATCCTCACCGCCGGCGCTCTCCTCGCCACCCTCCTGCTCGTCACCATCGCCAACGCCCGTGCGTTTTCGCACGGCAGCGTCACAGCCGCCCGCTTCGCCCTGATCCTCATCCTCGTCCTCGCTGCCGCCGCCGGGCTTGCCCTTCCTCTCCGCCGCCTCACCCGCCGCCGTGCCATCGGCACCGCTGAAGCCGCCTTCCCGCAGTTCGAACAGCGCCTCACCACCTTCACTGAGAAAGAGGGCGCGGAGCCATTGAAAAGAGACCCGTTCATCGAACTCCTCGCCGGCGACGCCCTCGACATCGCGCGCCACGCCGAGCCGAAGCAAATGGTCACCGACCAGCGCCTCTGGATCTCCCTCGGCACCGCAGTCGCCTCGCTCGCCGTTCTCATCTGGATGATCGCCGCCGGCCCTGGCTTCCTCGGCTACGGCGCGTCTCTTCTCTGGACCGGCCCGCGCAAACCCGCCCTCTACGATCTCCGCGTCACCCCCGGCGACGCCGTCGTTCGCCGCCACGCCGACCAGGTCGTTTCCGCCATCCCCGCCGGCCTCAAGTCGCCCGACGTCAAACTTCACGCGCGCTATCAGAGCTCTTCGAAGTGGGAAGAAATCGCCATGGGCAAATCGCCCGTCAGCTTCGCCGGCGGCTATCAGTTCCTCTTCGCCGCGCTTCCCGAGAACGTCGAATACTACGTAACCGCCGGCGCCATCACCTCGAAGCACTTCAACATTCGCGTCACCGACCTCCCCTCCGTCAAGCAGATCAAAGTCACCTACCGTTTCCCCTCCTGGACCGGCATGCCTCCCGAGATCGAAGACCGCGCGGGCGACCTTCGCGCCGTCCTCGGTACTGAAGCGGAACTCGAAATCTCCACTGACCGTCCCCTCCCCGGCGGCCAGATCCAGCTGGACGACGGCCAGAAAATCGCGCTCAGCTCTTCTCAGAACGGCGGCGCCGCCAACACCTACCACGCCACCGTGAAGATGGAAAAGGACGGCGTCTACCATGTCGCCGGCATCGAAGCCGGTCAGCCCGTCCGCGTCAGCGAGGACTTCTTCATCGAAGCCCGCAAGCCCAATCCCCCGCAGATTGCCATGGTGCGCCCCGGCCGCGGTGACTACCACGCCAGCCCCATCGAAGAAGTCACTCTCACCGCGCGCGCCACGGATGACTATGGCCTGCGCGGCGTCACCCTGCATTACTCCGTCAATGGCGGCACCGAAACCGCTGTCGATGTCCTTCCGAAAAAGGGCGACAAGACCGCCGACGGCTCCGTCACGCTTTCTCTCGAAGGCTTCAAGCTCGTGCCCGGCGACCTCGTCAGCGTTTACGCCACCGCGAAGGACGGCAACCCCGCCAGCGCCGAAGCCCACACGGACATGATGTTCATCCAGGCCGATCCCTTCGAGCGCGAATTCTCGCAGTCCCAGGCCGGCGGTGGTGGTGGCGGCGGAGGCGGCGGCCGCGGCAACGACTCCGCGCAGATTTCCCAGCGCGAAAAGGAAATCATCTCTCAGACCTTCAAGCAGCAGGGCGATAAGAACTCCACCGCCCAGCAGGCCGCCGACATCGCCAAACTCCTCGCCCAGGCCCAGGCCACTCTGCGCGATCAGTCCATCACTCTTTCCGGGCGCCTCGAAGCCCGTGAACTTACCACCGAATCCCAGGCCATCAATTCCTTCCAGAAGGACATGATCGCCGCGTCCGAAGCCATGACGCCCGCCGCCGCCGCGCTCCAGCAGCAGAAGTGGAAGGACGCGATTCCGAATGAGCAGAAGGCTCTTCAGTCGCTGCTGCGCGCCGAAGCCACCTTCCGGCAGATTCAGGTTGCCATGGGCGGCGGAGGCGGTGGGGGCGGAGGCGGCGGCGCCGCGCGCGATCTCGCGGCTCTCTTCGATCTCGAACTCGACACCGAAAAGAACCAGTACGAAACCCAGAACGCCGCCGCTTCAACGGAGGAGAAGAAGGCGCAGGACCTCGCCGATGCTCTCAAGAAGCTCGACGAACTCGCGCACCGGCAGGAAGATCTCGCCCAGCAGCAGCGCAACGGCCAGCAGACCGCTGAACAGAAGTGGCAGCAGGAGATGCTGCAGCGCGAAGCCGAACAGCTCCAGCGCCAGATGGAACAGGAACTCGCGCAGAACGGACAGCAGTCCGGTAAGCAAAGCAGCTCGCCGTCTTCATCTTCTTCATCGTCGTCCTCATCGTCGTCTTCTTCTTCCGGACAATCCGGACGCAGCGGCCAGTCCAGTGCCTCGGCGTCTGCCTCGGGCTCTCAGTCGCCGCAGCAGCAGGCCGATCAGGCCGCCGACTCCCGTCAGCAGGCCGCGCAGCAGGCTCTCGATCGCCTCCGCCAGGCCAACGAAGACATGCGCCGCGCCGCTTCTCAGGGTGCCAGTTCCGCCGACGCCCGCCGCGCCGCCGACCGCCTCCGGCAGGCCACCGACCTTCTCGGCGGCCAGCAGTCCCAGGACGCCGCCGCCCGTCTCAACTCCATGGCGCAGACCGCCGAACAACTCGCCGCGCGCCAGAAGCAGCAGGCCGACCAGGTCCGCGATCTTATCGCCCAGCAGCAGGCCGCGAAAAGCGGTGGCAAACAGGCGCCCCCCATCACGCCACAGCAAATGGACAAGATGGTCAACGATCGCCAGGGCGTGGCCGAAGACCTCGAGCGACTTACCCAGAAGCTTCGCGGCGCGCAGCGCGAACTGGCCCCCTCGCAGCCCTCCGCGTCAGGCAAACTGCGCAGTGCCCTGCAGGGGATGGACAGTAACGACCTCAACACGCGTATGCAGCACAGTTCCGACCTGCTGCGCGAAGGCAACTTCTCCGATCAGGCCGAGAACGCTCTCACCAGCGATCTGCAGAAACTCGGCCAGGACGTTCGCGATGCCGCCCGCGCCCTTGGCGCCACGCAGACGCAGGGTTCGCAGGAAGCGCAGCTCAGTCGCGCCATGGATGATCTGGCGCGTCTCCGCGATCAGCTCGGTTCTCTTGGCGGAAAGCCCGGCCAGCAAAGCCAGGGTCAACAGCCCGGGCAGGGGCAGGGCCAGCAACCGGGACAAGGCCAGGGCCGTGGCGGTCAGTTCCAGAGCAGTCCGCTCGCGCGCAACGGCCAGCCTGGAGGCCAGCAAGGCGGACAACAAGGTGGCCAGCAAGGTGGCCAGCAGGGAGGGCAGCAAGGTGGCGGAAACGGACAACAAGGTGGCCAGCAAAACGGCGGCATGATCGCCGGTCGCGCAGGCGGCGGGGTGCAGACCGGATTTGGCCCACAGAGCGAACTCCAGGGCTACGGCCAAAGGGGACGCGCCGGCGACCCCAACACGAGCCCCACGCCCGCCGACGCGCAGCGCGAGATCGATCAGGGTCTCAATCTCCTGAACGGCATGAAAGCCACTGTGCAGGACAGCCCCGAAGCCCGCGCTCAGCTCCAGTCGCTCATCGAGCAGATGCGCAATCTCGACCCGAAGCGTTTCCCCGGCAACCCGGGCCTCGTGGAGGAGATGCATCAGAAGCTGGTCAGCCAGGTGGACGCGCTCGAACTCCAGCTCCGCCGCCAACTCGACCAGGCGCAGGGCGGCACGATCCGCAACACCGACCCGACTAAGGTGCCCCCGGGCTACCAGGCCTCTGTCGCCGAGTACTACCGCAAGCTCTCCAGCGCCAGGTAACGCCGGCGGTCGAAGCCGCCGGTGCCTTTACTCAAACATGTCCAGCCGTGAGGCTGCTGCCGAATCCGCACTTCCATGCCTCGCCGCTGTTAGTGTAGTCATCATGCGGACCCTCCCATTCCTTCTCACCCTCGCCGCACTCCCGCTCGCCGCCCAGCAGAACCCCATCCTCACCGAAGACCCCGTGAAAATCTCCGACCACGTCTGGGCCATCATGGGCTTCCCCAACATCGCCATCGTCACCGGCACGCGCGGCACGCTCGTCGTCGATACCGGCCTCGGCCCGCGCAACGGCGCCACTCTCGCGCGCGTCGCCGCGAAGCTCTCCGCCCCGAACGCGAAGCTCTACCTCACCACCACCCACTTCCATCCCGAGCACGCCGCCGGAGACGCCGGTTTCCCGCCCACCACCATCCTCATCCGCAACGACATGCAGCAGCGCGAAATGGACCTCCACGGCACCGAGCTCCTCACCACCTTCAGCAGCCGCAACGCGCAGTGGAAAGAACTCCTCGCCGACGTTAAACTCCGCCCTCCCGACGTCCTCTATACCGACGAAGCGAAGGTCGACCTCGGCACCGCCACCGTGCGGCTTCTCTGGTTCGGCGGCGCGCACACCAAAGGCGACGAGCTGATCTTCGTCGAGCCCGACCGCACTCTCATCTCCGGCGACGTCGTGCAGAACAAAACCGTGCCCAACATCGCGGGCGACGGCGGCACACCCGCCAGCTGGCTGGCAGTTCTGGACAGGATCTCCGCCCTCAGCGCCCTCCACGTCCTGCCTGACCACAGCCCACCCGGCGACGGCTCATTAGTCGCTCAGGAGAAAGCCTTCATGACCGACATCCGCACCCGCGCCCAGGCCCTCAAACGTCAGGGCGTCTCCGCCGACGACGCCGGCAAACAAGTCTCATCGGAGTTGAAGGCGAAATACTCCGACTGGCTCAACACCAACGTTGCCAACTTCGTCAAAAGCGTCTACGCCGAGTAATCGGGTTCTGGTACCCGCTGACGAATCAGCCGGAACGCCGCAACGGATTGAGCCTGCGATTGGGGTCCCGATTGCTGACTCTCGGGTATCATGCGACTCTTTTCTGTTGCGATTTCTTTGCTCGGCTGTGCGGCCGGCCTGTTGGGTGCCCCGGTAATTACGGGGGTTACGAATGCCGCGAGTAATCTGCCTCCGGGTCTGCCCAATTCCGGCATCGCGCAGGGCGCCATCATGGCGATTTACGGCTCCGGCCTGGGTCCGCCGACGCTGCAGCAGACGCAGGCATTCCCTTTCCCCACCACGCAGGGACTGGCGGGAACCACCGTTAACGTCACCGTCGGCGGCGTGACCACAGTCTGCGTCATGTACTACACCTCCGCCGCTCAGGTGGCAGCGGTGCTTCCGTCGGCTACCCCGGTGGGCAACGGAACGCTGACAGTTTCCTACCAGGGCCAGTCCGGCTCCATTGCGATCCAGGTTGCCGCGGCCGGTTTTGGCGCCATCGCGCTGAATGGAAGCGGTACCGGACCCGCGGTAGTTACCGACGCTTATTACACTCCGCTCACGTTCGTGAACCCGGCTCATCCGGGCCAGACCGTAATCCTCTGGGGCAGCGGGCTCGGTCCCGTAACCGGTAACGAGACCGAGCCTCCGGTCGAGGTTGACCTCGGCACCGGCGTGCAGGTATTTGTCGGCGGCCAACCCGCCAATGTCGTGTATGGCGGGCGCAGCGGAGATCCCGGGCTTGACCAGATCAACTTCATCATCCCTGCCACTGCGACCACTGCCTGCCGCGTGTCGATCGCGGTTCTGGAGAAGGGAATCGTCGGCAACATCACTACAATGGCGATCGCCCCGGCAGGGCAAACCACCTGCGACGACGGGTCCGGCCTGCTCACCTCGGCGAATCTGCGGAAAACCGTTGCCACCGGCACCCTGAACGCCGGTACCATCTTCCTGTACCGCTTCGGCTCCAACGCGGACACCATAACGGGGGGATTTGGCAGTTATCCGCTGAATACCCTCATCCGGTCCTGGGGAGGCGATCCTTCCCCCTCGTCCGGCAGTTGCACCGCCTATGAGTTGCTCGGTACCGAAACGCCTTCGGACCCGATTGTGCCCCCGACCCTGGACGCAGGTCCGCAGCTTGTTCTGACCGGACCCGGCGGAACCAGAACGGTACCGACAGACTCCAATGGTCTCTTTTACGCTGCCCTCGGTTCCGCCGGATCCTTCATCCAGCCGGGAGCGTTTACGGTTACCAACGGCAGCGGGGGCGCCAACGTGGCCGGGTTCACCTGGAATCTGATGGTGCCCGCGCCTGTCACTTTCACCAACCTCCCGAACTCCATCAACCGCGCGCAGGATCTCACACTGAACTGGACCAACAGCTCCGCCTTCCAGGGTGTGAGCATCTTCGGGATCTCGGGCGTACCGCTTTCTTCGGGCCAGACTGCCTACGTGGAGTTCTTCTGCACCGCCGCCGCGTCCGCCAGTCAGTTCACGATTCCGTCGGAGATCCTCAAACTGATTCCGGCGAACGGCTACGGGTATCCCGGTCAACACGGCATTTCCATGCAAATCGCGGGCGTAAGCTCAAGCAGTTACACCGTGGCCGGCTCTCCGGGAATCGACGCAGGCTTCTTCAACCTGGCCAGTTACAAGGCGACCGTGGTGGCCGTTCAGTAGCTCGTCCACTGCCTGGTCCTGCCGCCCGGATCGCCTCGCACGGAGCCTCGCGTTAGAGGTTGCGTGCGAGGCCCTGCGCGGCAGGACGCAATTAAGAGCGCGAGAATGCGCACGCCGCCGTAACAGAGCTATAGTTCGTGAAGTTGGCCACGGCAAGCGTGCCGCTGCCGGCCGGCATTATCGCCGTGACATAACCGGGCACGCTGAACTGCGTCGGGCTCTCCGGGGCCAGACAGACCGAGCCAGAACGGAACTTCTTCTGATCGGTGTTCATCGGTGGCCAATCTTGTTTTCTACTCCCCCGTAAACCTCGCCCGCATCGCCGCGCGGTCCAGCTTACTCCCCCGCTCATACACCTCGGTAATCTTCCGCGTATTGTTGATATCCGCCAGCGGATTCGCATCGAGCACAATGAAATCCGCGCTTTTCCCCGCCGCCACCGCGCCCAACTGATCCAGCTTCATCATCTCTGCCGCCGTCTTCGTCGCCGCCGTCAGCACATCCTTCGGCTTCATCCCCGCGATGACCATGTCGGTCAGCTCCTGATGTACGTTCCACCCCACCGCCGTGCTCGAATCCGTTCCCATCACAATCCGCGTGCCCGCCGCGCGGAATTTCACCAGGTTGCGCGCCTGAATCTCATAAGCATCGCGCGCCTTCTGCGCATCCTCCGGCTTCATCGCGGCCAGTTCCTCGCGCATGCGTTTGATCTGCGCCGCCGGATAAGTCTCCCCCGCCAGCTTCAGGTCCGCCTCCGTCGTTTCGCGATCCGGCAGCGTCGAAATTGCGTAGACATTCGGATGCTGCTTCAGCAATCCGATCAGTTCATCGTCCACATCGCGGTCGCGCACCAGATGCGCCAGGATATCCACCCCCGCCCGCAGCAGATCTTTAGCGTCGCTCAGATAGTACACATGCGCCGCCACCCGCAGGCCGTTCTTGTGCGCTTCATCGATGATGGCGCGATACAGCTCCGGTTTCAGCTTCGGCACCGTGCCCAGCCGGTCGTCGACCCAGATCTTGACCAGGTCGACCTTCTTCGCGGCCAGTTCCCGCACATCCGCGCGCGCCTCGGCTTCCGTCGTCACGCCATACGCGATCGGCTGCCAGTACAAGCGCCCCGGACCCGCCTTCGGCATCGCCATGCCGCGCCCCGCCATCCGGAAGAGTGCCGTGTCCGGCGGCGGATTGGCCCGAATCTCATAGCCAGTTTCACCCGGATCGATTCCCATGCTCTGGACCGCCGCGATCCCGTAATACGCCACCCGCTGCAGGTGGTCGATCAGATTCTCGCGTGAGTAAGTATCCGCTCCGATCTGATTGGTCTTTACGACCCACCACCCCAGATGCACGTGCGTATCGACGATGGAAGGCATCACCGTCTTGCCGGCCAGATTCACGCGCGTCGCTCCGGCGGGCGCCTTCACCTGACCCTTTTTGCCGACACTGGAAAACTTCCCGCCTTCGATGACGAACGCGGAATTTTCGATCACGCTGCCGTCCCCGTTCACCAGCCGCGCCCCTTCAAACAGGATCGGCGCTTGCTGCGCGAATCCGATCGGCACACACAGCACAACCGGCAGAACGAATCGAACCAGACGCATACAGAGCATGTTATCGAATGTGGGGTGGGATGTAATCCTGCAGCGGGGTTGTTAACCCCGCTTTCCCGTTGCAAAGCAGCTCCCGCAGCCGCGGCGGCCGTTCACAAACGCCACAAAAAAACTCGCCCCCCGCATCCCCCTCCCCGTCACCAACTTAGCGCCCATTCGTCACCCCGCCCGCTCTCCGGACCTCCGTTTTCCGGCCTCGCCGTGCTATTCCTTCAATCGGAGGAATCTGCCCATGCCCCGGAACGCGCCTTGCGGAAAAGTAATTTTTTGCCAAACGAACCCGCCACCCCTTGAAAACACAGAAGGGCTTTCCGCGATAGAATCGGCATCCGGGGGATCGTCGCGGTCCGGCTCGCGAACCCACCCCGCGTAGTCACAACGTACGTTCCGGCGAAAAACATCGGCCACCCGCAACCACGTTTAAGAAGGATTCCCATGCGCACACCGCTCTTCCTGCTCTCGACCATCGCACTCACCGCCCTCGCCGCCACCAACGGCGACACACCTCTTAACGACCTTCCCGACGGCGGCTATCACACCACCGTCCGCGACTGGGCCCATCCTCCCGGCGGCGTTCCCTGGGCAGCTGTCACCGCGGTCGAAGTCTCACCCGACGGCAGCATTTACGTCATCCACCGCTGCCACGACAACTCCTGTGACGGCCGTCCCGAGCCGCCCATTCTCAAGTTCGACTCCTCCGGCAAACTGCTTAAAGCCTGGGGCGAACGCATGTTCGTCTTCCCGCACGGCGCCACTGTCGACGCCCAGGGCAACCTCTGGGTCACCGATGAACAGGGCAAGGACGGCAAAGGTCAGCAGGTTTTCAAGTTCAGTCCCGATGGCAAGGTGCTCATGACCCTGGGCAAAGCCGGCGTGGCGAGCGACGCTCCCGGCCTCTTCGATCAGCCCACCGACGTTGCCATCGCCGCCAACGGCGACATCTTCGTCACCGAAGGCCACCTCATGGGCAACAACCGCGTCTCGAAGTTTTCGAAGGACGGCAAGTTCATCAAGTCCTGGGGACACAAAGGTTCCGGCCCCGGCGAATTCTTCGCGCCGCACACTATCGCCATCGATTCGCGCGGCCGCCTCTTCGTTGGCGACCGTTCCAACAACCGCATCCAGGTCTTCGATCAGGACGGCAACTACCTCGACACCTGGATGCAGTTCGGCCGTCCCAGCGGCATCTTCATCGCGAAGGACGACACCATGTATGTCGCCGATTCCGAATCATGGGGCAAGGACGAGCCCGGCTGGAAGAAAGGCATCCGCATCGGCAGTGCCCGCGATGGCTCTGTGAAGTACTTCATCGAGGACATGGAGTCGACCACCGAAGAACACAGTGGTGCGGAAGGTGTTGGCGTCGACGCTGCCGGCAACATTTACGGCGCCGTTGTCCGCCGTCAGATGCTGGAAAAGCACATCCGTTGAAGCTTTCAGAACCGCGCGCGTCAGCAAGCAGCACTCACAGGCGCACTTAAGACGCGATTCTGATGATGGCTGGCCGCGGTCAGCCCCTGCGTCCACGGGGCAAGGCCGATGGAGGCCTGCACTCGCACGGGCTTTTCGCTGCCGGAGCATCGGATCCGTAACTCTTCGCCGATTTCGCGCCGCAGCCTCACCGCAGTCTGATGCTGCGGGAACTTCCGTATAACGGCTTTGAGCCTGCCCTCAGGCGATTCTGCGCTCTCCTTTTTCTATTCGTTGCCGGTTTTTCCCGGTGACGAATGACCGATAAGGTCCAACAGACGTTGAGTCAAAAGGAGCCTCTGAAAGTCATGCAGACTGCCGCCACACAGGATTTCGGCCAAAAAATCCCGGTTATCGACGCTCGCGCCGGTAAGTATCTGTCCTTCCACGTGGGACCCGAGGAATTCGCCATCGGTGTCCTGGGCGTCCGGGAAATCATGGGCATGCAGGATGTGACCGCGGTTCCGCATACCCCTGCCTATGTCAAGGGCATCATCAATCTGCGGGGCAAGGTCGTCCCGGTGGTGGACCTGCGGCTGAAGTTCGCCATGCCGGCCACCGAGTACACCGCCCGCACGTGCATCATTGTCGTCGACCTGGCTGGCGAGAGCGGCAGCGTCCTGATGGGTGTCATTGTCGATTCCGTTTCCGAAGTCGTGAACATCACGGCCGGCGAGATCGAGGACGCCCCGGACTTCGGCGAGGAAGTGAGCATCCCCTATCTGATCGGCATCGCCAAGACCAAGGGTAAGGTGAAGCTCCTGCTCAATATCGAAAAGGTTCTTACTGCCACGGAACTCACCGACATCAGCAGGCTTCTCAATTGATGTTTTTTTGATGCCGCCGGGGTGCGCGCGAGGAAAATGCCCGCGCCTTGTCCGATAAGTCGGCTGAATCCCTCAGGGAAAGGACAACGAACAAATGACATTAAGAATGAAATTCCTTGCCGGCACCGCCTTGCTCGCGATCGTCCAGCTGGCGTCGGCAGATTCAGAGAAACACCTGACGTCGTCGGAATCGATGGCGGCGGCTGTCAGCAAGCCTCAGCCTGAGTATCCGGCAATCGCGAAGCAGCTGAAACTGGAAGGCGCCGTGAGCCTGAATGCCTATGTGACCGAAGATGGCACGGTGGATCACGTCGAAACAGTCAGCGGCAACCCGGTTCTGGTACGTTCCGCCGAGGAAGCTCTGAAGCACTGGAAATTCAACAAACAGACCGACGACGGCAAGCCGGTGAAGTTCGTTGCCAATGTGACTTTTAACTTTAAGCAATAAACCCGGCAGATCCACAAAAGTAAACAAGAAGAGGCTGCACATGACATCGCGAATGAAACTGAGCACAAAACTGATCGGCAGTGCGGGCACCATATCGGCGCTCGCGGTTCTGCTTGGCGCCTGCTCGATCTTCTGGATCACCGGGTTGAATAAATCGATGCAGTACGCGGTCAACGTCGCCGCCAAGCGCCGGGCCATCGCTCAGGAACTCTACTCATCGACGCTGAAGATGCAGTCGCTCGACCGTGCCATCATGCTTCGCTCGATCATGCAGCAGGGCGCCGGGGCGGAAAGCAATAAGCGGGAATATCGCGATGTCGTGACCAGTGTTCGCAGCCTGCTGCCTCAGTATCAGGCGCTGGTGGAGGACGAATCGGGGCGTCGTGGCTACGAAACCGTCCGCAGTGAAATGGAACAGCTGTTCCAGGCACACGACGAGCTGGTGCAGTATATGGACCAGCAGAAGTTCGACCTCGTCCAGAAGACGGCCGACGAGAAGGTGATGCCGCGGGCCGAAGCCATTATCGCCGCCGCCAAAGAGCTGGTCAGTCAGGAAGGATCGCGCATGACCGCTGCCACCGAAGGAGCGGCGTCCAAAGCCGGCACTGCGACGTGGGTTTCGATTCTGTTTACGCTGGTCTGCCTCGGCGCCAGCGGCGTCGTGATCGTGATTGTGCAGAAAATCAGCCGCACGCTGCTGCGCCTGGCCGAATCCATGTCCAGTGGCGCGGAGCAGGTGGCGTCGGCCGCCACGCAGGTCGCCGCCGTGAGCCAGTCCCTCGCGCAGGCTTCTTCCGAGCAGGCGGCTTCGCTCGAAGAGACTTCCGCGTCCGGGCACGATCTGGCGTCCATGACTCGCCGGAACGTGGAGCACACGCAGCGCGCTTCGGAGTCGGTGCTCGAAACCGACCGCCAGCTGAAGCTGGCCAACGAGACGCTGGGCAATATGGTGGGCTCGATGGATGCCATCAACGCTTCCAGCAAGAAGATCTCCAAGATCATCAAGGTAATCGACGAAATCGCCTTCCAGACGAACATCCTGGCTCTGAACGCGGCCGTGGAAGCCGCCCGCGCGGGCGAGGCCGGCATGGGCTTCGCGGTCGTCGCGGATGAAGTTCGCAATCTGGCGCAGCGCTGCGCCCAGGCCGCCCAGGATACGGCTGGCCTGATCGAGGAATCGATTCAGACGGTCGACGGCGGCGGCGCAAAACTGGCGCAGGTCGTTTCCGCCATTGAGGGAATCGCGCAGAAGGCAGCGGGCGTGAAGGAACTCATGACGAGCGTCAGGGAAGGCAGCGAAGAGCAGTCGCGCAACATCGAGCAGATTTCGGCGGCGGTGGCGCAGATGCAGAAAGTCACGCAGAACACGGCGGCAAGCGCCGAACAGGGCGCGGCTGCCAGCGAAGAAATGACGGGACACGCCCAGTCGATGCGGTCATCGGTGAACGAACTCCAGTTGCTTGTCGCCGGGGATGCCGGCGCCCCCGTCACAACACGCATGAGCGAGCGCGTGCCCGTTGTCCGCAGGGCGTCGGGGATGCCGAAGCCGGCAGCGAAGCGCCCCGCTGCGGACCACCATTCGTTCCAGCCGCGGCCCGAGTTTGCCGCTGCCGCAGTCAACGCCTCTGAACGTGCTTTCCCGCTCGACGACAGAGAATTCTCCGATTTCTGATGCGGGGGGCCCTACGGCAATGGATGAACAAACTGTTACGGGTGCTGAGGAACGCCTGCAGCAACTCCTCGATGAATTTGCCGCACAGGTTGTTCTGGCCTCGGACGCTCCTTCGGGTAAGGCGGGTTGGCTCGATGCGCTGGGGAGCCTGCTGAAGGAAGCCGAATCCGCGGAACAGCGCTCTCTGGCAGGCGAAGTCGCTGGTCTGAAACGCGAGCTGTCTGCCATGAAGACCGGCTCCAAAGCATTCTCCCGCGCGGCTGAAGCGGGCATCGACAGGCTTTCCGGGGTGATTCACGCCGCGGCAGGCGCGGCGCCTGTTCAGAGCAGCGCGCCGGCGTCAGGTGGAATCGCGCAGGATCCCGAACTGATTGCCGACTTCATCGTGGAGGCGCGCGAGCATCTTCGCGCGATCGAGGCGAATGTTCTGGCGGTGGAATACGACAACGCGCAGATGGATCCTGTCCATGCGATGTTTCGCGCCTTTCACACCATTAAAGGTATCGCCGGGTTTCTGGAACTGCAGAGTATCCGCGATGTGTCGCATGAGACGGAAACGCTGCTGGACCTCGCGCGCAACTCCAGACTGGTTCTGACTCCCGATGTCATCGACGTAATCCTCGAAAGCGCTGACTATCTGAGCCGCGAGATCACCCGGATCGCGGCCGGTGATTTCAGCGGGGTGACTCCGGTTGGCAACCTCATCTCGCGAATCGCGTCTGTCATAGAAAACAACCAGGCAACGACCAGCGACAAACCTGCCAGCGACAAACCTGCGAGCGGCAAACCTGCCAGCGACAAACCTGTGGGAGAAGGTCTGGCGATCCTCGCCGACGCGATGGCGGTGGCGGAAACGCCTATGCCGGTTCCCCTGGAAGAGGCGGGCAGTGAGACCGTTCCGGCTTCCCCGGCAGCGGCTGAAAGCCAGAAGCAGGATGACGCGAGACCGGGGGCAACCGTCCGGCGCAGTGGTCCGTCCATGTCGGCCACGATTAAAGTCGACACGGCAAAACTGGATTTCCTGGTAGACACGATCGGCGAAATGACGATCGCCCAGTCTCTGGTCAGGCACCACCCCGATCTGACAAAGACGCAGAGCGCGACGCTGCTCAAGAACATCGCCCAGTTATCGCGCATTACCAGCGAAGTGCAGAAGACGGCCATGTCCATGCGCATGGTGCCGGTGGGAATGGTGTTCCAGAAAATGGCGCGTCTGGTGCGCGATCTCTCGCGCAAATCCGGCAAGCTGGCGGAACTGGTAACTGCGGGGGACGATACGGAGCTGGACCGTAACATCGTCGAAGAGCTGGCCGACCCGCTCATGCACATGGTGCGCAATTCGCTCGACCACGGCATCGAGATGCCGGAACAGCGGGCAGCCGCGGGCAAGTCGCCCACCGCCAGAGTCGAGCTGAAAGCCGCGCATCAGGGCGGCCACATCCTCATCCAGATCAGCGACGACGGCCGCGGTATTAACCGCGAGGCGGTAATGCGCAAAGCCGTCGAACGGGGTCTGATCGCGCCCGACGCGAAACTCACCGACAGCGAAGTCTTCAATCTGATCTTCGAGCCCGGATTTTCCACGGCGGAAAAGGTCACCGACATTTCCGGCCGCGGCGTCGGCATGGATGTCGTCAAGAAGCAGATTCAAAAGCTGCGCGGGGTCATCGATATTCAAAGCACGGCGGGAGCCGGCAC
>Ga0182030_10006583_pt1 | contig 24479 bp, 21 predicted proteins | sample 812S3MmetaG_FD_121299 | JGI IMG/M metagenome (GOLD analysis project Ga0182030, IMG submission 121299) | Permafrost microbial communities from Stordalen Mire, Sweden - 812S3M metaG (Illumina Assembly) | ecosystem: Environmental > Terrestrial > Soil > Wetlands > Permafrost | place: Sweden...
CAGTACTTAAATCGAGTAGAGTTCTTCCGTGTTCAAGAACTTGAGCTTCGGATGGAGACGACAACGTGCCTGAGAAATAAGAACCCAAAGCAAAGACCATACACATGCATGCCTCAAAATCGGTCCCCTTCGCCTGCGATGACCAAAAATCGCTAGTCCGTGCCTCCCATAAATCATAATCGAACATGCCGAAAAACGGCTGAACTTCTTTGAAATATATAGATCCGTAGCGTTTCATATCATCCAGCGTAACCATTTGAGTAATGCGGTTCGGGGGTATATGATCTTGCTCAATCCTCGTTCCCGCAGTCCAGCCGAAAGCATTAAGGCGTGGTGGATTAGGCAATCCAAGTACGATTCCAAGTCTCTTCGGCCATGCAATTGCGCTGTAGGCGCTGGTGAAGCGCGTTTTGATCGATTGATAGAGTTGTGCATCAGTGCATCCATCTGGAACGATAGTTTCTTGCGCCATGAATGGCGTATGGGGTCTCTGTATCTCACTTGCGGGAGCTGACTCGGGCTTGGCTGAGTGGATAACATTGCCAGGGCTTGAATGTGAGGTCATTGGGGATGTACTTGAAGGAGGACCTCGAGGAGCAAGCTTCGCGTATGAACATTCATATCCATAGCCTACACATGCGCTGCATGGCTCGGTTCCATCGCATTTGGTTTTGCGCTTACGACATGGTGCGCAGGCTCTTGTACTGCGGATACGGACATTATGTCGCTCGGAAATTGGGATATGACGCTGGGCAGGCATGAAGCAGATGGCTATATGGTACTTGTGATGGAATAGTGCGTGGTTTGAAGTCGTTGCTTGAAATGATGAGGTTAGATGCGCAGCACGTGAATATCTCGGATTACGGAAGCCTATATATAGTCCACACCATCCCCATCTCACAGAAGGAAATCATAAAACTAAAGATATTGTTTTTTTCTTATTTCAGTCTTTCTAGTTCATCTATAAATTAAACTTTTGGGGGTATAACACTTTCACGAAACGAATAAGTATGCAAAGTATCTAGGAAAGTTATGCACAATGTATCGAATTGCATTTTTAATTCCAGATTCAGTATTCTTTACCGAATGTCAAAGGCATCAGAACTAAACTCCTTCCCCTTCGATCCAGAAAACAGCTCGCCATCCATAATTCCATCCACATATGCCTCACCGATCAGAGTATAGTGATCCTTCCTTGGTCTCAAAATGACCGGGAATCTACACCCAAATAAGATACATATCATATCTCCAATTTCGGCGTCCCAAGGTGCAAGTCCAACTCGATTTGACCCAGAAACTAAGAATCTTCTTCTATTCATCATAAGCGTAGCTGCTATAATTGCCACCACCTCCTCCTTCTCGTCATCCGTTGTAGGTACTTCTTCTAGTCCCACATGGTCTTCATTGTTCAACTCTTCTGCCTCGTTAACATCAGAATCCGACGTATTTCTTATTGAATGTCTTTCTGAAAGTGAAGTTATAGCTTTCAGCTTATCGTAATACTTGTCATCACTCTCAAATCTCCAGTTCCCACACGATATCGTCCTCGCAAATTCGGCATCCGCTGCAAGAGAATCATCTCTGAAACCAACGAATAATTTTCGCCAGTCCGTGAATGCTTCAATAGCCGGGAGAAATTCAGACGGCGCGCCATATTTCTTGAAAGGTACACCGACCGCTTTTATATGATCTATGAGTATCCCCTTCGTTCTTAGAATCAAACCACCGTCGGGAAAGGAGAAGGAAGCTAGTGTGTCGCCCGAGCATAAGAAAAGGGAATCATGATTATGAAGCCCCACCCTTGTCTGCCCCGAGTTGTGTGGTGCGCGAGTCCAGTTTGGTACCCAGGATGGTAGATCGTACTGATTTTCATCTTGTTGCTTGACACATATCACGTCCAGTCTTTTTGTCGAAGTTATAATGTGTCGGGCGGTATGTGTAAACACGTCCCGCATCGAGAGTGAATAATCAATCGGCCCAAAAGACTTTTGACTACTAGATATTCCCACCAAGGCGTATACCTTGTCCCTTGGATCGGTGGAATTTTTGCTCTTGTGTGTGAGCAGGAGTTCGAGGAGTGGTGGTTCGGAAGTAGATGATGAGTAACGGGATAATTGAAGGCCTCTAGGTCCACCATGGGTGAGGGTCCGAGATTTAGAGAGGTGGTTATAATAAATTGAATGAAGGTGGTGTTCATGCTCTCTCATGATATCGATGACATTCTCTAGAGTTTCCCATGCAATCGAATCGCTCCCATAGTGGACGGTACTATTTTTAGAGCAGGCGGCTTCTTGTACCACCCATATCCTCCACCAATACTGTATTCTAAATACGCGTACAAGTGACTCGATATCCGCTTTCCTAGTGGAATCCTGAAGTATGGTTGAAACTTCGTTCTTCGAGCTCACACAGAGATCACGTGCTAGTTGGAACGCCCTACTTCTGCCATTATCCCGCCGTCCTAGCCAGACTGATACTCTTTCGGCGTTTCTATAAATCATCCGCATCTTTCCTGTTTGCACATTGCGTTCGGGAATATCTTGCTGATTGATGCAGAGAGCATCCACCCACATGATAAGATCTTCTCCCTCCGAAGGTCGCAATCTTTCGAGAGCGTGTTTGAGATTGGGGGTGACAAGGATTGACCCTTGATTAATGAGTATCGCATGGGAGCTAGCTCTCTCACCCCAGGCATAAGAAAGGGCTCGATATGGAGGTGCATCTTCGAGCGAGGTGTGAAATAACTGACACCTGATGGACTCCTCGGGATTGGCTGCTGGCTTTATTCTAAGCAGACGAATCTCATTTCTAGCAGAGTCTAGTACTTCATATTGGAACTTCTGGGCTACTCGATCTGGAACGAACTCAGGATTGCGGTGGGAGCCTCGCGACGGTGGGGCTTTCATTGTCGTTTGAGCGTGCTGACATCGCCTCGTCGACGCGTCGCTGTCGAACGTAGGAATGTGAATGCTCGATCGGCATTTGAAGGTTCTCCTATAAAGTATCAATCTGCTAAACATTTGGTTACAAAAAAGAGAAACTCGAGGTCAACGGTGAACCGAAAACGTTTCGGCGTAAGCATCCACGTGATATGCAGGGGATGGGGAAAGTCCTTGGAAGGCAGGTAGTTTGAAATATTCAAAATCAATTCATGGAAGTCGGGGGAGATCTATCAATATTTCCGCTTCTCGATTTCTCGAGTCTGCCGTCTTAATCTTGGCTCTCAATTCATAACGACTAGTTAGTAGCAGAATGGCCATGAAATCACGTTGTATGCAATGATCTTTCTTATTCCATTATACTATTGAAGCATCGAAGAAAAGAAATAAATATCTTTGGTAATTTTTTATCTCAGAAGATCATTGTGGCTGATTTTACAGAGTAAATTACTCTATGTTCTCTTAGGTTAGATCAAAATCTATCCCCACTCTATTGAAGAACAAATATCCACCAAGGTCAAGAGTCTTTGAATCATTTCTCAGCTCATCCTAGCAATATTTCAGTTCATTCCATGTGAAGTCAAGGTTCTACATACTGCATCCCAATTTCACCCAGACAAACTTTCCCTTCAAAAACTTGGCCTTGGGCTTGTAACCCAAACGACGAAATTTTCCGCAAGGTCAGCTGGTCAGACATCCATCATTAGAGAGAATTAAATGACCTACCATCATCGATGTGAGCTATTCCTTCCGCTAATTTGTTTGCCATTTTCGTCTCAGTCACTTGACCTGGGTGGATATTCACCACATGCAACAGTGGCTTCTCAGCCCGGACACATTCCGTGCGCCCGCAAGTTTTGTTGTATTTTAGGAAGAGAACCCGGGGTATGGATCGATATGTGCTATACCGCTAGTTATATTGATAAGTACAGCATTTGGAACAGCATTTGCGATCAAGATTGTAACGACATTATAAACCCTTTTTATATTGATGTCAAAGGCATTCTGCCACTCATCAACAGTCTCAGTTCCGAATGGACGAAGGCTTGAGTAGTATCCAGCGTTACTGACAAGAATATCTAAAGGTTTGCTGCTGAACTTTATCTTAGTTTTTAAAAAGGAATCATCGACTTGTTAGTTCTTTCCAATGTCCGCCGATACAATAAGCACTCTAATGTTCTCTCCTACTAATTGGTGGATCGAAGCTGCTGCTTTCTCGAGGACTCCACGTCGATGGCCAATGATTGCAATCCTTGAGGCTCTTGCGAGGGCAAAAGACTGAGATATCGGGAGACCGATTCCCGAATCACATCCGGTAATTACGACAGTCTTTCCTGACTGAGAAAGTTCAGTTCGAGATGGAGAAATGGTTGAGTAGAAAGATGAGTGCGACACTTCAATTGCGAACAGAAAAGGTGCCATAATATGAAATTGACAAGGGTTTGAAGTTAAGTGAAATTTTGATGAATTTGAACAAGATAGAATTGCGTTTTGAACTTTATGTCACGGGCAGAGAACAGCATAATTGTACCCGGAAAGACATTGCCTCCTTTGCATTCCAAATACTCAGAAAGAATCCCATTTACACATTATGTCTAATATATCATAAAATTTCTCTTGACTGCATCTCTCACAGCTTGATCATAATAGAACATGAAATTAGAACACCATTAGAGAACTCCAACAAGCATCTCAACAAATTACCCGAGTTCTGACCCAGAGAAGGTTGATTATTGATCTGTGCAAACCGGTCCACCCTGACTGAACAAGGAGAAAATATCGCTTGCTGACATATCCAAGTGGTCAGGATTTAGCTTGAAGTAAATACGGGTCAGACTGCTACACTACAAACTTCTGACCAGATTCTGAAAAGTACATTACTTCCCCTCAAAGATAACGAGTTGAAGTTACCCATTTCACGCTATGGATCCGTCATAAAATCCCTACTAACTGTGCCTTCCACAACAGTCATATCAGAGGATCCACTGATATGGTACCCCTCTGTCACAACGATTTGATAATTGTATATCCCGAGGTTCATACCAAGAACCGCCCATGTAGCGAAGTGTTTAGCGGTCTTGGCCGTTCCTCCGGTGCGTTTAGACTGGCAGACAGACTAATATGGCTTAAAAGTTGAGGTCCCTAGAATTGATAATTCATTCATGCGCGTGGTTTCGTAGATATAGCTGGAAGATCAGAAAGTTAGTAATTGCTTCTTTACAATAAATTTGTAACTGAAGATAATTTTTATGTACCTATAAATGTGTCAGGAGCGAGTATATTTGCTCATAAAACAGTCTGGAATGGGAGGTTTCTACTCCCCGATGTTCGCTTACCATGATCAGCGACAGAGAAGACTAGTAGAAGTGAAAACAGATAAACCATGATGAGTATAAGTGACTAGAGCGGTAAGCACATTTAATCCGAAGGAACGGACAATAATTTACTTGATATGAAGTAGATAGAATAGCAAGCTGTCAATGCTGACCTCCCAAGAAAAGCCAGCACCTCTCGGGAGAAAATCCAAGATAAAATACCGTCGGTACGTGGTTTATAAATGGTCCGTCCACCATCGTAGCCATGGTCTTCACCATCTCTCATTTTCATTCATTCTGCTTTGAGTTCAAAATTTAGGATCGTTCAGGTCCTTCTTGAGAAACCTTGAGCTGTGGGTACCGCGACTTCGCCTAAACTTGGTACTGCCTATGCTCGGGGATAAAATTTTCTAGCTGAGGCCACCGATTCATACGAACGGACTGTATTATTGGACCGATATTCGTGAATGAACCGATTTCTTAAATCATAGATCATTAAGGAGCTTTACTAGTAGCTGACCTACACGAGAAGCTGCAGAAATCTGACTGCTAAATGACAAGACAACCCACCTACGAGTGTAGGTACCTATAGTAGCTTCTAGAGGGGTTTTCATAAATTCTTGTTATGAGAAGTGTTAAGATCGAAATCGAAATTGTAAACTTCAAGTTATCACTTGTATTGAGTCTAGCCATATCGGAAGCGTTATTCATCACTTTGCACAAAGTTTTGATCTATGAAAGAAATAAACAGAGACATAACTACCAATGATGCCCGTCTTTTCAATAGACTCACAATTTAATAATGTGTTTAAGTGTCAAGAATCTTCAGGCAGGCTATTTGATGGGCTTAGATCGTCTCGGTGATGGTGCCCGACTCCGCTAAAGGCAACTTTTACTTCAATAACGGTACACCCTTCTTCGGGCCCGTGCCTTGGAGATTCAGGGTCTAAGATCTTCCTCGGATCGTCCGCTCTGGAAGCTTGGCCCTTACAGTCAACAGGGAGAAGAATCAAGAATTTGCGTCAATGACCTCGTGAGAGTGGGGGTTGGAGCCTGACATTAGGGCCGATTTGGACTGGCTTGACAAAAGCGCTTGAGGCTTGCTATGAGTCTATAAGCTAAAGATCACTTCTCATCCTTGAATTAGTTAATCAACGAATATCATTAATAATGTTTAGGAGAAGAAACATCGAGTGGAAAAGCTAAGTGACACTCTAATGGGCGCGACTCTGATTGGCTAGGCGGAGCTATTTCCGTCGACGTCGTATTGGCGATGGGCAAATCGAATGGAAAATCAAAATGCCCTCCCAGATAAAGTTCAAAATTGTTTTAGAAGAGATCAACAATACCAGTTGGGGAAGCTCAACAATGCTGATAAAATTTTCTTCTAGAGTCCCTTTTCATTTCTTACCCCGCCCCGGGCTGGATTCCTAGTTCCCATATATAGTAGAGATTTGCAAATTAGAAAGCAGGTCCACAGTTTGGGTGCAAATCTGCTGGACCCTCTGCATCTGTGAGGCTACCTGCCGTGAGCCTCTAACACAAAAACGACGAATAATTACTCACTAGATAATCCAGAAATTCAATAGCAGCTCTAAAGCTTGCGGCTACTGTCCCACCAAAGATGTAGAGACCCATTATAGCACCCCGATATTCCATCTTCTGCTTTCCATTCTCTTCGATCATTCTATGTTATTTCTGTAACACAAGATCGAGAAAGTGAGGTGATCAGCCACCGACACCTGTTTCGAGTTCAGCCGTAGCACAGGAGACCCCTAACACGTCATAGCTAGACCCTGAATGTTTGCGCACCACCTTGAAGTTATCTATCATTTTTACGGCTCATTCTCATCAAATTTCACTGGATCAACATCACAGTGCTGCCTGATAGAGGCGCTCCACAATATGCATTGGATCGATTCATTCGATTGAGGAGAATTTATATCATGGTGAACCACTGTGTCTTTCATCCCGAAAGATACATCACTGGTTTTAGCCATGGATGACAGCAACGCGAAAAGACGCCGTGGACTCGGAGTGGTAACGCCAAATGCGTGTACTGAGTGCCGTAAGAAACGAGCAAAGGTATGATAATGCCTTGGATGGCTTTTGGTACTCGGCTGACATTCTTTGAAGTGTGATGGGCAGAATCCATGCGGAAGATGTGCCGAGCGAAAAGGTGTCGACTGCGTTTACGAAATACCCGTCCGACAATCCAAAGAACATATGCGAAATGAGATAGAGCAACTAAGGACACAGCAGAGTCTCAACGACCGCATTTTTGCCGCGTTGGTTTCGGATGATGGATCGGAGCAAGTGCTGGAAGAGCTGCGGAGTGGCGCGACTACAGAAGCAATAGCTGATAGACTGGACAAAGGCAAATCGAAGGAAGGTCAACATAGCACGACATATTCTCGATTGCGCGATCATCAAGCAATTGATAGTGCGTTAAAAACAGCTCGGAGTATAGCAAGCACCCCTCCCTCGGCAACGACTTTCAGTGATACGTACGCGGACTCCTCACATCAAAATATACATGATACAGGGTCGTGGTTGGCATATGGGGGTGGAGGAGAGGCCAGTGTAACTGCTTCCAACCCAAGTCAAGAGGACATGATGAGATGGAGCCCCGATGCTTCTCCGCTCTCCCGTCTGCGGCACGATTCCACCTTGGTTGGAACGTGGCATCAGCAACCAGAAGGCCAATCACCAGATAGCACAACTCATTTCGTGCGAGGTCAAGGAATGGAGACTATCTTGGGCCAGGAGTTTGGAGCAGACGAAGCGCTGAATTCGGAGTATCTACAACGCTGGACGGCTGTGACTTCGGATAGCGGACTTGTCGAGCACTTAATGGCTCTATATTTTTGTTGGGAGTATCCTACTTTCGCTTCCTTGAGTAAGGAACATTTTCTGGAAGATTACAGGCTTGGACGTCCTAGGCATTGCTCATCACTGTTGGTCAATGCAATCTTGGCAGTTGGATGTAGATTTTCCACGGTTGTATCTGCCTTGGCCGATCCCAATGACAGCACGACCTCTGGTGACCACTTCTTCGGCGAATGTCTGAGGCTTTTAAATTTGGAGGATGATCGGCACCGTCTGACAACCGTTCAAGCTCTAGGACTTATGTCAATTAGAGAAGCTAGTTCTGGCCGTACCAGCGAAAGTCTTTACTACTCGGGACAGGCAATACGACTCGCTATCGAGATGGGTCTTCACTTGGAGAGAGAAAGTGGAGGCGGTGATGATGCAAGTCTTGAGCACGCAGTACGGTCTGCCACATTCTGGGGTGCATTTGCTCTTGACCAGTAGGCCTCTTCCATATGTCCGGCCCCATTGGCTTCTCAATGCTAATTTGAATTCAGATGTTGGTCTCTTTGCGTTGGACGGCTACCACAATTTTCCAAAGAAACCAAACTCATCCCGACACCTACAATCGTCGATGAAATCGAGTCAGCTCCGTGGATCCCTTATACAGATGACGGTGATGGCCTCCCGAACGCGCTTTGGCAACGCCAACTGACGGGAAATCCAGGTGCACCATTGGAGCGAAACTGCACCCAGCCATCAAATGTTCGTAGCGTCTACAAGACATTCTGTGAGCTCTCTGAAATCGTGCATAAGGCTCACTATACTTTCTACACACCTGGAAAGGCTTTATCCTCAAAAGCGGTACTTGATATTTACACGATGTATCTAAAGTGGTATGAGGGGATACCAGATGCACTTAGACTTGGCCATAACTTCACGCCAGCCGTTCTATTTGCCCAGTAAGTACCATCATCGGCCGCCGAGTTCAATGCTAAGTCGAAACAGCATGTACTACCACTTCGCAATCCTTCTTCTCTTTCGACCTTTCATCAAACTCGACATCGTAGGATCTGGCGTCTCCCCAAGGGACGTCTGCATCCAAGCCGCTGAAGCCATTACAAGCCTCGTAAACTCATATGATCAACTCTATACACTCCGTCGTACACCATCATTCGTCCCCTACTTTGTTCTCACCTCGAGCATAACCCATCTCGTGGCCCACGGCACAGGCCCAGGTGGCCCAGAGAAACTACACCAGGGTATCGCTGACCTGCAAACCATGGCCGTCTGTCACGGCTTCTCTCTCCGAGCGCAGGAGATCTTACGCTTTCTTGCCACTAAATGGAACGTAGATTTTGAGCACTTGGATGATGATCTTGATCCCAAGAATTTGGGTCGCCCACGGTCGACATCTTTCAATCAGTTTTCGCCAAATATCGACAGCGCAGATGTCGTGAGTGATCTCTTACCTATCCGCTCCCAGGAAGCGAACCCCCTCTTCTGGCCGTTTCCCTTGCAGGGTCGGCCGCTGTTGGGCGGTGGGGATGCACTACAAAAATCAGGGTTCAAAATTATTCCGAAGGACAATTGGGTACGGGCGTCGATGGAATAAAGAGCAGATATGCGATGACTTATGATGAAACTATATGATTAACGGAGATATGTCATGGTAATTCAGACGTTATAGGACCGATTGGAAGCCTTAATAAAAGGACTGGGATGGTCTTCATTTGTATGGGAATAGATGTCGGTATTTAGGTGTTGTGGGTGTAACATCTAGGGGCTGGCGCGCTTGCTAGGATGGAGCTCAGTTTACAACCACTCAATCGTATGGTATGTGATATTCTTAATCGAATGCATGGGACTTACTAAAGTAACAACTTCTCATCGTTCTAATTTCCTTTAGAAGATATCTTATGAGGTACGTGTTCATTATGGTTGAGGGCTAAGTGGCTCCACAAATGTCCCGTCTACACTTCTACTAAGGGGAACAAAACCAAGTGAACACGATGAACCTCGCCCACAATGGTTTCTCTTACTTTTTACATCCAAACACTAGACTGGGCATGTTTACACACGCACACAACGCAATTGAATTCATTTGCCGGCATTCGTCTCGCGAGCCCCCACACCACCACCTCACCCTATACCCCCGTCTCTAGTGTCCCCGCTGCATGCCAAGATGGCTGACTCCCCTTACTCACCTACCTACAGTAAGCGGATACTTGGGGAGTCTTCCGTTCTTCCGATAACCACAAAATTGGGCGCGGTGAAGCTGTTCTGAAACCAGGCGGGAGGTCGCGAGGGAGAGGTCGCCTGAATTTCCGCTGGGGATGTCGATCCTACTTGCCCCTTGCAAGACTTACAAGATCAAGTGAAATAGTGATGATCTACAGATCGACATGTCTTGGATGAGAGCGGTGAAACTTTGTAACAGTCCATACTGTGATGAAATGGGACCATCAGGTGATTTCTCAGCCCATCTCGGTTTCGTCGAGAAGAGTCGAAAATTCCCCGGAGCAATTTTTTTACAATTCACAGAGGTTGCAGTGCTTATGGTAGTCGTTGGATTCTTTTCTTTTATCTAGACTCTATCGAACGTTGAGTATTTGCTCTAAGACAGGACTTCTCAGAAATGCAGACCAGAAGAGGGGTAAATTCCAAGCTACGAGTACAGTAAACTGATGACTTTTTCTGATCCATCGCACTCTAAACGAGGCGGAACATGACCACATAACAAATCGGGTATCCTAAACCCCCATAAACGCCCTCAGACATTACAAGATATTTTGCACCACCCATGGAAATATCTCTAACGCAAGTATTGATAAAGAAGATGAGCATCAAAAGACAAATTCTGCCACCACCCATTAAAACCTCCTTTGAAGTCTGCCCATTCAGACCCGTTGTATACTAGCTCAACAACCCATCCATGCTATTTCCATATCTCGAACTCCCTTGTCTCGACCTGGCAGCAGGTTTGGAACTTGGATTTGGATTTGGATTCGGACTTTGTCTCGCCAACATGAGGATCTCGAAGGCTTCGACGCGTGATTTGAGAGCGGTATTCTCTTTCGTGAGGAACTTGTTGCGTTTTTCTAGATGCGCGATGTATTCTGTTGCCTTGGATAAGACGGTTGCCTTTTCCATATATTAGCAATGATTCAAGACGCATTAGAAGTTGGTTATTCACCTTATTCAACTTATGCGCTGGTGTCAAACCTTGCAAATCCTCCTCTCTCTCCACATCCTCGCCTCTTGAGTTCTTCCTCGTCACAACCCTTAAAGCTGGCACGCTATCCCTGAGCGCCGCAATCTTATCATTCAAATTTGTGCGGTACCGCTTCTCTATCATGTTATGTGCCGTCTTCTTGACTGGCGGATGACGCCCTGATCCGCTGCTACTCCGACGATCGTATGTTTCATCATCATCTGAACACTCTTCTTCAACGGATGATTTCCGCTTCCGATGTAAGGAGTTGGGTTCGGGTGAGGATACCGAGGAGGGAGAGGCGGGGTATGCGTTTGAATTTTTGGCCGCGCGGGAAGTGGATGGCATGGCGATGGATCGAAGTTCCGATTCTTGCTCTGGCGATAGACGAGTAAATCTTCTTGTGCTTGGTTGAGGTGGAGTCCAAGATAATGGAGTAGAGTAGAGGTTCTCAGCTGGTTGTTGTGCTTGTGTGGTAGTGGGGGTCTGGAAGAATGGCCCGTCTGCCATATCGTCGTTACCGAATACAGCTGAGTCTTCGACGGTGGTTTGAGAAGATGTTGGATTGAAACCACTAGGTTGTAGGTTTAAATCGCCCATGTTCGGGGATGAAGGTTCGACTTTGAGCTCGGGGAAGAAGTCTGATACAGGTGATAAAGCGTTGTCGGCGGGGTCGTGCTCGTCCCAGCCCATCCAATCGTCAAAACTTCCAAAGTTAAAAGCTTGTTCTTCTTCCTTTGGGAATGGGGTCTCTGCTTTGGGTAGTTTATAGTTGGGGTATGGTAGGGTTGGCGAGGTTGGAGATGGGAGAATAGAGTCGCAAGATTCTGGTGACGGTAGGGCGATGTCGTATGGTGATGAGTCCCATACAAAGGGGGAGGGAGAGAATGTTGTATTCTATAGAGGGTGGTCAGTCGTCCGATTCAGAGTGGAAATCAGGTGATGGGTGCAGCAGGATAAGGTGACTAAGCTTGAGGAACTTCAGGCTATTGGAGGATATGGAGAAGGTAAAGATAGATGATATGGGAAGTGATATGATTCTAGAAAAGATAGATTGATCAGACTTACTTGAGGTCGCTGTGTTGACAAGGAGAAGTAGTCGACAGCTGGTTTCTGGACGGCTACGCTCGCCATTTGATAGATTGGCTTCGACTGGTTAGAGCAAGGATCGCTCTGAATGCCAATTTGATAGAGGAAGCAGATACAAAATTTATATCTGGAGTTGGAGGTCTAGTCTTTAATTGATTCAGACTTGTTGTGTTGACTTTGATCTGGTAAGGACTTCTTGACGAATCTGGTGACGTATAGGCGTTGGGGCAAGGACCGCTAGATATATTTTCGAGTATTCGGTATTGCGGCTGGAGAGTGAAATTACTCGAGACATCAAGCTGTGGAGACGCCTCCGTGACTGCAAAGATGTTTGCAAAAGAGTATACCTCAAGGCCGGTTCATCCTCGTGTCATACGAGTATCACGGTCACTATGATGTGATATCATTCAAGCGCGAAGATTCGAGACCGTAAATGGAACAGAGGAATAAGGGGGAGTGAATTGAAAGCGATAAGAAAGCGGAGGGCTCCGGACTTACCAGGGAACAGAAGGAATAGATATTGGGTGAAGCAGGGTTAATTTATGTGTGCAGCTGCCGGCTGTGAGGTTCGGTAAGTCGGTCGAGAGAAGCCAGCACGGTGTATTTGGATTACCTAATACCATTGAACAGAGATGAACGTTCTGGAAACGTCAATGGTTTGCGCTGAACGTGGTCAAACGGTAATAGGGGAAAGGTGGGCAAGGTGTGAATCCTTTGCTTGCTCGAACACACGAGAACTTGTAGTAGTGGGCTGATTTTCCTTGGCGTGCATGAAAACTCAAGCCACCCGTGCAGGGTCTCTAACGCTGTTATTCCAGTTACTTTCGGGGGGCTCCGGGCCTGCTGAATCATCTTTAGTGGACATGCTATTGGTGGATGTTCCTCTGATAGTTCTACAGAATCCAATATATCTTCAGCGTCATAGGGTAAGAAACCACGATGAAGCGTCAACCCGTTACTTGGCATGTCAAGAGTCAGGTACCAATAGATTGTCAGTAGTTTGTTTGTTAGATCAGCTGCAGTTAGAAATGTCCGGGTCGAGTTACTCGATCCAGCATCGCGGATATCTCATCCAAATTTCGAGGCTGGCAACGGCTCGTTTGCTCTGCAACTCATGACCAGGTCTCGCCCGTAATGCGCAAGTGAATCATTTGAAGGACGAATTGTTGTCAGAGGAAGATGATGCATAGATCCGTGGTGTCAATATATTGAGAACCCCTCATTCCAGCAACGCGGGGTTGGTGGCTGTTCAATCCGACTCTAAGAGCCTGCAAGTGGGTAAGGATTTTGCTGTCGGAGACCGGTCCAGAACCTTGCCAGATTAATGCTCAGCCTTGCGCAACGATATTGTATTTTTATTCACAGTGTTCCAGACTTAGCATTGAGTGTAATTTTTGAAAGTCTGGAGTGGGAAAGCGATAACCTTACTTTCACCTGGTCTGTTGAATAGAAAATTCAATCTTATGAATTATCGACCCATTTCTTGTTGGCAACAGGTGATTTCTGCAGCGGAAGCTATAAGACTCGTGAAGTTCCGCCCTGTAAAAATTTCCCCATCGTCGATTGCCACACCAACTCAGCCGTTCGTTGCCGACAATGTTGTTTACCATGTGACTCGCTTTCTGCCACGAAGAAATCAAATGTATATTGTGTAATAAGTCTGAATTCCCAGTCTATAGAAATTCCAATTCAATAGAAGTTGAGAACCTCTTATATCCCTATCTCCCTGGTGTACGCGACTCCGCGACTTGGTTTCACGTGGCGGTGTTAAGCCTAATCGGGTGCCCTAGCGATTATGGAGCCGAAGGGATCTGGAGCGCTCCTTCCTGAGCTCTATCGTATCACTTTCATTGGATAGTGAAAATATGCATATTGAAGCATCATGAAGAAACTCGAGACAGGATTCCTCCTGGGGGGCAAAGTCAAACGCCAATGCGGTATGATTCTTCGAAAGAAACAGCGCAATACTCGTCCTCGCAATCGGACAGATTTCGGGTCTCGAGCAAGACTGTGGTCTCCAGGTGGTCTGCTGTCAAGCGGTGGACCGAACTTTCTATGAGCATTCTCATGAGGCGGGGATCCAAAAGGATCTATTGGCGTCAGTGTAATGGGCTATTCTCGACGACGTTTTGGCATTTTTTCCATGTCAAACAAGAAAAAGAGGGGACAGCTTGCCAACCTGAAAAGATATTTGGTACAGGTTGTCATTTTCGCGACCCAGCTTTTGATAGCTTTCTTTTCAAGTCTTATACACGCATGCATGATTTCATTGAAATTGAAATGATTTGGTAAAATGAGAGATTGAGTAGTTGACTAGTCTTTTTTGCCTTGTTGAACTTCGGAAGGCATCCAGAATTTGTATGACCCTGGGGCATTCTCTCCTCTCATCGCGAGAGCTGTGGTGCTCCGAAGTACCTTGAAAACTGTAACCATAAATTGCTTGGTCTAATATTGTCCATCGTAACCGTATCTCCTGTCGTCCATATGGCCTTTTCGTCCACAATTTCCTTCTTGTTCTTATCCCACTTCGACTTCGAAGATACTCTGATGATTTCTATTTTTCTATTATATTGAGGGTCCTGCAGAATGCCCAATACATAACTAAAGAGATTTTTTGGTTTGTGTGCATAATCTGGTCCATCTTTCTGGGGAATTAGCTTCATGTAATCTTCAAGCTTCTCGAAAGGCTCGCCGTCTTCAATATATATATAGACTTTCCCAGAAGCTTTCTTTATTGCCATTTCAATCGTGACCATGGAGAAGAAAGTTACCACCGATGGCAGATTCCTATCTTTTGGCTTGAATTTGGATTTTTCCGGTAAAACATTTCGGAAGTCAATAACCTTTTGAGAGCGGGTTCCTTTCAGCAATCGCCATAATTTGGAGTCAACAAGGTTGTTAGTTTTAAGCCATTCGTCATATTTCTTGTCATCTCCAATTTGCCAGAGAAAGAACAAGGGCAGTGAAGGGTGGGAATTCATTGAGGACTCGACTTCGGATCCAAGCTCGTCCAATTTCTTGGTTGCATATGCGTTCGGGTCACCAATTAATTGGCTGCCCCCGCCAGAGACAGATGGTTTGGTGGAACTCTCAGAGTCAATATTGTCACTGGAAGTAAGATCAGCGTTTCTCGACACAACTGCAAGTGATTTCAAAGATCTGATAGGGCTACTTACTTCTTCGTAGCCACTGGTGCTGCAGTTATCGCATGAATATGAACATATAATATGGTCAATAGGAAAAGAATCCGAAAAGATACGGACGTCCTGAAAGGCCTCTGCAGGGGGAATAAAAATTGACTTATAAGTTTCATCTTGATACGAATGTTGGTGATAATGTGCGTATCAAAACGATGCGAAACGGATAGAATATATATATCCAAATCGCTAGCAAGGATTCGAAAATGGAAGAACCTCGTCCCATCCATCGCGCATTGAAATCTTGGAAGTGCTGGCTTGGCATCTAAATGCAGGTGATTGTGCGTCCTTTGGTGGGACAAAGAGGCTGAAGCGAGGCTCAGCGGGGCTGGCCAAAGGATTTAGGAGTGGAAGTGGGGGTAAGAAGGTAAATAATGTTAACACTATTCGTGACATGATAGGTTCCAAGACCAAGCGCGTTTACAAGCAAAATCCGCATTGGAGAATTAGTGCCTATCTGGTTTTGCTAATTTAAAATTGCTTCATGAGGTGGTTTGACGGACTATGCAACAACAATTAAATTTGTAGAATTATTAATTTGTAGTCTTTGGATGACCGAAAACCGAATTCAAGTTATCTTTGACTCCGGTCTAGTTCAAGTCTGCCACAAACTCGAATCCTCGAGGGATTTCCGTTAAATTCTCATGGCGTTAACACTGATGCGCTAAAATCCATCTTTGATCCTCCATCATTTTGACGTAAACATGCTAAATCGGGACCACGACGTGTCATTAGTGACAAGGAATCGGTAGTCACCGCCCATCTGACTTCGCTAACTCCTGGGTTCTTGGCCCAGGACTATCATGTAGAGATCAGAGAGTAGACTAGCAGCCTTGATCGGGTACTAGGCCGCGGCCATAATGGCGCTGCTCTGGGATATCGCAGTACTCATTTCGTGAGGAAATTATTATATTTGAGATCACGAATTGTTTTTGAATTTTAATTTCAGACCAATGCATGTGGGGGTAATGATTCCAGGTAGGTGAGCGTGGTGGAAAACATTATGATGTAGACAGTAGAGTCTTCCCGCCTTTAGTAGCACAAACTCGCATCACGTCGGCGAACTCAACCTTGCTAACTGGTATTAGGGCATACGGCAATACCCCGATTGAAATCCAAAAGGGGACACTGGTTAATTTCAGGACGTATTTAATGCGTCGACGGGAGGACTTGTTGGGGGAGGATGCGGATGAGAGGCGACAAAACAGATGAGAAGAGATGAAAAGGTTAAATGAGAAGGAGAAGGAGAAAGGGAAAGAGAGGAGGATGCTTATGTGATTTTGACTGAGACAACACATCTCTATTGGACATAAGTCACTTTCTCACCTTTCCTTGCCTAATTACGACGACGCTGATTTGTATGATAGAGCAATATTCACGGTACGAGATGGCTTTGGCATTTGTCCGAGTTGCAGAAAGGTTTGATGCTTTAGAAGATGTGTAAGTATACCTCTTCTTCGACTTGATATGAAAACTAACTTTGACATAGGGATTCTGAGGACCCTCCACGTATGAGTACCAAACCCATGTCGCCACGACCTGTAAGGTTCCACTGGGCAGCGAAGCAGACACTTTCAATATAATTGGCCTGAATAGTCATTATCATGACATTGAGTGGGGTTGATAAGGCTAGCTGTAATAGAAAGAACAAAGGTATATCCAAGGATGAACCTTGCGATAGTAAAATTCACCTCTCCGGACTTCCAGATTTGATGAGGGCTGTATTCCCTAATTGTTCTAAACCTCCCCCGTTGGTACAATTGTACTTGCTGCTTCGCCAGGCTCCAGAGCCTCACCGCCTGCGAATCGGATCTTCATCAAGACCTTCAGAAGTGGTAGGATCTGTAAGGATCCAAACATTTGATACAAAGAAAGGTACTCCCATGATATGCCCCTTGCGTAATTTTGCCCTGATCTCTTTTAGAATTCCTTTTCTTCTCAAGCAGAACGTAGTATCAGACCGATTTTCAAAATCGTCTGCTGACCATTTTATGTTGCCGGCGGAGAATTCGCCAAAATCATCCTCAGATTCCCAATTATGCAACCAATCTGGAAGGTCTGAATCTAATTCGAACACTTTGACCATTCCAAGAGTGTCTTGGGGGAAACGGAAACTAAATCCAAAAACGAGAGCAAATCGAGTCCGAGAGATGGTATGCTCGAAGATTAAAGCCCGAGTTACATCGTAATTATCTGTCAGCATGATCCGAGATTCGGAGTTCCATTGCTTTTCTGGAATCGCTTTTATGAGGATGCAATCTGTGGGCCAGTTTTCAAGGTGAAAATGCTCGCAGTCAGGTTTAAATCTCTGGGGGTTCCTTTGAATGAGAATTGTTTGAATCTGCGAACGTGCTTGTTGTTCAACGAGAAATGGCCCATTCTGCAGAATATCGTGGTTGACCAGCCTCGACCGATCAATTTTTGTGAGATCTGCACAGCGTCTAGCATAGACTCGGTTCCCTTGCCACGGTTCTGACTCAAGTTGAACCGCTAAAGGGCCAGTAAAGTCATTTTCATAATGACACCGCAATACACCACACAGTCCTGGCTGGAAAGGAAAATGATCATTGGAAGGTGTGACCAGGAGGTCAATTCGTAATCCACTACTAGACAACGAATAAGTCTCTGGGACACCAGGAAGCGGAACAATGCAGCTGGATTTTCGGAATTCAATAGGATATTTTGCGAATGGCCCGCGCACTCTAGTCCTCTCGGATGACGATGGAGTCCATGCCAATAAAGATTGATCATCAGAATCTTTCAGAATCTCTTCTTGGAGACGAAGGAACGCTTTCTCTCCGCCCTCCCCATACAGAAGTGGCATATTTACGTCCAATATACCCATGAGACAATACGCAATATCTTCTGGTCGCGTTGTTTCCCTAAATGCGGCCCACGACATCCTGTGAGCAACACTTCCGTTCAATATCATGGGTTTCCGGGATCTGAGGTTTGATTCGGTAAGGATTCTTTTGTCAATATTTGTTTTCTTTGATATCAGATTTGCAAGTGAAGCTAGAGTTCCAAGATCGGTCCAGTCATTGGAGTAAAAATGAGTATCACTTGGAGCAACGAGTTCTTGGAGCGTCCATCCCCTCGTAAACCAGCGACTCTTGGTGATGATATTTCCTATCTCCGAGCCCGTTGACTCGTCACTCGGAGAGGAAACATCATCCAGATATACAAAGCACATAGAAGAGTGCAAATACCATTTGAACATTGAGTTCACGGCCTCCTGCAATTCTGCACTGCTACTTTTATCGATGCAGCACGTGTCAATCCACACATAGGGTAAGCCATGCTCTAAAGCTTTCCGACATGAAGGAACGACCTTTTGCTGGTAGGCGGGTTTCTGCTCCGCCTTTTCTTTTCCGACGTCCAAAAAGAGGACCTCCTCCTCTGGATTGACTGACCATGTGTGGGAGAGGATTGCGTAGGGCGGGATTTGATTTGGTTGGAACTGCACCAGCTCCATGGTGTCCGCGTTGAGAAGACGCATGCTGATATTGTTGGCATTGGCGTCTACTAGTGCAAAACGGGCCAGAGAGCGTGATGCAAAAGGTTCCTCACTGGAGGTCTATGAGTATAGAAGCTGAAACGCATAGATAATCATAAGATGTGCTTCTATTAGAATCTGCAAGTTGGAATAAAGATGCGAGGTTATGTAATCCGTGGCTTGGTTCCCCCCTGTTCTGTGCCTTGTACGATTTCAATTTTGGTGACCACACTCCCTTCCCTTCTAATCTCTACAATACTGGCATTTAGTATTTTATCTCCGATATTAGAAATTTCCAATTTTCCTCACACTCGATGTAAATATTATGAATAACAATATTGAAAGGATTGCTGCCCAGGTATTCGCATTATCAATCACTCCTTTAATTCACCTCCATATTTTAAGTATCTACGTCCCATATTCTCTACTTCCTCGGTAAAGGGTCATTAGCCCGTCCGTAACATGTCCCATCTTTGCTGTTTCAGATTTTCGAAAGTCGCTTACTTGCTCGCGTTGACAAGTCATCTATTCTACAGGATCGCCAAGAAATTCAATCCATGACTGCTGCTGCCACTCTGCACAATGATTCTTTAAACTCATATATTAGACAGGTTCTTAATGACCCAAGAATTTTCCGTCCGTGAAATTATATACTTGCTTTTAGAAAAGTATCTACAGAGACTTCTAGCTGCTTACACTACCTAACTGAGCATCGATCCTGTCTAGTAAAACAAGATCCCAAGTGTCCACACTAACATTAAAGCTCCGCTTATACTCCAAATCTCCATAGAATTCCCAGAATTCGCACTGAGTGGCGAATTTGCAATCCCCGTGCCCTTTGGTGTCCCCTGTGCCACTGCACCTTTAGTACTTGTTGCCAGTTCCGCGTTCTGGGAAGTTCTTGTGCTTCCGGTTGTGATGAGAGAGGTAGACTTAATCAATTGGCCTAAGGATGATGAAGTGGCGATCGATGGGATTGAGATGTTTCTGCCATAGGTATTGCTGGCTGAGGCAAGGTAGACAGTGGATGTCGTCAATAGTTGGCTGGTGATAGACGAAGTCGCAACGGACTTTATGGAGGTGGCGCTAGCCGAGCTAGGATGGGGGTTGCTTGGAGAAGCCCCTGAAGGGCTAACAGGGCAGACAGTGGTATACAATAAGATTGTCTCGGTTGTCAGGGAGCCGATTCTGGCTGGGCAATTTGTTACTGTGGGAGCGCAGCTAGTGATTGTATACACGGTTGTCCTGTGTACAGTCGAGGTGGTCATGAGTTGGCTGGAGGTGGATGAGGTTGTAGGTGCTCCTTGGGAGATGATGGAAGTTCCACCCAGGCCTGATGAGGTAGATGAAACTACAGTAGAAGAGCTGCCGAACGTTGGTGTTGGAGAAATTATTGTTGTCGAGGACGATGTTGACAAAGAACCTGTTGAAGTGTTATGAACAGGACTTGAGCTTGTCGCAGCTTCATGGCTCGTTGACAGCGCAGAAGCAGATGTTGATGTTGAAAGAGAGCTGCTTGATATCGACAATGAAGTTGGGCTTCTACTAGAAGATGTGGTGGAAAATGTCGTGTTCGAGAAAGATGAAAATTGGGAAGTGCTTTGTATGCTAGTTGGAACGCTTGAAGTCGGCGAGCTTATGCTAGAAGTGGTAGGTATGGTTGGGCTTGAATTTGAAGTTGAAGCCGTTGAATTAGCAAAGATAGGAGCTGTTATTGAGCTTGTCGGGCTTGTGCTGGACGTCACAGGTGCAGTTGCGCTTAGGCTTGAAGTTGAAGTTGTTGAAGTAGTATTAGAAAAGCCGAAAGTTGTGGTTGTGTTTGAGCCGGAAGTGGTTGGGCTTGAGTTTGAAGTTAAGGTTGTCGAAGTAGTATTGAAATAACCAAGGGTCGTGGTTGTGTTTGAGCTAGAGCTTGTCAAGCTCGAACTTGTTGAAGTGGTATTGAAACTAGAAGATGAGCTCGAGCTAGACGTGGCAGAGCTAGAGGTCGAAGAACTCGAACTTGATGTACTAGTGGACGAACTCGTAGTGCTTGTTGACGTGGTTGTCGAAGAAGAGGAACTGGAGGAGGAAACTGAGGCAGAACAAGCTTGAGCTTGAATGAAATTCGAATTCATAGTAATCGAAGCTCCCAGTGCAAACAGTCCACCGACAGAGGTAGACTCAGCATTTGCCGTTATGGAAACAGCAGCCAGGACGCTGCCAACGAAATCCGATCCAAGACCAAGTGTTGCTGATGTTCCAACCTTCCAAAACACTTTACATGGTTTCCCTCCCCCGGTTATCACTACTGTGGATCCAGTAGCTGTAGTGAGTGTTGAACCGATCTGGAAGTACCACGCATCGTCGGGAGAACCAGTGCCTACGAGAGTCAAGACACCTGATAGCTGGGCGGAGGCAGGATATTCGTATACCCCTGGGCCCAGTACTAGTCCACCCAGGTTCCCACTTAGAACAACGGTTGCTTGAAGGGATGCGACAGCCTGATATGCAGCTTCAGCAGCTTGAAAGGCTGTTATTGCTTGAGAAGCTGTGTATCTTGACCCCGAATATGTGCCAGGAGGAAAGCCAGTGATCGACGAGCCTGTAGTCCCAATATCGCCAACAATATCAGTTGGGCCTGAATTCGTGATTGACGCGTAGCTGAGAGCCCCAAATGTCGAAGCCGAACCCAGATTGACCTAGGATCGTTAGCTTTCTACATATAAAGTCGATAGATAGAAATACTGAAGCATATGCGATGGCCGCTTGCCCCAACAAATATAGACCGTGTGATATATGCATGGTGAAATAAAAAATTTGTAAAAAAAATTATGATGGAATAACGACAGTGGGTTGACGATAGTAGATTAACGAGAGTGGTGGGCTTCTACTGATAAATTTGGCCCTCGAGCGTCAAGAGAAGCCAGCGTGATGTTAAAATCATCTCTAGAATAGAAAATAAGGAATCTATATACAACTGAAAGGCTTACCGCATTATCGACCGAAGTAAGTATATTATCGCGTGCACGGCTCTCAGCTCATTGATAGGTACGAGGCTTGAATCATGGTTACTAGTAGAAATAGATGTACGCGGCTCTTAGCTCCCGTCAGGGATAGATTTAGTCTTTATTGACGAACAAATTCGGAAGAAGAAATTTACGGCAGAGAAAGTAAGCAAAGGCGCCAAAAGTCTCTTGAGAAATCGCGGTCTGAGAGATGCATATTCTAACACTTCTCCTAAATTCCCATTTGCTTGGACCTTTTCTGTCACCCCTTTTATAAATTAGAGAGCTTCTGTGCGCCATTCCCGCACCTGGTGGGAAAATTTCGCATTGAGTGGGATCCTCAAATTTTCGCCCACGCGTTAACTTCTACGCGAGAGCCACTGAGGTAATAACTGCTAAAAGAAGCAAAGAATAGAATTTGCCAATATCCGCATCTCTTAGACTATTTCGAGCAAAAGAAGAAATATTGATCAAAAGGGGGTGGAAATTACATGATTTCCGGTTGCCCCACTGTGGCTTGACACGACAACAACACTGAAATGCAGGCATTTGAGAGGTCCGGTTTGGCGATGCGAAGCCGATTTGCAGGCTTTGTAGCGTATAGAACCCTGTATGCCCACTAGTTTTCAGCTCATAAATGGTTATTCTTTAATCCAGAGCCTAGATTGACTACGTAGCTTCGCGGCAGGTATTGACAGGGCGAGCTGATCTACAATTTGTAATTCTAGATTTCCTTAAAATAGTTTAAGTTGAGCACGTGAAATTCCAGATGGGTCGCCACGTGCGAGAGCTAAACACAACTTCCCCAGTGTTCCAGCTACTTAGTGGCTAAATCCAACCTTTGCAGCCACGAAGCATTGGCTCCAGGGCGTTGCTCCTAGGCTCCTGAATCCCTGGGCTCTCTTCTCAATATCTGTCGCTCTCCTAGGCTGATTCAACGGGTACTTACTTGTAGAGGGCTACGCCGGGGTTCAGATCGGGGCACTGATTAGGTCTGAAGACGGAAACGAAAAATTGCATGTCAAGATTCTGATGTAAGATAACCGGTTCCACTAACGACAATTGAGTTGATTCGAAGAAGCCAGATGCGTTTATATACTCGTGCATCATCAAACTATGTTCTTTACATACTACTCAATTGAGTTCTTGACCATCATGGAAACTGAATACCACGTTTCCCATTGTTTACTCCTCGAAGTCTCAAAATATAACAGACTTTCTTCTATGTCATAATCACCTCTGTTTCCTTAATACTATCTTCCCACTGAATGTTCTAGTCACTGCTTCTCGGGAGGGTATAAAAGCCTTTGTACTTCTCTCATATCATCCTTCAAACTAATCACAAGCTTCCATGCTCCCCTCAAATTTCTAATCCATATTGAACACCTCCCAGAAAATACTGGTACATGTGGCGTTCTCCGCTTCCGTCCCGTCTAATCAAATCCATTCCCAATCAATCTCGACTTCCTCCTTAATCAAGGACCAGAGTAATAATTCGGAAAACATTTAATGGAAAATAGTTATCATTCTCGCCATTGCTATTACAAGGCACCTCACTGTCGTTGGACATCATAGCAGAAAAGTGAAAGAAAATTGAGTATACTAGGTAGCCTTTAAATTCTATCCCAAAACTAAGGAAATATATTATCGAAATTCTCCATAGGACGTACTCTTGAATCTGCCCATGATTATTGAGGGAACGTCAGATACCTTTTTAGTTCCTGAAAAGAGTGGTACCTGGCATATATATATATGTCGATTTTACCACGTTGCCCCTTAGTCTTCACGAGCACATACCTAATGACTTATTTTTGCTCCTCTCCCTTGCGGTACAACAATTCAATCTTATCCAACTCTTTTCAAAACTTATCCCACCCATCCCCCTTCTGTAAACATATAAAAGTTTCGTCTCCTCTCACATTTCATACTCATGCTTTCGATATAACGGGGACTGTTTACTTGGAAGCGACCACTTCACCCCTCCCTCCCCACCTCACTTATCGAAACCCAGACCTTCCATCCTGTTCAGAAAGTATCACTTTTTAATGCCCCTATATATCCTTGTTCCTGCGTCTTGAATCCCAGGATTAGACTTTCGTCGTCATCTCCAACCGCTGTCATTTCACCGCAATTTGTAAATGCTATACCCTTCAACTACCTTATACATAAGGGTTTCCCTCCAATCATCTCTTCTGAAACTTTCAATCGATGATTCAAAACTGCTCAAACATCATTTGAAAAGCATCTAGAAGTTGTGATATGGGACATATGGACGATTCCTCGATCTCGTGATCGATATCCTCTTTGTCTGATTGGTTACTATGGATAAAAAAAAAAAAAGAGATAGATAGAGTGTATTTTTATAGCCATCTCCTCACCTATCCCATCATTGACTCGTCTCATCTCTTATTCATTACCAATCCCACCAAAA
>Ga0182030_10006584_pt1 | contig 24477 bp, 22 predicted proteins | sample 812S3MmetaG_FD_121299 | JGI IMG/M metagenome (GOLD analysis project Ga0182030, IMG submission 121299) | Permafrost microbial communities from Stordalen Mire, Sweden - 812S3M metaG (Illumina Assembly) | ecosystem: Environmental > Terrestrial > Soil > Wetlands > Permafrost | place: Sweden...
GGGGTCACCATTTATTGTCACTCATCAACACAGCCTAGAGTTATTATGAGATAATCTATGTATGAAAGCATTTCTTATAATTCTAATAATTGCATTTATAATAATTGTAGTTCTGGCACTTAATCTAGCGATGCGGCTTAAGGGCTATTCTATTCCCGGCGAGACTGTAGCTCGTTGTAGTAAGGGACACCTTTTTAGAACTATTTGGATTGAAGGGGGTTCTTTAAAAGCAATAAGACTAGGGCCACGCACAAGATATCAATACTGTCCAATAGGCAAACACTGGTCGATCATACATCCAGTAAAAGAAAAGGATTTGACCGGTGAAAATCTTAAGACCTTAGCAGAATAGTTTGCACGCACTTATTTTGAAATGCAGATTCTTCTCAACACTTAACAGCTAATAATAGTATTAGCTACAATATTAAGATACTTCAGTAGATCTTAAGTAAAGTATGAGAATATTAAACATTAAATTTAAGGATATTAAGAATAATGCAGACGACTAAGAAGCTAATTGTTGCTACAGCAGTTTTTTTGATATTTATTGCCTATAGTTTAGGCCTACGACATGAACAACCGACTATCGCTAAACCTCAATCTCTTGAAAATACAAACTCAACAGTAAGCACATCTACTAAATCATCGACTGCAGTAAACTCATCAACAAATACTTCAAGTGGTCAATATACAGACGGTACGTATGTCGGCGATACATACAACGCGTATTATGGGAATGTCCAAGTCTCAGTGACGATTACAAGTGGAAGAATAACTGCAGTTAAATTCCTGCAATACCCCAATACTCACTCAACTTCGGTATTTATTAATCAGCAAGCGATGCCATATTTACAGCAAGAAGCTATACAAGCCCAAAGTTCCAATGTTCATTTGATCTCTGGTGCAACTTTTACGTCCCAGGCTTTTATTCAATCTCTAAACTCAGCACTCACTAAGGCTTAAATATGAAGAAAACAGAAATTATTATGGGAATGCCAATAACCATAGAAGTAGTGGATAAAATTAGTCATAAAGATTTTGAATCTATATTCGATTATTTCAAGCAGGTAGATAAAAAATATAGTACTTACAAGTCTACTAGTGAAATATCTAAAATTAATAATGGTCTGCCAAAATCTAAGTGGAGTCAGCAAATGAAACTTGTTTTGGATTTATGTGAACAGACTAAAAAGCTAACAAATGGTTTTTTTGACATAAATAGAAACGGCAAAATCGACCCTTCAGGATTAGTTAAGGGTTGGTCGGTAAACAACGCAGCGAAGATACTCAAAACCAAAGGAATGCTTAATTTTTACATAGAAGCCGGTGGAGACATCCAGGTACACGGACTAAGCTCTAAAAAAACCCCTTGGGAGATAGGCATACGTAACCCTTTTAATACTACAGAAATTATTAAGGTTATAAAATTAACTGAAAAAGGTATAGCTACTTCTGGTACATACATTCGTGGACAGCATATCTATAATCCTTTAAGTGGGAATCAAGCTGTTAGCTCGGTAAAAAGCTTAACGGTTATCGGCCCTGACGTATACGAAGCTGATCGGTACGCAACCGCGGCTTTCGCTATGGGTGAGCAGGGCATTGATTTCATAAATTCAATTTCTGGACTAGAGGGTTACATGGTTGATGCTGATAAAATAGCAACCTATACTCAAGGTTTTAGAAAGTACGTAGCTTAGTATGTTTAAATATTTCGATTCTTTAATAGATAAGATCACGATGTATAAACTGTTGTTGTACTACCTTCTAGCATTGCTTGCAGTTGCAACAGGTCTGAGTTTATTTGGTGGCCTACATTACAAACCCTTATATATTGTAATCGCTTCAGTAATCCTAGTTGTATCCTGTTGGACTATCAACAAGATACTTGCTGCAATATTTAATGCACCTACCAACAATGAGTCTTCTATTATAACTGCCTTAATTTTGGCTTTAATTATTACGCCGAACCCAACTGGTTATGGCATTACTTTTCTTTTAGCTGTGTCGGGCCTATCTATGGCCTCTAAGTACATACTGACTATTAATAAAAAGCATATATTTAATCCGGCAGCCATTGGAATTGTGTTAACAGCTCTTGGACCTAATCAAACTGCTAGTTGGTGGGTAGGAACTGCTGCTATGCTTCCTTTTGTTTTTATCGGAGGCATAATTATTACTCGAAAAGTACGAAGAAGCAGAATGATTTTTAGCTTTTTTGGTTCGACATTCATAGCAACGATCGTCTATTCACTAATTTCTAAGGCTTCAGTCACAACAAGTCTGCATGATCTAATTTTCAGTTCTTCAGTATTTTTCTTAGGCTTTGTAATGCTAACTGAACCTTTTACTTCACCTCCAACTGCCAAGAAACAAACTTGGTATGCGGCCATCGTCGGATTTTTATTACCACCACAAGCCCACGTATTTAGTTTTTATACAACTCCGGAAATAGCATTATCAATCGGGAATCTATTCTCATATATAGTTAGTCCAAAAACAAAGCTTTTCCCAACTATAGTACAAAAAGTTAGAACCGCATCTAGTAGCGCCGATTTTATATTTAAGACAGATCGAGAATTTGCTTACCTACCTGGCCAATATATGGAATGGACTTTGCCACACCAAAAAACTGACTTTCGTGGAAACCGACGTATTTTTAGTTTGGCCTCATCACCTACTGAGAGTGATTTAAGAATTGGAGTAAAGTTTTTTGAAAATGGTAGTAGTTTTAAGCGTGCTCTTTTAGAAATAGATGAAAATTCTCAAATCGTGGCTTCACAAGTAGCAGGTGATTTTGTAATGCCTAAGGACGAAGGCCAGAAACTTGCTTTTATTGCTGGGGGTATCGGGATTACTCCTTTTAGAAGCATGACCAAATACTTGATCGATATGCAGCAAAAACGAACAGTTACTTTGATCTATTCTGCAAGATCTGAGAAAGAAATATCATATAAAAAACTATTCGATGAAGCTAAAAAGAGTATTGGTTTAAAAACGATCTACACTATTAGTGACAGTGACATGGTTACAACTGATCCAGCTTTTCGAAGTGGTTTGATCACCGCTGAATTAATAAAATCCGAAATACCTGATTTTATTGAAAGAATCTTCTATATTTCCGGTACCCACCAAATGGTAGAAGCTATGCAAAAAACATTAACTGATCTAGGTGTGTCTAGGCATCAAATAAAAAGAGATTTTTTCCCGGGATACGTATAGGGAGTTTATTATCTAGTCGCCCGACGTTTTAGTAATTCTGATCTTTGTTCACGCTCGCCTAAAAGAAAACTTATAAGCATTAATAGGACTACGACAAGTGAAGACCACGCTGCCCACAGCCATGTTTTAGATGATTCGAAAAAATTATCTAATCCATTTACTGTGTAGGTAGTAGCTATAGGTGGACCGGCTTTTGGTGTAGTGGATAGCAGCGAAGGTGAATTTAGGTTTTTAATAAGCGTTGCAAGTTGCATTATCCGCTGATCTTGACTGGTATCATTAACACTTACAAGAATGGTGTAGTAGCCGGGCTTTGTGTATTTATGAGTGATAGTAAAGCTTGAGGCACTATCTAGTTTTAACGTTGAGGAGTTACCGTCGCCCCACGAGGTATTAATAGAATAGGGTGGATTACCTCCGCTAATGCTGATTTGCCAAGAGAATAAATGATTAGTAATGAATGTCTGATAATAGTAATTGCTAACTAGCACTATTGGTGTCGGAGTTGGAATTGGGTTTTTTGATGAACTTCGTGATACAAGAGTAGGTAGTAGAAGAGTAACATCAAAACTTGGTGTTGTTGGACCTTGCTGATTAGTGACGTTGAAATCTTTGGCCGTTATGGTGTTTTCGCCAACAAATAGGTCGGCGGCAATTGCAAAAGTTTGATAAGTACAAAAATCAGAGCCAGTAAATAAACCATTAATGTATAAGTTTACATACGAATCACTGGGGCAGGTTCCAGAGATTGTTATTGGTGCTGATGTGACAATTTCATTATTGGTCAGTGAGGTGATCGTAGCTCCTTCTTGCAAAGCTGGGGCTAGAACCTCGGCGGTTACCGTGTAGCTATCGGCAATAACCCTAAATGTCCAATCCAATACAAAAACAACCATACATAAAATTAAAAAAACGCTAAATGGATGTAAAATTAGTTTCTTATACAGTGGACGTCTCTGCCTAATCTGTTTTTTAACTGATGCTTTCCTACGACTTTTATGAGTCTTTTTGGCAAGTTTTCGTTTGAGTGACTTGCTGACTAATTTAGCTTTTCGGCTTTTACTTTTTTTAGTTGTCATTTTTATTTTTGAATTATTACCTCGATTGTATCATATTTATAATAAATTCAGACCAATTAACTGTGCGATAATAATAGGTATGAAAAATAAGAAGAGACTAATCATTTATTTGTTCGTCGTTCTTGTCTTAATTGGAATATTTGAACTTGTGTCTATATACATTAGTAAACCTGGTCAGGGCACAATCGTCCAAACAAAAACTAGTCCCTACGAAGTCCCAGCTGTAAAATTGGTTCCAACTTTATTTACAAGCCCTTATGTCAGTTTTAGCTATCCATCAATTCTCAAAAAGGATTTAGCAAATAAACCAATAAATCCAGTTGTTGATGAATACCTTTTCTCGTATATAGATATTGAATCATGGAATCTAGCTATAACTATTTATTCAATACCTGGAGGAGCTTTTTCGGATAATAATGCATATCAGGTGCGCAAGGCTTATCCAACAAAATATCTTGAATCTACCCAGGTAGTTAATGGTCAAAATGTATTTATGTTTAGTGATCAAACAATCAGTTCTTATAATAAAGTCGCATTTTTGCTCCATGGTTCTTATCAGGCAACAATCTCACTATCGGGTGATGACCCAAGCGGACAGGTCATTTTAGCAAGTACCCTTACCATGATACTAAGTACCTGGGCTTGGAAGCACTAGATTAATTTATTTACTAGATTTACCCATGTATAATCAGTAGCAATATGAAGTGGTTCCATTTTTTGTTAACACCGTTTTATTTAACTAGTTTTATTTTTGCATCATTTTCTACAAGCACTACTTATGAACTACAAAGTTTTAGTGTTGGCCCAGGAGCTACAAATAACTCAGCTTCAACAACCTATACGGTCCAGGGTAGTACCGGCGAACAAACAGATGGCATTACTGCAAGCACAACCTATACTAATGGCAACGGTTCGATTAATACTGAACAGATAAATGTTCCCTTAGCCCCAACTCTAAGTAATGGCTCAGGCAGTTATACAAATCAGCTCGGAGTAATTATCAACACTAACGCTAACCCATCTGATACTACCTATGCGATTGCAGTCTCAACAAATAGCTTTACTACGACTAATTATGTGGGTGCAAGTGGAACTCTTCAGGCTGGCCAGTATTATCAGAGTTATACAGCTTGGGGCGGAGGAACTGGTTCATTTATTACCGGTTTAAGTAGTGGTACAACATATGAAGTTAAGGTTGCGGCTTTGGAGGGAGAATTCACCAACACTAACTTTGGTCCTTACACGACTCAGGCGACTGGTAGCTCAGTTACAACGTTTTCGTTGTCGCCAAATAGCCTTAGTTTAGGCAATTTACTTCCAGGAAGTATCGAGACCAGTGGCAATCTAACTTTCGGATTTACTACATCAGGTGCGAATGGTGGTTCGGTTTATGTCTCTGGTACTTCAAACCAATTACGAAGTACTAAGCAAAGTACATCAATAAACTCATTGACTGGAAATTTATCTTCAGCAACACAAGGGTTCGGTATACAAGTTACATCGGTGTCACAAAGTTCGGGCGGTCCATTTAGTTCGGTTAGTCCATATAATGGAACTGGAAATGTGGTTGGCGTGGAAACTGTTGTACCTGCACAAATGTTAACGACAACCTCATCAATAACTAGCGGTAGTGCCACGGTTGTAGTCCAGGCTAAGGCTTCAAATATCACTCCATCTGCTTCAGACTATACCGAGACCCTAACTTTTGTTGCTGCAGCCAGTTTTTAACCTGTGTATAACTATTTGACATTATCGTTTTGAATTTCTATAGTGTATATGGTTAAATATAGTCATCACAAAATTATGGTAATGACTATAAGTATTTAAAAGTATGATAAAACAAAAAATCAATCAGTTAAGTAGCAAGGCTAAGCTTTTTATTGTCTTATCAATAACAATCTTAGCTAATTTTTTCATGTTACCACTAACCCATATTTTTGCGGTTACTAACACGACTAAACCAACAGTATTACTCACAAATATGGATACAAGTGGCGCATCGTCAATTATTATGGGATGGATTCCAGGTAGTTCAGGTAGTGCTCTTACCCTTAGTTTCCCAACATATACTGGTGGTTCGAGTGGTACAGTGGCCACTTCTCAAACGGTCAGTGGATCATATTTAGGTAGCACCTGTGCTACGATTTTAGGAGGTGCTTTTGCCTCAGCTGTAGAGCCTGGAACACCAACTGCGTCAGGAAACGCTAGTACCGGTCTGATTACCTTTACTACTGCGACTCAAACTTCAGCCACGGCATATTGTTTAGTTCTAACAGGTAGTGCGATAACCACTAATCCAACAGCAGCTGCTACTCCAACGGCAACAATCACCGCAGATACAGACGCGTCAGCATCTGTTGTATTTGCAGTCATTGCAAATGATCAAGTGGTCGTTACTGCAACAGTTCCTCCATCATTTACTATGACACTTAGTGCGAATGCCGATGCTTTTACTACTAGTTTATCTAGCGGATCCATAGTTGGTACTAATGCTGCTATAGCTGTAACAATTGGTACCAATGCTAAAAATGGCTGGAGCCTATACGCTTACGATACAAACAGTGGACTATTATCAACGATTCAATCTAAAACCATAGCTTCAGTAGCGGTCGGATCCGGTCCGACAACACTAACCGCTGGAGCTGAGGGCTATGATCTAGCGGTTACTACCGCGTCAATTGTCCAGGGAAGTGGTAGTGGTATTGGAACGACATCTGCTCAGACATACTACGCATCAACTGCATCTGGAATGGGTGGTGGACTTAATACTGTCCCTCGTTTAATTGCTTCATCTACCGGTACCGCAGTTAACGCCCAAGTCCCTGTTAAGGAATATGCAACTATTTCTAACATTACGCCAGCAGCAACAGACTATTCGGATACGATTACTTTAGTAGGTGCTGGTACATTCTAAGATAAGATAGTAAACTTAAACTAATGATCATTAGACGCCGGCTAGGCCTATTTTGGGTTTTATTTTTTGGTTTATTTGTAATCTTAGTAGTACTTACCAAATCACAGGTTTCAGCAGCCGACAATGTTGGCTCAACTCTAACGACTACACCGGTAAGCGCTGATTTAGTTTCTGCTCCCGGAACAACCATTTCAACTAAACTCCAAGTACTAAATGATAGCCCAATCCCCTTGACTGTAAATATTCGAGTTGAGGAGTTTAAAGCATCTGGTACTGGTGGCCAAGCACTTTTATATACCCCTCCAGCAACAGACCCATCGCTATCATGGGTACATCTTTCACAGACTTCGCTACAAGCTGAGCCAGGAGTTTGGAATAGTGTAACGATGACGATCGTGCTGCCTAAACAAGCCGCACAAGGCTACTATTATGCCGTCATCTTTTCGCCTTCAGTAACTGTCCAAGGGTCTAAAAACACTAATGAAATCAAGGGAGCGAATGCAGTTTTTGTCTTAGTCGATTCTAACAACTCAAAAGACATAACTCAGTTAGGCGTAGATGGGTTTAGTGTTGGCAAAAAATCGTATAACTACCTACCAGCAACATTTTCAATCAATGTCGCCAATACTGGCAATATTTTTACGGTTCCAAGTGGAGAAGTCTATGTTAGCCGTACCCTAAATGGACCGGCAATTGATTCGCTTAATATTAATTCTGGTGGGGGAAATATATTACCTCAAACAAACAGAATATTTAATTTAGCGTGGACAGATGGGTTCCCAGTTTATAAACCAAAAACCATCAATGGACAAGAAGTAAGTGGAAAAAATGGCAAACCAATCGAACAACTGTCTTGGAATCTGAGTAATATCACCAAACTTAGATTCGGCAGGTATTATGCCAAGTTCGTTTTAGTTTATAACAATGGTACAAGAGATATTCCAATCACAGGTGAGGTAAGTTTTTGGGTTATTCCATGGCTGTTTATTTTAGTCTTTGTAATTGTCTTTTTGTTGATTGCATTTGGCATATGGTCAATTGTACGTAGTATTGTCAGGCGCATTAGAAAGTTCTCTAAAAAACGAAGATGAAAAATTGGCTAATATTATTAATTGGATTTTTGATAGTTATAGTTGGGACTAATAAGGTATTTGCTGCCTCTAGCATAACCAATGGAATCACTGTATCACCGGCCATCCAACAAATCGCCTTATCTAAAAATCAAACCACTGCAAATTTTAAGGTTGAGGTAATTAACAATACTACAAACCAGCAATTTATAACTGCATCAACACAAGATTTCACCTATCTTAATCAAAATGGTGCAGTTAGTTTTTTTACAGGCACTACTAATATAAACGACACCCATGGCTTGGTTAATTTTATTAGTATCGGATTGCCGGAGGTTGCGTTAGCGCCACACCAGAGTAAAGTTATTCCGATATCTATTGCCAATGCTAATAAACTCTCTGATGGTGGGCATTATGTGGCAATTGTTTTTAAGGCCTATCCACAAAACATTAAAAAAGCTAACTTTGCCATAGTCCAGGCTGTTTCGAGCTTAGTATTTTTAAGTACTTATGGAGGAGGTACGCAAAATCTTTCACTGGATACAGAAATTATTAGTTCGATTGATCTTAATCTACCTCGACAGATCGTTACGGTCATGGGTAATTCCGGTAATACCCAGACTACACCTCGAGGCTATATTCAAATATTAAACCCAGAGGGTAACTTGATATCCCAAACTCAGATAAATGTTTTCTCATCTCTAATACTCCCTCAGTCAAAAAGACTATTAACCGATAGCCTAAATCCTGCTCGAAGGTTTTTGTGGCCAGGATTTTACACCATTAAAATATTTTATAATCACGATGGCCAGACTAACTTTTCGGTTTATCAGAAGAAAATCTTTGTTATCACTGAGCCATTTTTAATATTTATTATCGTAATTATTGTTGTTTTAATAGGCTGGTTTATTCGTCGAAAAAAGAAATAATTTTCTAATCATAAGCTAGATATTTTTTACGAAGTAAATATGTTATAGTTATGCTTAGTCATGTTGTGGAAATACAAATATTGTGTAGTAATTTTATTGTTTGTAGTTTTTTCTCTATTATTTAGTTTGGGTGGTAGCACCTATGCCACCACTGGAATCAACCAGGAACTCAGTTTTGAAGGAAAAATTGCTACTACTTCTACTGGGGTTAACCTCACAAACGGTACTTATAATATGGAGTTTAAGATCTATACAGGATGTACCAATAATACTGGTTCTGGCTGTACGACTGCTTGGACAGAAGATTATCTAGTTAGTAACGCAAACAGTAGTCCCGAGGGAATAACGTTCAACGGTGGAACTTTTCAAGTTAACTTAGGAGCTAACTGTGCATTTAGTGGTGGAACATGTTTGGTTAACAGTAGTATATCCAACACTGCTATTAACTGGAACACATATCCGCTATATCTATCGGTTCAGATTGGTAGTACGACTAGCTGTACACCTGCCTTAAACTTTACTACCAACTGTACTGGTGATGGAGTTATGAGCCCATATATTTTGTTAACTTCTACTCCATATTCGCTAAATTCCGGTCAATTGGGTGGTCTTACTTCTAGCCAGTATGGTCAATTGGCAGCAACCACTCAAACTTGGTCTGGACAAAATATCTTTGCCGATTCATCGAACTCAACTACAGCACTTGAAGTGAACAATGTAGCAGGTACATCAATTCTTAACGCTGATACAACAAATAGTCTAATAGATCTAAATCAAAGTAGTATTAATTTTACTACCTTAAGTCCACCCGGCGCTTTAACTATCGGTAGTTATAGCGGTAGCACTGGTCCAAGCGGTGCATATTACTACGTTGTAACCTTTTTAACCTCCAATGGAGGAGAGACAAATTATGGTACAGTTTCAGCCCACGCCACAACAACTGGTACTCAAAATATAAACCTCACCGCTATTCCTACTGGACCAACCGGAGTAGTTACTGGACGTAATATCTATCGTACCGTGGCTGGTGGTGCTAATACGGGTCCATTTTTGCTAGTAACCACAATCGCTAACGACACAGCAACTACCTATACTGATGCGACTGCTGATGGTAGTTTGGGTATCGCTGCTCCAAGTATTAATAGTACTAATGGTAACGGTCTAGTACAGGTGAATGGTTCATCGATATTAACTATTGATCAACCAAGTCAGGATGTGGCAATTGGATACCTGGCTTTAACTAACAATACCAGCGGTACTGCAAACGTTGCTATTGGTTCCGGAGCTTTGTATCTAAATACCACTGGATCAAATAACTTTGCGCTTGGTACCAATGCATTAGCTGCAAACACTACTGGGTCTAATAGTGTAGCACTTGGAATTAATGACTTAGAGCTTAACACTATTGGTTCTGGGAATATCACTATTGGTGATTACAACGGTGAGAATATTACTACTGGTGGTTCCAACATATTAATAGGTTATGACTTATCTACTCCGACAGCTGGAACAAGTAATTACCTAGACATAGGTAATGTACTCTATGGGAATACTGCTACAGGTTCGGGATGGCTTCAGAGCTTGACTAATTCTGCTAGTACTTTTGATATAGAGAATGCCGTAGGATCAACTGTAGATAGTTTTGGAACAGCTGACAGTAGCCTAAACACTAATCTTTTAACCTATTCAGAATTTCAAGCAGGTAGTTTTACCTCCGATACATCTGGTTGGCAAGGAGTTGCACCCGGGCTGATAACCCAAAACACTACAGCCGCAGATATATTTAGAGGATTTGATTCATTGGCGTTGACCACTACTTCGTCCAATGGTGGTGCTCAAACTGATGTTTTTAATGGAACTGTTGCAGCTGGAACTTATTACGTAAGTTTCTATGTAATGCCATCTACTGCTATGAACGCAAGTGCATTCGTGGTTACACCGTCATCTGGCTCAACCTGCTCGCCAGCCTCAGAAACTTTAAGTACATCAGGCTTTAGACAGATCTCTTGTAGCATTTCTCCTTCTTCCGCTTTAACATCGCTAGAAATATCCCAAAATGATGGTAGTGGTAGAACAATTTACATCGGTGAAGTAAATCTGTCTTCAAGTTCTGAAGCATCCTCGCCACAGGGCACAAATGGTGTTCTTAACATTAATGGATTGGTTACTAGCCCAATAGTCTTTCAGTCAGCATCTAATTCAGAAGATGCATTTGATGTAGTGAATGCGACTGGAACTTTGATATTCAACGTAGATTCTACAGATAATGGTGTAGGAATTGGGCTTACTAGTGACCCTGCAGCTTTGTTGTCAATAGGTGGTACAACTGGAAATTTCCAGGTTGCCTCAACAGGTGCGATTACTACTGCCGATAGTTTAACTTTTTCAGGTACGGCTGCACAGAATATAGTTGGTCCTGGAACTGGTGGTTTAACGGAAGGTGTGACCGCCGGACCGCTAACCCTTAAAACTACAACTTCTGGAACTCTACTGGTTCAGTCCGCAGGAATATTGACTCTGACTGGAAATGCAGCATCAACATGGGATATTGGTGCGAACTTGCTTTCACTTCAAACGACCAACAACGGTGCTATTACTACAGGCACTGGATTATTCACAGCTAGCGGTGCGGTAACAGTAGGTGCTGGAAACCTTACATTTAATGGCACCACGGCCAGACAGATTATTGGTCCTGGAACTGGCGGACTAACGGTTGGTGTGACGTCCGGTCCATTGACTCTTTCGACTACAACATCAGGGACATTAACAATAAGTTCTGCGGGTATACTCGCAGAGACTTCAGGTGGTAGCAGTAATGCCACAATCGATACATCAAGCACTTCAGCAAATATTACCCTTGGCGCAACCAACGCAGCAGTTATAGCAATTGGATCAATTACTGGTTCGGCTAGTGTTCAACATTTACTGCAACTAAATTCCTATGATACTCTTGCAGATTCACCTGTGTCTTGTACAACTTCGTCTAGCCAAGGCGCGCTCTATTACAACAATGTTTCAAACAGTATCCGTGCTTGTATAAATGGTAGTTGGCAAGATTTAGTCTCAACTGCCGACTTAGCACTACAACTGTTTGGTGTGGTTCCAAACTCTGGTCCTAATCCTGGTGACCTCGTTGGAGCTTCGGCGACTGCAACTGCAAACACTGGTAGTCCTTGTGAAGTTAGCTTTGACAACACTACTAATACCAGTGTCTATATTAATTCATGTCTTGCTTATTCTGGTGGCCGTGAAATAAGTTGGGCTGGCGGTGCCATAGCTGCACCAACTGGAACCAACACTTATCAGAATGTTTGTTTTAACGCTGCTGGTACAACACCAGCCTTGGAGGGATCTTCTAGCACAACTTGGGGTTCAGAGACTTTTAATAATCTAACGATAACTAATTCCACGACAGACGGACAGCCACTACTTTGTCTTGCTACAATTGAAACTGGGGCAACTACTGGAAATATGAGCGGTGGTAAAATTTATGATACTCGAACTTTTACTACAACTGATAAAACTTACGCTTCAATGGCATCCGCTACTGCTGGAGTTCTAGGAAGTATAGTCGGGCCAAATGGAACAACAGGCGATCAACAGATCGTCACACCAGTCACGACTACAACCACCCTAGTTAGTGGCGTAGTTGTGGCTAACGCAGATACAGCCGAAGCAACCGCCGGTGTATCTAATGTAATCATCGCCACAGGTGGCCCGCAGTGGATACTGGCTTCATCAGCAACTGTCCCAGATCTTATTACACCTGGAGGAGCAACCAATGCAGGTATGGCACTAGCTGGTGTTACGGTTGGAACTGACGCCTATAACATGCTTGGCGTGAATCTTAATACCTATGGAAGCGGTACTTGTGGTACAGCACTTTATGGAACCACCGATTGCCAAACAGCTGTATTTACATACCTCCATATCCAATAAAATATGAGTAACAATCAAGTAATCGATGATGTCAAAAGTGATTTAAGTAAACAAATAGGCACACAGGAAACCAGGAGTAAAAAAGATATCATCTTGCGAGAGTTAATAAAAAGACGGTTATTAATAAAAAGATATAGAAATAATTATCGTTTGGTGAGCTTATTACTTGCGATTTTCATAGTAATAATTGTCGGATATTTCGTGTATGTCATTTCAAATTCTGATCCAATCCCTACTACGATTCAAAAGAGTGTAACTTTCCCAATCTTCTATCCAAAACCTAGCAAACAAGTTGTAATAAAAAGCAGTAGTTTTAAGTACGATAAATCTAAAGGTCAAGTTACTTTTAGCATTGGCTACGATAAACGTAACATTACATTTGCAGAACAGAGCAGTCCTGATTCGTTCAGTGCTGATCCAAATTTCTATCAATCTCTAGTTCAAAGTTTGAATGACTATGCTAGTTTTGAGACAATTGATGGCCAGGTGAATTTAACTTTGCCGAATCAAACTAAGGATCAAACTGCGGTTATGAATGCAAAAGGAACACTACTATTTGCTAACAGTAACGGTAAGTTAAGCCAGGCCAATTGGAAATTATTATTCAATACTCTCAATAATACTCAACCGCAGTAAAACCCAAGATTAGCTTTATAAAACATTAGCAAATACTTATAATTAAAGACAATGAAATCAGCTAAGAATAATAAACAAGATGAGAATCAACAAAAAATGGCACAAGGCCCTGCGACTGTTAGTATTGCGCCTAAACATGGTGTTGAAGTCGGAATTACAAAATTAGTCAACGAAGGTTTTCAGTGGGGATCAGCGATAATTAAGGCAGTCATTGTAATTGCGGTATTTACCCTAACTTTAATTTATGTAATTACTCCAATATCGGTCAGTGGTATTTCTATGCAACCAACTCTTCATACTGGAAACGTGATGCTAGTTTATAAATGGCCACAAACTTGGGCTCGGCTAACTGGAACCCAATATATTCCTAGTAGAACCAATATTATTATCATTGCTAAAAATCCTGTTTCGAACGAACAGTTGATTAAGCGGGTAATTGCCTTACCTGGAGAAAAGGTCATAATCGATAACAACTACCTAACTATCTACAATCAGAATAATCCCCAAGGACTCAACCCAGACAATGCACCGTGCTGCACAAAATTACTTGAGCCAATTGGTACTTTTTCTACCATGGTACCAGATGGCCAGGTATTTGCTATGGGCGATAACAGGAATCCTGGAGCATCAATCGATTCTCGCTCAAGCGTTGGTAATATTCAGTCAAATCAAATTGTCGGTAAAGTAGTTATGAGAATCTATCCCTTCAATCAGATAAAATTCTTCTAAATATTATTTACTTACAAAAATGTCAGTGTCGTCATCAATCTTTGGTAGATCATCATGGTGGTATGAATTTAGGCCATGGAATTTATCGGCTTGATGTCTTTTGTAGATGAATCTAGCAAGAGCCAGTAGTATTACTAAGATCAATGCACTTACTCCAACAATTATAAATATAGCTGCTGAGCCACTGTTTTTATAAATTAAGCTTTTTAAAAATAGAGTACCGGTCCAGTCAACTCCCATGTCGATAGTTTGAGTAGTAAATATTGTTTGGTTGTTGACTAGCTTAATTTGCGACTGGATAGCGTGGATTCCACCATCAAGATAATTTCTATTGAAGTGACCTAGGGTTTTGCTAGTATAGAGTAAGCTTTTTTGGCTATCAGCATAATAGTTAACTGACTTTACCCCAACACCGCTAATTGGTTGCAGGCCATAAATGGCAATTTGATCAGTAGCTCCTGATAGAATATTGGAATCATCTAGTTGCAATACTCCATTCATTCCACCGTAGGATACATTACAGTCGCTGGTTGGCACGCACTGATTATTTGGGACAATTAAAAGTTGTGTTGCGGCCTGATAGGGTGCTGCACCTACTCCAATTCCTTGAACAATAACATCGTTGGAGGAGTTTACAATGTTACCTACATAAACCCAAACGTTTGGATTGACTGACACGCTACCAATGAAACTACACTGATTATCATTATAATTATTTATATAAAGGCTTAAATTAATCGGACTTGTATGGTAATTTAGTTTTAAGTAAGCTTTTCCGGCCGGAACGTTATTTTTGGTTATATCCTCTAGTGTCGACAAATTGATATTGGAACTACCACAAATTAGGCCTCCATTTGTGCTGGAAGCAGCGTAGGATAACTTCGGAATTAACAACAAAAACCCAAAGCTGGCAACGACAGTTAGGTAAATTTTTAACCTACGCATAATCATAAGCTTTATTGTAATAGTTTTTAATCTATTAATGAAGCTTTTGTCGATAATTTTTTTATGTTAGTATACTTAGTATAGTAAGAAAAAATATTAACATTGTTGTAAAGGGGAGATGATGGCCAAAACCAAGCCTACTCATAAAAATTTAATTTTAACAATTGTTGCATTAGCCCAATTTATGGTTGTACTTGATGTTTCTATTGTTAATGTGGCACTGCCAGCGATTTATAAAGCACTGCATTTTACAAGTACTAGTAATCTACAGTGGATTGTTACGGCATACACTCTGACCTTTGGAGGATTCTTGTTGCTTGGCGGAAGGGCAGCCGATTTATTCGGTCGAAAAAAAGTGTTTATTGGTGGAGTTATAGTATTTTCTCTTGCCTCATTAATGACTGCACTGTCAGTTAGTTCTGGAATGATTGAGATTACACGAGGTATCCAAGGTCTAGCTGCAGCCTTTATGTCACCAGCTGCATTGTCGATTCTAATAACTACATTTAAGGAAGGCCATGAGCGTAATGTAGCACTTAGTATTTGGGGTGGAATTGCCGCTGGAGGAGCTGCCGCAGGAGTACTTATTGGCGGAATTTTAACTCAATATCTGTCCTGGAGATGGAACTTTTTTATTAATGTACCGGTTGGAATAATGGTAGTTGCCGCCGCTATGTACTATATTGATGAATCAGATGCTGGACTTACTCACAGACATCTAGATCTTAAAGGTGCATTATTTGTAACTCTTGGACTAATTAGTTTAGTTTATGCATTTACCAAGGCACCCACTTATGGTTGGACAGATCACAAAACCTTAGAGTTTTTCGCAGTAAGCTTAGTCCTTCTAATAGCTTTTGTAATTAATGAGCGCAGAGTTAAGCATCCGCTAATACCATTTAGTATTTTCAAGATTGGCAACATCGCCGCCGCCGACTTGACTCAACTACCAGTTACAGCCTGTCTATATTCGATGTTCTTTTTTGTATCACTATATATTCAACAAGTGCTTCATTACTCACCAGTTAGAACGGGACTAGGATTTATCCCAGTAACCATCGTAATTGGTGTCATGGCATCGCAAATGTCTAAAGTCGTTAAAAAGTTTGGATACAAGAGACCACTAATGATAGCCCCAATCTTTATGGGAGCTGGACTTTTTTGGTTATCTAGAATTAGAGTTCATGACAGCTATCTCTTCGGTGTTTTACCTGGGCTTATAATTATTGCTCTTGGTATGGGTACAATTTTTGTATCAATTACTATTGCCGCGACAAGTGGTGTACCTAAAGACAAAGCCGGACTTTCATCAGGACTTTTAAATACTGCGCAGCAGGTTGGTGGAGCACTTGGTCTAGCTATTTTGTCCGGAGTTTCAGCTAGTAAGGTTGCAAGCTATCTTAACACTCATGCGCATCAGGTTAATAAGGTCGCCTACGCACAAGTCAACGGATCTAAATATGCCTTTCTAACCGGCGTAGTTTTTGCAGTCATTGCACTACTTCTTGCTACTTTCTTAATCAAAGAAGATAGACATGAAAAAATAGAGTTAGATTCTTCTACACACGCTGCACTCTAAATTTTTAAGCACTAGCACTGTTCATATTCCAGCCTCTTTAGGTTAAACTTAAAATAAGACAATGGCATTTAGCAAAAAAACAATTAAAGATTATGATGTTGAGGGTAGAAGGGTTCTACTTAGAACCGACTATAATGTACCTCTTGATAGCAACGGTCATGTATCAGACGATTATAGAATCAGAAAATCTGTGCCAACAATTGAATATCTACTAAAAAAGAACTGCAAAATTGTAATTTGCACGCATCTAGGTAGACCAACTGGTGCTAACAATAAATCACTTAGCTTAAAGCCCATTGCCGAGAGATTAGCTAAACTTCTTAATAAACCAGTTGAATTCAGTAGTGAAAGTACTGGGCCCGAAGCTGAGACTCTGCGCCAGGCGTTAAAATCAGGCCAGATATTAATGTTAGAAAATCTAAGATTTCATCCTCAAGAAGAGGCTAATGGCAAAGTTTTTGCTAAACTGCTAGCTTACAACGCTGAAGTTTTTGTTCAGGATGGTTTTGGAGTGGTGCATCGGGCACATGCATCTACTGTTGGAATTACTAAGTTTTTGCCAAGTATCGCAGGACTGCTACTTTTTGATGAAGTCAATGCTATAACCGAGGCAATGATCAACCCAAAACGCCCACTTGTAGCCATAATTGGTGGAGCAAAAATTAGTGATAAAATCGATATTTTGAAAAGATTTATTAAGATCGCCGATATTTTAGTTATTGGCGGAGCGATGGGAAATACATTTAATTTGGCAAAGGGAATTGATGTCGGTAGTTCGCTGGTCGATAAAAATGAGTTGTCTCTTGCTAATGAAATAATAGATCTAGCTGCCGCTAAGATGAAAACCCAGAAATTTAGTTTTTATATTCCTCAAGATGGAGTGGTTTCAGATGATCTAGAAAAACCTAGCTATACTCGAATAGTTGATTGGGATTCTCATATCGTAGCTGACGTCGAAGCTTATCCAAAGCAGCCTAAAACACACAGCTATACGATTGAAAAAGACGAGAAGATTCTAGATATCGGCCCGTTTTCAAGCGCCTTTATAGCTGGCGCAATCCAACTTGCCAATACAGTTTTATGGAACGGACCCTTAGGAGTAACTGAAACCAAGGCTATAATTGGTCCGATCGGTCCATTTGCTCATGGAACAGAACTAATAATTGAGGCTTTACTTGGAAGTTATGGCACTAAACCCTACAGCATTATTGGTGGAGGCGATACCGTTGGGTATGTCGAAGGGCTTAAACTAGAGGATTCTTTTGGACACGTATCAACCGGTGGTGGCGCTTGCTTAGATTTATTAAGTGGCAAAAAGCTACCAGGTGTAGAAGCACTTTTAAGACTTAGTCGATAGAGTGATATAATACTGCTTAAGTTTATGAGTAAAAAAATTGTTATTGCTAACTGGAAAATGCACTTAAATACTAGTCAAGCTAGTTTGCTACTCCATCGCTTACAAGAAAGAAGCAGAATTCGCCGCGAAGTTGAAATTGTCTTAGCTCCAAGTATGCTGGTATTACAACCTCTAAGTGTTCAACTAGACCGCAGGAAGTTTAGATTAGCTGCCCAAAACGCCTATCATCAAGACAGAGGAGCCTACACTGGTGAAGTTAGCTTTACAATGTTACAAGACTTGGTTCACTACGTTATTATTGGTCATTCAGAGCGCAGAATCTATTTTAATGAGACCTTGGATATTATTTCTAAGAAAGTCGCAGCTTGTGTCAGAAATGGGATTACTCCAATTTTATGTGTTGGCGAGACTAAACAGGAAAGAAAACTAGGAGAAACTAAGCAAGTACTTCATGATCAGATCTATACTGCACTGAGCGAACTAACGGCTACAGAAGTCGCTAACTTAGTTATTGCTTATGAACCGGTTTGGGCAATATCGACTTTTGGTGGTGAAATTGCTTCACCGTTACAAGTTCAGCGAGTTATGGAATTTATTAAAATGGAAATCGAAGAACTCTATGGTAAGAGAGCGGCTAACAAAGTCAGAATAATCTATGGTGGTAGTGTTGATGATAAGACTGTAGCTGGATATTTACAGATCGAACAGTGTAGTGGAGTTTTAGTCGGCAGTGCTAGCCTAAATTATATTAAATTTGCAGGAATTATTGACCAGGCTTATAAGCAAAGCTTGGCTGAATAAAAATCACTACATAAAAAAGATCGTCGATTAACCTTAAATATTGGTAAAATATAGATAGTGGATGATTTTTTAATTGGATTAAATGATGAGCAAAAAAGGGCTGTCATAACACTAGACGGACCTTTATTAATTTTGGCTGGAGCCGGGTCTGGCAAAACCAAAACCCTAACTCATCGAATGGCACACCTAATATCTTCAGGTAAGGTTGATGATATAAATATTTTAGCGGTAACTTTTACTAACAAGGCGGCTAAGGAGATGAGAATTAGATTAAGCGCACTACTGGGTAGAAATCAAAATGACCGGTTGTTTATGCCATTTTTAGGAACTTTTCACAGTATTTGCGTGAGGATTTTGCGCCAAGACGGTGAGGCAATAGGTATTGCTAGAAACTTTATAATCTTTGATGATAGTGATCAGCTCAGTGCAATCAAACAGGCTATTAAACAATTATCAATTGATGATAAGACCGTTACTCCAAGAGCCGTATCTGCAATTATCAGTAACAATAAAAACGATCTAATTAGCTCTCATAAATTCAGCGGTCTCGCAAGTGGGCCAGTGCAAAAAGCAGCCTCTAGTATCTATCCAATCTATGATCAAATATTAAAAGATGCCAATGCTCTAGATTTTGATGATCTAATCGGTAAGACTGTTGAGCTCCTGGCTAATAATTCGAAGACCAGAGATAAATGGTCCAATCAGTTTGAATACATCATGATTGATGAGTACCAAGATACTAATGTGGCTCAGTATCGCCTAGTTAAGCTTCTTACAAATAGCAATCAAAATCTGGCTGTAGTAGGAGATGATTGGCAGAGTATCTATTCTTGGAGAGGTGCAGATTTTAAAAATATTCTAAATTTTGAAACCGATTTTAAAAAAGCTGTAATTATAAAACTTGAACAAAATTATCGTTCAACTGAGGCGATACTTGAGGCTGCACACTCAGTAATTGAAAAAAATAAACATCGTTCAAAAAAACGATTGTGGACGGCAGAGAAGGGTGGCAAACCAGTCCACATCCTCCAACTAGCCAATGAGAGAGTTGAGGCTGAAACCGTGGCCAATCGGATTTCAAATGCGGTAGATGCTAGGATTTGGAACTATCAGGACTATGCGGTACTTTATCGTACTAATGCCCAGAGTCGAGCCATTGAAGAGGTATTCATAAGATACAACGTACCTTATCGAATCGTTGGTGGACCGAGGTTCTATGATCGTAAAGAGATTAAGGACGTGATGGCCTATTTAAGATTAGTCTATCAATCAGAGGATTAAATTAGTTTTGGCCGAGTGATTAATACCCCAGGTCGAAGTATTGGTACTAAATCATTACAGGACTTCTATTCTTGGGCAATGCAGAATAATTACTCACTAGACAAGGCACTATCTAAAATCGAAGATCATCCATCTTTAAAACAAAGAGCCAAGAAAGGATTTGGCGATTTTTATGATATCTTAATTACCACCAGACAGTTAGTAGATACCATGCCCTTGTCAACTCTTGTGGATGGGCTTATTAGAAGGCTAGACTATTTAAATTATCTTAATGATGGCACGATACAGGGTGAGTCGAGGATGGAAAACGTTAAAGAATTACTAAGTGTTACTAAGAATTTTCAAGACCTAGGACTGGACGGTTTTTTAGAGGAAGTATCGCTAGTTAGTGATATCGATAATCATGACACAACTAACAATGCGGTCACTCTAATGACTTTACATGCGGCCAAGGGTTTAGAGTTTCCAATAGTATTCATGGTTGGCATGGAAGAGAGCTTATTTCCAACTAGTCGAGCACTATACGAAAAAAGTGATATGGAAGAAGAAAGACGGCTTTGTTATGTTGGCATGACTAGGGCTAAGAGAGAACTTTATCTAACTTATGCTAGCACAAGATTGCTGTACGGTGGAGTACAACATAATGCACCGTCAAGATTTCTAAAAGATATTGATGGTGAAATTGAAGTAGATAATGTCTCAAATGCTCAATTATGGCAAACTTCGCCTGATCCAAAAACCCAGCAATCAGACGACAATTTGGAAACTGTATACCTACCAGAACTATTTGAAGGCGACATTATCCAACATAAGATCTTTGGTGAGGGTAGGGTCGTAGAGGTCGATGGAGATAATCTAGTAATTTACTTCAAACATCGTGGAACTAAAAAAATTAATATTAATTTTGCACCTATAGAGAAAGTAAATGAATAAGCGCAGTCAAATAATTGGCAGAATCTTGTATTGGCTAAGTTGGCCAGTCTTGTTTATTTATCTAAGAAATTCGAAGAGATGCAGAGCAATTGTCAGCGAAGGAGATAACATCTTAATTATTAGAAATTGGCTCGGACCTGGTCATTACACCCTACCAGGTGGTGGGCTTAGACCTTACGAAGATCCAAAACGGGGAATTATTAGAGAGCTAGAAGAGGAGACTGGACTTGTGGTTAAAGCAGATAATCTAATGCTTATTAAACCACAATATTTAGCTATTGAAAAAGGTCATAGCTATCAATGCTTTGGCTTTTACGTAAAAGTAGATAAGTACCAACAAATTACCAGACAAAAATATGAAATCGCCGAGATTAAATGGGTAAATAAAAGAGAGGTTTTAGAAAAGTACCAACTAACTTCTACTGCTAGAGATTTAATTTCGTCTTGGTTAGGTGATGACCTTTTGCTAGACTAAAAACTATACCCATTCAGAATTATCACCATTTCTGGGTTTAATGACTATGAAGAAGAAATCTAAAAAAATCTATACTAAGGCTGCTGCTGGAGTCTCAATACTCAAAAGACGGGATTATCATCACCCGATGTTTATTCCGTTAGTCGCTAGCATAGTTTTATTTTTTTTGGCAATAATAATCTTTATTAGTTTTAGTGGATCTACAGTTATTCCCAGCAGTTCCAGGGTCGTAGAAATTTACGATAATGGTAAGGAACAAATAATTCCTACTACCGCAACAACGGTCGGTAATTTGATTAAACGACTTGGAATCACTATTAACCCGGGCGATATTGTTAATCCAAGTGAAAATACTCCGATTTTAACTAATGGATTTATGATTAATATTTATAGGGTTCATCCGGTTACAATTGTCGAAAATGGTCAAAGTAAGGTGATTTTGACTGCTGATGTTCAACCAAGGGTAATTGCCGAAGAAGTCGGATATAAGATATATCCACAAGATTATGTTAATGATGTTACTAGTCCGACTGAGTTAAGCAAAAATATTATCGGACAGGTCATATCGATCGTACCAGCGACCCAAGTTAATCTAACTCTTTATGGCACTCAAGTAAGTCTTAGAACCCATGCTAAAACGGTCGCTGATCTATTAAGCCAAAACAATATTAAAACCACTACAGGCGCTAATGTACTGCCGGCACTAACTACTCCAATTACTGATGGTATGCAGATTCTAGTGGTTCCTGTTGGCCAACAGCTGATATCTCAACAACAATCCATAGCTTATGGCACTACTTATGTAAATAATCCAGATCTTCCATACAATACTACTAAGATAGCTCAAGCTGGGGTAGATGGTTCAGAGCTAGTCGTAGAACAAGTGGTCGTCAAAGATGGAGTTAATGTTGACACGCCAATTCAAACAGTAGTCATTAATCAACCGATTGAGCAGATTATTGATCGAGGAACTGGTATTTCTGCAGTTGAAGGAGGCAATAATATTACTTGGCTTAGAAGTTCAGATATTGATACTTCAGACTATTCTTACGTAAACTATATTATGAACCGTGAATCTCATTGGAACCCAGCTGATGTGAATGCAGCAGGTTGTATTGGTCTTGGTCAATTCTGTAACCCATCAAAACTGACTGTCCCATGTCCTGATTGGCAAATCGATGCAGTCTGTCAGTTAAATGCATTCAATGCATACGCGGTTAGTAGATACGGTTCTTGGTCTAATGCGGCTACACATGAAGAAGATTATGGATGGTGGTAGAGTGATAGACTTAATTCCAAAGAAATCCCTCGGACAACACTGGCTAAACGATCAACCAACTCTTAAAAAGATTGTTAACTACGCCAAAGTCACCAAACACGATTATGTGCTAGAGATAGGTCCGGGTCTTGGTAGTCTAACTTCATTAATATCTGATCAGGCAGGCAAAGTTTTAGCAGTTGAAATTGATGAAATACTGTTTAATAACCTTAAATTGTTAAATAACAAAGATAATCTAGACTTTGTTAATCAAGATATCTTAAAATTCGACTTCACTCAACTACCAAAAGACTATAAGTTGGTGGCCAATATCCCATATTATCTAACTGCCCATTTAATTAGGCTACTGGTTGAGTCGACTAACTCTCCTTTTAAGATTGTTTTACTTGTTCAAAGGGAAGTTGCCGATAGAATTGCTGCGAAGCCGGGCTCAATGTCTACATTATCGGTAGTAGTACAACAATATTACGAAGTTGAAAAAAAAGAGGTAGTGCTGGCTAAAATGTTTACTCCACCGCCAAAGGTGGATTCACAAATCCTAGTATTATCCAAAAGAAAAAGGCCAGTAGTTAAAACTGATGACGATAAGGAGCTATTTAGATTAGTTCGAATTGGATTCTCGGCAAGAAGAAAAACCTTAGAAAATTCACTGAGTAATGGCCTAAGACAAGACAAGGCCAAGATTAAACATCTGATAAGTCAGGCCTCACTAGATTCAAAAGTACGTGCTCAAATGCTATCACTCGAAGACTGGGGAAGATTATTTAAAGTGTTCAAAGCCAGTAATTTAGGCTAAACCCCCTACCCTAGCTATGTGTTATACTTAACACGTTAAGTATATTGAGCCCAATTAGTTTATATATGAATAAACACCCACAAAATATAGATATAATACTAAAACATATTACTTCCCTTTTAACAACTAAATATGATCAAGTTTTATTGGATCAATTGGGTATAGGTTATTCTCAGTACAAACTTCTTATACAGTTTAAAACTGGTGAGATTATCAAACAAAACTCTATGGCTACTTCTCTTGGTCAAACCGAAGCCAGTATTAGTAGACAGGTGAAAATTCTACATCTCAAAGGCTTAATAACTCGTAGCTATGATCCTAAAAACAGAAAGACTAAGGTTGTAGTTCTCACTAAACTCGGTCATACAATTAAAGAAACTGCCAAAGGCATTATTGCTAACCACAATCGTGATTTTTTAAGCGTTCTTAATAGCAAGGATAGATCAAGATTATTATCTGATTTAGATAAGCTACATTCGCAACTTTGCAAAGCAAGTAACCATAGCCAATTAC
>Ga0182030_10006585_pt1 | contig 24472 bp, 21 predicted proteins | sample 812S3MmetaG_FD_121299 | JGI IMG/M metagenome (GOLD analysis project Ga0182030, IMG submission 121299) | Permafrost microbial communities from Stordalen Mire, Sweden - 812S3M metaG (Illumina Assembly) | ecosystem: Environmental > Terrestrial > Soil > Wetlands > Permafrost | place: Sweden...
CCGATCACTTCCAACGAGACTCTCCCGAAGCACACGCCGCACGCCTCGCGAGGCAAATCGCCAGACTCGGCTTCAATTGCACGATCACACCGGCTTCGTCAGAGGAAGTAGTTTCTGTTTAGTCAGCCTGACTGGCTGTGCGACTATCGTGGAAGGGCCCCGCCAGGAGATCGACGTTTATACCATACCCGGCGACGCGAACTGTGGCCTCTACAGAGAAGGCGCGAAGATCGCGGAAATCTTTCACACGCCAGGTGCGGCGTTCCTAAACAAGACGAACGACGACATCAGGGTTCTGTGCCTCAAGAATGGTTACAAGCCGATGACATCAAGAAACCATTCAGATGCGATGGCCACTTTTGGAAACATCAGCGCCGGTGGCGTTCTCGGGTGGGTGGTCGATAGGGCCGTTGGTGCTGACAACAAGTACGAAAGCGCCCTCTATTTAGGGTTCGATCCGTTAATGCCCGCGGGAACGCGGCGGCGAGCCATGGAAATTCCAGAACCGGCTCTGCCCAGAACTCTGCCCGTGACTCTCCCCTCGTCTTGATCGTCCGCATGCCGTCGAGGCTTGGACCCGGCGTCGCCCACATCCCGCGGTCAATCACGCCAGTGGCATGGCGAACGACCGCTTCCTCAAAATAAACCCGTTTGCCGTAAGGGCGTCGGCGGTAGGCCCAAGGTCGGCCACCATGAACGAACCCGCCGATGGCCTCGCCGCGATCGCGAGCGGTGGGTATCGCAAGGCTAAATCGTCAGCGGCACCTTCCCTGGCATGAACTTTCGAGGGCAATGATGAGCGACGTCCGCGGCCAATCGTCCGCCTTCCTGTACTTCTGGCGGCGGTATCGGGATGAAACCCGCGGGGGACCAATTTTTCGGGTCGTCGTGTTGGCGGAAACTCTGGAGGAGGCGCGGGCGCTCGACGAGGACGTGGCGAAAGCGGCGAGCGGCGATTGATCACGGAAGCGGGAAGTCGCGACACGGATGCATGCGTACATCGCTGGCGGGGCGGTAAAATCGACTTTTCCCGTCCCACGAAGCTGAGGCTGTGAGATCCGGGGGGCGATATTTTCAGGCCGGCGTTTGGGTTTGCTCAGAAAGTAAGAATTTAAAGCGGAGGACGCGGAGACGCTGGGGACGCGGAGAAGGAATTTTCAGCGCTACGCGCGTTGTTTGATCACACGCCCGCGCGAAGCGCTAAAATAGCACAGCGAGCGGTGTGGTATCCTCCCTCCATCGTCATGGTCCGGCTCGACCGGACCATCGGCATGGTCACACCGGTGAGAGTGAGTTTGGGCACACCGATGGTCCGGTCGAGCCGGACCATGACGAGAGATGGGGAGTGCCACGCCGCTCGCCGCGCGATTTTTGGGCGGATGGAGCCTGATCCAGCGATCTGTCGCGACATGCGCGGCGCCAGGTGGCTGGTTCGGAGCCCCGCCACGTCGGGGACAGGCCATGCCACGGCATACGGGTTCAGCCCGGACTCACTTCGTATCGTCGGGCGACTCGATCACGGTGCCGGTGTATGGCTCCACATACACCAGATGATCGTGCACCTCCTTCACACCCGGGACGTTCTCCGCGATCACGCAAATCGCGCGCCGTTCGTCCGGGTTGGTGATGGTGCCCCAGACGTCCACCACACCGCTCGCCACGGTCACGTTCAACGTCGTCATCGGCGCCCACGACGCGCCCTCCAGAGTGGCGAGGATCGACGCCCGGATGGTCCGATCGTCCTCAGGTGCTGTCGGCGGCTGCTTTTCCCGCTCCCGGCTCAACAGCGCGCGCAGCAGGTCGGAGCGGGCGACAACGCCGACCATGTGGCCATTTTCCTGCACCGCGACCCTCTTGATGCGCTGCTTTTCCATGACCTCGACGACTTCCTCCAGCGACGTGTTGGAGCCGACACAGGTCACCTCCGGCGTCATCACGTCGCTGACCTTGCGCCCATGCGTGCGGGTGAAATCCAGCGCCTGTTTGCCGGGCGAGACCAACACGCGCAGCCACCAGGGACGGTGCCGCTCGGTGCCGATCTCATCGCGCCGCAGCAGGTCGCCCTCGGTCACCACGCCGCACAGCGTGCCTTTGGCATCGACCACGAACAGGCCGGAGATCCCGTGCCGCAGCATCAGGTTGGCCGCGTGTTCCACGGTCTCCTCCGGCGCCACCGACAGGACCTTGCGGGTCATGACATCAGAAACAATCATCGCAGTTCTCCTCAGCCGGCCGCGAACTTCGCGAGCAGGCGCACATGGGACCGGATCCCGTGGTGGAAACAGCGCTGCTCGAACTTCTCGTTCGGGCTGTGGATCTGGTCGTCGTCCAGCCCAAAGCCCATCAGCAGCGTATCGATCCCCAGGACCTTCTTCAGCGACACCACGACGGGGATCGACCCGCCGCAGCCGATCAGCATCGCCGGCTTGCCGTATTCCTCGCCCAACGCCGTTTGCGCCGCGCGCACCCAGGACGAGTCGGTGTTGACCTCGACGCCGGGGGAGCCGTGGCCGCCCTCGTATTCCGCGGTGGCGCCGGCCGGCAGGCGTTCAGCCACGAATTGCTTGAACTGTTCAACGACCTCGGCCGGGTCCTGGCCGGGCACCAGCCGGAACGTGATCTTCGCGTGCGCCTCGGCCGCGATCACCGTCTTGGCGCCCTGCCCGGTGTAGCCGCCCCAAATGCCGTTGATGTCGGCGGTCGGCCGCGCCCACAGCCGTTCCAGCGCTGAGTAGCCTTTCTCGCCGGCCGGCACCGTCAGGCCGATGTCGCCGAGAAACGCGGCCTCGCTGAACCCCAGCGAATCCCATTGCGCCCGCTGCGCGTTGCTGACCGGCTTTACCTTGTCATAGAATCCGGGCAACTGGATGCGCCCGTTCTCGTCCTGCAAGTCGCCCACGATGCGGGTGATCGCGTTGATCGGGTTCAGCGCCGACCCGCCGTACAACCCCGAGTGCAGGTCGCGCTTCGCCGCCTTCACGGTCAGTTGCACATAGGTCATGCCACGCAGGCTGGTGGTCAGCGCCGGCGTGTCGATGTCCCACATATTGCTGTCGCTGATCAGCGCGACGTCGGATTTCAGCTCGGCCTTGTTGGCGACCAGAAAGGGTTCGAGGTTGCGCGACCCCACCTCTTCCTCGCCCTCGATCAGCACGGTCAGTTTCGCCGGAATGCCGCCGCCGGCGTCGTGCCAGGCGCGCAACGCCTCCAGGAACATCGTCGTCTGGCCCTTGTCATCCACCGCGCCGCGGGCGACGAACCGCTTGCCGCGCGGCCCATCGACCAGTTGTGGGTCGAACGGCGGGCTGGACCAGAGTTCCAGCGGCTCCGGCGGCTGCACGTCGTAGTGGCCGTAGAACAGCACGTGCGGCCCTTTGTAATCGGCTGGCCCGTCGTAATGGCCGAGCACCACCGGATGGCCGGCGGTCGGGCGAATTTCGGTGCGAAAGCCCAGGGCAACGAGGCGGTCGCGGACCCATTCGGCGGCGTGGAGACAATCGCCCTTATGCACGTCCTGCGCGCTGATCGAGGGGATGCGCAGCAACGAAAACAGCGTCTCTCGCGACTGGTCCAAATGCGCGTCGGCGTGACGCAGCACGGCCTCAACGGTTTCGGTGGCGGGAGCGGGCATCACGATGTCTCCGGAATCAGCAATCTGGGCTCCTCACAATGACGGAAACGGCGCACGCGCACCACCTGGCACCGACCGGCCGGTGGCGCATTGATCAGGATCATGCGCGTGGAGCGGCATACCGGGGTGGAAAATTGCGCGTAATATTATTTCGCGACTCAGGCCTTGCGAATTTTTCGACGTGGCGCGGCGCACTGGAAAACCCGCCGGAAACACGCCACGTTACAGTCAATCAAGGGAGTAGCTCCATGGACATGGTCCTCGACCGAAGCGCCATCACGCTGGCCTCACGCTTTGTCGACCGCGACCAACCGGTGCTACTGACCGGCATCCAGGCGCTGCTGCGCCTGCTGCTGGAGCAAAAGCGTCTGGACCAGGAAGCCGGCCTGCACACCGCCGGCTTTGTTTCCGGCTACCGCGGTTCCCCGCTCGGCGGCCTGGACCGGGAGCTTTGGGCACAAAAGAAGCTCATGGCCGCGCACGACATCCGCTTCGAGCCCGGCGTCAACGAAGACCTCGCCGCCACCATGATCCTGGGCACCCAGGAACTCGACGCGTTTCCGGGCAAGAAGTTCGATGGCGTGTTCGGCATGTGGTACGGCAAAGGGCCGGGCGTCGATCGGTCGGGCGACGCGTTCCACTGCGCCAACATGGCAGGCACGCACCCGCATGGCGGCGTGCTGGCGATCTCCGGCGACGACCACGGCGCGCATTCGTCCACCTATCCGCATCAGACCGAATACGTGTTCCAGAACGTGTTCATGCCGGTGTTGAACCCGGCATCAATCCAGGACGTGCTCGATCTGGGCCTCGCCGGTTACGCGCTGTCGCGCTACTCGGGCCTCTGGGTGGCGATGAAAACCACCGCCGAAACGATGGAGCAGGCCGCGACCGCCATCGTCCACTCCGGCGCCCGTTTCGTGGTGCCGGATTTCGTTGTGCCATCGCATGGGTTAAATGTCGATCATTCGTTGCGCTTCCCGGCCGAGCGCGCCGAACTCGAACGCCGCATGATCGACGAACGCCTGCCCGCCGCCCTCGCCTGGGCTCGCGCCAATCGGCTGGACCGGTTGATCAGTGGGACCAGCGATGCCCCGATCGGTCTGATTACCGTCGGCAAGGCGCATGAGGACACACTGCACGCGTTGAAGCGGATGGGTCTCGATCGCCATCCGCAACTCGCGATTTATAAGATCGGCATGACGTGGCCGCTGGAGACCGAAGGGCTTCGCGATTTCGCCCGCGGCAAACGTTTCATTCTCGTGATTGAAGAGAAGCGCGGTTTCGTCGAGTCGCAAATCCGCGACGCGCTGTATCACTTGCCCGCTGATGAGCGGCCTGAAATCAGCGGCAAAACCACCCCGCGCGGTGAGCCGTTGTTGTCGCCGCTGATGGAACTGTCCCCGGAGAGTGTCGCGGCCGGCATGACCCGCTTCCTGAGCGGCGCCGGAATGAATTTGCCGGATCTCCCTTCGCCTCCCGTGGTGTCGCGATCCGCGTCGCTGCTGAAACGCGTCCCGGCGTTTTGCGCCGGCTGTCCGCACGCGACATCGACCAAATTGCCGGAGGGCAGTTTCGCCAGTGCCGGGATCGGCTGCCACTTCATGGCGCTGGACGACGGCGATCAGACGCGAACCTTCACCCATATGGGCGGCGAGGGCGCGCCGTTCGTCGGCTTGTCCTCGTTCACCGATATGAAGCACATGTTCGCCAATATTGGTGATGGAACGTATCAACATTCCGGGATTTTGGCGATCCGCCAGGCTGCCGCCGCTGGCACGCGCATGACGTATAAGCTGCTGTTCAACGACGCCGTCGCGATGACCGGCGGACAGCCGGCCGAGGGTGCGCCGACGGTGCCGATGCTCGCCGCGCAGATCGCCGCCGAGGGCATCAAACGCATCGCCATCGTCGCCGATGAGGCAGACCGGTTGCCGCCGAAATCCGCGTTGCCTCCCGGCGTGACGACGCATATTCGCGCCGACCTGGACGCCGTGCAGCGATCGTTGCGCGATTACGAAGGCCCGTCCGTGCTGATCTACGATCAGGTGTGCGCCACCGAGAAACGCCGCCGCCGCAAACGCGGATCGATGGCGCAGGCGACGAAGCACGTGATGATCAACGAAGCGGTGTGCGAGAATTGCGGCGATTGCTCCACGCAATCCGGTTGTATCGCGATCGAACCGGTGGAAACGCCGATTGGCCGCAAACGCCGGATCAATCAAAGCGCCTGCAACGTCGATCTGTCCTGTCTGAAAGGCTTCTGCCCCAGTTTCGTCACGTTACCTGGGCCTCCCGTCGCGCCGGCCGCCGATACGAGTTGGGAGAACCGAGAAGCTGCGTTGGGTGCGGGATTGCCGACACCGTTGGTGCCCTCGCCGGAGGTGTGGCGCGGCCTGTTCGCGGGTATTGGCGGAGGCGGCATCGTCACGGCGGGCGCCATCCTGGCGATGGCGGCGCACCTGGAAGGCCGCCACGTGAAGACGCTGGATTTCACGGGCCTCGCGCAAAAGAACGGCGCGGTCGTCGCGCATGTGCAAATCGCGTCCGATCCGGATGTACTGGATGTGGTGCGTATTCCGCTCGGCACCGCGAATGTGATGCTTGCCGCGGACATCGCGGTCGGTTGCTCGCCTGGCGTGCTCGAACGGAACGCGAGCGACGCTGTCGTGATCGGCAATCTCGATCTGGCGGCGACGGCGGAGTTCAAGCGTGACTCGCTGCTGTCGATCGACGCGATGCTGCATCGTCGAACGATCGAGAAGGTCACCGACGCGAAAAAATCCGTCTGGTTGCATGGCGTTCTGCTGGCGGAACGATTGTTCGGCAACAGCCAGGCGATGAACACCCTGCTGCTGGGTTTGGCATGGCAGCGCGGTCTGATACCGGTCGGCGAGGCGGCGATCCTGCGCGCCATTGAATTAAACGGCGCGGCGGTCGCCTTGAACAAACGCGCTTTCCTGTGGGGCCGCATCCTGGCCGAAAAGCCGGAACTGACCGCGGAAATTCTCGGCCAGGTGGATCCGGCGCCGCTTGAATTGCCTGAACTGATCGAGGCGCGGGCGGCGTTTCTGGTGGAGTATCAATCCGCGGCTTACGCCGAACGCTATCGCTCGGTCGTGCGGGACGTCATGGCGAGTGAAACAGCGGTGACCGGCCGCGCCGGAGCCTTGACCCGGGCGGCGGCCGAGGGTTTGTTCCGGCTGATGGCTTACAAAGACGAATACGAGGTGGCGCGTCTGCACGCGTCGGCGTCCTACGCGAACGGCGTCGTTTTTCATATGTCACCACCTTTGGTCACCCGGATCGACCCGCGCACCGGCCGTCGTAACAAGATCGCGATACCGGGATGGCTGGCGTTGCCGCTGTTCCGCGTGCTGCGCCACGGGAAAACCATGCGAGGCACGGCGCTCGACCCCTTCGGCTACCAGGCCGAACGGCAGGCGGAACGCGCGTTGATCGAACAATACGTGGCGGATCTACGCGCGTTGCTACCGCGACTGCGGCCGGAAACGATGCCGACGGCGATCGATCTGGCGGCGCTGCCCGAAACGATCCGCGGCTTTGGGCCGGTCAAGGACAATGCCCGCGCGAAAGCCCAGGCGCGGCGGTCGGTGTTGCTGGCGGCATTGGATGCGCCTCCGGTGGTCGCGATGGCGGCGGAGTAGTACCGGTCCTTCATCGCCATCACCGGCCATTTATCGTCATACCGAGCCTTTATCGTCATCACCGGCCTTTCATCGTCATCACCGGGCTTGACCCGGTGATCTGTCGCCGCACGTGCGTTGCCTGGGTCAAGACTCGCCTGCAGGCCAGGCGCAACGGCATCCGATCCTCCTTTCAGACCGTCACCATGCCCATCCACCACATGAACCGGCCGCCCGTTTCGATGTCGTAGCCACGCGCGAAGGTCAGCTTCCCGTCGTCGCCAATGCGAAACAACGTCAACCGCGTGGGGATCTCAGTGCCATCCAGCATCGGCAGCCCCATGATGTGTGCGCCGACCATCAGCCTACCGCTTGGATCGATGTGGAACGTGCGGCAATGGATGCCGTGCGTATCGACGTGTTGGATCGGCATCGGCTCACCGCTGGCCTGATCGATGGCGAACACCGCGATCGAGTTCTCTCCACCGGCGAAGACCCGCTTGCCGTCCTTTTCCACCGTGTCGCTGGCGCGGTTCGCGACGTAGACGAAGCGTCCATTCGGATGCACATGCACCGTGCCCACCATCTGGTGGCCGCTGACGTTGTCGGGTTCCAGCAACGTCGTGTGTTGAAACGCCGCCGCGGGCGTCAACCGGCCGGCGTCGTGCCGGAACATCGCGACCGCGTTCTGCCGCTCCAGAGATACGTAAATCCACGGCTGGGTCGGATGGAAATCGAGATGCCGCGGGCCGAAACCGTATCCGCCGTTCGGGGCAATCGAAATTTCATCGGTCAGTGCCCCATTGTCGTATCGAAACACTTTAAGGGCGCCAGGTTCCTCCGGCTTGCCGTCGGCCGCGTCGTGGCCACGCGCGACGAGGATGACATGACGGTTGTCAGGCATCGCCAGCACCTGATGTGGAAAAATACCGGGATCGATGCCGGGTTCCTGAGCGATTTCGGCGCCCAGGGTTCCGTCGGCGTTGATTTGGTAAACTCTGACATCTGGCGGATTATTGAAGGCCACCAGCACATGCTCCGACGGAATATCCGTCGCCATATGGATTGGCCGATACGGCAGCGGAATTGGCTCGCCATGCGGGTGGAGCACGCCCGATCCGGGATCGACCCGAAACGCGCTGACGTGATGGTTCGTACCCGCTCGCCCCATGCCGGAGGCACTGTCGCTGCTGGCGGCATAAATGAACTGGCGCGAGACATGCGGCCAAACATATTGCACGTTCGCCGGGACGCCGACGGTTTCCCGCCGTGTCAAGGTAGCCCCATCGACCTCGACATCGAAATGAATCAGGTCGGCCCCAATGCTTGCGTACAGCACTGTTGTCATCTTGTTGTTCTCCCTTATGCGGATAGCGCGTAGGTGCCTGTCGCCTGCGCCACCAGCTTCGTCGTTGCTTCTTCCGTGATCCGCACTTCGGCGGTGAACAATCGGCGGCCCGCCCGCAGCGGTACCGCCGACGCGATCAGTGGCATCGTCATCGCCGGACGGAGGAAATTGATCGTCAGATCCACGGTGACCGCCGCCGCGTCCCTACGCGAAGCCAGGATCAGTGCGTATATCGCGACATCCGCCAAGGCGAATTGTACAGGCCCGGCGATGCTGCCGCCATGCCGGGTCGCGTGTTCACCATACCCAAGACGCACGCTGCCTAGTTCCGCGCTCGCCTCCAGCACCGCGATGTTGAACAGCGGCACCAGCGGCAGACTGGTCGCGATATGCTCGCGGATTTGTTCCAACGTCCAGGCGTCCACTGTCACGGCGTACCCTCTCTTGCGTGGAGCGAGGGTACCGGGCCAGGGTCACCGCCGCAACCAGGGAAGAGTCGAGGTCGCATGAGTTTCAAAGTGCAGGTCGGGCCGCCGCAAATCGCCATTCATCACGCCCAAACCGTGCTGGTGACGGAGCCTGATGGCCAGATGACGTGGCCGTCGGACAGGGGCCTCTATTTGCTGGACACCCGCCTGATCAGCGCCTGGTCCGTGGAAGCCAACGGCGTCGGTTGGCAATTGTTAAACGGAGGCGCGGTCTCGCATTGCGCGGCTCGGATTTATCTGACGAACCGGCAGTTTCTGACCGAGACCGGAACGGTTCCCCGGCGTACTCTGTCGTTTGAGCTGTCGCGCAATATCGAAGGCGGGATGCATGAAGATCTGGACATCACCAATCACGGCCGCTCCCCGGTGCGGTTCAATCTGGAGATCATGGTCCGATCCGATTTTTCCGACGTTTTCGACGTGAAAGCGAAGCGCGACATCAGGCGCGGTCATATCAGTTCCACATGGTCGGATGGTCAAGCCCTGACAACGACGTATCGCAATCAGGATTTTGTCCGCGCGGTCATGATCGCCGTGCATCCGGTCGAACTCCAGGCGGTTTACGCCAACGGCCGGCTGAGTTTCGACGTTCAACTCGCGCCGGGCGAAAGTTGGCACGCGTGTTTGCATTACACCTTTACCGCCGGAGACCAGGTATTCTCGCCACCGAAGGACCATGCCAGCGCGTATACGGCGGATACCGCATGGCGCGACGCGGTGCTGAAACTGCATACCGGCAACGAAGAGTTTTACCGAATGTTCGCCCAATCGATCGAGGATATGGGTGCGCTGAGATTGCCCGTGGAGGGCGCGCATGGTGAGGCTTTCGTTCCCGCGGCGGGTTTGCCATGGTTCATGGCGCCGTTTGGACGCGACAGCCTGATCGCTTCGTTGCAAAATATGATCGTTTGGCCCGAGTTCGCGAAAGGCGCGCTGGATGTTCTTGGACATTGGCAGGCGACGGAGCGCGATCTGTGGCGCGATGCCGAGCCCGGCAAGATCATGCACGAACTTCGCTATGGCGAGTTGGCGCATTTCCACCTGATCAGGCACACGCCGTATTACGGCACGGCCGATGCGACGCCGCTGTATTTGATCACGTTGCATGCCGCCTGGAAGGCCACCGGGGACCGATCGTTGCTGGAGACCTATCTGCCGAATGCCGAGGCCGCGTTGCGCTGGATCGACGAAGAAGGCGATCGCGACGGCGATATGTTTCAGGAATACGAAAAACGCACCGAGGGTGGTTATGAAAATATGGATTGGAAGGACTCCGGTGATTCGATGACATGGCCGGATGGGTCCCTTGTCAAAGGACCCAAAGCGCTGTGTGAGTTGCAAGGCTACGTCTATGACGCCTGGACCCGGATGGCCAAGGCGTTCGATGCTCTCGGTGATACCGGCCGAGCCGCGGAACTGCGCGGAAAGGCCGACGCATTGTTTAAAAAGTTCAATGAGGTCTTCTGGAATGAAGACCTTGGCTTCTATGCCTATATGCTGGATGGTGAGAAGCGGCCGGTGCCCACGATCGCTTCCAACGCTGGGCACTTACTATGGTCCGGCATTGTCCCGCCGGACCGCGCGCGGCGGGTCGCCACCAGGTTGATGGCACCCGACATGAATACCGGCCGCGGTATCCGTACTCTATCGAGCCTGGCGGGCGCTTACAATCCGTATTCCTATCAGAATGGATCGGTCTGGCCGCATGACAACAGCCTGATCACGCTTGGTTTCAAACGATACGGTTTTGCCGACGAAGTGTCCGCCATCGCACGAGGCATCAGCGACGCCGCCAGTCATTTTCTGCTCAACCAGCTTCCCGAACTTTACGCTGGAGTCGATCGCGCGACATCCCCCTTCCCCATTCAATACCTCGGTGCCAACGTCCCCCAGGCCTGGGCCGCCGGCTCCGCCTTCGCGCTGCTGCAGGCGATTCTTGGCATCGAGCAGGATGCACCAAATAACCGGTTGTGGGTCGATCCCGCTTTGCCAGCGTGGCTGCCGGACATCATGTTGACAAACATTCCGCTGGGTGCCGAGCGACTTTCAATCCAGTTCACGCGTGCCGATCACGGCACGGAGTTCACGGTGCTGTCCGGCGATGCGGCGGCCGTGGTTCGGAGGCCCTTCATGCGGGCCCATCCTTGAACTCGGGTACTTTCAGGTAGACCCATACTAAATTGGCGACCAGCAGGATCGAGGTCATGGCGAACACCCACCGAATGCCCAGACCCGCGGCGATCAGGCCACCGCTGAGGGGACCAAGTGAATTGCCGAGGAATGTGGCTGAAGCCGTCATGCCATAAACGGTGCCGCGGTTCTCTCGCGCCACGCCGCGACCGATCAACGCATTGGCGGTTGGCAGGATGCCGCCAATGAACAGCCCGACCGCGAAGCGTTCCACGACGAACAGCCAGTAGCTGTTGACGAAGATCTGCGGAATGCTGGTCAAGGTCGCGCCGAGCAAGCATATCAGCAGAACCCGCCGATACCCGATGATATCGCTGCGATTGCCGAGGAACGGTGACGCGATCAGGTTCGCCAGACCAGTGATGGAGAACGCAATCCCCGCCAATGTCGCGATTTCCGGCGGCGAACCAATCAGTTCCTGCACGAATAGCGTGATCATTGGTTGCACGGTACGCACGCTGAATTGTGCCATGAACAACACGAAGAACAGCGCCAACAGGCTCGTGGAACCAAGCAGAAGACTTAAACCGGACAGCATCGATCGCGATTTCGCGCCCTCTTTCGGCGGAACGAAGTCTTCCTTCACCACGAACCACACCAAACCCAAACCCGCGAACGTCACGGCGGACGTGATATAAAACGGGATGCGATAACTGCCGGTGGCATCGGCGAGGATCCCGCCAAGCACCGGCCCGATCAGCGAGCCCACCATTTGCCCGGACGCCAACCAACCGAGCGCGTAACCAAGCCGCCGTTCGGGAGCCTGGCTGGCGACCAGCGCGATCGCCGACGTGGAGAATCCCGCGAACATTCCCATCAGAGCGCGCGCGGCGAAAAACTGCCACACGTTGGTTGACAGCCCCATCACTCCGGTGAAGATCGCGATCGCGCAACTGGAACGCAACAGCGACAACTTGCGTCCGCGACGGTCGGCGATTCGGCCCCAGACCGGGGAGGCGAAGGCGGCGACGAAGGAGGTCGATCCGGTGATCACGCCGCTCCAGATATCCACACCCTGAAGCGTGGTCACGCCAAGCCCAGGAAGCATGAGTGGCACGATGGGACTGAGGAAACTGAAGGAACCGGTCATCAGGAATTGAATGCCGACCATCGCCCAAAGCGTGCGGCGCCACTCGGTCGAGGCCGGGACGGTGATGTCTTGCGAGTCGGTCATGTCCGCTCATGGTAGCCGATCGCGCGTCGGTGGAAAGGTTTGACACGGCGGAGTGGCTTTGGAACAGTCGGATGGACGCGAAGAAGGGCGAAAAACATGAGCGCGACCATTGAACCGATCCCCCGGACTGGCCCTCGGCCGGAAGAGACGCGATCATTGCCCGAAATCGGTGGCATCGAAATCACCGGCGTCGATTTGTCGCTGCCGCTGTCTCAGGAACGTAAGGATTGGCTGATGCGCACCTTCCGCGCGCATCCGGTCATGGTGTTCCGCGATCAGCATTTGTCGAAAGATCAGCAGTACGAGTTCACACTTAACTTCGGCGAAATTGAAGGCTTGCACGTCAATCGTCTGGTGGACGCGGTGAAATACACGCCTGTTCACACGGTTTCCAATATCGGCCCGGACGGCAATCCATCCGCGCCAAAGCGCGAGCGCGGCAATTATTATTGGCACAGCGACAAGTCGTATCATGACGTGCCGTCGTTGCTGACGATGCTACACGGTGTCGAAATCCCCTCGCGCGGCGGAGAGACGCAGTTCGCCAACACGACGATGGCCTATGAGGCTTTGGATGAAGCAACGAAGCAGCGGCTGACCGGTCTGCGCGCCGTGCACAGTTGGGAAAGGAGTCGTATTCAATCGCGCAGCTTGCTCGCCACGGACGAGCAGAAGCGCGAACGGCCGTCGGTCGATCATCCGATCGTGCGGACCCATCCCGATACGGGCGCGAAAGCTTTGTATCTGGGCAATCACGGATCGCACGTGCTGGATTGGCCGGAGGAAGAAGGACGCGCGCTGCTGCGCTGGCTGGAGTCTTTCGCGACGCAACCACGGTTTGTGTATTCGCATCGCTGGCGTCCGGGAGACTTGGTGTTGTGGGACAACCGGTGCACGATGCATCGCGCGCTGCCGCATGAGGACATGGACAAGGAGCGGCGGGTGCTGCACCGAACCGTGGTCAAAGGCACGGTGCCGTACTAAGCACATGCATATCGTTATTCCCGACGACTATCAGGACGCGATCGAGCGGTTGCGGTGCTTTTCGTTGCTCGATGGCCACGACGTCACGCGATATCGAGAACCCGCGCCGTCATTCGAAGAACTGGTGGACCGGCTGCGGCCAGCCGAGGTGATTGTCGCGATCCGCGAACGGGTGACTTTCGATCGCGCCTTGATTGCGCGCCTGCCGAATCTGAAGTTGGTCGCTCTGGTTGGACGCAATGCGACGACGATCGATTACGCCGCGTGCACCGAGCATGGCGTGATGGTTTCTCGCGGCGAGAGCAACTCCCCGACCTCCCCTGCGGAATTGACGGTCGCGCTGATTGTCGCGTCGCGCCGGAATATCGTCATTGAAGCGGAACGGATGCGGCGGGGTGGGTTGCCGTATACGTTGTCGCATCGGTTGCGCGGCTCCACGCTTGGCATTTTCGGGCTTGGCAATATCGGCTCTCTGGTGGCCCAGGCTGGGGTGGGGTTAGGGATGAAGGTGCTGGTGTGGGGGCAGGCGGGTTCGGCGAAACGGGCCGCGGATGCCGGGTATGATGTCGCCCCCAGTAAAGCGGCGCTGTTCGAACGATCCGACGTGCTTTCGTTGCATGTTCGGCTGCGGCCTGACACCGCGGGCATTGTGGGTCCCGATGACCTCGCGATGATGCAGCCGTCCGCTTTGATCGTGAACACATCTCGTGCCGAGTTGATCGAGCCAGGTGCTTTGCTGGCTGCGTTGCGCGCCGGACGGCCGGGTTATGCCGCCGTCGATGTGTATGAGCATGAGCCAATCCTGAATGGCGATCATTCGTTCCTGTCGATGCCCAATGTCGTCTGCACACCGCATCTCGGGTGGGCGGAATGGGACAATTTCGAGCTTTATTTCGCGGAAGCCTTTGAGCAGATCGTGGCTTTCGCCGAAGGCAAGCCGTTACGCCTGATGAACCCGGACGTGAAGCCGCGCTGACCAGGAGACCGTCCCATGGACTCGGATCTGATTGCTTATTCACCGATCGTTGAACGGCCGCCGCTGCGATGGCCGAATGATGCTCGCGTGGCGCTGTGGATCGTGCCGAATATCGAGCATTACGAGTATTTGCCGAAATATGTCCGCACCCGCGACCCGTGGCCGCGTTCGCCGCATCCCGATGTTCTGGGCTATTCGCAGCGCGACTATGGGAACCGCGTTGGGTTATGGCGTTTCTTCGATCTGGCTGACGATCTGGATCTGCGCTGCACCGTCAGCCTGAGTATGACGGTCATCCAACATTATCCTGCAATCCTGGAGGGCATGGAGAAGCGTAAGTGGGAACTGATGTCGCATGGGATTTACAACACCCGCTACCACTGGAATTTCACGCCTGACGAAGAACGCGCGGCGATGCTGGAGAGTCGTGAGATCCACAGGCGCCTGACCGGCCGGGAGCAACGCGGTTGGTTCAGTCCGGCGATTACCAATACAATGAACACGTTCGATCTGGCGGCGGAATGCGGCTATGACTACACAGCCGATTTATATCATGACGATCAGCCGTTTCCTTTAAACGTTAAGTCTGGCTCGCTGCTTTCAATCCCCTATTCGATCGACCTCAATGACGTGATCGTTTACCGGCGCGGTGAGGAGGCTGAGGAGTTCGCTCGTCAGATCCGCGATCACTTCGACACGGTGTACGCCGAGGGCGCCGACCAAGGTCGCGTGATGTGTGTCGCGCTGCACCCTTACTGGGTCGGTCAGCCGCATCGATTGCGGGCAATTCGTTCCGCGTTCGAGTATATTCTGTCCCATCAGGGTGTCTGGCAAACCACCGGCGAGTCGATCGTCGATTGGTATAACGCGAACTACCTGCCACTGCTGCGCTCGCATCTCGCGGCGCGGGAGGCCGCCAATGGTTGAGTTCACGCCCGCGAAGATCCCTCCGGTGAACGAAGCGCGCGGTCCAGGCATGGATCACCCGCATTATCCGTTTCGCGCGTTGCCGGACGCGCCGAGGTTTGTTTGGCCTGGTGGGGCGCGCATCGCGTTTACCGTTACACTGGTGCTGGATTACTGGGAACTCGCGGCGCCGGAGGGTGAAAGCCCGGATCCTCGGATCGTTTCGCCACTGGGAAAATTCTTTCCGGATTGGTTGACCTGGAGTCATCGGCTATATGGCGCGCGTGTTGGGGTCTTCCGTATCCTGGAGGTGCTCGATCAGTTTGGCCTGAAGCCAAGTGTCGCACTGGGGACCGAGGCGGCGAAACGATATCCGGAACTGGTGGACGTATTATCGCGGCGCGACTGCTGCTTCATGGCGCACGGCGACTTTGCTTCACGGCGCATCACAAGCCGCGCGAAGGATGAGTTGGGTGCTCTCATGGCGGTTCGCGATGAAATCGCCACCGTGATTGGGCAATCCCCAAAAGGATGGTGTGGACAGGACTTTAACGAGTCGGCGGATACGCCCGCGCTGTTGACCGAGGCCGGATTTCATTACACGACCGATTGGGCGAATGACGATCGGCCGTATTTGCTTGGTCCGTACGCCGCGGGAAGCTTGTTGGCGTTGCCGCCGCAGCCTGAATGGAACGATCTGGAGTGCATGTGGCTGCGCCGGGTCACGCCGCCGGTTTGGTCGGCGAATATCGTCGAAGCATTCGACGTATTGCACGCGGAAGGTCACAACACCTTCAATCTGACACTGCATCCGTGGGTTGTTGGTCAGGCGCATCGCATTCGGTATCTGCGCGACGCGCTGCATCAGATTTTGGGTAAACCGCATGTGTGGCGCACGACGACGGATGAACTGGCGGAAGCCGCGCGGTCGCAACTGTCCTAAATTCGATTCCGCCAAATCCGAGCCGCGTCCTGTTCGGCGACGTCCGCGGTTGTGGCCCAACCGAGCGCGAGCAACCCGAGACCGATCGTGGCGATGATCGTCGCGACCGCAGTCGGTGACGCCACGTCTCCACGCCAAACTGAGGCCAATAATTCCGGCGTATCGGTGTCCGGACTCAATGCTTGCAACCCGCTCCGGGCAGCAAGGGCGATCTCGATTTGACCTTTGCCAATGTCCCAGAGCCAACCCGAGGCTGGCTTCAGGGGCACTCGCTCCGCCTCGCCGCCGCCGCCCTTAAGCACGAACAGTCTTGGCCGGCTGAGCCGCTCCGCCACGCCGAGATGGACCGCGATGTATGGCGGATGAAACACACCATCGACTCCCGCCGCGGCTTCTCCTGGGTTCAGCAAGCGAGCCACCGTGTTGACCGGTGAGCGTAGCCCAAACAGGCGACGCATTCGTAACAAAGCGTCCATCTCGGGCGATAATGTCGATAATGGGAGGTAGGTGAAGCCATCCTGTTCAATATTCGGCTCAAGACCGAGCGCGCCTAGTCCCGACTCGACCGATGTGCCGGCGGAATGTTCATTCGATCCGTGCATCAACACCTTCACGCCGGCTCTCGCCAACGCCAGAGCGGACAGCAGGAACCACGGCGCCCCACGGGTACGGCCCGCGCCATAAGATGGCCAGTCCAGATCGACATGCGATCCGATCCAGGGTTTGCGCGCGGCCTCAACCATGCCGGTGATTTCATCCGCGTCCTCTCCGCGAAACCGTAACAACATCAGAAACGCGCCGACCTGATGAGGATCCGGTTCTCGCCTCAAGACCATACCAAACGCCTCTCGCGCCTCCTCCCTGCTCAGCGCACGCGACCGTCCTGGGCCTCGGCCCAATATCGCGACATATTTAGCGAATGCGTCATGGTGCGCGGTCATTGAGGCAATATCGCCCGTTGAAGGTTGTCCGGTGCAAGAGTTTGCCGCAAAATAGCTGGGAAGAGGAGGCCCCCCTGTTCAAACGCGACGCGCTGCTGCTGATCGGTCATGGTTCTATCGTGCTTCCAGATGCCGCGCGGCCGATTCTCGCCCATGCCGAGATCATTCGCGAGTCCCGCCACTTCGCTGAGGTCAAGGTTGGCATGCTGCTGGGGCAACCGGACGTGGTTTCGACGTTTAACGAGATAAGCTCGCCAGTGGTACATGTCGTGCCGTTTTTTCTGGAAGACGGTTATTTCACCAGGATCGCCATTCCGGACCTGCTGTTGTCGATCGCGTCCAATCCCCGGGTTATTCGGTTTTGCCAGCCGATCGGTTCGCATGATGGTATCGCGTCGGTGATCGAGGCCAGACTGATAAGGCATTGCGACATGTATGGGATCGATCGAAAGTCGCTGTCGGTGCTGTTGGTCGGCCATGGTTCCGCGCGCAATGCCGGACGTGCCCGTTGCGTGAGGAAGCACGCCGCGACGTTGGAAAGCGGAGGTCGTTTCGGGTGGGTGCGCGTCGCGTACCTTGAAGAGCCACCGGTCGTAGCGGAGGCCCTGGCCAGCGCGCGAGGCCATGTTGTCGCGGTGATCGGCTATCTCGCGAACGAAGGCGCACATGCGACAAACGATGTGCCGGCTTTGATCGCGGCGGAGCGCGTGATGCGAGGATCGCATTGGCCGCCGGTGTACGATCTGGGAACGATCGCCGCGGATGAAGCGATGCCACGGCTAATCATGGACCTGGTCGTCGCGGCGAAGTAAGATAGAAAAGATGAAGGAGACGACAGCCATGTTCGCATACGTGGGATGCTACACGACACCGGATCGCGACGGCCGAGGCGAGGGGATCGAGGCTTGGCGGTTGAACAGCGACGGCGACCAATGGACAAAAATCCAGCATGTTGGCGGCCTGGAGAATCCGTCGCTGTTCACCTTGCGGCGCGATCGGTCGGTGCTGTATTCGGTGCATGGTGGCCGGAACCTGATCAGCGCGTTTTCGATCGATCGAAGCACTGGGCAACTGACTTTGCTCAATCAAATGGATTGTCGGGGCAACAATCCGGTTGATTGCGCGCTCGATCCGACCGAGCGGTTTCTGGTTGTCGGAAACTATGGTTCCGGCGCGGTCGCTGTCATGCCGCTGGAAGCGGATGGACGGCTTGCGTCGGTAAGTCAACTGATCACGTTGACGGGGACGCCGGGCCCTGATCCGGTGCACCAGACATCCTCACACCCGCACGCGGTGATTTTCGATCCCACCGGACAATACGTAATCGTTCCGGATAAAGGTTTTGATAAGACGTTTCTGTTTCACTTCGTCGATGGGCGGCTTGACCCGACGAAGCAGGCGGCGATCGAATCGAAGGCCGGTGCCGCGCCGCGACACACGACTTTCCATCCATCGTTGCCAATCCTTTATGTCAATAATGAGCTTGATTCGACAGTGACGGTGTTCGATTGGAACGCGGGACACGTCGCGGAAGCGCAGGTGATCAGCACGATCCCGGATGGACATGACGGACGCAACACGACGGCGGAAATCGCGGCAAGCCCGTGCGGACGTTCTCTTTACGTGTCAAATCGTGGGCAGGACAGTGTCGTTCTGTTCCACGTGGCGCCAGGTACTGGGCGGCTCACCTACGCGGGGTATACGCCGACCGGCGGAAAACGGCCGCGCTTCTTCACGTTGGACCTGACAGCGGAACGACTTTATGCCGCGAATCAGGACAGCGACGATATTACCGGCTTTCGTATCGATCCGGCGACGGGCGTTCCGTCTCCGATGGGGATCGTGGCGCGGACAGGAAGTCCGTCGGCGATCAGTTTCGTGCGTTCCTCGTGAACCGCGGGTGACAAGGCGCGGATAATCTGGTGGAACTCTGGCTCGTTCGTTAGGGGAATGGAAATGGCAAGGACCGTACGCGGGCGTAAGACCGCCAGGAAGCAGGCTGCTGTGAAGAAGGCCGCGCCGAAGGCGAAGACCGCGGCGAAGAAAAAGGCAGCCCCAGCGGCGACGCTCAAGACCGCCGCTAAGGCGCGTGCGAAGACGGCGGGAAAAAAGGCGGCGCCGAAGAAAGCCGCGACGCGCGTGGTCGCGAAGAAAGCTGTCGCCAGGGTTCCGGCGGCGCGACGCGCATCGGTTCGGCGGCCGCGCGCGGCGGTCGCGCCACGGCGCAAGGCGGCGGCGCCCAGGTTGAAGGCCGCGGCGGCGCCGCAACGTTTCAGTGTCAGTCACCTCAATGAGGCCGACTTTAAAGCAGATGGACTGCGGTCCTACGCGCTGTACCGCGATCTGGGCATTGCCGCGGCGAGCGGCGGGTTGTGTCAGGCGCATGTCATCCGGCTGCTGTCGCCAGCCACGGACGAAGTCCGCAAGCGGCATCTGCACGAACCCGAATTGCAGTTGATCTATGTGCTCAAGGGCTGGGTTAAGAATGAGTTCGAGGGCGAAGGCATCCAGATGATGTCGGCGGGTTCCTGCTGGCTGCAACCGCCGGGGATCGAGCACACCGTTCTGGATTATTCGCCGGACGTCGAGCTGCTGGAGATCATCGTTCCAGCGAACTTCAAGACGGTCGAAGTGACGTAACGCGTTTAAGGGAGGAAAACCAATGACCGGAACATCCGGCTTATCGCGTCGCTCGATATTGGGAGCGACACTGGCGACACCTGTCGTGCTGCGTCACGCTCGGGGCGACGAACCGATCAAGATCGGCATGCCTGTCGCGCTGACCGGACCCGGCGGAGAAATCGGCGCGCAAATGCGTCGAGGTGCCGAGTACTGGGCGAAGACGGTCAACGCGAAGGGCGGCGTACTGGGTCGGCAAATCTAGCTTTTCGTGCAGGACACGGCGGGTGATCCTGCCTCGGCCGTGCGAAAAGCGCAGGATGTGGTGGAACGGGACGGTTGTCGGCTGCTGTTCGGGATGACGTTGAGCTCGGAAGCGCTCGCGGTGGTGCCGAAGCTTGCCGAGTGGAACGCGATCTTCATGTCGTCCGACAATGGCGATGGGCGGCTGACCGGCGAGTCGTTCGTGCCGAATTTCTTCCGGGCCAACACGTCGGGGCCGATGGGAACGCGCGCGGTATCGCTCTATCTGCGGCAGGCGGGGTTCAAGAATTTCTACGCGCTTGGCATGGATTACGCCTGGGGACACAACAGCATCGGCGTGTTCAAGGACGAGGTCAAGAAATCCGGCAAGAACTTCATCGCCGACATTTATTCTCCGATCGGGACGAAAGATTATTCGACTTACATTACCAAGATCCGGCAATCGGGCGCGGATGCCTGCTTCCTGGTGCTGCAAGGCGACGATAACAACGCGTTCCTGGCGCAGGCGAAGCAGTACCGGCTTGGCGACAAAGTGCAGTTGCTGACGGAAATCGTCGATCTCAACAGCATCCACGCGGTGGGAGAGGCGGCGATCGGACTGATCGGGTCGTCTCGGTATACGTTCACATTTCCTGGCGACGCCAACGCGGAATTCGTCGCGGGCTGGAAGAAAGAATACGGCAACGTTCCGGATGTGTTCGAGGGCGAGCAGTGGCAGGCGTGTCTGATGCTCCAGGCGGGCATTGAGAAAGCCGGAAGCATCGACGCGGACAAGCTGCGTCCGGCGTTGGAAACCGTGGAAATCGACAGCATCAAAGGCAAGGTGACGATGCGCGCCTGCGACCATCAGGCGGTGCAGCGAGGCTTCATGGTAAAGGTCGTGCATAAAGATGGCGCTCCCGACCCAGTGCCGGATCTGATCGCCACGTTCCCGGCGGATCAGGTCACGCCGGCCTGTCGCCAGATGACTTACGACAGTTAATGGATTTTTTCGCGTTCCTGGTCACCCAGTGCCTCAACGCGCTGTCGCAGGCGGCGTTGTTGTTCTTTCTCGGCTGCGGTTTGACGCTAATCTTCGGCATCATGCGCATCGTGAATTTCGCGCATGGTGCCTTCTTCATGCTTGGCGCTTATGTCGGATATTCCACGGTGCACTGGACCGGGAATTTTTGGTTGGCGCTGATCGTGGCGCCGGTCGCGGTCGGAGGATTCGGCGCCGCGTTCGAACTCGGCATCCTGCGACGGCTGTATGGACGCGATGGTCACGCGTTCCTGATGGTCACGTTCGGATTGACGTTGATCATGGGCGAGGTCATTCGCCTGGTGTGGGGCGTCGAAGCACTGCAGGTGAAACCCCCGGAGAGTCTGTCCGACATCGTTTTCATTCTGGACGAGCCGTTTCCGGTGTATCGGTTGTTCCTCGCCGGCGCGGGGATCGTTGTCGCGGTGGTGATCTGGCAGTTCCTGGAACGGACCCGGCTTGGGTTGTTAATCCGCGCCACATCGCAGAACGCGGAGATGGTGTACGCACTCGGCACCGATGTGGCGCTGGTGCGTTCCGCGGTTTTCGGCATCGGCTGCGGCCTCGCGGGGATCGGCGGCGTGATGGCGGCTCCGTTGGTGACCGCGTCGCTCGGGATGGCGCCGAACGCGGTGATCGACACGTTCGTCATCGTTATCATCGGCGGCATGGGCAGTTTTCTCGGCTCGCTGATCGGTGCGGTATTGGTGGCTTTCGTGCAGGTGTTCGGGACCTACTATTTTCCCGACTTCGCGATGGCGTTCATGTACCTGATCATGTTGACGGTGTTGGTCGTCCGGCCCGGCGGTTTGCTCGGCAAGGAGGCATAGCGCCATGCGCCTTCTGATCGCCGCCGCCGCGCTGCTGGCGTTATTGCCGTTCGGGCTGCCGCCTTACGCGATGACGTTGATGACCGAGGCGCTGATCCTTGGTCTGTTCGCCATGAGCCTTGATCTGATGGTCGGCTACGCGCGGCTGATTTCGTTTGGTCACGCGGCGGCGTACGGGTTTGGCGCTTATGCCTGCGGCAACTTTTTACTGCACACCAGCATGCCGTTGCCGTGCGCGGTGTTGCTGGCGGGCATCGCGGGTGGCATCGTCGCGATTGGCGTCGGTTGGGTTTGCACGCAGGCGACCGGCGTATCGTTCTCGATGCTCACCCTTGCGTACGCGCAACTGCTTTACGCGGTGGCGTTCAAGTGGACATCGGTGACCGGTGCGTCCGACGGGCTCGCCGGCATCCCGCGCAACCCGGGCCCGTTCGGCGTGACCTGGTGGAGCGGCAAGGCGGGATTTTATTATCTGACGCTGGCCTGTCTGCTGGGCGCGTTCATGTTTTGCCGTGAACTCGTGCGCTCCCCCTTTGGCGCGGTGTTGCGCGGCATTCGGGAGAACGAGGCGAAAACGATCGCGCTCGGCTTCAACACGCGCCGTTACAAGATCGCCATTGTCGCCATTTCGTACGGTCTCGCCGGGCTTGCCGGCGCGCTGTACGCGCCGTTCGCCGGGTTCGCGAATACGGAACTGCTGTTCTGGCTGCTGTCGGGTCAGGTGTTGATCATGGTGATCGTCGGCGGCGCGGGCACGCTGGTCGGCCCAGTACTCGGTGCGATGTTCTTCCTTTACGTGCAACAGAAGCTGTCGTCCTACACCGACTCATGGGCGTTGTTCTTCGGCGTGATCTTCATCCTGTTCGTGCTGTTCATGCCGGAAGGTATCTGGGGTTTTCTCCGCTCCCGCTCCCGGTTCGCGCGGAAGACCGCCTGAATGGCGCTTTTGGAACTCGACGATCTTACGAAACGGTATGGCGGCATCGTCGCCGTCGATCACGTGACCATGCGGATCGAAGCGGGTGAGGTGCGCGCGGTCATCGGACCCAACGGCGCCGGCAAGACCAGTTTGTTTCACCTGATCACCGGCGTCGTCAAAGCGGCCGAAGGTAACGTTCGTTTCGCCGGGGAGGATGTCTCCGGTTTGCCCGCGCATGGCCGGTGCCAGCGCGGCATGTCTCGCACGTTTCAGCTCACGTCGCTGTTTCCGGAGATGTCGGCGCGCGAAAATACGCGGCTGGCGGCGCAGGCAAGGGACGCCAAACGCTGGATGCCATTCGGCGGCGGTTCGGTGTTTCACGATGCCACGCGGCATGGTGACGTGGCGCTGGAGCGGCTTGGCCTGACCCATGTCGCGAACCGTCAGGCTGGGTTCCTGTCCCATGGCGATCAGCGTTTGCTCGAAGTCGCGATGGCCTTGGCGCAACAGCCCAGATTGCTGCTGCTGGATGAACCAACCCAGGGACTGTCGGTGGAGGAAACCGCCCAGGCGGTGGATGTGCTGGGAGGGTTGTTCGCGAAGGGGGATCTGACGGTATTGCTGGTGGAACACGATATGGAGGTCGTGTTCCGGCTGGCGCATAAGATCACGGTTTTGCACCGCGGCTCGGTCATCGCGGACGGCGATCCGGACACGGTGAAAGCCGATGAGGGCGTGCAGAACGCATACCTGGGGGGTTTCGCCTGATGCTGGCGATTACAGACCTCAACACCCATTACGGTGCCAGCCACATTCTGCAGGGTGTCAACCTGAAAGTGCCCGACGGACGCATCATCGCGTTGCTGGGACGCAACGGTGTCGGCAAGAGCACGACGTTGCGGACGGTAATGGGCCTCGTGCCGGCCAGCGGCGGATCGGTCATGCTGGACGGGGTCGAAATCGCCGGCTGGCGGCCGCATCAGGTGGCGCGCGCGGGCGTGGCCTACGTCCCCGAAGGCCGGCTGATTTTCCCCGATCTGTCGGTAATCGAGAACATTAAGGTCGCGGAACGAGTCCCCGCGCGCGCCTGGCCGCTGCCGCGTTTGCTCGAGTTGTTCCCGTCGCTGCGGGAACGGGCGCGCAACCGCGGCGCGCATTTGTCCGGTGGCGAGCAGCAGATGCTGGCGATCGCTCGGGCGCTGGTGTCGGATCCGAAAGTGCTGTTGCTCGATGAGCCAAGCCAGGGACTGGCGCCTTTGGTGGTGCGCGAACTGGCGAATGTCATCCGGAAGTTACGGGATGAGAACGTGACCATTCTGCTGGTCGAGCAGAACATGAAGCTCGCCGAAGCGGTCGCCGACGAATTGCACGTCATGGTCAAAGGCCGCATGGTCTACGCCGCCACACCGGAACGGTTCCGGGCCGAGGAACAGGAAATTCGCAGCCGTTATCTGACGGTCTGACACGGGGAGACGACGATGGAACTCAATCTTCGCGGACGGACGGCGCTGGTGACCGGGGCATCGAAGGGGATCGGTCTGGCCAGCGCGGAGTGTCTCGCCGCCGAGGGCGTGAACGTGATCCTGGTATC
>Ga0182030_10006586_pt1 | contig 24471 bp, 20 predicted proteins | sample 812S3MmetaG_FD_121299 | JGI IMG/M metagenome (GOLD analysis project Ga0182030, IMG submission 121299) | Permafrost microbial communities from Stordalen Mire, Sweden - 812S3M metaG (Illumina Assembly) | ecosystem: Environmental > Terrestrial > Soil > Wetlands > Permafrost | place: Sweden...
GCGGCTCCGTCACAACACGACCGCTCCTTTGCGTCGCGGCTCAGAAACGCATCCGCTCCCTGACGGTCGCGGCTCAGTTACGAGATTGCGGCTCGGAGAGGAGGACGCGGTGAAGAAGGATCAGTAGCGCCAGCTCTTCAGATCCGCGCCGACGGGCGCCGTTTGCTCCATGCGTTCTACGATCTTCTGCACGTACATGGTGTTGTAGCGCAGGCGGCTGATGGCATTGGGCTGACTTGGGTCGCCGTTCCAGCAGTGTTCGGCGCGCGCGCCGTAGGCCACCTCGGCGTCGGCGGGAGGGTTCGCAGCCTTCTTCAGAAAATCCTCCATCAGATACACGGCGTTGTTCAGGTAGTAGGTGTCCGCCTCGCCGACGTAGATGTGCAGCTTGCCGCGCACTTTCGGCCCCAGCGTCGGCCAGTTGGTCTCGAGTTGATAACGCAGGTCGTACTTCTTCCACGCTTCGGCGACCGTGTGATCGATCTCGCCCGTGGTCTTGTCCCACAGCCGCATGGGGTAACCGTCGGGACCGGCGGGTGAGAAGACCGCCTCCCAGATGTCCCACTGCCCGCCGGAGCGCGCTTTCGTGCCCAGGGCGAGCTCCAGGTAGTTCGTGTCCTCGACTGTCGCGCTGATCTGGCCGAGATAGTTGCGCATGGCCGGGCGCGGCACGCGCATGTGCGGGCCTTCGAGGAAAAAGGCGTTCTTGTCTTTGTAGATGTCGATCACCGTGTAGGCGCGGAAGTCGATCGGGTCGGGGCAGGCGCAGAAGGCGCCGTTGAACTCTTCGGGATAGAACAGCTGCACCGCGAGGGCCTCCCAGCCGCCGGTCGAGCCTCCATAAGTGAACCGCGCCCAGCCCTGCCCGATCCCGTGGAAGCGGCGTTCGATCTCGGGAAGCAGCTCGTACATGATGGCGTCGCCATAGGGCCCGACATTAGCCGAATTCACGGCGTAGCTGTCGTCGTAGTAAGGAGTCGCGTGCTGGATTTCGACGATCAGCATGCGCGGGAAATCTGCGCCGGTCCATTGCTTGTAGAAGTCGTACTCCTCCCGCTGCTCGATTTTGTTGTAGCCGGCGAGGTGGAACCGTTCGCTGTAGTCGGGCTTCAGATTCAGGTCCGGCGGCTCGGTGCGAAAGCCGCCGAAATCCCCGGGAAAGTGGCCGTGAAAAATGATCAACGGGTAGCGCGCTTGCGGGTGTTCGTCAAAGCCCGCCGGCACCAGGACGTGCGCGCCGAGGTACATATCCGTGCCGTAAAACTTGGAGAGCCGTTCACTGCGGATGCGAATGTGCTTGATGTACTGAGTGTCTTTGAGCGGAGGAATCGGCGGGATCTCCTGATCGAGCGTGAGCGTGACCGGGTGACCGCCCGGGCCGATGGTCAGCTTGACCGGCTGGCTATAAATGTTGCCGGGCTTGGATTGCCACTGCTGACCTTCGCCGCGATCGGGTGGCAGCTTGACGATGCGCCCGTCGGCGAGATGGAAGGTCTCGTAGCGGTTGAGCAGGGCTTGCACTGTGTACTCGCCGGGCTTCAATTGCGAGAGCGTCCGGATGGGATAGCCGAAGGCGTTATCGCCGACGCGTACAGGGGTGCCCGGCTTCCAGTTTTCGACGTCGGTGCCGAAGACAATCTGGGTGTTGGGCGAGTCGTTGATCTGCAAGCGCGGCTCGGCCGAAGGGTCCGTGGACAGGAGCAGCAGCAAGCGCCCGTCCAGCGGCCGCTCGCTGCGGGTTTTCGGAAAAGTGACTGTAAAATCAGTGGCCATGACCACAGCGGACGTAAGCATGATTGCCAGCACCAATCGTTTCATGAAAGGCATCTCCCGTTCCTCACAGGCTAGCGCACTGGCCCGGGCTCGAATGTCGAATTCCTCGACGCGCGCTCCTCCGGGTCGGATAATACGGAGAAGGATGCCGCGCATTCCCGAACTCCGCCGCCGAGGCGCCGCATGAAGCCGGTGTCGTGGACGCAGGCACTGAAGCGCCTGCCGATGGACATCTACCAGCACGGCGCGCTGGGCTACGCCAAGGGCGCCTCCTACTCGGCGCTGCTGAGCTTTTTCCCCGTCTTTGCCGTCACCACTGCCGCGCTGTTTGCGGCGGACGCGCCCGAGGTGGCGCGGCGCGTCGCGAACCTGCTGTATTCGGTTTCGCCGCCGGAGGTCGAACAGCTCCTCCAGGCCTGGTTCACCGAGCACATTACGCATCCGCAGTCGCTGCGAATCGCAGCCGTGCTGCTATCGCTGTGGGCCGCCTCCGGCGTCGTGTCCACCTTGATGCAGGCCTTCCAGGCGGCTTACGAGAAGCGCGACACGCGCGGCGCCGTCCATCAGTTCGCAATCCAAATCGCATTAGTGCTGATGAGCATGCTGCCGGCGGTGGGTGCGACGGCTCTGATCCTGCTCGGCGACTGGGTGGAAACCAACCTGCTCCAATCGCTGGGCGTCCTGGGAGCGGATGACATGCTCCGCCCCGGTATTCGCTTCTTCGGGCGCCTGATCCGCTACGCCGTCGCACTGTCCTCGATCTGCCTGGTGACGACGATGCTGTATTGGTTGGGACCGGACGTCAAGGGCCACCGCAAGCTGCTGCCGGGTGCGATGCTGGCCACCGTTCTGTGGCTGGCGTTGACCCAGGCGTTTGCCTGGTACGTGCGCAACTTCGGCAACTACAGCGTGCTGTATGGCTCCGTCGGAGCCGTAGTGGCGTTCCTGGTGTGGATGTACATGCTGGCCCTAGTCGCCATGATCGGATGCGAATTCAACGCGGCGCTGGATCGCAGCACCGGGAAGAAGTAGCCGCGCGGAGCGGGTCGCCGCCGATTTCCCGCGCCCCCTTAGACTAATAGACATGAGCTTCCGCCTGGGCATCGACTACAAGCCGCGAGGGGACCAGGGCGAGGCGATCGAGCAGCTTGTTCGAGGCATACTGGACGGCGACGAGCACCAGGTGCTGCTGGGCGTCACCGGTTCGGGTAAGACCTTCACCATGGCCAAGGTGATTGAGGCGCTCGAGCGGCCCGCGCTGATCATGGCTCACAACAAGATCCTCGCGGCACAACTCTACCAGGAGTTCAAGAACTTCTTCCCGTCGAATGCGGTCGAGTACTTCGTCAGTTACTACGATTACTACCAGCCCGAAGCCTATGTCCCGGCCGCCGACCTATACATCGAGAAGGAGGCGACCATCAATGAAGAGCTCGACAAGCTGCGGTTGTCGGCGACGCGGTCGCTGTTCGAGCGCCGCGATTGCGTGATCATTTCCTCGGTCTCCTGCATCTACGGACTGGGTTCGCCGGAAGCCTACTACGGCATGCTGCTGATGCTCGAGAAGGGTCAGAAGCTGCGGCGCGAACAGATCACGGCGCGGCTGGTGGAGATCCTCTACGACCGCAACGACGGCGATTTCCGGCGCGGGAGTTTCCGTGTGCGCGGCGACGTCATCGAGATTTTCCCGACCTACGACGACTGGGCCTACCGCGTGGAACTGTGGGGCGACGAGATCGAATCGCTGTCGCAGATCGACCCGCTCTCGGGCCAGGTGCGGCAGACCTATCTGCGGCTGCCGATCTATCCGAAGACGCACTACGTGATGAGCAACGACACCAAGGAGCAGGCGATGAGTTCCATCGCTGCCGAGCTCGAGTGGTGGCACGCGGAACTGGAAAAGCAAGGCAAGGCGGTGGAAGCGCAGCGGGTGTGGCAGCGCACGCGGTTCGATCTGGAGATGATGCGCACGGTGGGCTACTGCCACGGCATCGAGAACTATTCGCGGCACTTCACGTCGCGGCTGCCCGGGGAGCCGCCGCCGACGCTGCTCGATTACCTGCCGTCGGACGCGCTTCTGTTCATCGACGAGTCGCACCAGACCGTGCCGCAGATCGGCGGGATGTACCACGGCGATCGCAACCGCAAGGAGACGCTGGTGAACTACGGGTTCCGGATGCCGTCGGCGCTGGACAACCGGCCGCTGACGTTCGAGGAGTTCGAGAACCGCGTGCATCAGACGATCTACGTTTCGGCGACGCCGGGGCCGTTCGAGATGACGAAGACGGCCGGCGTGGTGGTGGAGCAGATCATCCGGCCTACCGGGCTGGTCGATCCGCCGGTGGAAGTGCGGGCGATTCGCGGACAGGTGGACGATCTGCTGGGCGAGATCCGCAAGCGCGCGGAGCGCAACGAGCGGGTGCTGATCACGACGCTCACCAAGCGCATGTCGGAGGATTTGCAGGAGTACTACTCGGAGTTGGGCGTCAAGTGCAGCTACATGCACTCGGAGGTCTCGACCCTGGACCGCGTGAAGATCCTGCGCGACCTGCGCCGCGGCGAGATCGACGTGCTGATCGGCGTGAACCTGCTGCGGGAGGGTCTGGATCTGCCGGAGGTCACGCTGGTGGCCATTTTGGATGCCGACAAGGAAGGCTTCCTGCGCTCGACCGGTTCGCTGATCCAGACCATCGGCCGGGCGGCGCGCAACATCAACGGCCGGGCCATCTTGTATGCCGATGTGATGACCGACTCGATGCGCCGCGCGATCGCCGAGACCGACCGGCGGCGGCGCGTGCAGGTGGCCTACAACGAGGAGAACGGCATCACGCCGGAGTCGATCGTGAAGCCCATCGACTCGAACCTCATTGCCATCACGGAAGCCGACTACGTCACGCCGGAGATCGACGAGCCGGAGCCGGAACTGCAGCAGCTCACGCCCGAGCAGCGGGCCTCGTTCCTCGAGGAACTGGAACGCAAGATGCGCGACGCGGCCAGGAGTTTCGAGTTCGAAAAAGCGGCCCAACTACGCGACCGGCTGAAGGCGTTGCGCGAACCGCGGCCCTTCGGCGCGGGACCGGCTAACGGCGGCGCTTGACCGGCGAGTTTCGGGCGAACCGGCCGCGCGATGCGATAGAAGCGGCGCCAGCTCCGCTATTGGACGCGACCGGCAGCGGATTGCCCGCATCAGTAAGGGGTAGATAAGATTGAGGTAACGTTCCGCTCTGGAGATGCATGCTGAAGACGCGTGTGGCGAAATCCGAGGATCTGAATCCTCAAGAGACCCGGGAGTGGCTGGAAGCGCTGGACCAGGTGATTGAGGACGGCGGGCCGGAGCGGGCGCGCTATCTGCTGGAGCGTCTGGCCATCGCGGCGACAAAGCAGGGCGCGCCGGCCGTGCTCGGCATGAACACGCCGTACGTCAACACGATCCCGGTCGAGGAGCAGATTCCGTACCCGGGCGACAGAGAACTGGAGCGGCGCATCAAGAGCCTGGTGCGGTGGAACGCGGTGGCGATGGTGGTGCGCGCCAACAAGTATGACGACGGCATTGGCGGGCACATTTCGACCTTCGCTTCCTCGGCGACCCTGATCGAAGTCGGCATGAACCACTTCTTTCGGGCGCGCATCGGCGACCAGCCGGGCGACCTGGTGTACTTCCAGGGCCACGCCTCGCCGGGCATGTATTCGCGCGCGTTCCTCGAAGGACGGCTGACGGAAGACCATCTGAAGAACTTCCGCCACGAACTGCGGGAAACGCCGGGGCTGAGCTCCTATCCGCACCCGTGGCTGATGCCGGATTTCTGGCAGTTCCCGACGGTGTCGATGGGCTTGGGCCCGATCAACGCGATTTACCAGGCGCGGTTCATGCACTACCTGGAGCATCGGGGCCTGCTGCCGGTGACGGATCGCAAGGTGTGGGCGTTCCTGGGCGACGGGGAGATGGACGAACCGGAATCGCGCGGGGCGCTGCAGATCGCGGCCAACGAGAAACTCGACAACCTGATCTTCACGATCAACTGCAACCTGCAGCGGCTGGACGGGCCGGTGCGCGGCAACGGCAACATCATGCAGGAGCTGGAGGCGCAGTTCCGCGGCGCGGGCTGGAATGTAATCAAGGCGGTGTGGGGCAGCGACTGGGATCCGCTGTTCAAGGCCGACCAGAACGGCGTGCTGATGCGCCGGCTGCAGGAACTGGTGGACGGCGAACTGCAAGCCATGAGCGTGCGCGGCGGCGCGTATGTGCGCGAAACGTTGTGCGGCCGAGACCCGGAACTGCGGGAGCTGGTGGCCAACTACTCGGACGACCAACTGGGCATGCTGCGGCGCGGCGGGCACGACCCGGTGAAGGTCTACAACGCCTACCTGCGGGCGACGCGCCACACCGGCCAGCCGACGGTGATCCTGGCCAAGACCGTGAAGGGCTACGGCATGGGCGAGGCGGGCGAAGGGCGCAACACGACGCACCAGCAGAAGAAGCTGAACGAAGCCGAACTGCTGAAGCTGCGCGAGCGGTTCCGCATCCCGATTCCCGAAGATACGGTGCACACGGTGTCGTTCTACCGGCCGCCGGAAGATTCGCCGGAGATCGAGTATCTGAAGGCGCGGCGCAAGGCGCTGGGCGGCTCGCTGCCGGCGCGTCTGAACACGGTGGTTCATCTGGCGGTGCCGGAGCTGAGTGAGTTTGCGGAGTCGCTGAAGGGCTCGGGAGGGCGTCCGGTCTCGACGACGATGGCCTTTGTGTCGATCCTGAAGACGCTCTTGAAGAACAAGGATCTGGGCCAGCGCGTGGTGCCGATCATTCCGGACGAGGCGCGCACGTTCGGCATGGAATCGTTGTTCCGGCAGATCTCGATTTACGCGCCCGAGGGCCAGCTCTACAAGCCGGTGGACAGCGAGCAGTTCCTGTACTACAAGGAAGCGCCGGACGGCCAGATTCTGGAAGAGGGCATCACGGAAGCGGGCGGGCTGGCGGATTTCACGGCGGCGGCGACGGCGTATTCGAACTACGGCCAGCCGATGATCCCGTTCTTCACCTATTACTCGATGTTCGGGTTCCAGAGGGTGGGGGACGCCATCTGGGCAGTGGGCGATGCGCGCGGGCGCGGCTTCCTTCTGGGCGCGACGGCGGGGCGGACGACGCTGAACGGCGAGGGGTTGCAGCACGAGGACGGCCACAGCCAGGTGCTGGCGTCGACGGTGCCGAACTGCGTCTCCTACGATCCGGCCTACGCCTACGAGATTGCGGTGATCATCCGCGACGGCCTGCGGCGGATGTTTGAGGCCAACGAGGACGTGTTCTACTACCTGACGCTGGGCAACGAGAACTACCCGCAACCGCCACTGCCACAGGAGGAAGGCACGATTGAGGGTATCCTGAAGGGCATTTACAGGGTGAGCCGGAGTGAGCAGGGCCCGGCGCGAGTGCAACTGTGGGGCAGCGCGGCGATGCTGAACGAGGCGCTGCGGGCGCAGCGGCTGCTGTGGGAGCGCTACCAGATTCCGGCCGACGTGTGGAACGTGACCAGCTACAACGAGCTGCGGCGCGAGGCGCTGAGCGTCGAACGATGGAACCGGCTGCATCCGGCCGAAGCGGCGCGGAAGCCGTACATCCAACAGGCGATGGAAGGCACGCAAGGCCCGATCACGGCGGCCAGCGACTACATGAAGGTGCTGGCGGACCAACTGTCGCCGTGGCTCAGCGGGCGGCTGGTGGCGCTGGGGACCGATGGCTACGGGCGCAGCGACAGCCGCCCGCATCTGCGCCGGTTCTTCGAGGTGGACGCGGAGTCGATTGCGGCGTCGGCGCTGGCGCAACTCGCGCGTTGGGGCCAATTCGACGCGCAGAAGGCGCACCAGGCGCTATACGATCTGGGCATCGATCCGGACAAGAAGGAAGCGGCGAAGAACTGAGCTGGCGCGGCAGCCGCGGGGCGTAGTAGCCCTCGGCCGAAGCGCCCGCCAGGCGCGGATTCTAGATCGCAGACTGGGGGGCGGTTGTGCTGCAGATTAGCGAACAACAGGTGCGCGAGTTGCTGCCGATGGGCGAATGCGTGGCGCGCATGCGGGAGTGCTTCGCGGCGCTGGGGCGCGGGGAAGCGGTGAACGTCCCGCGTCGCCGGCTGATGCTCGCGACGGGCACGGTGATGCACCAAATGGCCGGGGCCTGGGGCGGCTACCTGGGGACGAAGATTTACGCCACCAACGTGAAGCGCGGCGCGATGCACTTCCACGTGCTGCTGTACGATGCCGCGAGCGCGGAGCCGCTGGCGCTGATCGAGGCCAACCACCTGGGCCAGATGCGCACCGGAGCGGCGACGGGCGTGGCGACGGACCTGCTGGCTCCGGCGGAGGTGAGCACGGTGGCGCTGATCGGCAGCGGCACGCAGGCGTGGACCCAGCTCGAGGCGGTGCTCACGGTGCGCCGGGCGCAGGCAGTGCGCGTGTACAGCCGCAAGCCGGAGAAGCGGGAGAGCTTCGCGGCGCGGGCCAGCGCGGCGTTTGGCGTCGAGGTGACGGCTGCGCCGACGGCGGAAGCGTGCGTGCGCGGCGCCCAGGTGGTGATCACGGCGACGTATGCCAAGGAACCGGTGCTCGAAAGCACGTGGGTGGAAGAAGAGGCGCACGTCAATGCGACGGGCGCGAACCAGGCCGACCGGCGCGAGATTCCGAGCGAACTGGTGCGCTCGGCCGGGCTGATCGCCGTGGACTCCATCGAACAGGCCAGGATCGAGGCGGGCGATCTGCTGCTGGCCGTGCCGCAGAGTGAGTGGGGCCAGTTGCGGCTGGTCGAACTCGGCCGGCTGGCGGCCGAAGCCCGGTTCCAGCGGCCGCGTGGGGTGACGATCTTCAAATCGCTCGGTCTGGGCGTGGAGGACGTGGCCGCGGCGGCGCTGGTCTACGAGAAGCTCACCGGGAAAGCGGCCTGAGCAGCGTCTAGGCGTTCCTGGGAACGCAGGGCAGAATTCGCATTCCAGATAATCAGAACCCGCCGACGGAGCCTATGCATCCGCCGGCGGGCTGAAGGAAGAGAATGGAATTGCGCTCAGTTTCCGGTCAAACGCTTGCGGAGCAGGAGGCCGACGCCGATGAGCGAGGCGCCCACCAGGGCGAAGCTGCCGGGCTCAGGCGCGCTGTGCGCGAGTTCCACAATCCCGAACCGTTGAGCGGCAGAGAGATTATCCGGGGTCCAGAAGGGGTGCTGCGCCGCATCCGCGGCGGTCCAGGCGCCGCTGGTGACCGCGTTAACTGCGTTCGTGACCCAGGGCTGCGCAGCGGGATCCTCGACGAAAGGTGCGGGATTGATCGAGCTCGGGTCCTCCAACTGCCAGATGGCCATGCCGATGGGGCCGGTGGTGGAAAGCGGAGCGTAGTAGCCGCCGGCCAAGCCCAACTGATTCATCAGCCAGGCCACCTCAAGTTGGGTCTTGCCGGTAGGCGCTGTGAGGGAACCGGTGTAGAGTGTGCCAATGTTAGTGTCGACGTTGATGTCGAAGCAGGAGAGGTATGCCAGCGTGCCGCTGCCGTAAATCCCCCCAGTGAGGGTGGCTTCATACGGTCCCGTGTACCTGGTGTAGGTGACTCCGGCCACGGTGTAGCTGTAGGTGCCGTAATCGCTCCAGTTGGGGTCCAGAGTCACAGTAATGTTTCCAGCGCGGGCCAGGCTCATGAGAGCCAAAGCCAGTAGCAGCATGCCCAAAACGCGCAGGATTGCCGTCCTCAAAGTGGAGGAGGCTAGAACCGCGGCAGGCGCAGCGGTCTGAGAAAAGTGGGTTGTCGAGTTTTCTGTATAGGAACGCATAGGCACAGTCTCCCGGGAGCGGGCAAAGATCTCCAAATTCGTCGTTTCCAACGATTTCCGCCGCAGTCAATGAGTCAATCGGTGTGGGTGCGAAGTAATCACTTGCCGGGTTTTTAGTAACCCGGTCTTGTCTGCCCCGTCCAACGACCCGTCCACCCACAGGTTAGTGGGTACAGGGTATTTTCGCAGTAGACCATTGGTCTCATTTTAGAGTGCATTCAGTAATGGGACAAAGTACTAGCGCGCTCACCGCGACTGGGACTTTGCCTGCTCCAAGGTCGGTTCCAGGGAACTGGCCAGGGAAGTCCGGAGGTGGTCAGGAGGCGGGAAACTCATCGGGAGGGAGGCGACCTGTTCGAGGCGCCACGCGCTAGGGACAGACGTCTGGAATCTGTCGAAATGGCGAGGCGGAAGGGGTGGCGACCGAGCCGCCGCTTAGAGGCGGATCTGCTCTCTAAACTACTCATTCTTAATTGGTTATTTTGAATATAACGCTACCTGCCGTGGTTCTGCCGGTCTCGTGGACCGATGCAGGCGCTACGGGCGAAGCCTATCGCCTCCGGATCGGCTAACGAAAGCGAATGCTGACCATAGGCACGCTGGAGGGTTGGCCGGGAACAGGATGGGCGGGCTCAGAATGGGCTGGAGTGGGAGTAGTACTAAAATTAAACATGCCAAATATAGATATAATCAATTGCGCCGCGAACAAGTGCATTCTGGAGCTGCCTTTGGGGTGAGAGCCAGCCGCGCACGGATAGATTTAAATATATTTAGTATGGATAGAGAATAATGGCTCAAAATGGCCCGCGCGATGCTGCCCGGCGAGGGCCGCAACCCACAAATGCAGGCTGCGTCCGGTCACAGAACAGGGTTGCGGATTGCGCACCCTGCGACGAGGTCCGCGCGGGCGGAGAGCACGAAAAGGCTCAGCCCGGGTACTTTTCGTGCCAGGTGCGCAGGGCCGCGGCGAGGCGGTCGCGGTCGTCGACAAAGGCCTGGTTCGAATACTGGTTGGTGCGTTCGCCGGGATCGTTGCGCAGGTCGTAGAATTCGCCAGGCCCCTGGTCTTCGGGACGAAGAACGAGCTTGAAGCGGCTATCGCGGGCCATGTCGGCGGCGCGTAATTCGCCGAGGACGAGATCGGTCCAGGGGTGGCGTTTGGGCAGGGGTTTCCCGGTGGCAATGGTCAGATAGCTGCGGCCGGAGAGGTTGCGCGCGGAAGGGAGCGCGACGGCGAGGGCTTCACAGGCCGTCGGAACGAAATCGACGAGGCCCACCAGTTCGGGACGGAGGGACTGGGTGGGGAAATGTCCGGGCCAACTCAGAATGAGCGGGGTGCGAATCGATTCCTCGAAGAAGTTGGGCGGATTGGAGGCGTAGCCCGAGCCCCATAGACCGTGGCGGCCGAGGAATTGTCCGGAGACGCTGGTGAAAACGACCAGCGTGTTCTCGAACAGCCCGCGCTGAATGAGCGAGCGCTGGACGGCGCCGACCTGTTCGTCGAGCGCCGAGACCGCGGCGGCCGCCTGGCGGATGGAAGCGAGCGGGTCGGCCAGCCGGTCTTTCCCGTCGAGCGCGGAAGGGGAAGCAGGCTGGATGCCGAGGGTCTGGAAGCCCGCGGTTTTATATAGATCCAGGTACTTTGCCGTCAGGCCGTCGTAAGCCGGACCGGCGCCGGGGTAAGAGACGACGAGGAAGAACGGGTTGGCGGAAGACGGATGCTCGATGAACGCGCAGGCGCGCCGGGTGAGGACGGCGGGCGTAGGGCCGGTCTCGGGCGTGGGTTCGCCATTGAGGAACAGCGAAGGGTCGATGGCAACGGGGTCGCCGGCCGGGAGCGTAACCGTTTCGGAGAAGCCGTGGCCGGGGCGTTCGTCGTGGCCGAGGTCCCAGCGCCCGACGAAAGCGCAGCGGTAGCCGGCCGTGGAAAGCACGTCGGAGAGCAGCACTTCCGCAGCGAAGGAGGGCGGGGGCGCGGACTGGCCGCGCTCCGGATTCTGGCGCGGCGCGGAGGTGAGATAGTCGGCGATGCCGTGCTGGCGCGGAATGCGGCCGGTGAGCAGCGTGGCGCGGCTGGCCGAAGTGGCGGGCGTGCACAGGAAGTGATTTCCAAATCGGGCGCCAGAGGCGGCCAGGCGGTCGAGGTTGGGAGTCTTAATCTCGAGGTTGCCGTAACAGCCGAGCATCCACGCCGCGAGGTCCTCGGCGACGATCAGCACGAGGTTGGGCCGCGCGGAGACAGGAGCCTTCTGAGCCATCAGGGTCCGGGCCAGCAGCGGCGTGGCGGCAGAAGCGAAAAAACCCCGTCGGGTGCAGTTCATGCGCGATCGATCTCCAATCATTCAGCCTAATCATCCAGACTACAGGACGTCGGCGAAGCCGCGCTTCAAGCGGCGGAAGAAGAGGCCGCCCACAACAAACACTGCGGCCGACAGCGCGGCCGAGAGCGCCAGGTCGCGCCAGTTCGGCAACTGGCCGATCAGCAGGCATTGGCGATAGGCGCGGACGACGGCTGTCAGCGGGTTCCAGTGCACGGCGGCGCGGGCCCACGGGGGGAAGTTGGCATCGTCCAGAAGAATCGGCGTGCACCAGAACCAGACATTGAGCAGCACCTGCACGAATTGGGCGGTGTCGCGCAGATAAACCTGCAGGCTGGCGGCGATCCAACTGACGCCGATCGACAGCAGGGCGACGATGAACACGAGCAGCGGCAGGAACACGAGGGTCCAGGGCTGGCGATGCTCGGTGATCAGGACCGAGGCCACGGCGATGAGGACGGTCAAGGCGTTCGAGATGAGCGAGGAGAGAAAGATGGTGACGGGCAGAACTTCGGATGGAAAGACGGTTTTGGTGAGCAGGGTGGCGTGGTCCACGAGGCAGCCGGCCGAGCGCACCACGGCTTCCGAAAACAGCAGCCACGGCAGGTAGCCGCAGAGCAGATAGACGGCGAAGTTTTTGTGGGCCGCCCAAGCCGGCGTGGGGACGTGCAGGACGGTCTGGAAGACGAAAACCCAGATCAGGAGCATGACCAGGGGGTGGATCAGAGTCCAGACCCAGCCGGCGATGGAACCGACGAAGCGCTGCTCGAAGTCGCGGCGGACGAGCTGGCCGATAAGGTTGCGGCGCTGGACCAGGACGCGCAGAAACAGGGTCCCGGGCAGATGGAATCGGGCCCGCGGAGTGAAGACGATGGACGAATCAGGCAAACCTAGATTCTACCAGCGGCCGGGGGCGGACCCGGCCGTCGCGAACGTTGATATATTGAAGCCATGCCGGAAGGGTACTTGCCGCTGTTCGTGTTCTTGATCGTGGCACTGCTGTTTCCAGTCGTGCTGTTGTGGGCGGCTGCGCTGATCCGGCCTTCGACGCCGGGTCAGGTCAAACAGGAAGCCTACGAATGCGGCATCCAGGCGGCGTCGAACTCGCGCGGGCGCTATACGGTGCGGTTCTACATCATCTCGATCCTGTTCGTGATCTTCGATGTGGAAACCGTGTTCCTGTTCCCGTGGGCGGTGCGCTACCGGCAGTTGGGCTGGTTCGGGTTCGCGGAAGTCAGCGTGTTCCTGGCGATCCTGGTCGCCGGCTACATCTGGGCCTGGAAAAAGGGCGCGCTGGAGTGGGTGTAGCCGCATCGTCATAGCGCGCTGAGCGCCTGAACGCGAGCCGGCGGGTCGAATTCCCATGACCGAGCGTCTTTACTACAACGACTCCTATCAACGCGTATTTGAAGCCCGAATCGTCGGCGCCGAAGATGGCGGACGGCGAATCTATCTCGACCGGACAGCCTTCTACCCCGCCTCAGGCGGGCAGCCGGCCGATTTCGGCACGTTGAATGGAATTCGCGTGCTGGACGTGATCGACGAAGACGAACGCATCGCGCACGTCGTCGAATCGCCGCTCGAAGCGGAGCGCGCCGCGGGCGCGATCGACTGGGAGCGGCGCTTCGACCACATGCAACAGCACAGCGGGCAGCACCTGCTATCGGCGGTGTTCGAAGAATTGTACGGGATGAAGACGGTGAGCTTTCATCTCGGCGCCGAGTGCAGCACGATCGACCTGGAGACGGCGTCGCTGACACGCGAGCAGGCGCACGCGGCCGAGGACCGGGCCAACGCGGTGGCGCTGGAGTGCCGCGCAGTGGGAGTGCAGTACGAAGACTCGGCGACTGCCGCGGGGTTGCGCAAGGCGACGGAGCGGGCCGGCACGCTGCGGATCGTGACCATCGACGGTTTCGACCGCTCTGCCTGCGGCGGCACGCATGTGCGGACGACCGCTGAAATCGGACCGACGCTGATCCGCAAACTCGACAAGATTCGCGGCAATGCGAGGGTCGAGTTCCTGTGCGGACTCAGGGCGATGCGCCGGAGCAGGGCCGATTACGAGGCGCTGTCGGCTGCGGCGCGGCGGCTGGGCGCGGGGCTGGATGAAGTGCCGCAGTTGGTCGAAGCGCTACAGGAGCAGGCCAAGGAATCGGAGAAGTCGCGGCGCAAGCTGGCTGTGGAACTGGCGCTGCGCCGCGGCGCGGAACTGTTTGCCGCAGCGAGCGAGGACGCCGCGGGGTTGCGGCGGCACGTCGAGCGGGCGGCCGAAGGATTGAACGACGAACTGCGCGCGTTGGCGCAGGGCTTTACGGCGGTGGGACGCGGGGTTTTCATCGGCGTATACGATAACCCGCCATCGCTCGTGTACGCGGCTTCGGCGGCGAGCGGAATTCACGCCGGCAACCGGCTAAAGGAAGCGCTGGCCGCGCACGGCGGGCGCGGCGGCGGGAATGCGCAACTGGCCCAAGGCAGCCTGCCCGGCGCGGACGCGCTCAACGCACTGCTGGCGGCGCTCTGAGCAAACCGCGGACTGTCGTTCCGCGTGCCGCGCGTGAATCTCACCTGCCGTGGAGCGGCGCGATCGAGATCAAAGCCAGGCCAACGAAATACAGCGCCAGCATGATCACCAGGCGCCACACGACGCCGGGCTTCGCGCCCTTGAATTCGCGCCACACCAGCAAGCCCCACAGCGCGCTGATCAGCGTTGCGCCCTGGCCCAGCGCGTAACTGATCGCCGGGCCGACGTTGACGCTCGCGGGCGCACTGGAGGCCACGAAGTTGGAGATTGTGCCCACGGTCCAGATCAAACCGCCGAGCAGGCCCCAGAAGTGAGCGGACTTGCGGAGTTTGAGATAGTCCCGGAAGTGGACCTCCTCGCCCTCGACCGGCACCTTCATGAAAACCAGGCTGTAAATTGGTGTCGTCAGCAGAACGCCCACGCCGAAGCAAAACGCGGCCGTGTAGGGTGAGAGGCTGAGCTCGATATCGCCGCCCTTGCTGAGTTCGACGAGCGGGTAAAACGCCGCCATTAGAATACCGCTGGTGAGACTGAGCGCGATGCCTTTGAAGGGCGAGACCCGGGGCTTGTAGAGCTCAGGTCTTAACTGCGTGCGCGGTTGCGGTGTGTGCGGCTGCTGCGTTCCGACGCGCTTGTAGGCCGAATGTGCGCTGGCGCTGACGATGATCGCCAGCAGCACCAGAAGCACGCCGCTGAACAGCAGCGCCGCATTGCCGGCCGGGTGAATGATGTAGTTCAGCACGACCCCGCCGATCAGCGCCAGGCCGATGGCGATGGGGAACGCGACGGCCATGCCGGCCACGGCGATGGCGGCAACCAGCAGCATGTTCGCCAGGTTGAAAACGGCTCCTCCCATCAAGGCATAGGCGATGTTCGACTTGCCGGTGGTCTGGAGGTTGTCGATAAATGCCAGTTCCTGCCCTTGGTAACCGGGCGCGGTGATGTCCACCATGCCGAAGGTCAGCGCGGCGACGGTGGCCGCCAGGAACACGGCGATGGTGTAGTCGAAATAGAACAGTTCGAAACGGCAGCCTTTGGCCAGCTTGGTCGTATTGGCCCAGGAGCCCCAGCACAGCATGCTCACAATGGTCAACGCCAGCGTGCTCGTATACGTGTCTGGAATCATGACTTGAAATTCCTCGTGTAGTGCCGGGGATACCCCGACTGTGTGTAATATATCAGCGATGCCCCCGGGTTCGAGCCCGGAAGATCGCTGCGAGGTGCCCATGCGAGCAGTAGTATTTGCGACAGTTCTGGTCTGCGCCCTGGCGTGCGTGGCCTCGGCTCAGAAAAAACCCTTTGAAATCAATACCCAAACGCCTGAGGGTGTGCTCCTTCAGACCGCCGGCCAGGAAAACGACGACGCCAAAAAAACGGCCTTGTACGAGGAATTCCTGCAGAAATACCCAAAGCACGACGGCGTGGTCATGGCCGCGACGGCGCTGCAGGCGATCTACGCCAAGGCCGGCAACTCCGACAAAGTGATGCAGATGGGCGAATTGGCACTGGCCTCCGATCCTTCGAACGCCACCGCCGGCTACGCCGCGCTCCAGGCGGCGGAGCAGAAGAAGGACGATGCGGCCATCAAGATCTGGGCCGTCAAGACGGTGGACGCCGCGAAGAAGAGTCTGGCCGTTCCGAAACCGGCCGACGAGGACGAGGCCGCGGAGTGGGCCAAGGAGCAGGATTACGCGAAGCAGATGATTGTGCGCTGCGAGTACTCGCTGGCCACGGCCCTGATGCAGTCGCAGGACGCGAAGGTGAAGGCCGACCTGGGTGACGCCCTGATGCAGATGAATCCCGAGAGCCAGTACATGCCCGGAGCGGCGCCGCACTATCTTTACGGGCTGATGCAGAGTGGCCGCGGCGCCGACGCTGCGGCGGCGGCCGAGAAGCTGTTGACCATCGAGAAGACGAACGAGGACCTGATGACCGTGGTCGCCGACTACAACCTCTCGACCAACAATTTCGAGAAGGCCGGCACGTACGCCGCGCTGCTGGTGGGGACATTGAAAAACAAGCCTGCGCCGGAGGGCACCGATCCCGCCGCCTGGGAGAAAACCAAGGCGGCCAAGATGGCGCGCGGCTATTACATCGCCGGCCGCGCCGCCTACGAGCAGAAGAAATGGAACGACGCGGACACGAACTTGCGGGCCGTGCTGCCGCTGGCTCCAGACAACAAGGACCTGCTCGCTCCCACGTATTTCTATCTCGGTTTCGCAAATCACGAATTGGCCCGGACGGCCAAAGTGACCGCCAGAGCGGCGATCCTGGCGGATGCCAAGAAGTTCACGAAGGCCTGTGCGGACATCAAGGGGCCGCTGCAAGCTCCATGCCAGAAGAACCTGGAGGGGTTGCAGGCGGGCCGATGAATATCCTAGTTCCTAACCTCGGCTCCACGTCGCTGAAATACCAAGTGCTCGAAATGCCGGCCGAGCGCGTGCTGAAGCGTGGCCGCATGGAGCGCGTCTCGAACTACGCCGAAGCGGTGCGCCAGCTGCGCGCGGAAGCCGCGGGCGTGGAAGCCGTGGCCTTCAAAGCGGTGCACGGCGGGCCGCGTTTTCGCGGAACGTTTCCGATCGACGCGCAAGTGCTGCTGGAGATGGAGCGGTTCCTCGACGCGGCGCCGCTCCACAACGCGATTTACCTGGAAGCGATTCGCGCCTTCCAGGCCGAATGGCCGGAGGTCCCGCTGGTGGCGGCCTTCGAAACCGAGTTTCACCGCAGCATGCCGCAGCACGCGCGCCTGTACGGCGTGCCGCGCGAGTGGCGCATCGAGGATGGCATCGAGCGCTATGGCTTCCACGGCGCATCGCACGAGTTCATCAGCCGGCGCGCGCCGGAGCTACTCGGGCGCGCGAGCGCGGGCCTGAAGCTGATCAGTTGCCACCTCGGCGGGAGTTCGTCGATATGCGCGATTCGCGACGGCGCGTCGCTGGATACGACGATGGGCTTCTCGGCGCAATCGGGGCTCGAGAACGCGACCCGCAACGGCGACCTGGACGTCTTCGCGGTGCTGGCGATGATGGACCGCCATGCCTGGAACACGGCCGAGGTGCGCCGGCAACTGGCGCGCGAAAGCGGTCTGGCAGGGCTTTCCGGCGTCCCCGGCGGCGACGTGCGGGACATCGAGGCGGCCGAACGCGCGGGGTCGGACGATGCGCGGCTGGCCCTCGAAGTCTTCGCCTACGAAGTGCGGAAGACGATCGGCGCCTATGCCGCGGCGATGGGCGGGTTGGACGCGGTAGCGTTCACCGGCGGCATCGGAGAGAATTCGCCGCGGCTGCGCACGCTCGCGTGTGCCGGGCTGGAGTTTCTGGGTATCGAAATTGACCAGCGGCGCAATCTCGAAGGCCAGGGCGACCGCATCATCTCGCCGGATCATGCGCCGGTGCGCGCGCTGGTGCTCGAGACCAACGAAGAAGTGGTCGTGGCGCGGCGGGCGATGAAAGTGCTCGCGGGGCGCTAAACGGCGCGTCTCATCTCGACGGCCGATCTTCACAGCCATGAGCGGCGACGAGAGATTTTGAAAGGCCGAAGATCCTTTCGCGGATGATCGTGGCCTCCGGAAACAGGCGCCGCAGGTCCCTCATCGAAAGCAATCTCACCGTGCCCAGGTAGTGATCGAGATAGTACCGTCGCTGGTCGTTTCGAACACGCACGAGAAGTTGCCAAACCGAGAAGTGAGGGACAATGGCCCGCTGCAGACCCTGGGGAAGGAAATGAATAAATGGCGTCCACAGGTGCTGTTCGATCGGAAACCACCGGTCGGGGGTCTGGACCCAATAACGTTTCCCAACACGGCGAATTTCGCTCGCGAATGCGATCTGACTTGCTTCATCGCCGACGTGCTCGATGACGGAGTTGCTGAAGGCGAGGTCGAATGATCGATCGGCGAACGGCAGGCGCCGCCCGTCGCCGAAAACCACATCGGCGCCGGGTGGCTCAGGCTCGCCCCCGCGGGGAGTATTGAGCAGGACCAACCGGGGGCAGACGGGACAATGAGCCCAGATGTCGAGGGTGCCCCCGACGTCCAGGACCCGCCAATCGGCGCGCAACGGGAAAACCGATAGGAGGCGCTGCATGCGCCGCCGGCGGAACCGCTGCCTGAGCGCCGACAGCAAACTCAGGAACTGCACGCTTTCATCTTGCTAGAGTGCCTATGCATCAAAGGGAGAGGCGCGAGCTGGCTAGCCGCAGGCCGCCGGCAGAAGACTTGGCCCCATCCGCTTCCGCGTGAACTCAGGGGTCGAAGGGTTTGACCCAGTGCCCGGCCATGGCCGCATCGACGAGGTCCTGGACGGTGATCGGAATCGTGTCCGGCCAAAGCAAAGACAGTGGCCAGGCTCTTGAGCCGAACAGCCAAATGGCTACGAAAACGAGGAGCCACAGCCAGGTCCAACTCAGAAAGCCAGCGAGGATTGAGGCACTCAGGAACAGGGTCAGCATGAGGAAAACCGCGGCGGGCGCCGGGCCGGCCGAGAAGTCTGGCGGTCTGAAGTGACGCTTCCAGCGATCTCCGCGCAGCGCATCCAGGTTGACTTCGAACTCCCGGCCGAAGGCTACAAAGAACTCCTGCGCATGAGCTCCATCCAGGCCGAGGTCTTCCACAAGCCTCGACATTAGATCGACCTTCCCGACTGCCATGTCACACTGCCGGGCAGCGAACGCCAGGACGCGCTCCTCCAGCGGACCGTACCCGAAAGTCACTACTGAACCAGTGTCCTCCAAACGAAGAATCATACAAGATGAGAGGGAACGGACCTTCCCGAGCCCGAATGTCTCACCGCCGGTCTACCGCGGTGCGCGATGCGCGTCCTGATGCGCGCTTGGCGCGGCTCAGGCGGGCTGCTTCGCCATCCCGGCGTAGTTCAGCTTGATCCACTGCTCCGCATTCATGAAGCCCTTGCCCCACTTGCCGTCGTATGTCTTGAACGGTTGCGCGGCCAGCATCTGGTCGAGCGTCCGGCCGGCGCGCAGTTGCTGGTTCATAATCTCCAGACACGCCGCCAGCATATCGGCGTACACCCGCAGATCGACTTTGCTCGCGAGGGGACCGTGCCCGGGAATGATCCGCGTCGAACCTTCCACCGACTTCAGCAGCAGCTCGGCGTCGCCGGCCATGCCGGCCAGCGAGCCGCCCGCGGAGTAATCGATGAACGGGTACGTGCCGTTGAAGAACAGGTCGCCGGCGTGGTGCACGTTGGCATTGGCGAAGACGATGACGGTGTCCCCGTCGGTGTGCGCGGGCGGCAGGCGGCGGTAATCGAGGGTCTCGCCGGCGTGCGCCAGGCGGCCCTTGTCGGTGAACGTCTCCACCGGAAGCCCGGAGGCGGCCAGCGGCTCGGTGGTTCGGTTCAGAAACGTAATGGTCTGCGGCGCGGCGAGACGCGCGCGCACGTTGACGTGGGCGATGATCCTGGCTCCATCCGCGCCCAGGCGCACGTTTCCGCCGGTGTGATCGAAATGATAGTGCGTGTTGATCAGCCGCGAAACGCGGCCCGTGCCGATTTTGCCGGCCGCGCCGAGGAGCGTTTCGACGGTCGTGGGCAATCCGCTATCCACGAGCAGCAGACCGTCTTCGCCCTCCAGGATCGCGACGTTGCCGCCAACACCGGCCAGCAGATGCAGATGCTCCGCCAGCGTCGAAATAGTGACCCCGTTTTGGGCGCGCAGCAGGCCGGGAAGCAGCGCGCCGCCGGCTGGAAGACACGCCAAAGTACGCAGGAAGGATCGTCGCAGCATGACTTCAGTGTAGATGGCGTCGCGCGCCGCGGAGATGCGCTTTGTTAATGCCCCGATGGGCTCGTCGCGACCGGCGGATCGAGTTGCAACTCGCCGTTCGTTCCCGCCGGTAGCGGGGCCAGCAGTTGTTCTTTTCGGTAGATCAGGGTCGACGTGTTATAGCTGGCGAGTTCGAAGCCGTGGCCGTGCGTGATCGCATCGGTCGGGCAGGCTTCGACGCAGTAGCCGCAGAAGATGCAGCGGCTGTAGTCGATGTTGTACACCGCGGCATAGCGTTCCCCGCCGCTCATGCGCGCCTGGCCGGTATTGTCCGCGGCCTCAATGTAAATGCACTGCGCCGGGCACGCCGCCGAGCACAGGAAGCAGGCCACGCACTTCTCCAGGCCGTTCTCGTCGCGCTGCAGCACGTGCAGGCCGCGATAGCGCTGCTGAAATTTCGGCGGCGCGCCGGGATAGTCGTCCGTCAGCACGGGGTTCAGCATCTCTTTGACCGTGACGCCCATGCCCTTGGCGATCGCCGCGGCGCCTGCCAGGATTTCGTTGATCGTCGGCATAACCCTCTATGCTCGCTTCGTCCGCTGAATCGCGCGCCCCATCGCCGCCTGGATGACCTGCATACTCTCTGATGGCAGACGTGGCTGCCTCGATTCCACTATTGCCTCGAACGGCCCCGCCCGGGGGCCTAGTTTTTGGACCCTCAACCGGCCTTCAATTCGGGCACCATATCGCCCGCGTAAAAAATCGGTTGCCCGCTTCTACCGGCCAGCACTTCGAGTTGCTGGCGGTGGAAGCCCAGCAGGTCCCACGCAATCCGCCGGTCCTGTTCCACCAGAAAAAGCGACGGCACGTTCGTGATGCCGAACGCATTGCTCGCCGGATAGCCGTCCTCCTCGCGATCGTACAGCGCCGCCAGCGTCAGGCCGAATTCCTGCGCGAAGCGGCGCGTCGCCGCGGGACTATCCTGCGATACCGGGACGATCTGCAAACTGCCGCCGGCCAGCCGGCCCAGGAACGGCAGCGTGAGTTGGCAGGTCGGGCACGACACCTTGAAAAAAGCCAGCAAAACCGGGCCTGTGGCGAGCAGACTGGCGAGCGTGCGCCGCGCGCCGTCGGCGTCCACGAGCGACACATCGGGAGCCGTCGCGCCGCTTTCGAGTGGTCCTGGAGTGCCCCTGCCCATCTGTCCACCAGTTTACCAACGCGGGCCGACGGCGACGTCTTCGGCCACGCCGAGCCTCACAAATTCCCGCTCTCGCCGCGATGCCGCTGCACGAAATCGAGAATGTCGAAGTGCTGCACCTTGCGCCCGGCGAAACAACTGTTCACCGCGTCGCCCTCGGTTTCATAGAGTTCGAAAACGGTCGTGAGCTTGGTGAGAATCATGAGTTCCAGGCTGCGCCGGTTCAGCCCGAAGATCGGCATTTTGCCGCCGGCCTGCATCGCCCTGGAATGGGCCATGACCAGGAAGCCCAATCCGCTGGAATCGATGTAGGAGGTCTCGCGGCAGTCGAGGACCACGGCGGTCGCGCCTGTTTCCAGGCTCGTCTTCAGCAGCGCAAGCAGCCGCTCGCGCAGCGTCTCAATCGATTCCCCGAGTACCAGGCGCCCTCTCAAAGCGAGGATCGGCACCCCGTCCCGTTCGCGCTGCTCCACCAAAAAGCCCATTACACCGCAAGGCTAACAAAAAGCCCCGTCGTAGGGGAGGCGCGATCCCGCGAACCCGCTTGGCCGGATGCCGGGCCCGCCGCAAGAGGAGTAAATTGATGCCCATGAGAACCGTTTCGAGCATCACCCGCCGTCAATTCGTGATTTCGTCCACGGCTTCCGCAATCGCCTTCGCGGCCGCCCCATGGGCCGCCACCGCGCAGGCTCCGCGCGCCCGCCTGCGACGCTCCGAGAGTTACTTCGGATTGCATTTCGACCTGCATCCCAATGCAGACGACACCGTGCTGGGCCGCGACGTAAGCGCCGAAATGGTGGGCTCGTTGCTCGACGCGGTCCGCCCGGACTATGTGCAGTACGACGCCAAAGGCCATCCGGGCTGGCTCGGATGGCCGTCGCAGGTCGGTCCTTCGGCTCCCGGCATTGTGAACGATTCCCTCGCCATCTGGCGCCGGGCCACCGCGGCGCGAGGCGTGTCGCTGTACATCCATTTCTCGGGCGTGTGGGATTTCGAAGCCTGTAAACGCCATCCCGAGTGGGCGCGCGTCGGCCCGGATGGGAAGCGCGACACGCGGCAAACCTCCACGTTCGGGCCGTACGTCGACGAATTGATGCTCCGGCAACTGCGCGAAGCCGCGTCAAAATACGATCTGGACGGCGTTTGGGTGGATGGCGAATGCTGGGCCACCAATCCCGACTACTCTCCGGCCGTCGAAGCGGCATTCCGCGCCGCGACTGGCTTAGAGCGCCTGCCCCAAGGGCCGCACGAGCCGGGCTGGCTGCAATTCCTCGAACTCAACCGCGAACAGTTCCGCCGCTATGTGCGCCACTACACCGATGAGTTGCATCGCACGCATCCTCGTTTCCAGGTGGCAAGCAATTGGCTCTACTCGACATTCGTGCCTGAGCAGCCCACGCTGCCGGTGGACTTCCTCTCCGGCGACTTTCTCGGCAATGCAAGTATTTCAACGGCCCGCGTGGATGCGCGCTATTTCGCCCAGACCGGAAAGAGCTGGGATCTGATGGCCTGGGGCTTTCAGGATGCGGGCTCAAACAAGATCGGAACCGTGCATAAGCCCGCGTTACAGTTGCAGCAGGAGGCCGCGGTCGTGCTGGCGCAGGGCGGCGGATTCCAGGTGTATTACAACCCCAGCCGAGCCGGCTGGTTCGAGCGCAGCCACGTCGACGTGATGCGCCGCGTGGGCGTGTTCTGCCGTGAGCGCCAGCAGGCGTCGCACCAGTCGCAAACGGTTCCGCAGATCGGCGTCGTCCTCTCGAAGGAATCTCTGTATGCGACCACCGGCAAGCTGTTCGGCAGTTGGGGGCCGGCCATGGACCCGGTGCGCGGCTGGGTGGATGCGCTGATCGCCCTGCGATACTCGGTCGACGTTTTGCCGGACTGGAAACTCGCGCGCATCGTCCACGACTACCCGCTGACCGTGCTGCCCGAGTGGACTGCCGTTGGCGACGCGGCGAAGAAGACGCTGTTGGATTACACCGCCGCAGGCGGCCTGCTCGTAGTTTCCGGCGCTGAGAATGCCGCTTTGTTCGCCGCCGAGGCCGGCATCCGATTGCAGGGCGACAAACCCTCTGAGCAAGCGGCGTGGCTCCCTGGTTCAGAAGTGCTGGCGAACCTGCATGGGCTCTGGCGCGACGTTGACGCGGGCTCGGCAACCGTGCTCGAGCAGCGCTTCCCGGACTACGACACGCGGACCGGCGGAAAGGTCGCCGCCCTCGCGCGCAAGTTCGGGCAGGGCGAGATCCTGCTGGTGCCCGGTCCACTCGGCGCAGTCTACGCCGGAACGCACGCACCGGCGGTTCGCGACTTCGTTCAGCGCCTCGTGGCACAGCGCTTTCAGCCCCTCGTGAGCGTGGCCGCGCCGCCCACGGTCGAAGTCGTCTTGCGCCGCAAGGACGCGCGCCTGGCGGTCCACCTCCTGAATTCGGCCGGCATGCAGGTGGCCGGCGATTACTCCGCCATCGATTTCATTCCTGAGGTCGGGCCAATCAAATTGATCCTCCCCTGGAAGCCCCGGCAGATCGAAGTGACGCCTGGCGGCACGCGTCTTCAGCCCGTGGAAACTCCCAGCCGCGATCAGAGGAAAACGGCGTGGGTCGTTGAGCTGCCCAAACTGCACATCCACACAATTGTCACGCTGGAGCCGCCGCCGAACGGCATGATATAGTGAAAAAGTTCCCGCAAGGGCTCGTAGCTCAGTTGGTTAGAGCGCTACCTTGACACGGTAGAGGTCGCAGATTCGAGTTCTGCCGGGCCCACCACTTAACCCGCCACATTTCAAACGCTTACGCAAATTGAGCTCGTTTGATCCAATCAAGGTAGAGGTCCAAAATTTGGACCTCATTTGGACCTCAAGAGTACTAGCTCGATTTTCCGCGGTTACACAATTGCTCTTACGCGCGCGATTGCATGCCCTTTCCAAAATCCTGAGTAGCTTGCTTGCTAGACAGAATTTCTGAAATCCCCTATAACGGCTACCAGACCTCCCACCAGTGGGTCATTTTCCGATAACGCCGTTTGAACTAAGCCTTACGGCAGACGCTTCGCGTGTTATGCTCGACAGGGCGATAGCAGTGCGAACCGATCTCAACCATGCAGTCGTAGCACGATTATCACAGCGCATATCACAAAC
>Ga0182030_10006588_pt1 | contig 24467 bp, 24 predicted proteins | sample 812S3MmetaG_FD_121299 | JGI IMG/M metagenome (GOLD analysis project Ga0182030, IMG submission 121299) | Permafrost microbial communities from Stordalen Mire, Sweden - 812S3M metaG (Illumina Assembly) | ecosystem: Environmental > Terrestrial > Soil > Wetlands > Permafrost | place: Sweden...
AATCTCATCCCCTCCGCCAACTCTGTTTTTTCCAATTACTGACCGTCCGAACCGCTGTTTCGCGCGACAAATCGACCAACGTCCGACCATCGCATATGTTCGAGGCAGGGTCAGGACACGCGATCCCTGTCTCGCCAGGCAACGCCACCGCTGGTTCGTCCGGAAGGTTGTTCCGCCTGACGTGAGGGACGTCATCGGCGAGGCGGTGGGATAGACCAGCTTATCAAGGGTGCCGATAAAGACCGCTGCCTGATCGCCAGCAATGCGAAAAATAACCATGGCGAGCGAAGCCGGCGCATCGGGAAACGATTCGGTTGGTCGAAGACGGAACCTGGTTTCGATGGCCGCCGCGTCTTCCATTCCATCAGCAAAACAGTGGCCCGGGCCAGCAAGAAGATCGCCTTCCGTGCCGCGAAGGAATTGAAGCAGGCGCTTTGGCCAAGGCTCGGCCACGACAACGACCGGACTTGTGTCCGGCGATCATCATCCATACATCGTGTGTTTCCCCCATCGTTACCCTTGGTGCCGCCACAGCCGCTCTGCTGCCTTGGGGGCACCCACGACCTTGAAAGGACTGACGATGAACGCTCGATTTCTCCGAGATGAGGCGGCACGGTTTCGAGGCATGGCCGAGGATGCCGACCGTGAAGCGACAAGGGTGAGGTTCCTCGCGATGGCGGCGGACTATGAGGCTCGGGCCAAGCTCGCCAATGAATTGACCGACCCTGACCCCGACCCAGGGGAGGCGAGCGGTGAGGCGGTCGAGCCGACGCGGGATGAGCCGCCGAAGATCACGCTCGACAGGAAGATCGCCACGGGATCGAAGGAGACGGTGGTGATTCCGCGCCGGCCTGTCGGTCGCCCAAGGCGAGAATGATGTTGGAAGCGGAAGCCCTTGTTCTCAACAGGGAATACGCCGAAACCGGGTTGATCGCCTTGGCTGAAATCGCGCTCGACATGCAACATCCCGCGTCAGCAACTCCGCTGCCTGTTGTCGCCGCCGGTTCACGAAAAGGTCTCGTGCCGGGGGCGATCCCGGTGGTCGGAGCCTGAGATAGCAAGAACCCATGTCAGCGAAACTTACCCCCGCCAAAGTTGAGAAGTTCGAAGCTCATATCAAGAGAAGCTATGAAGGTGTCGTATTTGACCTGATGGTCACGCACAACCTTCGCCTGGGAAGGATCCTGGAGCTAATCTGGATTATCGTCCAAGACCGAAAGCGAGGCATCGGCACGGCGATCATGCGAGAGCTTTGCGAATTCGCCGATCGCCATGCGGCGGAGATCAGGCTGACTCCGGCGTCGAAAGGCGATTACGCCGCGACGACCTCTCGCGCCAGATTGGTTCGCTTCTATAAGCGTTTTGGATTCGTGAAAGACAGAGGTCAATCCCACGAGTTCACGACCATTCCGGTTTTGGTTCGGAAGCCTGTCGTTTGAATTCCAACTCAGACAATATCATGTTTCGTTCGCCGGTCGCCAGAGATGAACCTGGCAAGTAGCGGTTCTCATTTTGACCGACGCGCGTCCCACATCGTCATGCCGGGCCTGGCCCGAGCATCACTCGACTCACATCCGTTGTTGATTTTCCACAATATTTCCGTCGTTCGCGTGTCGGCGGATGCTCGGGTCAAGCCCGAGCATGACGTCGAACGGACAACGATCCGCCAAAATGAGAACTGCTGTCCCCCACCCTGATGGCTTGCCATCGAATGGGCGATGCTGTCCTGGTGACGATCGTGAGCGGTCTGGGCGTGACCTCGGATCGGGATCAGCAAGGCAAGCAACAGGATTGCGCGGCGCATCATCGACTCTTCCGATGGTGAACATTCCGCGTTCCTGTCGCATCGGGGGAAATGGTTCGCGCCGTGCGTTTCCCTTGGCGGCATTGCCGCACGACGCTGGCCTCCGGTTCATTGTGCCGCCAGATACCCCGTCATGAGGCTGACTGCCCAGGAGTCCGCGCCCGCTCAGAGCTCGCCGGTGTCGGGGTGCTGCAAGTGCCACAACCGGTGGTGTGCCGCGATCAGGCTCTCGACATGTCTCCGGCGATCGGCTCCGGCGGCCAAGGGGCGTTGCGCCAACAGGATTTCCACGACCTGAAGCAATCGCTCCGCCACCTCGAAATCACGTTGATCGCAGGCCTGGTGGAACGCGACCAGGATCTTGTCGGACAACCGCCTGCCATGACGCGGCGTGCCCCCCGGTCCTGAGTCCCGGCCAATCCCAGAGACGTGATTCATGGGCGCATCATGCGGACGCACTGGTTACGGGCGGTTTTCACAAGACGGCGCCACCGAACGACGCGGTGAGCCTGCTGGCAGGACGTGGATTGACCGCGTCGCGCGGGGCCGGATCACCCGGCGAAGTGCCAAGGGAAAGGGGGTCCGCCATTCCCCGGTCCGAGGATTTGATCCGGGTATACGATCCCTATATATCCCCGCGCGGTCACGCCCGCCGCGCGCGCCCGCGTCGATCCACCGTCAACAACAGCGCACCCCCGGAACGATCGGCCACGTCCGGACTTCATCAAGGTATGACGCGCCGCGCCGCGTGGTGTAATCAACAACCAGGAAAATCCCACGTGGCCCCCCGGTCCGGGCTTCGGGTCCGGGATTTGATACAAGGGGATGGATGAATGTCAGACACGGCCACGCAATCGGAACAAGAAGCGGAACTGGCGCGGCTCATCGTCAGGACGCTGAACCTCGACATGCCCGCGTCCGAGATCGACCCGGAGGCGCCGTTGTTCGGCGACGGCCTCGGACTCGATTCGATCGACGTACTCGAAATCGCGCTGGCGATTTCCCAGACCTACGGTGTGCAATTGCGCTCGGACGACGAAAATAACGCCGAGATTTTCCAGTCGCTGCGCAGCCTGAATCGCGACATCCAGACCCGCCGGACCCACTGAATGGCCGTCGTCTCCGTCCGCGTTCGCAAGGCAGCGGCGATCGGGCTGCTGGTGCTCGCGCCTCTGGCGATCCATGCCGCCATGGCGATGCAGCGCGCCATGCTGCTGGCCGGGATCCTGGTCGTGGCCGAGGCCACATTGATTGCCTGGATCGCCTTGTCGCTGGTGCCAATCCCCAGCCTGCGCTGGTTCGGCTGCGCGGTGGTGCTGGGGCTCACCACCGCGACCTGGCGTCTGGCGCCGGACGGCATCGTCGCCTCATCCGCCATCCCGCACGCCATCGCCTACCTTTCCGTGCTGACCGCCTTCGCCGCCTCGCTGTTGCCAGGCCGCAAAGCCATCATCACCATTTTCGCCGAGCGCTCCCGCGGCACCCTCCCGCCCGCGCTCTTCCGCTACACGCGCCGCGTCACCTGGGCCTGGTGCCTGTTCTGCGCCGCCCAACTGGCCGGCTCCTTGCTGTTGCTGCTGTTCGCCCCCGTCCACGTCTGGTCCGCCTTCGTCAACGTCTGCAACTTCCCCCTTCTGGCGGCGATGTTCTGCGGTGAGTTCGCCTGGCGCAAATGGCGCCACGGCAGTTGGCCGAGGGAACGCCTGACCGACAGTTTCCGCATGGCGGGGCAGGTTACCTCCACCCATGACGCGGCGTAGCGACCGCTTTCGGCGGCACGTGAGCCACGGTCTCTCAGCCATCATGGCCGGGCTCGACCCCATAGGCGCTAAAATAGTGGCACGGATTGATCGGCACCGTTCGTTCATCGTCATGATCCGGCTCGACCGGACCATCGTTCTCCCCAAAATCGCTCTCACCAGTGTGTTGATGCCGATGGTCCGGTCGAGCCGGACCATGACGAGGGATCAGGGGTGCCACGCCGCTCGCCGTGCTATTTCAGCGCCTATGGGGCTCGACCCGGCCATCTCTCGCCGCACTCCGCGGGACGAGATAAGCGGGTCAGGCCGTGCCACGGCGATTCTCGCGTGCCGCGCCGCACGAATTCCGGGTGCCAGGCAAGCACCAGGCGGGACCCGATGACGTTCTATCCCTTGCTGCGCGCGCACCAGCCCGACGCGGTCTTCGCGTGGCGCGCCGGCCAGCCGATCACGGCGCAAACCTTTCTCAACGACGTCGCCGTTCTGGCCGAACGACTGCCGGACGGCCCGGTCATCAACCTGCATCCCGACCGCTATCGCTTCACCGTCGGTTTCGCGGCCGCGTTGTGCCGAGGCCACATCAACCTGCTGCCACCCCACGGCGCGCCCGATCTGCTTCAGCAACTGCGCGCCGATTACCCAGGCGTCTGGTGCCTGACCGACGGCGCGTCGCCCGCCACCGGCCTGCCCGAGTTCGCCTACCCCGCGACACTTCCGGCATCGCGCACGGCCGCGCCAATCCCCGTCATCGCGGCCGGGCAACCCGCCTGCGTGCTGTTCACCTCCGGCTCCACCGGAGCCTCGCGCCCGCACGCCAGAAGCTGGGGCGAACTGGTCACCAGCGCTTTGGCCGAGGGCGGCCGCCTGGATATCGCCCGCCTCGCCGGAGCCTCATTGCTCGGCACGGTCCCGCATCAGCACAGCTATGGCCTGGAATCGCTGGTGATGCTGACCTTGCAGCACGGCCTCGCGCTGCACGCCGAGCGCCTGTTCTACCCCGCCGACATCCGCGCCCACATCGCCGCCGCCCGCCGTCCCTCGATGCTCGTCACCACGCCCGTCCACCTGCGCGTGCTGCTGGCCGAGCCGGAGACGCCACCTCCCGTCGATCTTGTGCTGTGCGCCACCGCCCCGCTGGCCACTTACCTGGCCCGTGCGGCCGAGGCCCGCTTCGCCGGCGCGTTGTATGAAATCTACGGCTGCTCCGAAGCCGGTCAGGTCGCCGCCCGCCGCACCGCGGTGACCGAGGAATGGCGCTGTCTCGACGGCATCTCCCTCCGTCAGGACGCCACCGGAACCTGGGCTTCCGGCGTGCCGATCGCGACCGAGACCGTGTTGCCTGATGTCATCGACCTGCGCGATCCGACCCATTTCCTGCTGCATGGCCGCATCGCCGACATGGTCAACGTCGCCGGCAAGCGCACCTCCCTGGTGCATCTGAACTACCACCTGAACGCCATCGACGGGGTGACCGACGGTGCCTTCGTCATGGCTGATACCGCGGGAGACGACTCCGTCAGCCGCCTCGCCGCTTTCGTCGTCGCGCCGGGCCGCACCGCCGGCTTCCTCCTCGCCGAATTGCGCAAACGCATCGACGTCGCCTTCCTGCCGCGCCCACTGTGCCTCGTCCCCGCTCTGCCCCGAAACGCGCTGGGAAAGCTACCCCACGCCGAAGTCCAACGCCTGATCGCCGAAACCTCTCGGCCGATCGGTCCACCGGCGGATGTCCATCCCCCTCCGTCGGACCAGTTAACCCCGCCCTCTCCCCCTGATCCCCAGCCCTCGTCCGATCGTCATCCCCAGTCCTCGGCCGATCGTCATCCCCGGGCTCGACCCGGGGATCAGCCGCCGCCCCCCGACGCCGAAAGCCCGCCCCATGCCGGCGCCGCCACTCATCGCTTCCCTCTCGACCACCCGACCGCCGCGGGCCACTTCCCCGGCAACCCGATCATCCCCGGCGCGGTGCTGCTGCGCGAAATCCTCGCCGCCATCGCCCCACAAGCTGGCGCCTGCGAAATCCGATCCGCCAAATTCCACCGTCCGGTCCGCCCAGGAGACACGCTGGTAACGACGTGGACGGCGGCGGAGAACGGCGATATCCGGTTCACGGCCTCGGTCGAGAGCTCCAGCCGGCCAGCAGTGTCCGGCGCGCTCCGCCCGCCTACCCCGTGAACCGTCCCTCGGCCGCGCGGCGGCGGGAGGAATGGGCCACGCGGCGAGAACGCGGCGCGGTCCCGCTGATCCGGGCCATGGTGTGGATCACCCTGCGTCTGGGCCGCCCCGCCGCGCGCCTGCTGCTGTATCCCGCCTGCGCGTATTTCTTCCTGTTCTCGCCCAGATCCCGCCAGGCGTCGCGGCACTGGCTGACCCGCGCGCTTGGCCGTCCCGCGACCGCTGCCGATGTCTGGCGGCATTTTTTCACATTCGCCGCCTGCGTGCTCGATCGCGTGCTGCTGCTGAACGATCGCGTGGATTTGTTCCACATCGGCATCCATGGCGAGGCCGTGCTGTCCCAGATGCGCGACCGCCACGGGGGCGCCTTCCTGTTCGGCGCCCATCTGGGCAGTTTCGAGGTGATGCGCGCCGCCGCTCGCGCTCTGGGCGATCGCCGGATCAGCCTGGTGATGTATGAGGACAATGCCCGCAAAACCGGTGAGGTGCTGAACGCGATCAATCCCTCATTGGGCATCGAAATCATCAGTCTGGGACGCCCAGGATCGATGATCGCGGTAAAGGAGCGGCTGGATGAGGGGCATCTGGTCGGCGTGCTGGCCGATCGCGGGCTGGACACCGAGCGGCGTGCGAATATCCCGTTTTTCGGTCAACCGGCGCCATTTCCGGTCGGCCCATTTCGCCTCGCCGCGCTGCTGAAACGGCCGATCGTGTTCATGACCGGGCTGTATCTCGGCCGCGGGCGTTACGATATTCATTTCGAACTGATATCGGAGCCGGACCCGGCCACCCGTGCCTCGGACGCGACGATCGAGGCGACGATGCGCCGCTACGTGGAGCGGCTGGAACATTACTGCCGGCTGGCGCCGTTCAACTGGTTCAATTTTTATGAGTTCTGGGGGTGAGCGATCGTCACGGATCCTGCGAACTCGACCGAACATGGCCGGTCGCTCCGCTGCCTGATCTCGACCGTTCGGTGGGATGACGTCCGCGCCCTGCCGCTGACGCCGCAGGTCCCGAGGATGTGGCGGGGCACGAGGTTCTGAGAGCTCTTGACCCTGACCTGAGTGCTCTGGTATCATTCAATGATACAACAAGGAGGCCACCCATGCCCAGCAGCTACACGCTCGGCAAGCATTTTGAATCGTTCGTGCGGGGTCAGCTTGCAAGCGGGCGTTATAACAATGCCAGTGAAGTGCTCCGCGACGCGCTGCGGCTCATGGAGGAGCGCGAACGTAAGATGGCGGCCCTCGATGCCTCGATTGAGCGTGGCATGTCGGGCATCGACGCTGGGCGTGTTCACGACCTCGACGAGGTATGTGACGCACTGGACGCGGAACTGGCCGCGCTACCCGACCGACCCGCATAATGAGGGTTGTCCTCTCCGACGAAGCAAAAGCCGATCTTCGAGAAATCGCTCTGTTCATTGCCCGCGACAACAGGACCCGAGCCCGCTCGTTGTGCCTGAATTGCAAACCAAAGCGCATGACGTTGCCAATATCCCCCGCGCCTTTCCGCTCATCCCGCGCTACGAGCACCACGGCATTCGCCGCCGCCCATTTCGGGACTACGTGATTTTCCGCCGCATCGAGGATCACAGGATTTCCATTGTCCATATCCTGCACGGTGCGACGGACTACGAGGCTTTGCTCTTTCCCGAGGGGTGACGATCGGCCGATCATCTGGTTGAGGATGACGGGGTGCCACCACGACACATCCACCGCGAACAAACGATTTTGCCCACCCGCCGGAATACCCTATATGCTGTCATCGCAGCGGATGACAGCATAGGGGCCTTCCACCCATGGCGACTCTGACAGTTCGGAACCTCGACGACGACATCGTGCGCCGCCTCCGTATCCGCGCCGCCGAACACGGGCGCTCAGCCGAGGCGGAGCATCGGGATCTCCTCCGAGCCGCCCTGATTGGCGAAGCGACACCGCCGGCGCGTCAGCAGGCCATCGAGCGTCTCGCCGAATTTCGTCGCCGCACCGCGGACCGCGCATCATCATCGGCCGATGAGTTGCTGCGTCAGTCTCGCGCCGCCAGGCTGGAAACACTGACTGGAGAGGCGGCCGAGGAAAGCTGAATTGTCCCTCGTCGCCGATGCATCGGTTGCCCTTAAATGGGTGCTGCGAGAGCCGGACAGTCGTCTCGCCGAGGCATTGGTCCGGATCGAGCCAGACCTGCTTGTTCCCGATTTCTGGCTTATCGAGGCGACCAATGTCCTTTGGGTTCAGGTCCGCCGGAACATCCTTACCGCGGAAGAGGCTCGTGAGGGCCTGGATTTGCTAAAGACACTGATCCCGCCGACGCTAACCACAGGCATGGCGCTTCATGAGGTCGCGTTGGACATTGGCATCGCGGTGAACTACTCCACCTATGACACACTCTATCTCGCTTTCGCCATCGCGATGGGGGCGACGGGCGTCGTGGTGTCGGACGGCCCCTTTGTCCGCGATATGCGCGTTCATCCTGATCCGGCCCTGGCCGCCATGCTGATCCCGCTCGATGCATGGGCGCGATCGAACGGGATCGTCTGACAGCCGGTGCGACGATTGACGCCGTTACGTTTCCGATGTCCAACGTCGCCCGCGCCCGCGGCCTGGCCTTATCAGGACAACACACGATGAATGCCTTGCGTCGCCTGAGCCTTGCCGTGGCGGTTGTCCTGAGCCTCGCGGCTCCGCCTCCGGCCCAGGCCCAACGCACGCCGCCAGCCTGGAACCTGCCGTCGCTGATGACCGCCCTCCGCCAGGTCCGCGCCTCAAAGGCCAGCTTCATCGAAACGAAATATCTCCACCTCCTCAACCAGGCGCGGCAATCCTCCGGCCTTCTGCTCTACGTCGCCCCCAACTGGATGCAGAAGCAGACAATCACGCCCGTCGCCTCGCGCCTGACCATCGCCGGCGACCGCCTGACCATCGAGCGTCAGGGCGAGCCCAACCGCGAAATCTCCCTCCAGGACTATTCCCAGATCGGCGCTCTGATCGACAGCGTCCGCGCCACCCTCGCCGGAGACGTCACCGAACTCTCCCGCCACTTCACCCCGGCCCTGACCGGCGACGCCAACGCCTGGACCCTGACGCTGACCCCTACCGACCCGAAACTCCGAGACATGGTCGCCGCCATCCGCATCCAGGGCCAGCAAACAGCGATCCGCGAAATCGACACCAACGAGGCCGACGGCGACCGCACCACCATGGCGATCACGCCCGAGCCGCGATGACCGCCAAACGGCTGACGATCATCGTGCTCTGGCTCGCCGGATTGCTGGTCAGCGGCCTGATCATTTCCCGCACCCGTCTCAGCACCGACATGTCCGCGTTTCTGCCGCGCTCCCCCAACGCCGCGCAGCAGATCCTGGTCGATCAACTGCGCGAGGGCGTCGTCTCCCGCATGATCCTGCTCGCGGTCGAGGGCGCCGATCCCGATACGCTCGCCGCCGTCAGCCATTCGATGGCGAGCACTCTCCGCGCCGCCCCCGGCTTCGGCGTCGTCAATAACGGTGAGACAGACGCGCTGACCAAGGACCGCGACGTCCTCTGGCACAATCGTTATTTGCTCAGCCCGGCGGTCACACCCGGACACTTCACGCCGGCCGCCCTGCACGCCGCGCTGGAGGCCGACGTCGCGTTGCTCGACTCCGACCTCGGCATGCTGGCCAAGCGCGCCATTCCCGCCGATCCGACGGGCGAAATGGCGCGGTTGCTCGACGCGTTGGGCACGGAGGCGCATCCGGCGAGCCATGATGGCGTCTGGATGTCGCCGGACGGGCACCGCGCCTTGCTGATGGTGCAAACGCTGGCCGCCGGCTTCGACCTCGCCGCGCAGGACCAGGCCATCGCCCACATCGAGGCCGCCTTCGACACCGCCCGAAGCACCATTCCCAAGGCAGCGGAAACCCACCTGATCGAGAGCGGGCCGCCGGTCTTCGCCATCCACACCCGCGACCAGATGCGCCAGGACATCAAACGTCTATCGGCGCTCGCTACCCTGCTGGTCGCCGCGGTTCTGCTGCTTGCCTACCGCTCGGCCCGCGTGCTGATCCTGGCCCTGCTCCCCGTCCTCACCGGCATCGTCGGAGGCATCGCCGCCGTCAGCCTGGGCTTTGGCTTCGTGCACGGCATCACGCTCGGCTTCGGCGTCACCTTGATCGGGGAGGCGGTGGACTACGCGATCTATCTGTTCACCCAGACCGAATACGGCGCTGAACCCGCGGCGACACTCGGAAGAATCTGGCCGACGTTGCTGCTGGGGATGCTGACCTCGGTGTGTGGCTTCAGCGCCATGCTGTTCTCCAGTTTTACGGGTTTCGCGCAGCTCGGGCTGTTCACCATCGTCGGCCTGTTGATCGCGCTGGCGGTGACGCGCTGGGTCCTGCCCGCGCTGCTGCCTCGCCGGTCGCCGTTCCACGGCGCGACCCTGTTCGCCGCTCCCCTGCTGGCCCTGATGGGCCACGCTCGCGCCGGCCGCGCCGTCATCCTGGTCCTGACCCTGGCCGCCGCCCTCGCGCTGTTGCTGCACCCCGGACGTTACTGGGAAGACGAGTTGACGAGCATGAGTCCGCTGTCCGCCGCCGACAAGCAGACCGACGAGCAGTTGCGGCGCGAGACCGGCGCCCCTGACGTGCGCTTTTTCCTGGTGGCCCAGACCGCCGACCGGGACAGCACCCTGGCCGCCAGCGAACGAACCGCGGCCCGCCTGACCGATCTGGTGACGGCGGGCGCCCTGAACAGCTTCGATTTCCCCGGCCGCTGGCTGCCGAGCGAGGCCACCCAGCGCGCCCGCCAAACCGCGTTGCCCGACCCTCCGACCTTGGCCACGAACCTGGCCCAGGCGTTGGTGGGGACGCCGTTCCGGGAGGACGCGTTCGGTCCGTTCCTGGCGGATGTCGCCGCGGCGGCGCATAGGCCATTGCTGACCCGGCGGGATCTGGACGGCACCAGCCTGGCGCTGCGCCTCGACTCGCTGCTGGTCCAGGGCGCCCGAGGCTGGACCGCGCTGCTGCCGTTGCACGGCGTGACCGACCCGGCGTCCCTGGCCACCCAGATCGCCACCTTCAACGAACCTGGGGTGCTATTGTTGGACCTGCGGACGGAATCCGACCGTCTGCTGGATGCCTATTTGCATGAGGCGCTGACCCTCTCGCTGGTCGGCGGCCTGGTCATCGTGGCGCTGTTATCCGTGTGCCTGCGCCAACCCCGCCGGATCGCCGCGGTGCTGCTGCCGCTGGCCGCGGCCGTCCTGTGCACCGCGGCGATCCTGTTGCTCAGCGGCGGCACGTTGTCGATCTTCAATCTGTTCGGCCTGTTGCTGGTGGTCGCGGTGGGGTCGAACTACTGCCTGTTCTTCGAGCGACGGGATCCCCTCGGCCGTCATCCCGATTCGATACTCCACCACCCCCTACCCCTCAGCCGTCATCCCCGGGATCGACCCGGGGACCAGTTCCAGCAAGCCGGTGCGGCGACAGATCCCCGGGTCAAGCCCGGGGATGACGAGGAAAGGGCGAGCGGCGACGGCGGAAAGTCCGCGGATAACGTGCGATGGGCCGTGGATGACGGCGAACGGCCCGGGCAGGACACGAGTGGCGCCCGCCAGCGCATGGTCGCCTCCCTCGTTCTCGCCAACCTTTGCACCGTCATCGGCTTCGGCATCCTCTCCTTTTCCCGTTTCCCCGTCCTGCACGGGATCGGCGCCACCGTGGCGATCGGAGCCTTCCTCTGCCTGCTGTTCGGCGCGATCCTGAACGCCCGCCCTCCGCTCACGACAAGCGCCTGAGGCCCACCCTGCACACCCTCTGGACCCCAGGCCCCGCCGAGGGCACCGAGCGCACCCTGCTCGTCATGCTCCCCGGCGCGCATCTCTCCCCGGCCGATTTCGCCCGCCACGGCTTCCTCACCGCGCTCCACGCCCTGGGCGAGCCGGTGGATACCGTCGCCATCGACCTCAAATCCGACGACTACCTGGACGGCAACGTCGCCGCTCGGCTGCATCACGCGGCGATCGAGCCAGCCCTGCGCCGCGGTTACCGAAGGCTGTGGCTGCTGGGGATCTCGCTCGGCGGCATGGGCGCCCTGCTCTATTCCAAGGCCGGGCTCGCGCGCGTGGACGGCCTCATCCTGCTCGCCCCCTTCCTGGCCACCCGAGGCACCATCGCCGAGGTCACCGCGGCCGGCGGCCTCGCCGCCTGGGATCCCGGACCCGAGCCGCCCGCGCATGACATCGAGCGCCGCCTGCTGACCTGGTTGAAGTCCTGGACCGGCCCATACCCACACCTGCTGCTCGGACATGGCGACCACGATCGTTACGCGGACGCGTCACGTCTGCTCGCCGGTCATCTGGCACCCGATCGGCTCGCCATCATCCCCGGCGGCCACGACTGGCCCACCTGGACACGACTCTGGCGAGACCTGCTGCCGCACGCACCCTTCCGCGCCGATCCCCGCGAACGCGCCGACTGAGCCGAATCTTGCGTCACGATCTCGCATGCTTCAGAGTCTCATCACCTGGGCCGTGGGCAACGCCAAAGCAACCAACGGGAGAGACCAACGGTGAACAGCGGTGCCGCGACATGGCGCACGTCGAACAACTCCGCGCGCCAGGTCGCGATCGTCTCCGCGCGCCACGCCGGGACGCCGAATATCGTCGCCGGACGCGGAACGAACCTACCCGGCGCCACGTTGTCTCCATCCAGTGCAGCATGGGCGACGCGGGCAGCGACAGACCAATGGAACACGACGCGGGGCTCGGCCCAGGCCGGTATATCTTGACATTTCGCGCTCCGGTCGCCTGGCTGGTTGGCGCTTCGATGCTGCTCGGCGGCTGCACCAGCACGCTGTTCGCCCAACCCGAGGGCACCCTGAACGAAGCGTCCTACGACTCGCTCTACCCGTGGTACGCGGAGTTCTGCGCCGTCTCCGAAATCAGCAAGAAACCCGGCTTCGGCGCCGAGATCGTGCCTGGCGGGCCCGGCGGCCATTCGATCCTCTACCTCAACGGCGTCTGCCGCGACAAAGACGCGCATTATCCTGTCGTCACACTCTGCGGTCCGGGCGACCCGAAACCCGGCGAGGGCGTCGGCCTCAGCGTCAACGATCATTACGCCAACGCCAACTGGATCGCGACCGAGGGACGTGATTTCGTCATGCACGGCGATCTCGCGCCCGGCGAACCCGTGACAAAAGCCACCTATCTGCGCACCCAGGCGAAAGCCAGGGCGATGGGGATCCTCGACGGCGTCGTGTTCCACAAGGAAGTGTTCGACACCCAGCCCGCCGCCATGTCGAAAATCGACTTCATGTACGACATGTCGATCGCCACCGATTACGCGGTCAATCTGGGCCGCGATCGTTACTGCGCCCGCGTCCCCTTGAACCGCGACAAGATGGCCCGCGTGGTGACCTACCTGAACGCCATCAATGAACCCTACCGGACCGGGCGCGAATTGTTCAACTGGAACGTATTGCAAAACAATTGCACGCACCTCGCGCATAACGTGCTCGCGGTCGCCGGCGTCTGGGACGAGTGGAAGACCGACATGCCCTTCATCTTCGCCATGTTCGACTTTCCGGTGCCGAAGAACGAGTTCGTCAACCTGATGCGCCGTACCAACGACCTGCCGGTCGCCGACCCGGACGCGCTGTACGACGACCCGGCCGCGCGCGCCACCATCCTCGCCAACGGTGCGTTGCCGGTCGGTCCCGGAGGCCTCGCCGAAGCCGAACGCGCGTTCCAGCCTAACGACGTCTACAACACCAACCTGCGGCTGATCTTTTACGACGAACCGACCTTCGGCCACTATCAGCAGCACTTCGAGCAAATCTTCAGCGACCCGCGCTATACCAACCTGCGTGCGAATATGAACCATTTCGAACGACTCTACGCCACGATCCTGGCGCACCCAAAGACCGCCGACGGCGCGCGCGGCGCGTTCTACGCCCGGTACTACCAGGCGATCGCCGCCGAGAAACGCCAACTCGACGTCGCGCTCAGTCTTTCGCCAACCACTCCCGGACAAAGATCCTGACGATGCGGCCGCTCGCCCTGAGCCATATGTGCGTCGCGTCCAGCGTCGGCTTCGGCCTCGACGCGACCCTCACGGCGTTGCGCTCCGGACAAAGCGGCCTCAGTCCACGGCCGTTCGAAACCGTTACGTTGCCGACCTGGACGGGTGAGATCCAGGCCCTCGACAACATCCGCCTGCAGGGCGAGCACGCCGCCTTCGACTGCCGCAACAACCGCCTGGCCGAGGTCGCTCTGGGCCAGGACGGCTTCGCCGAAGCCGTGCGCGCGGCGATCGAACGGTACGGCACCGCACGGGTCGCTTTGGTCGTCGGCACCAGCACGTCAGGCATCCTGCAAACCGAGCAGGCCTTCCGCGCGCGCGATCCCGCCACCGGAGAGTTGCCCTCGGATTTCCACTACGAGCAAACCCACAACACCGGCTCCCTCGCCGCTTACCTGCGTGCGCGTCTGGGCATTGAGGGGCCGGCGTTCGTCATCTCCTGCGCCTGCGCGTCCTCGGCCAAGGCGTTCGGCAACGCCGCGCGCATGATCGCCGCCGGACTGTGCGACGCGGCGGTGGTCGGCGGCTCGGACTCGCTGTGCCTGACGACATTGTATGGATTTCATTCGCTGGCCCTGAACGCGCCCGGACCGTGCCGCCCGTTCGACGTGGCGCGCGACGGCATCTCGATCGGCGAGGCCGCCGGTTTCGTCCTGCTCGAACGTCCGTCATCGCGCGACGCCAACGTCCACCTTCTGGGCTTCGGCGAAAGCAATGACGCGCACCACATGTCGTCGCCGCACCCCGAGGGCGCCGGCGCCCGCCTCGCCATGGAACGCGCTTTGAGCAGCGCCGGCATCGGGGCGGAGCAGATCGACTACATCAACATGCACGGCACCGCGACGCGGGTCGGAGACATCGCCGAAGACCTCGCGGTGTTCAACCTGTTCGGCGATGGCCCCGCCCGAGGCTCCACCAAAGGCCACACCGGCCACACGTTGGGCGCCGCGGGGATCGTCGAGGCGATCATTTCGGCGTTGGCGATCGAGCACGGTCTGGTGCCCGGCACGCCGCACACCGAAACGATCGACCCGGCGTTTCACGGCCGGTATCAACTCGCCGCGGAGACCGGGCGGGTCGATCGCGTGCTGAGCAACTCGTTCGGCTTTGGCGGCAGCAATTGCAGCCTGGTGTTCGGCGCGCCGTGATCCCCCCCTTGATCCAGGTGTTCGTCGAGGGCGCCGGGCTGGCCGGTCCAGGATTGCGCGGCTGGGCGGAGTCTCTGGGCGTGCTGCGGGGCGAGGCGGCGTATGAACCCGCGCCGTTCGAACCGCCGCCCATCGCGTTGTTGCCACCCGCCGAGCGGCGCCGCGCCGGAACCGCGATCCGGCTGGCCATCGGCACCGGATTGGAAGCCCTGACCGAGGCCGGACGCGAGCCCACCTCCATGGCGATGGTCTTCACGTCCTCCAGCGGCGACACCGCGACCGTCGCCGACATCCTGGCCGTTCTGGCCACGGATCGGCGCGAGGTCTCGCCCACCCGCTTCCACAACTCGGTGCACAACGCGCCGGCCGGGTACTGGGCTGTCGCCACCGGCTCGTGCGAACCGAGCACCAGCCTGTGCGCGTTCGATTCCAGCTTCTCCGCCGGACTGCTGGACGCCGCCGCCCAGGCGGTGGTGGATGAGCGGCCGGTGACCCTCGTCGCCTACGACCTGCCCTATCCGGAGCCGCTGAATAAGGTTCGCCCGATCGCTGGTCCCGTCGCTCTTGCGCTGGTCCTGACCCCCTGGTCGACCGAGCGAACCCGCGCACGCCTGACCCTCCGCCCTGCTTCCCACGCGGCCACGACCATGGCGGATTCTGGCCTGGAGCGGTTGCGGCTGACCAACCCCGCGGCCCGCGGCCTGCCGCTGCTCGCGGCGCTGGCGGCGGAACGCGGCGGGACGGTTCACCTGGACTCCGCCGCCGGCACCGGTGCCACGATCCTGGTCGAGCCGCGATGAACCTGGCGCCGGCGAACACACCCCATCAGCCTCAGGATAAGCCTCCCGGGGAGGATGCTGTTCGCCGCTCCCCGTCATCCTCGGACACTCGAACATCATCCTCAGGCGCTCGAACGTCATCCTCGGGCTTTCGAACGTCATCCTCGGGCTCGACCCGAGGATCTCTCGACACGCGAAGGAGGCCAAATGTCGGACAAGGTGCCTGTGGGGGTTGATCCTCGGGTCGAGCCCGAGGATGACGTTCTGGAGCCCGAGGATGACGTTCTGGAGCCCGAGGATGACGTTCTGGAGCCCGGAGATGACGTTCGGGGGAAAGGTTTTCACCTTTGCCGGCCATATCCTGACGACTATGGGAACACGCCCTTGGGCAAACCCGAGATCGCCGCGCTGATCCCCCACACCGGCGCGATGTGTCTGCTCGACGCGGTTCGTTTCTGGGATGACACGACCATCGTCTGCGCCGCCTCCAGCCACCGCGACCCCGCGAACCCGCTGGCGACCGGCGGCCGCCTGGATACCGTGTGCGGCATCGAGTACGCGGCCCAGGCCATGGCGGTTCACGGCGGCCTCACCGCCAAAGGGGGGGAATGCCCAACCGCGGGCTATCTGGCGAGCGTGCGCGACGTCGTCCGCCACACTCCCTGCCTCGACTCAATCGCCGCCGACCTCGAAATCATCGCCACCAAATTGGGCGGCGACCTCGCGGGTGCCCTTTACGCCTTCACCCTTCGCGCCGGCTCAGAGACCGTCCTCGAGGGCCGCGCCGCCGTCGTTCTCGAGGTCCGGTCGTGAAGAAGTCTGAGGCAGGCTCAGGGCTTCGTCCCGAGACCCCACCAGGGGCGCTGCCCCATAAGCATCAGGATAAGGCCGCGGGGAGGAAATTGTTCACCGCTCCCCGTCATCCTCGGGCCCGACCCGGGGGCGGAGCCCTGAGCCCTTTCAAAATTCCCTCATGAAACGGGCCCTCGTGACGGGCGGCAGCGGCGCGCTCGGGGCGGCGATTTGCCGCGCGTTGGGCGCCGCCGGGCGGCACGTGTACGTGCACGCCAATGCTGGATTGGATCGGGCTCGGGTGGTGGCGGCGGAGATTGTCGCGGCCGGCGGCTCGGCGGAAGCGGTCGCGTTCGATGTAACCGATCCGGAGGCGGCCGAGGCTGGGATCGCCGGGGTTCTGGCGGGCGGGCCGATCGAGATCCTGGTCAACAACGCGGGCATTCACGACGACGCGGTGTTGCCGGGGATGCGCCGGGAGCAGTGGTCGCGGGTCATCGATGTATCGCTCAACGGTTTTTTCAATGTGACGCAGCCGCTGCTGATGCCGATGATTGGCCGGCGTTGGGGCCGCGTCGTCAACATTTCCTCGGTCGCCGCCGTCGCCGGCAACCGCGGCCAGACCAATTACGCGGCGGCGAAAGCGGGTCTGCATGGCGCGACCCGGGCATTGGCGCTGGAGCTCGCCAGTCGTGGCATCACGGTCAACACGGTGGCGCCGGGCATTATCGCCTCGCCCGCCGCGGACAAGACGTTCAACGCGGAGCAAATCGCCCGCATGGTGCCGATGAAGCGCGCCGGCACTCCGGAGGAGGTCGCCGCGCTGGTGCGGTTCTTAACCTCCGAGGAAGCGGGTTACATTTCCGCGCAACTCATTTCGATCAACGGCGCGATGATCTGATACAACAGACGACATTCGCCGATCAGCACCCGCTGCTGATCCGGTCATCATCGGGCCCGGCCGCAAGGGCGCCCACGACGGGTCGCCCATTCGCGGATCAGCCATGCACGCGGGTCGCTGATTTCGGGGCTGACGGCGGAGAAGCTTCTCCTATACTCGCGGCTCGGAGGAGAAGGAAAATTCCATGACGCCGACCTGGCTGGTCAGGCTGTGTTCCGGCCGTTTCCACTACGCGTGGATCGTACTGGGCCTCGTCTTCACGTCCATGCTGGCCGGCGTCAGCGTCCGAGCGGCGCCGGGCGTCATGATCGGTCCGTTGCGGCGTGCGTTCGGCTGGGATGTCGGCACGATCTCCGGCGCGATTTCGGTCAACATCCTGCTGATGGGATTGATCGGTCCGTTCATGGCGGCGCTGATGCAAACCCTGGGGCAAAAGCGCACGATGATTCTGGCGCTGTTGGTGTTGATGAGCGGCAGCGGATTGTCGCTGTTCATGACCTCGCCGTGGCAGTTGTACCTGACCTGGGGCCTGATGGTCGGCATCGGCGCGGGAGCGGGCGCGGTCGGCTTCGCCGGCGCCGTGGCCAACCGGTGGTTTCTGAAGCGCACCGGTTTCGCGGCAGGCCTGCTGTTCGCCGCCAACGCCGCCGGTCAGTTGATTTTTCTGCCGCTGCTGGCGTGGATGGCCAATCGTTACGGTTGGCAAGGCGTCGCCATCAGCACCACCACGGTGATCGCCTGCGTCATTCCGCTGCTGCTGATCTTCATGCCGGAATCGCCCGCCGCGGTCGGACTGGCGCCCTATGGCGGCACGGAAATCGTTCCGATCTCCGATCGCGCGCCGGGCGGCAACATGTTCTCGGTGGCGACGAACGCTTTGGCGCGGGCGTCGAAATCGATGGACTTCTGGTTGCTGTGCCTGACCTTCGGCATCTGCGGCCTGTCGACCAACGGGCTGATCAACACGCATCTGATTTCTTATTGCATGGATCAGGGCATTCCCGAGATCCAGGGCGCCTCGATCCTGGCCGGGATCGGGCTGTTCAGCCTGTTCGGCTCGATGGCGTCGGGATGGTTGTGCGACCGGTATAGTCCACGGGTACTGCTGTTCTGGTATTACAGTCTTCGAGGTCTGTCGCTGGTGCTGATCCCGTTCAGTCCGTTCGATGCGCCGAGTTTGTCGGTGTTCGCGGTGTTTTATGGGCTCGACTGGGTGGCGACCGGACCGGCGACGTTCTCCTTGACCAACGAAGTGTTCGGGCGGCGGGACGCGCCGGTGATCGTGTCGTGGATCTTCCTGGCGCATCAGGTCGGCGGCTCGATCGCGGCGTTTGGCGCGGGCGCGGTGCGTAGCGTGTCGGGGAGCTATTTGCTGGCGTTCATGGCGAGCGGGCTGGCCTGCCTGGCGGCGTCGATGCTGGTGCTGCGGATCACGCCACGTGGGAAGTTGGTGCTGGCGGCGGAGTAATGGGAACGGTTCAAACGATTGGCCGTGATGCCTGAGCGGTCAACACCGCCCTGGCCGCGGTGACGCCGGAAATGATGTCGGAGGTGGAACATGTCCGTTGGTTAACCGTCATGGTTCGGCTCGATTGGACCATCTTTCTCCCCATGATCGCTCTTACCGGTGTGCTTGTGCCGATGGTCCGGTCGAGCCGGACCATGACGGAGGAGGAAGGTGGGCGCCACGAATATAACGAACTCGCATCATCCTACCAGATCGTGCGCAGCGCGTCTTCGCGGGTGTAGCAGATCGTGAAAACTTCGGAGAACCCGCCCAGTTCGACGACTTCCATGACCTCGGGCGGAATGGCGCAGAGGACCATTTTGCCGTTGTTCCGCTCCGCGTAGCGCGAGGCAAGCAGCAAAGCGCGAAAGCCAAAGCTGCTGATATAGCGGACCCGATGCATGTCCACGAGAAGCCGGCGGGATCCGGTTCTGACCAGTTCCTCGAACTGTTCCTGGAACTGTGGGGCGGCGGAGGTATCCAGCCGGCCGCGCGGCTCGACGATCGTCACGCCATCGCTTTGTTTGACGGTCATATCCACGGTCTGACTCCGCCTGATCATTTCAGGATTCTACCAGGTGGCCAGGAGGAATACGCTTTGTCAACCGCAACCGGTTGCGGCCCGCGATCCTTTCGTAGGCGACCTCATCCATCAGGCCATGAATGAAGCGCAGGCCGGCGCCGCCGATCGGCAGGTCACCCGCCGGGACACTCCGGTCGAGCGGCTTCGGCGGCGGCCAGTCGAACGGGATCCCATCGTCTTCGATCTCGGCGCGCAGGCTGGTGGCGTCGCGATCGAGGCGAATCCGGATCTCGCCCACGCCGCGATCCGGGTAGCCGTACGACACGATGTTGTTCAGGACTTCGTCCAGCACCAGATTGAGGCGGTTTGAAATCGGGTCCGGGATGGCGTGCGCGGCACCGAAGGCGTCCACCAAGCGGACAATCTTCTCCAGTTCGTCCGGCCGGTTCGCGATGCGGATTTCGACCCTGTCCATGAGCGGGCTGCCTCCATCGCTCCGGATTACGCCAACCGGCGCGCGCTGCCCAATCTGGCCTGACGCGCCAGGCGCGGTCCTCGCGCGACATTGAACGTGGCTTCGATATCGTCCAGCAACGTCGCGACCGCGGCGGCGTCCGCCGGTTGGTACTTGCCGGCGTGGCCGCGCATCAGGCGCAGGATTTCCGCCGCGAGCAGCCGCAGGCCGACCAGCGTGGCCGAGCCCATGTCGATGATGCCTTTGTCCAACGGCGCGACGACCGAGTCAGCCGCCGCCTCGTACACGGCGGTCAACGCGACGAGGCCGCCCAACCAGAGCGCCCGCTCATTATCCGTTTCGGTTTCCACGCGGAATTGTTTCAACAGAAACCGGAACGCGCCCAATACGCCGAACGTGCCGACGGCGTCTTCGACATCGCGAAATGGCAGCGCCATGTGATCGTAAGCGCGGCCGGGCGGACCGAGCAACGCGTTCGCCGGAACCTCGCACCCATCCAGGATGACCTGGCAATGGCGCGATGGACGCAGCGCGTGAAAGCCCGGCATGTCTTTCAATGTCAGACCTGGCGTATCGCGCGGCACCAGGAACATGCTGTAATGTTTGCGGCCTTCGGTCTCCGAGGTGATCGCCAGCACGATCAGCACGTCGGCGATCGGACCGTTGCTGGTCCACGCTTTTTCGCCGGTGATGCGCCACACCGATCCGTCGTGCTCCGCGCGCGTGGTCAGTTGTTTCGGATGCGCGCCGACGCCGGGCTCGGAAATCGATACGGCGGCGGTTTTGCCCAACCAGGCGGCTTTCTGCGAGGCGGTGCCGAAGCCCTCGATGAACCAGCGGCCGACCATCTGACGGCCGCCCCAGATGCCGCCGACACCCAGCAATCCGGTGCGTTCCACCAGCGCGGCCTTGATGCGGGCGATCTCCCGGTACGACGAAAGCGGTGCCAGCAGCCCGGCTTCTTGCATCCCCGGCAGCGGATCGGTCGCCGGATCGGGACAGGCCGCGAACCAGAGAGCGACCGGATCCATCGTCAGGCGGTCACCCGCTCCGGCGCGGCGCTTTGGCCGTCGGGCGCGAACAGTGCCTCGATATCGTCCATGGTCAGTTTCAGCGCGCCGCCGTGCTCCGCTTCCATGACGGCGGCGATCAGAGCGCGCTTTTTCTGTTTCAGTTGCTCCATCTTTTCTTCGATGGTGCCGAGCGTCACCAGGCGATGCACGAACACGTTCTTGTCCTGGCCGATGCGATGCGCGCGATCGGTGGCCTGATCCTCGGCCGCCGGGTTCCACCAGGGATCGTAATGAATGACCGTGTCGGCGGCGGTCAGGTTCAATCCGACGCCGCCGGCCTTCAGGCTGATCAGGAACACCGGAATTTTGCCCGCCTGGAAGTTCTTCACCGGCGTTTTGCGGTCCTTGGTATCGCCGGTCAGCATCACGTATTCGATCTTCTCATCCCACAACCGTTGCTCGATCAAACCAAGCATTTCGGTGAACTGGGAGAACAGCAATATCCGCCGGCCCTCGGAGATCATGATCGGCAGCATCTCCGCCAGCCGTTCCAACTTCGCCGACCCCGCCTTCGCCTTTTCCACCGCCTTCAACTTCAACAGCCGCGGATCGCAGCACGCCTGACGCATCTTCAGCAGCGCGTCGAGAATGATAATGCCCGACCGCGCAAGGCCTTTATCCGCGATCGCCGCCCGCACCCGGGAGTGCATCGCCAGCCTGATGCCGTCGTAAATCGCCCGTTGCGCCTGCTCCATTTCCACGACGTCGAAGATCTCTGTCTTCGGCGGCAGTTCGGTGGCGACCTCCGACTTGGTGCGGCGGAGCATGAACGGGCGCACGCGCTTGTTGAGCATCACCTGGCGCTCGACATCGCCGTGTTTCTCGATTGGATTGCGGTAACGGGCGCGGAAGCCGCGCTGCGAGCCGAGGAAACCCGGGGCCAGGAAGTCGAACAGCGACCACAATTCGCCCAGATGGTTTTGCAACGGCGTGCCGGACAGGCACAGCCGCTGACCGGCTTTCAATCGCAGCGCCTGACGGGTGGTTTCCGCGTTGGGGTTCTTGATGGTCTGCGCCTCATCCAGGATCACGGCGTGCCAGTCGCGCGCCACCAGCACCTCATGATCGCGCGCCAGCAAAGGATACGTGGTCAGAACGAGGTCATGATCCTTGATATGCCGGAAGCGTTCCTTCCGCGCCGGTCCGTGCAGCGCCAGCACGCGCAATGACGGAGCGAATTTTTCCGCTTCCATCGACCAGTTCGGAATCAAACTGGTCGGGCACACGATCAGCGCCGGTTTGGTCAGCCGCCCCGTAGCCTGTTCGATCAAAAGATGAGCCAGCGTCTGGACAGTTTTTCCCAGTCCCATGTCGTCGGCGAGGATGCCGCCGAGATCGGCGCCGCGCAGGAATTGCAGCCAATCGACGCCGCGCGCCTGATACTCGCGCAATGAACCATGGAACGTGCCGGGAATGATCGCCTGGGGGATCGTTCCGCCCGCTTCGCGCAATTGCTTGCCCAAAGCACGCAGCGTCTCGCCGCCTTTCACTTCGAGGCCGGTGCGTTCTTCGAGTTCCGCGAGATTGGCGGCGTCGAGGCGGGAGAAGCCGATTTTCTCACCGTCAACGCCCAGTCCGCCACCGGCGTAAAGTTCCATCAGGGCGCGCAAGGTCGGCCGGATACTTCCCAGGGGCAGCGACAACAAACGGCCGTCCGGCAGCGGCAGCAGGAAGGGATGGTCGTCGTCGCCCTCCAGGCTCAGCGTCGTATCCGCTTCGGTGATCAGGCGTACCAAAGCGGGCACCAGATCGACCTGCTCGCCGTTGATCGTCACGCCGAGGTGCAGTTCCAGCCAATCGATGCCGTGGCTTTCCTCCAGCTCGGCGGTCAGGTCGCCGTCCGGCGCGACGACACGGACCGGGAAATCGTCATCGACCTCGATGTCCCAGCCCTCGGCGCGCAGTTCGGGAATCACCTGCAAAATGATCGCCAGCCAGGACGCTTCACCGACGGCCTCATTCAGCGCGAAATCGTCGGTGTGAGCGTGCTGGTAATACACCGGCGCCAGTTGCGCGACGCGGCCGAAGCCGAGGAACGTCAGGGACTCGATGGCTTTTTGCTCGCCGGCGCGGTCACGCGCGAGATCGAACAGCTTGCCCTCGTGCGATACGCGGCGCGGCGGCGGCCGGATCGTACTGGGCACCGTCAGCGGCCCGTAATGGAACGCCAGGCGGGCGAGCGGCACCTCATACAACCCGCCGCCGACATGACGGGCGGAGCCGCGGCCGTGCGCGGGATCGACCGGCAGCGTGCCATTGATCAGCCGCAGATACGGCTGCGCGTGACCGGCGACCCGCTCGGCCGGCGGTAACGTTCGCGGGACGGGGACGGGCAGCGAGGGCAGCCGCTGGCGCAGTTCGGCGGTCACACGTTCGGCCAGCTCGGGCGGCACCGGGGGCGAGCGCAACAGCCGCGCCGCCGCGCGCGCCGGCAGATCCAGGGTGATCGGTCCGACGGTTCCCGAGCGCGGCTCCACATACCAAAGCATCGTGGTATCGAGCGGCACCAACCCCTCCTCCAGCGCCAACCCCGTTCGCTGCGTCCCATCCTGGGCCAGCTTCCACACGATGTCGCCTTTGCGCGGCTTGCCCTCGGTCACCCGCGGACCGTCGGCCGAGCCCCAGAACGCGCGATTGGTGCCGATCACCCGGCGTAACGTATCGACCGGATCTTCGTCGGTGGCGCGGTTCAACTGGTCGGCGGCGATGCGTCGCAGGCGCGCCAGGATGATGCGGTCGGACGGCCGAAGGTAGCGCGCCGGCGCACCGGATTGTTGCAGGACGAACTGCTTCGGATGACTGATCTTGCCGTTGCCCAGCAGCCGCACCGTGAACGGCCGCACGGTCAACGCGGACGCGCCTCGGCCGGGGTCGGTCGTGGTCAGCACGTAATGCAGGCGCTGATGCACCGAAGGCGGAAAATCCTCGGTCTCCTGCGCGTCGTCGGCGTGCAGCGTGGAGAGCCAGCCGGCCAGGTCGTAGGGCAGCAACGGATCGGCCGAGGTCTCCGGCCGGGATGAGGTCATCGGCGGCACGTCGGTCCCGCCCGTGGCCAGTTCCTCCCGGTGCGCGGCGACCAGGACGGCGGCGACATGCTTGCAGTCGCGTCCCACGGGGCAGGAGCACATGCCGGCGATCGCCAGGCCGCCGTCCTTGCGGCGCCCGACCTTGATGCGTTGCAGGTACGGATCCGGCGCGGTGCCCTGGGTTTCGGCGAAGATCAGCGCGCCTTGCTCGGTGATGCGCAGATTGCGGACGCGTCCGCGCAGCTCGTAAATCCGCCCAGCCTCCAGGGTTGGAGGGGCGAAAACGGGGCGAATGGCGCCGTCGGTGAGGACGAGCGCGGGGTCTATGTCGGGGGCAACTGGCACAACATGCATCCGATTAGCATGGACCGCGGCTTCGAGTCGCCGCCAGCTTGCATGGCAGCCCCCGGAAATGGTCTTTTCTTTTTCGGCATAGGAG
>Ga0182030_10006590_pt1 | contig 24462 bp, 14 predicted proteins | sample 812S3MmetaG_FD_121299 | JGI IMG/M metagenome (GOLD analysis project Ga0182030, IMG submission 121299) | Permafrost microbial communities from Stordalen Mire, Sweden - 812S3M metaG (Illumina Assembly) | ecosystem: Environmental > Terrestrial > Soil > Wetlands > Permafrost | place: Sweden...
CCGAATCTCACTCCACTGTTCCATATCTGTGTACATCCTTTCATTGTTAATGAAGGTGACACAGTTTTCGACCGCTCCGTCACATCCGTGACCCCGCTACAGTTTTCGACCGCCGTTTACACTAACAACCACAGTGCAGTCACGTATAATGAAGGAGACACGGTTCTCTTTACTGATTTGGCGCAAACTGGAATGGTGACTATCGCCGGGACACTGCCGCATGCGCCTAATGGCTGGGTGGTGAGCAACAACATTTTAAACTACGTCTTTAGCGGCAACAACAGCGTCACGGGCGGCGTTGCTTTGGCCAAGTTTGGCGGTGGTTCCTTGACGCTTTCCGAAAGCGGGGGTGACAGTTTTGGCGGCGGTACCACGGTCAACGGCGGAACGGTCGTATTCGACCAGCCTGTCAGCAGCATTGCGGGCGCATTGATCATCGCCAGCGGCGCAATGGTCCAGATTGGCAACAACGACGCCAATGGGACCTTGCCGTCAGGCCCGATAATTGATAACGGCGCATTAGTTTTTAACCAGACCATCAGTAACGCGGTGTCTGCCGCCATAGCCGGGACAGGGTCATTGACTCAGAAAGGCGCCGGCACGCTCGAACTAAGCGGCGCCAATGGTTACACCGGGGATACGGGGGTGCTCCAGGGAACGTTGGCGTTGGTGGGATCGATTGCCAGCTCGAATGTGGTCGTGAACGGGGGGCTGTTGGACGTGTCCCAGCTTTCCGGCATTCCCAGCAACCTGAACATGACCAATGGAGCCATCAACGTGGGCCGGATGGACTTGAGTGTCTCGGGTCTGAACCTGGGCGGCTTTGTCAATGTCCTCAACGTCGCCGCGCTGGCGGGGACGCCCTACTATTATCCGACCAACATTGCTCTCATTCAAGCAACCCGGCCGATTAACGGATACAATTTTGTTCTGGGCAATCTCCCTCCCGCCAATCCGCCTTACGAGGGAACCCTGAGTCAAAACAGCAACACGGTCGTGCTAACACTTACTTCCGGGCCGCTGGCGCTGGTTCAAGGGACGGTCAGCTTCGCGCCCACCAATGCGGGATTGGTTCTGAACCCGGCCTTTTGCGGCTTAAGCTACGAAAAGTCACAGTTGACAGGAAATTTGTTTGTCTCGAACGACACCTCCATGATTAAAATGTTCGCCCAGATCGCGCCCGCCGTCTTGCGCATCGGGGGCAATACTGTTGACACGACCTGCTGGGGCGGCGTGTCGAACACGACGCCAATCACGCCGGCGCAGGTCGATGCCTTCGCCGGGTTTGCCAAGGCGCTTCCCACCAACTGGCAAGTCATTTACGGCATCAACATGGTGGTGAACTCGCCGGCCAATTGTGCCGCTGAGGCTGCCTACGTCGCCAAGGCGCTTGGACCCAGGCTGCTGGGTTTCGAGATTGGCAATGAACCGGATGAATATGTCAACAGCGGCGCCCGCCCGGGGAATTACACTTTCGCCCAATTTCTTTCACAATGGCAAGCATTGGCGGCCGCGGTCACTAACACGGTCCCGGGTTGGTGCTTTACCAACGGGGGCAACGGCTGGGCGCTGACGGGTCCCGCCTCGGCTTATTATACCATGGCCTACACCGTGCCATTTGCCGGGGCGGAGGCGGGAGTCAGTTGGATGGTTACACAACATTACTATCGCGCCGATGGCCAATTGCCCTCTTCCACGCTGACTCTTCTGCTCTCGCCTGATTCAACCCTTCCCGTCACAGTCAGCAATATCGTCGCTGCCGGCAATGCGGCCCGGGAGCCTTTGGGTTTCCGCATGGACGAATGCGGCTCGTTCTACAACGGAGGCGCTCCCAACGTGAGCAATGGCTATGGGACGGCGCTCTGGGCGCTCGATTTCATGTTCACGATCGCGCTCGGAGGCGGCCAGGGAATTAACTTCCACGGCGGCGGAGATACGACGGGATATACTCCCATTGCCGACAATGGAACGGCAGTGGTCCAGGCGCGCCCGGAGTTTTATGGATTGAAAATGTTCTCGCTGGCATTGCCGGGCACTCTCGTTCCTGCCGGAGTTACGCTGGGTTCAAACATCAATTTTTCCGCCTATGGAATTCGCCGACCGGCTGGGGGTATGAGCGCTGTTTTGAACAATAAAGACGTGACGAATGCCGTGCAGGTGAACATCAATTTGGGGTCGGGCGTCAGCGCGGCCCAGTGGATCGAGTTAACCGGGCCGACGCTTGGCAGCACGAACGGCTTCACCATTGGCGGCGCTGTCATCAACCCGGATGGCTCCTGGAGTGGGGGCGTCCAAGGGGTGATTCCCGCCGTCAACGGCCAATTGAGCGTGTTGGTGCCGCCGATCAGCGCCGTGCTGTTGAACCCGGTGTTGCTGCCCGCGACGGGGACGAACATCACCATGAGCGTGAATGGCAACCAGTTGAATTTGGGCTGGCCGCCAAGCTATACCGGCTGGCTGCTCCAATCAAATAGCGCGGGTCTGGCCATGACCAACGCATGGTTGACGGTGCCGGGCTCTCCTGGCACAAATAGCATCCAGTTCCCGATCGATCCGCTCTCGAAGGATGTGTTCTTCCGGATGATGCATCCGTAATTGAAGGCGCCCCACTCAATTGGGTAGGTATAAATGCTGGAGCGCTTTGTGTAGAATTCGGGTTATCGATCATGATGGTGTTTCAGCCAGTGAATAATCGTAACGTATTTGACGGTGGGAAATTCAAAGTGAGGATGGGAGCTTTGTCCGCTGCTATTCGGCCGCGCGGCGAATTTGAAAACATTCAAAATGAAACGCCGGTTTTCGGTTCCTTGTCATGAGCCGGACGGATCGTTAGAATTGTCTTGTGTTCGGACTACTGAGATGCCCGCTATTGGTTTTTGCCTTTGAGTCAATAATATTATTGTCCCAAATCTCAGCCGCCCCGGCATCTGGCCTGAATTCCGGCTGGGTGAACCGCGCCTGGCAATTGGAAGATGGCTTGCCGGATAGCGTCGTCTCCGGCATCTCGCAAACGGCGGACGGGTACTTGTGGGTTGGCACCTTGGGGGGCCTGGCTCGGTTTGATGGGATAAAGTTCAAGAATATCTCGCTCAAGCTGGAAAGCCAGACCGTTCAATCGATGTTTATCGACCGCCACGACCGTCTGTGGCTGGCCATGGATCGCGGGCCGGTGCTCTGTTTGGCCGAAGGGACCTATCGCGAATTCACGGTGGCCGACGGCTTGCGCAATGCTCCGTTGCGACATTTGGCCGAGGATGGGGAAGGCGGCCTCTGGATTGCCTCTTTGAGCGCTCAAGTCTCCCGCATTAAAGACGGCCGGGTGACCAGCTTCGGCCAGGAAAGCGGCGTGCCGGGCCGGGGCGCGGCATCGGTGGCCTCTGACCAAAAGGGGCAATTGTGGCTCTGCAAGGCGGGAGATCTGGCGCTTTTTCAAGAAGGGCGATTCCAGAAAAAGTTCGAAACGATGGACAACGGCGCCCTCATCGCATCGGCGCGGTCGGGAGGCATCTGGGTCTACGCCAATAGTCAATTATATAGATGTGGCGTCGCGGAAGGTTTGGAAAAAAGGGCCAGCCTGCCGCTGGGGCCGCGGGTCACGCCCACGGTGATGCTGGAGGACCGGGCCGGAGCGGTGTGGCTGGGCACCATCGCGGACGGACTTTTCTACTGCAACGACGCCAACTGCGATCACGTCCCGACCTCGCATCCCGAAATCACCTCGCTGGCACAGGATCGCGAGGGAAACATTTGGGCCGGCACAGCAGGCGGCGGATTAAACCGGCTGCGGCCCAAAGTGCTGGAGTTGCTGGGTTGCGACTCCGGCTTGCCCTTCGAATCAATCAATTCAATCTGCGAGGACACAAGCAACTCTCTCTGGGTCGTTACCGGCAACGGCCTGCTCGCCCGCCGCATCGGCAACAAGTGGGCTTGTTTATCTCCGTCCAACGGCTGGGCGGATGCGCACGCAACCTGTATCACCGCAGACTCCCGGGGTGCCGTTTGGATCGGCACTTCTGGTGCGGGGCTGTTCTGTTATAAGAACGAGAGATTTACTTCCTTCCGCGCCGCCAATCAATTGGCAAACGGCCGGGTGCGGGCGCTTTTGCCGACTTCAAACGGGGACTTGTGGCTGGCGGCCTTTTGGCCGACCGCCCTCAACCGGTTGCACGAAGGCAAATGGTGGAGCGTCAAATTACCGAAGGGAGACGGCGCCATTCGCGCGATGGCTCAAGATCTTGATGGAAATGTCTGGCTGGGCACGTCCGATGGCAAACTGATGAAGGTCAGCGGCACCAATCAGACGGTGTCTATCGAAAGGGATGGGGACGCCATTCGATGCCTTTGGTCAACCCCGGATGGCAGCATTTGGATCGGGCATGCTCATATTGGATTGGGACTCTTAAGCGCAGGCTCTTATTCGGTCATCTCCTCAAAGGCCGGTTTATTTGAAGACGCAATTTCGCAAATACTGACCGATGACGATGGCTGGTTGTGGGTGGCGGGCAAACGCGGCATTTTCCGGGTGCGGCGTCAGGAACTGGAATATGAGGCAGCGGGACGAACCGCAGTGGTCCATTCCGTTGCCTACGGCCACGGAGAAGGACTGGCGAACTTGCAGGCGAATTTCGATTTCTTTCCCGGCGCCACGCGCAGCCATGATGGCCTCTTATGGTTTCCAATGCGTAATGGGCTCCTGGAAGTGCATCCCCAACGCATCCGTGAGGAACGAAAGCCCTTGGACGTCTTGCTCGAACAAGTCCTGGTGGATGACCAGCCCGTAGCTCAGTTGAAAGACCGCATTCCGGGTGCAAGCCCAGCCAGCGTGATTGATTTGCGCGGCAAGGGCGCGGCTCTCAGTCTTTCGCCAAGGCATCATAAGATTGAATTCGATTTCACGGTGCTTAGTTTCATCGCCCCTGATCAAATCACCTTCCGCTACCGCCTGGAAGGGGTGGACGAAAAATGGGTCGAGGTCGGCGGGCAGCGCACGGCGACGTATTCGAGATTGTTTCCCGGGGAATATAAATTCCAGGTGGCGGCGTGCAACGACGTTGGCGTTTGGAAAGAATCCCCCAATACCGTGACTCTCACGGTCGCACCCTTTTTTTGGCAGACATGGTGGTTTCGCCTCTGCTCCATCCCGAGTTCTGTCGCCCTGGTCGGATTGGGGGTGCGCTCCTGGTCAAATCGGCGTCTCCGCCGCCGCGTTGCCTTTTTCGTCCAACAACAGGCTTTGGAAAACGAACGGGTTAGGATCGCCCGCGATTTGCACGATGATTTGGGCGCCAGCCTGACCCAAATTGGCTTCGCCATGGAAGAGCTGCAAGAAGCCTCTCTTTCCGATAAAGAGGTGAACAAACAAACCACTCTCTTGACGGAACGCGTCCATACGCTGGCCCGCGACCTTGATGCAGTGGTCTGGACGGTCAATCCAAAAAACGACTCTTTGAGCGGTTTGGTTGCCTATTTGAGTCAGTACTTCCTGGAAGGCTTTCGCCCAACCTCGATTCGGACGCGCCTGGAAGTGGATGATCAATTTCCCGAAATAACCATCTCTCCCGATGTGCGGCATCATCTGTTCCTGGTGGCAAAAGAAGCCATGAATAACCTGATGAAGCATTCCGAAGCGACCGAGGCCCATCTGAAAATGTCCGCCTCGGGAGGCATCTTTGAAATTACCTTGGAGGACAATGGCCGGGGCTTTTCCCTGGATGCCGTTGCGGCTTCCAAACGGCATGGACTGCGAAACATTAAAACACGGACCGAAGAAGTGGGAGGAACCCTTCAGATCTTGAGCACGCTGGGGAAAGGAACGTCGGTGCGCATTCGGGTTCCATTGATGACGGACGGAAAAAGCTAAGCCAACCAATATTCATTATGTCAATACAAGTTGCTGTCGTAGAAGACAATGAGGAGATTCGTTCCTCGCTGGAACGGATTATCAAGCGCACCCCCAATCTCAGCTTTGTGTGCGGCTGCTCCAGTGGTGAGGCAGCCTTGGAGACCCTTCCCCAAAGCCGTCCGCAAGTCGTCGTAATGGATCTTGGTTTGCCTGGCATGTCCGGCATTGAATGCATTGCCCGGCTCAAGCGCGCCTTGCCTGAAACGCAAATGCTGGTCCTCACCGTCTATGGAGACAATGATCAGGTCTTTAAAGCGCTCGAAGCAGGCGCCAGCGGTTATCTTCTCAAACGCAGCAAAAGCGCGGAAATCGTGCAAGCCGTGATGGATGTGTACGACGGCGGTTCCCCCATGACCGGTGAGATCGCGCGCAAAGTGGTGCAATCCTTCAGAAAAGCCGATTCGAAAACGGGGGACGACACCGGAGATCTTACTTCAAGAGAAGAGAACGTCCTTCACCTGCTGGCCCAAGGCTATGCTTCCAAGGAAATTGCCGACAAGCTTTCCGTGCGCTATGACACCGTTCGTTTTCATCTCAAAAACATCTACACCAAACTTCACGTTCGTTCGCGAGTAGAAGCAATTATCAAGTATTTTAATGAGGCGAGATAAATCCATGCGACCAAAGCGGTCAAGCGGGTGACTAAGTTGAACTTGCGTCTGCAAGTCTTCCGGGGAATGCCTGGCAAAAGGTATGGGAACATATATGTTCTAATTAGTTGTTAAATATATATTGATTGTGTAACTATTTACATTCAAGCTTCGTTTAATGAATTGTCCAAAGGGGCATTTCAAAAAAAGGCGGAACGGCCGGGCAAAGGCCTGGCCGGAGAATGCGAGCCAGGGAGGGTTTCCAGGCGCCGGAAAATCCGACCCGATCCGGTCGAATCCGGCTGGATCAAGCCATTTTAAAACATTTTTTATTTTATCCAATTTCAAGCCTGCTCCAGCGGAAACGCGGAATCGACAACTCCGGCCAGTTCAATCCGCCATATTCTACTTCGCCTGCTCTACGAATCACGGGGGAAACAGAAATTGGAGGTTGGTGAAACGGGGAGCGCTGGTATATTTGGCGGATATGAAAGCAGTCCAACTCATTGCTCATGGCGCGCCGGGAATCTTGCAATTCCGGGATGTTCCCGATCCTGTTCCCGGACCGAATCAGGTAATCGTCCGAGTGCGCGCCTGCGGATTGAATCGCCTCGATCTTTGGCTGGAGGAGGGGGGCCTGCCCATCTCGCTTGGCTTGCCGCGGATTCCGGGCGGCGAAGTTTCCGGGGAAATTTTGGCGCTGGGAAAGGATGTTTCGGGCTGGCGCGAAGGGGAACGGGTGGCTGTGCAATCTAATTTATTCTGCGGGAAGTGCGAATTTTGCAAGGACGGCAAGGAATCGATCTGCCTGAATAGCGAATTGCTGGGCATTCAGCGGGATGGCGGATTCGCCGAGCGGGTGGCGGTGCCGGCGACGGCACTGGTCCGGTTGCCGGAGAAGGTTGATTTTACAACCGCGGCGGCTCTCACGCTGGCGGGCAGCACGGCGATGCACATGCTGACTTATCGAACGCAGGTTCGAGCGGGGGATTGGGTGTTGGCCATGGTGGGAACCAGCGGGGTGGGGTCGGCGGCGATCCAGATTGCCAAACAATTGGGAGCGCATGTGATCAGCACGGGATCGACGGAGGCCAAACGGCGTTTTGCGGCGGGGCTTGGAGCGGATCATGTGGTGGACATAACCCAGGCGGACTGGCCGGCGGAAGTGCGCAAGATCACTCAAAAGCATGGTGTGGATGTGGTGGTGGAACACGTGGGCGGCGAGGTGTTGCAGCAATGTTTCAGTTGCCTGGCGCGGGCCGGGACTATTGTCACTTGCGGCGCAACCAGCGGCCGGGAAGTGGCATTGAAGCTCTGGCCATTTTTTGTAAAGGAACAAAAACTGATCGGCAGTTACGGACGTAATCGGAAGGACATTGTGGCGACGCTGGATTGGGCGGCGGCGGGGAAAATCAAACCGGTGATCTACAAAGTTTATCCGCTGTCGGAGACGCGCGAAGCGTTCACGGCCTTGCGCCAGCGGACAGTGATGGGAAAGGCTGTAATTGGGGTGTGAGCGCTGTCCAATTATCGGATGGGCTGCTGGCCAAGCTGGCGGGGTGGGAAGCTGTCAAAGAGGCTCGCGGATTGGTGGCGGCGGGACGCGTGCTCGCGTCGGGTTGGCAGACGCCCAGGTTGCAGGGTTCGGTGCAGGAGGGGGCTTCCACTTATCGCGCGGGACTGGTCATTCGCAGCGAATCGGATGCGGATAATCTTTGCACCTGCCGGATCTCGCGCCAGCGAGGGTTGATCTGCGCCCATTCGGTGGCGGTCGGATTGCATTTTCTCAAGCAGAGGACTGAGCCGGTGACAGCCGTTGCCGCAAAAGCGCCGGAGGCACTTGCGCCTCGAAAGACCCGGGCGCTGATGCGCGCGCCATCCGGCGAGGGGCTGGAACTTTGGCTGATTCTTCCGCCCAATCTTGGGGAAGCCCTCGGCAAAGGCAAGGTAATGCTGTATGTGGAAGGAAAATGGCGCGAGGGGCGGCGGCCTTTGAACGCACTGCCGATGGATGTGCCTTTCGCGCTGGGCGAGCAGGATGCCGCATTGCTTGACACGTTGGAAGAATTGAACGGAGGCGATACTCCGGCCATGATGTTGCTGGAATCGCAACGATTTGCGGATATTTTGCCGCAAATGGCGGGGCATCCGCGTGTCACTCTGGGGAAGACTCAACCCGTGGAGATCATGGCGGAGCCATTGCGGGCGGCGGTGAATGCCAGACTGGAAGCCAATGGTGAAATAGTATTGTCCCTGCGGGAGGGAGACAGGCGGAAGGTCGTGCGCGGGGCCGGCGGGTGGAATTTCGGCGACCGCACTTTGCAGCGGCTGGGATTGCCGGACGGGTTGGACAAATTGTTCGACGGACCGTTGCGGCTGGCCCGGGCGGACGTGCCGGCGTTTCTTAATTTGCAGTGGCCGGCGCTTTTGGGCAGTTGCGAGGTGGAGGCAAATTTCTCGCTGGATGATTTTGTTTTGGAAACAGCGCATCCGGAATTCAAGCTGCACCTGGCGGGCGGGCTGGCCGTTTTGGAAGCCAGGCTGGAATGCTTTTACGACGGAAAATCGGTCCAGTCCATGACGCCGGATGCGCTCTGGCTGGCCGATCCGCAATCGCCGACACATTTCGCGGCACGGGATTTTGCGGCGGAACAAGCAGCGCTGGCGCGTCTGCTTCGGGGCGGTTTTACGGGGCCGGATCGACAGGGGCTTTTTCATCTGAAAGGACAGGATGCGGTGCTGAACTTTTTCGCGCGCCATTATCCGAGCCTCGAAAAAACCTGGAAGATCACTTTGGAAGAGCGGCTGGAGCGGAGCACGGGGAATTTGGAACGGGTTGCGCCGCGCTTTGAAATTACGCCGTCGGGCGAGCAATGGTTTGATGTGCAGGTGACTTACGACACAGCGGGCGGGGAACGTTTTTCGCCGGCTGAAATCCAGCGGCTGTTGCGTTCCGGGCAAAGCCATACCCGCTTGAAAAACGGAAAATTTGCGCTGCTGGACACCGGCGCGGTGGAGGAATTGCAACAAGTGCTGGCCGATGCCGCGCCGCAACAACATGAAGGCGGCTACCGTCTGCATAACGCGCAGGCAGGTTTCCTGGATGCGACGCTGCGTCAACAATCAGATTGGCGCGTGCAGGCCCCGGCCAGTTGGACCGGGCGGGCCGCCCAACAACGAGGCGAAGTGAAACTCGAGGCGCCGGCCCTCGGGGCGCTGGAACCGGTTCTGCGGGGCTATCAAAAGGAAGGCGTGGCCTGGCTTCGATTCTTGCGCGTAAATGGATTTGGCGGAATCCTGGCCGACGACATGGTCCTGGGGAAAACACTGCAAGTGCTGGCACATTTCGACGTTCTGAAAAAAACAAACGAAAGACCGGACGCGGCCCCCTGGTTGATCGTGTGTCCGTCATCGCTGGTCTTCAATTGGGAAGCCGAGGCCCGGAAGTTTACGCCGGACTTGCGGGTTCTTTCCCTGCACGGGCCGCAGCGCCATGAGAAGTTTGCCGGGATTTTGCAGCATGATTTAATCATCACAAGTTACGCGTTGTTGCGGCGCGATGCGGAGCACTATGGCGGGGTAGAATTCGACACTATTGTGCTGGATGAGGCGCAGCACATTAAAAATCGCCAGACGCAAAACGCGCAGGCCGTCAAGGCAACGCGGGCGCGCCATCGCCTGGTGCTGACCGGAACGCCGCTGGAGAATTCCGTGCTGGATCTGTGGTCGATTTTCGATTTCCTGATGCCGGGCTACCTGGGGAGCGCGGCGGATTTTCGCGAACGTTATGAAGCGGCGATCGCCCGCGAGAAAAACAGCGCGGCGCAAGAGAGATTGGCGCGGCGGCTGCGCCCCTTCATGTTGCGGCGCTTGAAGCGGGACGTGGCGGCGGAGCTTCCGGAAAAACTCGAACAAGTGAGCTATTGCGAACTGGCCGAGGACCAGCGCGCCCTTTATCAAGGGGTGCTGGAGGCGGGGCGGCGCGAGATGCACAAGGCGGCCGGCGCGGGCGGACAGGGCCAGAGCCGGATGATGGTATTGACAGCATTGTTGCGGCTGCGCCAGATTTGCTGCGACCCGCGGCTGCTCAAGCTGGAAGGCGGCGGCGCGGCAGCGCCCTCCGGAAAGACGGAACTTTTCCTGGAATTATTGGAGGAAGCGCTGGATGGAGGGCATCGCGTTTTGGTTTTCAGCCAGTTCGCTTCGATGCTGGACCTGTTGCGCGAGGAATTGGCGGCGCAGCAAATCACCTTTTGCCATTTGGATGGCGCGACCAAAAATCGCGCGCAAGTGGTGGAGAAATTTCAAAGCGATCCGTCCATTCCGGTTTTTTTGATCAGCCTCAAAGCGGGCGGGGTGGGCTTGAATCTGACTGGGGCGGACACGGTGGTGCATTTTGATCCGTGGTGGAATCCGGCCGTGGAAGCGCAGGCCACGGACCGCGCCCATCGCATCGGCCAGAAGAGAGTGGTGACCAGCTACAAACTCATTACGCGCGGGACAGTGGAGGAAAAAATCCTCAACCTGCAAAAGCGCAAGCGCGCCTTGACCGACGCGATGCTCGGAGATGAAGAGCAGTTGTTACAGGCGCTGAGTTGGGAGGAGATTCAAGACCTCCTCGAAGGCTGAGGCCGCGAGGGGCTGCATGGGCGCCGGCGACATTGAGGTTTACACGCTGACCGGGCATATCGGTGCTACGGCTGGTCGTACGGCGAGCCGGAGCAGTTCATCAAGATATTGGAGCTGCCGCCAATGGACTCCGCACACGCGGCGGTCAAAGTGGGGCTAGCGTATCAAATACAGAACATGCGGAAAAAAGAGAAAACCAAATGATTGTCGATATTGAAGCAGTTGTATGCGAGCTATTCATCATTTTGTGTCCAAGTCGATACCCTAATCAGTCGCCTTGAAAAATTGAAATCCAAAGCCAAGATCAAATTCGACGAATTTGACCGGAACACAAAGCAAAACCGTGCCAACCATCTCGATAAAAGAAAAGAATTTCAAATCAAGGCACTACCCCACAATGTCCCCGTTTGACAATCAGCAGCAAATCGCTTAACAGAGGCCCGCGTCAGTTCTTATTATTTAAACCCTTGCTCCTTCTAAATCGCTCCGGCAGATTCTCGACGCATCTGGCGACGCGTGAGCGCACTTTGCCAGAAACTCTCCCCTTGTCAATCAGTTGAAATAATGAGAACTGACACTTGAGCACTTGAGCTTGAATCCGAGGGAGAACAGCGCACATTAAACCGGCCGTGACAGAATTCATGCCCGCGAAAATGCCAAAGATGAAGGAAGCTGCTGTTCGGAGGTTCGGTGTCCCTCTGCTTCTCTCATGTTTCTGGTTGCTCACAAGTATTCCAGTTCGAGCCGAGCCGTCACAGTTCATTCTCTTCAACCTGGCCCAAGACACGTCCTCGCCGAAGTTAATTGCCGAGGTGCATCGACGGTTTGCCAGCCCGCCTGACGCACAAGTTCGTGTGGGAGTCAGCAGAATTTTTTCCTACCTAAGGCAGCCGCGCGAGGAAGTGGTGAAGGATCTGAAAAGCTTTCTCAGTGCCGCTCAGGCGACAGACACCCCGGTGGTCGTTCAGTTGGACGGGGAGAACTGGTGGCAGGGACGTCCCGATCTGTGGAACTGGTGGGAGCCCAATGAGTGGGGCTATTCCCCAGCGAATCGTTCGAATGTCGAGTGGGCCGGGTGGTCGTCTGAGGAGGCCATCAAAATCGCATGGCGAAACTGGGGCAATCAGCTCCGCGTAACACCGCCGCCAAACCTTATGAGCCCAGCGTATCGGGCCGCGTGCCATGAAGAAATGCGGGTGCTGGTTCCTATTGTCATACAATGGTGGAAAGCGTTGCCGGCAAACCAGAGGTACTTGTTCGTCGGGCTTAAGCTGGGCCATGAATCATCCATAGGTGTCAACGCCTGGTATTATCCCAATGGCAACCTGTTGCTCGATAAACCCGCCATCTCGGATCCCACGAACCTGGTGGTCGGCGATGAGGTTCCAGCGCGAGGAATGGTCCAGATCGGGTATGCAGCGGTCAAGACGGCCGGCGTACGAACGCACGGGGACATAACTGAAGGCGACATAGCGGAAGTGGTGCGGCTGCATCTGGACGATCTTTGCCAGATAGCTGGGGAACTTGGTGTTCCGCGCAAAAAACTGTTTACGCACACAGGGGGTTGGAAGGAAAACGAGCTGTTGTATCAATCGGGCCTTAATCAATTCAGTTGTCCGGGCTGGAGCTTTTACCGGCACGCAGATGATCCTAAAAATGACCTCGGAGTGCAAAATGCACTCAAGCGCAGCGACGCGCCTTACTGGGCGGCGGCGGAGTGGCTTTATGAAGGCCCTCAACAAACCAACCCCTGGCGGCAGGCACTCACTGCTACTTTGGCGTCGCCCGGCTGCCGTTACCTTTGCATCTTCAATTATGAAGCCTTGCGCGATTGCGAACCGGTTCTTGAGGCTGTCCGGCAAGTTTCCAGGTCCAATCCGGCGTCCTTGGGTTCGGAAAGTGTCAGGCACGCTTCAAATCCGCGGCGGAGGAAAGACCGGTAACAGCAGGCCTACGAACGGCGCCCATGACAGCGTTGGTCATCTCATTATTTAAACAATTGCTCCTTTTAATCGCTTGCTATCAGAAATATTTATTTGTAGTATTACGATATAATGATGAAGACACGACGTTGCCTGTTATTCGCCTCATCGCTTTTTTGCGCGCTGGCGGTGCAAACGCGCGCGGCTGACACGTTGTTGTTGTCGCAGGAAGATCCGCTGCTGGGTTATGGATATGGTTTGAGTTCCTGGACCGGAATGACGACGGCGTTGAACACCGCATTCGGCGCCGGCAATGTCACGGTGGATACTTCGCCGCTGAACAGCCTGAGCTATATGCTCAATTACAACAGCCTCTGGGTCACGGTGGGTGGCTACGGCACCAGTTTGACTGCGACGGAAGTGGGCAATATCGAGTCGTATGAGGCTACGGGGCGGCGCGTCGTGCTTATCGGCGAGAATACTCTCTGGGCGGCATGGGATAACGGTATTCTCGGGACGGTTGGCGGATCGTATAGTGGAGTGGACACGTCGGACACCTTGACCCCCGTCGTGTCGGACGCCCTGACTGCCGGAGTTCCGTCGCTGACGACAATTGATGATGGCATAGCTCTTGGAGGAACGCCGTTGTTCAATAAGAATGTCGCTACATTGTGGGGCGGCTCGCAGAACGTGCTGACTTTGTTGAGCGCGAATGTGATTGATGACTACTACGGAGTCTCGCCAGGCAATCAGCAATTCAAAATCGATTTGGCCGATTGGCTGGCTGTGCCACAAGCCTCAGCATCAGCGCCCGATGGCGCTTCAACTCTGGAACTGTTGGGTTTTGGAATTCTGGGCATCGGTGTGTGCCGGAAGCTGCCAAGGTGCCAACAGCGAAAAGCTGTGTTTATGAAAAGCAGCCTCATGTCTGCGAACCCCTTGTGAGGTATTTGCCCGCAAGGCGGAAAATTTTTCCGGGGGTTCTTGGCTGTTTCAGCGAAATACCGAGGGAAATGCAGAAAAATCACAACGTTGCAAGGGTTGCGCCCGGTTCATAAGAGATTGACATGATGGCCCTGATAATGCTTCCACCAGCGTAACGCTATGACGAAACGGTTATCGCAAGCAAAACAGTCAAAGCAGATTAAGACACGACGCCACTCATGTTTCACAGTTGAGATGTTTTGACCTGGGAGTTTTCTATGAATGAATCGTTTATCATGGGCTGTGTTGCCAGCACGCTGCAATTTATCGTGGCCGGCTACGCTCTGCGGCTCAATCGGCGTTTTGGCACGGCTCGCGTAGGTTGGTCGCTTTTCTCCGCCTTTTCACTGCTGGCGCTGCTCCAGTTGATTCAATCCACGGCGCCCTTTGACGCTAATACCAACTCTGCGGTTGAGATCAATGTGACCTACGCGCTTATTTCGTTTCTATTGCTGGTCGGGATGATCCATATGGAAACCATGCTGAAAGAACGGCTGCGCGTGGAGCGCCTCGAACAGCAATTGCGGGCCGGATTGGAAACTGAAGTCAAAACGAAAACGGCGCATTTGACCAGAGCCATCGACGAACTGATGCGCGAGATTGAGGAAAGCAAGCGTTTGGCCACCATTATCGAGACTTCGCACTGGAGGAAGAGCGGCAAAACGGCGGAAGACGTTTCTGCGAGCGTAACGCACCCGGCAACAATGCCTGGGGTTTCCCCGGTTCGGGAAACCACCGGGAAACCGACCGCCATGCCGCAACCCGCCGAGCGCGACAGCACCGGAGAAACCAGTTTTGGCTGGCAGCCTGATTCGGCGCTGGCTCGCCCCTATTTGACGTAATCAAGGCAATCATCGGAAGGGGCTTGCCGAAGACGCAAGACCTCCTCATACTGCGCCGCGTGACAAAGGCTGCGATATCCGGTGCGGATGCATTGACTTCCAACTCCCCAAAATCTCCTTCTGTCCGCATCGCTTCGATTGATGCTCTTCGCGGGTTCGTAATGTTCATGATGATTTTTGTGAACGATCTGGCCGGCGGCGGAAAAATTGTGCCGGATTGGATGGTTCATTACTACACCCGTCATGGCAACGCCAGCGGCATGACGTTTGTGGATCTGGTTTTCCCCGCCTTCCTCTTCATTGTCGGAATGTCCATTCCGTTTGCGCTCGGCTCGCGGCTCAATGCCGGCGAACCTCTGTGGAAGATTGCCTTGCATATCGTCACTCGCACCGGCGCTCTGCTGGCCATCGGCATCCTGATGGTCAATTGCCCCTCCGCCGCATCCAAACTATGGGAGCCGGAGATGTTTTTCTCGGCGATACTGGCTTTCTGCACAATTTCGCCCCGCGCCGGCGCAACGCCAAGCCAGGTGAAATTTTGGAGAATCCTCAGCCTTTGCTTGCGAGGAATCGGGTATGCCGGATTGATCTATTGCGTGGTCACATGGGAAGGTCCAAAAGGCGAGCACATTATCACGCTTTCGCCATTTGACATCCGCACAAGCTGGTACGGAATTCTTGGGAAGATCGGCTGGTCTTATTTTATTGCGGCCGTGGTTTTTCTTGTTTTCCGCGCGCACCGCACTGCGCTGCTGGGGTGCCTGGCGCTGATGTTTTGTTTTTTTGCCGGCGACCGTAACGGTTCTGTTGGAAGTTGGTGGATTGCCAGGCATGTGGTCAGTCTTTCTGACACCGTTGGCTCTCACGCCGCCCTAACCGTCGCAGGCGTTTTGCTGGCTTCAATTCTGGTCGCGCCGGACAAACGGGCGCATCGCTCGAGGATGGGATTCGCGCTTCTTTTCGTTGCGGGTTGCGCCATCGCGGCGATGCTGCTGACCGGTCTTTATGGAATCAGCAAGGAAGAGGCGACGCCTGCCTGGTGCCTCTGGTCTTGCGCGATCACAACAGCGATTTGGATGGGATTCTATTATTTGTGCGACATGGCTCAAATCGGGGCCAAACCGCTGGTTGTCGCCGGGCAAAATGTTTTGCTGGCCTATCTGCTCTCCGAAATGCTGCACAATCCCCTTCATTTACTAAGTATTGGCAGCGAGCCGGTTCTCGCCTGGGTGATATGCCGTTCATTGCTATGGGCCTTTATCTTGCTATGGTTGACTGTGGCGCTGAATCGGGTTGGCTTTCGGCTGAAGCTTTAAATACTCTTCCGTTTTGAAAAAAGTGAATTCAGTTCCCAATGTCGATTTGTCCATTGCTTCACCGCGCCGGAGACCGGCGCATTCTCATAAGCTGCCAATGAAAATTTGGCGAGTCTGCGTCACCATTTGCTTCTCCATCTTTTGCTGCGCCAGCGCCCAGGCGTCCAACCGGATAAATTTCGATTTCGATTGGGAGTTTCATCTTGGCGACGTTCCAGAAGCGATCGCCGCCGACTTTGCCAACCACGCGTGGCGGCAAGTTGACCTGCCTCACGATTTCAGCATTGAATCGGACTTTGACCGTTCCAACGTCAGTTCAACCGCGTTCCTGCCGGGCGGTATCGCCTGGTATCGCAAAGCGTTCACGCTCCCGTCCGATTGGGCGGCCCAACGGATCAGCGTCGAGTTCGATGGCGTGTCCCGCTCCAGTCAAGTCTGGCTGAACGGTCATCGTCTGGGCGAGCACGCCTACGGTTATACCCCATTCAGTTTTGATCTGACGCCTTTCCTAAAAGCTGGCGGCTCCAACGTGTTGACGGTCCGCGTGGACCGCAGCCGCATCGACGATTCGCGCTGGTATCCGGGTTCTGGCATTATCCGGCATGTGTGGCTGGAGGTTTATGATCCGCTGCATGTCGCGCGGCACGGAGTCTATGTGACGACGCCCGAAGTCAGTGCCGATAAGGCGCTCGTAAAAGTGCAAACACAGGTTTGCAATGAAGCCCATGCGGCGCAGACGGCTCAGGTGCTGACTGAAATTGTCGCGTCAAACGGCCAGGTTGTCCTAACGCTGCCCGTAGTGCGGAAGACCCTTTCCGCTGGCGGCAAGGAGGACTTCGAGCAAATTGGTTCGCTGCCCAATCCGAACTTGTGGTCCCTCAGCCATCCGTCGCTTTATCGTGTCCGCAGTACAATCCTCGTCGAGGATAAACCACGCGATGTGGAGGAAACCACGTTCGGAATCCGCTCGATTCAATTCGACGCGGCGACCGGTTTCCATTTGAACGGAGAACCGGTCAAACTGCATGGCGTTTGCGTGCATCAGGACGCCGGTGGATTAGGCGGGGCGGCCATGCTGGATTGCGTTTGGCAGCGACGCTTGCAAATTTTGCGCGACATGGGCGTCAACGCCATCCGCTGCTCGCACAACCCGGCGCCGGCGTATTTTTACGATTTGTGCGACCGGCTGGGCTTGCTGGTCATTGATGAAGCGTTTGACGAATGGAACGGCGCCAAACGCAAATGGGTGGAGGGTTGGAACGTGGGCACTCCTTCCCAGGGCGCGGGTTATTCGGAGTACTTCCATAAATGGGCCGAGGCCGATTTGCGCGAGATGATTTTGCGCAGTCGCAATCATCCCTCCATCATCCTTTGGAGCATTGGCAACGAAATCGATTACCCCAATGACCCGTTCACCTATCCAACGGAAGGCAAGGAATATCATCCGCATCGCCCCTCGGCGAAAATCCTGGCGCGTTCGGGCAGAAAGCTGGCGCGCATTGTCCGGCAACTGGATTCCACCCGGCCCGTGACCGCCGGCCTGGCCAATCTCAAAACCTCCAATGCCACGGGTTTGGCCGGTCAATTGGATGTGGTGGGCTACAATTATCAATTCGACCAATACGGGCCCGACATGGCCCAATATCCCGGCAGAAAATTTGTCGGCAGCGAGAACGGCTACGGCTCGAATTATTTTGACTTGACGCAGGACAATGCCCGCGTTTCCGGCCAGTTTCTGTGGGTGGGCCTCGATTATTTAGGCGAGGCCAAACGGTGGCCCTTGCGCGGCTGGGATGACGGCTTGCTCGACACGTGCGCATTCAAGAAGCCCCGGGCCGCCTATCGGCAGTCTCTCTGGTCCGACAAACCAATGGTGTATATTTGCGTGCGCGCTGCCGGCGCGGGAGACAGCGCGCGGAGTTGGCAGGGCGAGTTCGGATGGGCGCCGCTGGAAGCGCATTGGAATTGGCAAGGCGATGATCGATCACAATTGCCCATCGTGGTGTATTCCAATTGCCGCGAGGTGGAACTCTTTCTTAACGGCCGCTCCCTCGGTGCGCATCAAACGGATGCAAAACACACGTTCCGATGGGCAACACCGTTTGAACCCGGGGAATTGCAGGCCGTGGGGTGGACGGCCAACGGGGAGACGGCACAAGACACGTTGATCACTGCGGGCGACCCAGTGCGGTTTGAGTTGCTGGCCGACACCGCGACTCTGTCCGCCAACGGCGAGGATGCGGCCCATCTTGAAATCCGGGCGCTGGACGCAAAAGACAATTTGGTCCCAATCGCGTCTCTCCCTTTCACTGTAACAATCTCCGGAGCAGGCACGCTGGCCGGTTTGGACAACGGCGACCAAGGCGACATGACTCGACTGACCAGTCCAACTCGCAAGCTGCATCATGGCCGGGCGCTGGCGCTGGTGCGAAGTTCCCGCAACCCCGGCCCAATCATCGTCACCATCACAAGCCCTGCTGTGCCGACGGCGCAAATGACTTTGCACAGTAAATGAATGTGTTGCGTCAGTTCGGGGAAACGCTGCAGGACACTATATTTATTCAGGCCTGAGGGACACTCCCCGATTTAGGGGATGCCTGATACATAAACAATCTACTAACGTGCACAGCCCGGCATGAAACTATTAAAGTTAAACAGGGTAAAATTGGGCGCCATATAGGCGGCCGGTAAGTTAAATTCAAATTTCTTTATGACACCAACTCGGTCCAGCGACGCATCTTTTATCAAAAATCTGAAACAGCTTTTTCTTCTGCATGTTTTGGCGGCTTCGTCAATTATGGCCGCGGGGGCGGGAGTGCCTGACAACTTGGAACAGCAATTTCAAATTCCTCCGCGCCGGGCGCAGCCCTGGGTGTATTGGGTCTGGCTTGATACCGACATTCCACGCGCGACCATTACGCGCGACCTGGAAGAAATGAAAGCCAAAGGCATTGCGGGCTGCATTCTTTACGGAAACCAATCCGGCCATTGGTCGTGGCCCGACAAGCTCGTCTTTTCCGGCAAAGACAAAGATTATCGGCCGGTTCGGACTGACGAATATACCAATTCCTACATGACGCCAATGCCTCCGCTCAGTCCGCTGGTGACTTGGTCGCCGCATTGGCGCAGCCTGGTTTGTTTTTCCGCCAAAGAGTGCGCGCGACTGGGCCTCAGCTTCGTTGTTTGCGACGGTTTGGCAAACACCTCCGGTCCCATCGCCGAAGAGTATGGCGAGCAGAAATTAGTCTGGGCGGAAGCTTCCGTCCACGGTCCCCAAACATTCGACCGGACATTGCCGGAGCCGCTTGAATTGGGAAAGAAATCGCCCCACTCCAAACCGAAGCGCTATCATTTGCTGCGTGATGTGGCGGTGCTGGCCGTTCCAGACCAGGACGGTTTTTCCACGAACAAGATTGTCAACCTTACCGCAAAAATCGACGGGGCGGAACATTTGCATTGGGCTGTGCCGGAGGGAAGCTGGAAAATTATCCGTTTTGCGCAAACGCCCACCGGCACTCGCAACGCGTGGGGTTTTTACACCGACAGCATGAGTGCGGAGGCGCTGGACAAAACCTGGGACGTCACCATGGCGCCTCTGCTCAAGGAAATGGCCCCGGAGGAACACAAAGCCCTCAAAGGCATTGAGGACGACAGTTGGGAGGCGGGCACGACGACATGGACGAAGCTGTTCCCGGAAGATTTCCGAAAACGGCGCGGCTATGATTTGATCCCTTTCCTGCCGATCATTGCGGGAATGCGCATGAGCGATGAGGAGACACGCCAGCGCGTGCTGCGCGATTACAAACTCACCATAAGCGATCTGATCGTTGACAATCATTATGCCCATCTCAAGAAGCTTGCCAATGACAACGGACTGATTTGCTATTCGGAAGCAGCCGGCCCGAATTATGATCAGGCCGATGTGCTCAAAACTTCCAGCAGGGTGGACGTGGGAATGGCTGAATTTTGGATGCCCAGCACCCATCGTCCGAGCATGGACAGCCGTTTTCTTTTGCGCAATGCCGCCAGCGCAAATCACATTTACGGAAATAACATAACGATGTGCGAGGCCTTTACCTCGCTTGGGCCGGAATGGGAAGAAACCCCATTCACGATGAAACCCGTCGCAGACCAGGCGTTCTGTGACGGTCTAAACAGCGTCTGTATTCACAACTTCAGCCAATCACCGTCATTGACCGCCAAGCCCGGCTACGTGTATTGCGCCGGAACGCATTATGAGCCGGGTATGAGCTGGTGGGATGAGACGCCGGCGTTCAATACTTACCTCGGGCGGTGCTCCGCCATGTTGCAAGCGGGGAAGTACGTTGCCGACGCCATTTTATACCACGGTGACAACATCGGGAAAGGTGAAGCCAGGAAAAAGATACCCCCGACGCTGGGCGAAGGTTACGACCACGACAACTGTAATTCGGAAGTATTGCTCACGCGCATGAGTGTCCGGGACGGGCGCATCGTTTTGCCTGACGGCATGAGCTACCGCGTCATGGTTTTGCCAAGCAAACAAGCCATGCCTTTTGCAGACCTCGAGAAACTGAGCGCTCTAGTTGAAAATGGAGCGACGATTGTTGGCCCGCCTCCTGCGGGCATGGCGGGAATGCCCTTGAATTCTGATGTCCTGGAAAAATTCAATGCGCTGGCGGGCCGATTGTGGGGCGGGATGGACGGCACGAATGTGACTCGAAAACAAGTGGGGGCTGGATGGTTGTATTGGGGGCCAACCGCGCGGCAGGTATTGCAGGACGAAGGCGTTCCGCCGGACTTCGAGCAAACAGGGTTGAGTGACGCGGGCACCCTTGATTGGATTCATCGCGCGTCGGACGATGTTGATATTTATTATGTCGCCAGCCGCTGGGAGCATCCGGAGAAAATTGATTGCACTTTTCGGGTTTCGGGCAGGCAGCCGGAATTATGGGACCCTGTTACCGGCAAAATTCGCGACGCGATGGCTTTTCATCAGAAAAACAGCCGCACGGTTGTCCCGTTGGAGTTTAATCCATGCGGCTCGGTTTTTGTAGTTTTTCGGAAGCCCATCTCGCCGGATCTTTCGGGAACAAAGGCATCGAATTACCCCAGCGTCGCCCTATTAACCACACTATCCGGCCCGTGGAGTGTAAATTTTGATCAAAAATGGGGAGGGCCGGAAAAGGCAGTGGTGTTTGACCCTCTTATGGATTGGACGAAGAGTCCTGAAATAGGAATCAAATACTACTCTGGAAAGGCGGTTTACCATAAGCGATTTTATTTGGACACACCGCCGGCAGCAGGAAAGCGTGTCATCCTTGATTTGGGTGACGTGCATGAGGTGGCGACGGTACGGCTGAATGGAAAGGACCTGGGCGTCGTTTGGACAAAACCGGCGCGCGTTGACATCACTGACGCGGTGGAGAAAGACAATGACCTGGAAGTGGCCATTGTGAATCTCTGGCCGAACCGGCTGAGTCACGACGAATCTCTGCCGAAGGAATCCCGCCTGACAGAATCAAACATTCACAAATTTGTTCCTGCTTCGCCGCTCCTGCCGTCCGGATTAATTGGGCCGGTCAATTTGCTGACGGAGGAAGTCCCGTTATCGAGATAAAATCGGTGTAATCACGAGAACCTCTGATCCGCCAACATTCGCCTGATCAGGTCCACACCGGGGTGTATGGCCAAAAGGGCGTTACATACCCGTTACAGGGGTGTTACCATAACGTTAACGAATTAACAGCCTGACAATTCGTTTTGCCATTTTCCGGGATCATCAGCGTCGCGCAAACCACTTTCGAGTGCCAAAAAGTAGCCCGGCAATCGCGGTCAGCGCAACGATGTTTGGCTCGGGCGCGATGGAGTTAGTTGAAAATGATATGTCGTCCAGTTCCAATGCACCAAGACCGCTTTGAGGAAACAGAGCAGTGAAGTCAAGTTGGCCGGTTTGTCCTGCGTAGGCGGAAATATCCACAGCGTATAAGGTATAATTCGGCCCGCCGCCTTCGACAACGGGTGACAAGTTATTTCCATCGAACGAGACTGTAAGCGCGGAACTATTTTGCCACGCCTTAAATTCCAATGATTCGGAGCCCAGCGGAACCACCCCGCTCTGCGTAATTGACGGTGTTGTGGGTGTAACTCCGTTTAGAAATCCAGCCTGAAGTACCACGCTGTAATTTCCGTCAATAGGAACAAAGCCAGTTGGCCCATAGCCTGGGCCAAGAAGCCAAACTGATGGCGCTCCACCAGATGGCGCATTATAACCAACTCCACTTTGCTGAACTCCTCCTATACTTACTGTCCAGGCGGGTAGAGCACTTGACACAGGCACACTAAACGCAAACGTTAGTGACCCTGTATTGGCCGATTCAAAATTCAAATTTTGGAATGTGTCTTGGGCTTCAGCAGAACATGTAGCCAGAAAAGCAAAGGGAAAGACGGCCAGTAAGCTTGTCGTTTTCACAGAATCAAAAGCGCCGCGCAAACGACTTTCGTGCCCCAAAAAGCATCCCGCCAATCGCAGTCAGCGCAATGATGCTTGGCTCCGGTGCAATGGAGGTCGGGGAAAACGAAATGTCGTCTATTTCCCAAATGTTGGGGCTGCCTCCAAAATCTGAAAATGTTATTTGCTCTGTGTCATCCGCCCATGTCGAAATATTGGCTCCGTAAATAAAATAATTTGGCCCGGCTCCGATGGCGGCGAATGGAACAGCTATCGTTCCCACAAAAAGCTCAAACGAATCGGCGTCCCCATTAGCCTCGAAGAACAAAGACTGTGTGCCAGCCGGTATCAATCCAGTTTGGCTTATTGAAGCGACGGAGCCTGGGACAAGGCCTTCAAGAAGCGCACTATAGTTACCGTCAAGGGCGGTAAAATCGAGAGAGGAGGCACTAACCAGGGCTACCTGCGTGGCTCCCGTAGATGTTACGTTGTAATAGACTTGTGTCTGTTGTATTCCGTCGATGCTCACCGTCCAGTCAGGGAATGCACTCGCGGCGGTGACAAGGCCCGGAGTGTCAGGGTTCGGATGCGCCTGCTCAAAATTGAGGTTTGTGAAGGTCTGCGCATGAGTGGATAACGCAACGGTTAAAGTCATGGCTTGGGCTATTAATACGTTCATCGTTTTCATAGAATCTATTGTTTTACAAAGGGATCACCAACGGCTTGGAAGTACAGGTCGGTATAGCCTGTGCAAGCGGTCTGACCTTGCTGGCCGGCCCACGCGCAAATGGCGAAACACTTGCCGGATGCCCAAGTTCCATAGTAGTCGAAAACGTCGTCAGCGCACGGTGACGGCTCATCGACGTGGGTTATGGCTCCGACTGGTGTGTTCGAGTAGCTTGTTCCTCCGAAAGCGTTGCTGGCGAACCATGTGAGGAAACTCGACTGAAATGTGACACGTTGACCGTTAAACGAGTCAAGTGTTGCCATAAGATACCACCCACTTTTGCCGGAAAATACGACTTCGCCATTGGTGGCGAAACTGTTGGTATTGTCGGGACCGCTTCCCAGCCCGTCGTCCCATCCCCCCGAATAGTACGCCGCTACGTTGGTGGCTAAGAAAATGTGATTTGTCGAAGTGGTGTATATGATCGAAGCTAACGGATCAGCGCTCAAAACACCAGCGTCAGCCTCATCGGCTAAATTCGGATGTTCAGTCGAGGAGTGACCACCGTCGAAACACCAAATAGTGTTTCCATAAGTTGCTGCGGTTCCGCTTATAAAAAGTGTTCCGGGCGGATTGTTACTGGCCATGCTTACCAGCTTGTTGATATAAGCGATACAATCGTTCGTCCCATCTGAACTATAGAAGTTCGTGCCCGACTGCCCGTTCATATTAATCGCAGTTACGTAGGGATGCCACCCCGGCGCTGCCCAGGAATGCAATTGGTACTGAACACTCGGAGCGCCATCGTCACCGGTGTCCTCTGTGGGATAGGGGTTCCAGTCAACTTCTTCGGGAACATTTTGAAACAAAACAACATACAGCGGACGTTTGGTCGGATTATTCGACAGTCACGTCTGCACCTGTGGGAGAAAAATATTGGTGAAGTCAGGGGGCCAAATCGGGTCATTGGTTGTAACCCCGATTCCAAGGACGTTGGCATTGCTGACCATAGGTCGATGTGTCAAATAATACTGGCATACGTTTGAACTGTCGAGAGAATTCGCATTGTAAATGAGCAGCAAATCCTTGGAAACATTGATGGGATACTGAACCAGCGGCGACCAAATGGCAACCATTGTGTGATCCCCGCCTGCGGCAATCAGATTAACGTTGATGGACG
>Ga0182030_10006591_pt1 | contig 24458 bp, 32 predicted proteins | sample 812S3MmetaG_FD_121299 | JGI IMG/M metagenome (GOLD analysis project Ga0182030, IMG submission 121299) | Permafrost microbial communities from Stordalen Mire, Sweden - 812S3M metaG (Illumina Assembly) | ecosystem: Environmental > Terrestrial > Soil > Wetlands > Permafrost | place: Sweden...
ATGCTTATTTGCCTATGTAAGTTTTCAGTTGCGGATTGTGGGGATGTCCAGCTGACAAGTTGTAGAAATGTGGTATATGGGAGGAAACCACTCCAGCCACCAGAGAATTCCCGAAGTAATTAACGCTTGTTCAGTAGAAATGGAGCTTTTGAACCTGCCCGGTATTTCTATACGGCTGTATGGTGGTGCTCTTGTATTTGAACCCCCGCCCTTTGTTTTAATGCGGATTTCCGGAGTGTGTGGAGTGAGAATATCTCTTTATCTAAACTTCTCAAATCGACCTTGTTCGTTACTATACTAGATTCAAGCCGATCGACGCAGGGGACTCCCCAGCGATTTCGCGACCTGGTTTGACAGCGAAAGCATACCTCCATTTCACTCCTCCGGAGAGAGCAACTGCAACTGCTATTTAGTCCGGGTCGCACACAGGCTGCATGGGATTTCACGAACATTCGTTTGTGCATATGCCTGTTGACCTAGTGGAAAGGGGACTGGATATCAATAAACGTGCCGTAACGGCGCATCTGATGCAAAGACAAATCCTTGATTTGACAATATGGATTGGTGGATGAGAAGGATGTAAGAAGACTACCGAGCAGGATGGAAACAAAGCAGACGGCAAAGAGGCCCGACCTGAGCTCGACAAACCGGAGGTCGTTAGTAGATCCGATATTGGAATTACATGGTACCCATTTCTAGATGATGACTTCGTCTGCCGTCTCAATTTAACCTATGATGACACTCAATTAGAGGACGAGGAATTCGAGAGAGCGTCGATCGCTTCCTTGAACACATTGGCATGGCTATCCAGGCTAGAGAATAGGGAGAATTGGGTTAAGAGTGTGCCGTTTCTGAGGAACAGATTGGGAAGGAAGGAAAGCTAGAAAGCTGGAAAGCCAGACGAGATAGGCGCTATGGAAATGTCTACATCTAGATATCGGGCAGTCTCTGGACTTTAGGCTACCTATATCTTGTTCAGCTACTGCTGCAAGGCAGTTTCATATTATTGTATTTATCTAAAGGTATACTGCATGTATATCCCGTAACATGCACCTGCTGCAAGGGTCTCAGCTCTAGTATTGAATCTAAAATCCTTTCACTTTCAGCCCAAATTTGCCAATATTTCCTATACTCCACGATGTCTCTGGTTCCATAGCCTTTCCTCCGTGCCTTACAAACACCCTCACGGTATGCCGAACTTCCATTACCACATTTCTTGCTCGATAGACCGCGATAAACATCCAATTTTGCCGTCAAAATTTGAATACTATTCCTCCCTTTGAGCCTTTTAACGACATCTATGAGAAGACGCTATAACGCAGTTTGGTGCGCGAAACTCCCTCCATGTAGAACAATCTCCATATTCCGCATTCGCAACAATGTTTCCTCGCCCCAATATTCGGCAATTGTAACAGGGTCATTAACACGCGTTTCCATAACCGGTGCTAGTATTTTAACTGGAGTGCGATCCCTTCTTATGTCTCTTCTTAACTCTCGAAGGTCTAAAGGCGTCGGAGCATTCATCACTCGGGTGCGGAAATTGAGATTCCATTTGTTCTGCTCGAAAAACACCTTGTATGATTCTTCTCGCAATTGGTTTCGAGACGAGACAGAGGGCACTGAATCGTTTGGCTAGTGGCGCATTGCCTAGGTAGGGCGTGATCTTTCGCCCGCCTGATTCTAGAGGCCAGTAGTAGAGGAGGGAGTGTTGGAGGATTTTGGTGCGGGGTTCAATGGGTGGGGGATAGTGGGGTGGAGAGTATGAGATGCATTGGCACGAGGAAGAAGACCTTCGAGGCTAGGGGGGTATGGAGTCTATCCTTGATACTAAGAGAGAATAATTACAGAGAGAAGGTAGGCAGCCATATCTGTTGTGATCTTACGACAAAGTTGTTGACCCCGCAATCTTGGCCCCCAAAGTTCAGTGTTATTGCAAAGATCTCTCTTTGTAGCAATTTCTTAAACATCACTAATTAAAACATCTTATCCAAAATAGAGACAAAATAGCCTTTAATTTATTGAAAACTGGTTATGGATATCTATGATGGGACCTGCAGTACATCGAATTAATAGCTGCATATTACAACCTCTAGCTCACATTGCTGACAAGCACATTGAGCTCCTACGAGCAGCTATTTGAATGCTAGGAATCTCGACCACAAATGCTCTTGGAAGAGGCACAGAACAAAGTAACGCTCAAGCTGTCATCTCGTCGCTTCATTCTATAGGAAGCGCAATAGATAGCGTCCTGCCGGTCTTTATTCAAACGCGATATCCTCTGGTTCAACATTCAGGTGCTCGTATTTGCTACATTGGCATGCCTGTTCCCGTGAAAGAGAGCTCTACACTGGATTCACGACACAGGTCTTCACCCAGGATCGAGGGCTTGGCTAGCGTTAGAGCCTCGTCCCTGGTGAAAGAGCGGGCTGCTGAGGCGGGTGGGAACGGACAGAGAGATGGGTTCCGGGTGGGGCAAGCACTTATCAATAGTCCTCAACGCAGATACTGATTTCAGGGTTGCAATAGACGGCTGTTCAAATGGCATGGGGGTCACTTATTGCTCCAGTAAGAACTTCACTCATCCCGACGACTTCATTCCAGAGATCTTTCTAGGTGATGCTCGTTTTGCGAACGATAGCTTCTAGTCCTTTCTGCCGTTTATACTAATTGTTCGTAAATATGCCGGTCTCAAGTAAGTATGAAAGCCCTCGGGTTCTAATGCAAACTGTTGAGTCCAAAAAGTCTCGCATATACCAAGATGCGTCTAATTTCGGTTAGAATGATGCGGGATTTTGATATGGAACTCGAAGGGAGCTCTCGGAACTGGGCTAGGGACCAGAGGGTTTTCAAGTTATGGGAGAAGGGCCCTTTGAATGTCAAGTTGAATGATGTAGATAGAGTCGTGCTGTCCATTGTGAGGAGCTGCGCTATGCGCCACCTTCCGCAGATCGAAGGCGAACCTGAATGTAGAAATTTGTGCTATATACGTATTTCTATTAAGAGAGGGCATCACGCTATCTAGTCTACTCTAACAGGCAATTATTTCAGCTATGATACATGTCAGGTAATACACTTCTCACCCGTTACAGATTTTCTAGCATCGGATCTTTTTTCAGATGCTCCTCGATCAGTCTTATAGTCTTCACAGGAAGAGATAAACTACACCAATATCCCTCCTCCGTCTTACAAAAAACAAAATTATTAACTACCCAAACTGTCAGTCTTTCCCGGAAAATAGAAACACCTTGGGAAACAACCACTTACATCGATTAGGGCTACCCTCCAGCCCTCCATACCCCAAGACCAGCAGCTTTAGTTCATCTTTCTTCTTCCCCCCCTCTTCCGGCTTCCTAACAACCTGACTAAAATCCAATCCCTTCCACCCAGCAGACCAATTCGATATATTCAACGAATTCTCAAAAGGCTCACAGATATGCGTACCTTGTCCCCTTCTTACCATTTCCTCATTTACGACATTGGCAATTTCAATGTCTTTTGGGTCTAATGCCTGGATAATGGCTTGGCGATTTAAATAAGCTATCTCGCTGAGTGGGGTGGTGGATTTCAGTTGGACGTGGAAGGTGGCGTAATGGAGGGAGTTGTGGATAAATGCGTCGCCGTCGAGGCCTTGAAGTTGGGGGATGCGGTTACGTACTGAGGGATGTTCTTTAATACTTGGATAATAGAGATAAGATGGAGGTGTTGCTTACGATTAATGGTTTGCGTCACCGCCGTCTTTCGAAGACGGTATTTCTTGTGCATTTGAGAGAGCTGCTAGTGTCAGAAGATTTTAGGTTACTAGACTTGAGGAAATTACCTTCAAAGCAAGGCCGGTTATGATATCGCCATTCGTTATGCCTGGATCTTTGCTATACTTGTCCATCAGTTCTTTCGCGCATCGCTCACGCAATGAAGCTACGAGCGGGAGCGGAAGGAACAAGGTATGCGCGATTTCTTTCGAATGTATGATTAACTCCGGAATGAAGCCCATGATCACGAATGGATACTCAAATCTGCGTCTGACCCTCATCCTGCCCTTTCTCACTACCTCTTTCTTGGGGTAATCCTTGTAGGCTTTCCCGTTTGCAAGAATGTCTTTGTCGTATCCCACCAGCGGTGGGGGGGCTTCGCCTTTGGCCACGCCTAGCCACGCTTTCATGATGTTTGCTAACCCAAATTGATCGCTGGCCACATGGGGGAGACTGACACCGATAACTGTTGAATCGGTAAAGGACGACAAATGGATGTATAGTAGTGGCGCATTAGGCGGCTCATCTTTCCGCTCCAAGGGCCAATCTTCTGGTCTGAGATATTTCTCGATTGAACTAAGAGAAGGAAGCAGGGTGGCACCTTTCTCAGCTGGAGTGGCTTTCGGAAAGGAGGGAAGAGTGTCTATCGAATGGTCATATTCCTTGGAAGACCATATGAACAACACATATTCCTCCTCGAAGGTATCAGCGATGTGATATTCTAGAGATCCATCCGGTCGTGAGACCACTCTTGCTCCCAGTTTCCGCCAATGTTGACGGATCAGACGATCGAGGGCGTTTCTAAGAATATCTTCGTCTAGGCGATCGTTGAGGATGAAGAAAGTCCTGGTGCGGATTCTGTCCACCGGTTTCCGCTGGTCATTTGGGGGGATTGGAACTACCTCCATTGAAGCTTCCGCAATATCTCTTCCTTTGAGATCAGACTTGACTGATTTTACAGTTATATTATGGAAACGAGCACCTTGATCGGGAAAACGGGGAGTGAAAGGATGAGAAGAAGTTCATTCTGAAAATAAATACCGCCCGCTTCACGTCAGAAAACAGCGTACGTGGGACATTAAAGTCTTGGGACCAATTATGAACGTGCCTCCGTAAGATGGAGTTTGCGGCAGTAAGCACTACAAGCCCCTTTTAGAGCCTGGGAAAGTGGATCACTTGAGGCGCAATCATTAGAGTCGCTGAAGTCAGAGCGTGTGAAAATCCATTTATTAGTGTTTTTAACAGTACTGGAGGTACAATCACAGTGGTCAAGCCCTACTTGGCTTACTAGCGAAAGAGATAATTACTGAGAGCCAATTCAAGATATCGTTTGCTTTATAGTAGAGAAACTTGTCCATGGGCCACGTATATTGCCATGGTTGTTAGAATACGATGAATTTCATAGATAAGCACTAAAGAGCTCCACTAAAAGCCACCCCGAGACCCTAGGCAGCATGGATGGCTTTCAGAGTATTACTAGTACTATTGAAATCCCGATACCTTCTGCAGGAACCTATGCAGTGTAGATCTTGAGACAAAGTCTAATGTAAGCAAATGACCTACTTCTAAACTAAATAATCTATATAGCCTTAAGATACGAGGAAGTCATCACTCTAGTCAGGGGGAGTGGCTAGAGTGGGCGGCCAAATCTGCTTGATCGGGCTTAATTGTGGCTGGTGGGAAACCAAAAGTTTCTATTGCCGCTAGACGTGGAATGACGATGCCGCCACACACGAACCGGAATCCGCCCATTTTTACCATGAAAGGCAAAGAACCATAAACTTATTCTTGGCATATGAGTTTAGATCTAAGTCTTGGCGTTTCTAAGCTCTATTTAATCCCTTAATCCTGCACTCTTTTCACAAGCCCTACGACGGCAAGGCCTGAGCGTTATCGATCACGTCGCACAAACTCCGATGACCCATTCCCCTAGTGAGTACGCTGGCTTGATAAACCACGAGTTGAGCGTCGTTGGGATGCGTAATAATACCAAAGCATGCGAGCATGCTTATTCTCTTAATGTGTTGGAATGGGTGACACTTCTCTCAAAAGCAACAGCGATAAGTACGTATTTCCTTGCTTCTTTCCGAAGTGTCCGAGATCGAGAAACAATTTTAATGGCGACTTCCTACAGCATTCAAGCTTCTATTAAAGGCTGGGAAATCACTTTCTGGTCATCGACAGGATGGACTGTCTTTTCATCAACGAATTGGCTATGAGGGAATGCGCGATTATCAGAGTGGTTTGGATGCCGTCCAGACGCAGAACTTGCTTACGCCGACGGCTAAAAGATGCGAACAATTCGCCAAAAAGTACAAGATCAAGCTGACGAAGATCGAGCTCCGGGATGGAGCAGTTGCTCATAGGCTCGGACCACCCAACGCGTCTAAGGTCGTGGTTCAGTTCCATGGTGGCGGTTACATGTCTCAGGCACTGCCTGAACATATCTCCCTGCCTTTCGGCTTTGCAAAGAATCCTCGGAAGGATATCGCTGTCGTGATTCTGGAATACAGTAAGTATCCACGCTAGGATGTAAGCTCATGGAGTTTAGCTCAAGCTGTTCTCTAGGTCTCGCCTCAGAGCATGCAAACCACTACCCATGTCAACTGCAACAAGCTGTGTCCCTGATTGATCATCTACTTCGCACCGAAAAGGTCTCGCCATTGGCAATTACCCTGATCGGAGACTCAGCCGGAGGTCATCTTCTACTGAGCCTCATCTTGCATCTCAGCCATCCAAATCCTCTCGTGTCACCTTTGAAAATAGATGGTCGGTTTTCTGGCGCCCTAATTATTTCGCCATGGGCCACCTTGGAAACTTCTGCAGAATCTTATCAGACCAACAAACAAAATGATTTTCTGAGCGCTGCTGCTCTTGCGTATTGGGCTCAAAATTTTCTAGGCGGCGCCAATCCAGACCCCTGGAATACTCCTTTGATGGTACCCCCGGAGTGGTGGAGCGATGTACCAGTTGATGATATACTCGTCCTATATGGAGACCACGAGGTCTTTAGAGATGATATTGATAGCCTTGGTGAAATCCTTAAGGTACAGTGGAATTCTCTATCTCAAAGTCCATTTTCCACTGACTTCCTTTAGGCTAATCATCCGCGAACAACACTCGCCAAAATGGCGAACGAAGTTCATACGCATATGATCATCAACAGATTCTTAGGGGTCAACGCACCCTGTGAGTCGGAGCAGGTATTTATCAAATGGCTGGATGATCAACTGGAGCATTGAAAAGGGGGACGATCCGATCGAGTTAGATCACATGACCTAGTACTGTATATTTTCCAGACTTCGAGTATTTCTATAGGTATGAACCAGAATCAATCATAATTGATCAATTCAAGATCCTAGGTCCGGCACCATACCGCCACAGATATTTCTATGCCTTTCAAAATGTGACTGCAATCTCGATGCCAAAATTCCGATGGTTCTTTATTGGAGAAAGCTCAACATGCTCGAGCTCGAGTTAAACTTTTCTTTGTCTCTGATGCTCGCCAATGCCTTTCCTTTGTCTTCCTACTTAATCCATTCATATTTCCAAATGCAGTCGTAAATATTCCACACGTGCCAACAAAGTTGCTTTGCCTGATTGTCTCTTTGTAGAAAATATAGTCTCCTCATTCTATTCGTCGTATTTCCAAATTTGCCTGTCTTTTTAATTACTCTTAGATGTTTTCATAGCACAGTTCAAATCGTGCCGCAAGCAATTGCAATTCATAATTAATCTCAACAAAATGGCTGACCTGACGTTCTTCAAATATCCAATTCCTTATGTGACATTTGGAGTAGAATTTGGTATGTAATCCAATATTGCGTTTTAGCAACATAGTTGGAAATCTGCAAGTTCATTCCTTGGAGAGTTTTCGTGCTAACCTTTCCCAGAATTCAGCTTCACCATCCGACGAAGCCATTTCTTTGCCGTCAATAATAAAGTCGACACCCGAGGGGCCCAAGAATCTCTCCACTCGCCTCTCGGACCCAATGATTCAATATCCCAAAGGGGAACACCAACATCGCCTGCCTTTCTATCTTCCATTTCCCAGCAAGTATCCCCCACAATATCAACACTCCTCGGACCCCCTTCTTCACCAGTATTAATCTTCCCCGAAACTTCAACCAGCATCAAGAAAGAACTCCCCACAGATTCCTCCTCCGATCTCTCTCATTCCTCCGGTGCATCGCATAGCTCCATTCTCATATACACCGGCACCCGAACCGTATCCGACGACTCCCAAGATGTCCAACACCAACGCTCCCTCCGTAATTACGTTCGACGCCTTCTCGAGCATCAACTCCCTTCCAGCCCTAAGTCGCCATCCCTCTTATCACCCATCCAAACCACCGAACCAAAAATCGGACCAAACTACAACACCTGGCAACTAACCCAAGATTGGAGCGTCGTAGCCCACCGTCTCGATTACGCCACCGTCTTCAACCTGCCTGAAGAAACAGTCAAGAATGTATATATGACCGGTGGCGCGGAACTCATCTCCCCTGTCTTGATCTACGATCGCCAAAATGTCTGGTATCCCATGTTTCAGCAAATCGTCTCTGATTTCAATCATGACGATAACCAGGAAATATGGTTCAACGATACAGAAGGTTTGCACGTTCACATGGCGTTAAAAGATACGGAAATGGGTATGTTGACACTGCGGAATTTACTCTGTTTGTACGGTCTGTATGAGAACGAGATTGAGTTATGGCTTGATATGCGCCAGCGCGACAATATAGTATTTTGTAAGTCACTTAGAAGGAGTTTTGAGGACAGGCATTTTGTGCGAGATGATACGGTACCCGGGGTCGAGAGACGCGTGTTTGAAAGACGATACACACCGCAAGAGTTCACGGAACAGATACATGCTACATTTCCAGAGGACACTGTCAGATATTTGAAAGCAGAAGCAATTGGGTTGTGTGATATTAGGGAGAATATGAATAACAATAACAACCACACAGTCAACCTTTCTCTCTCACGAAACAATAAACCTCTTACGATTGAGTTTAGGCAGCACAAGGGGACTGTTGACTCGGAGACTATTTATTGGTGGGTCACGTTTCTTGCTAAGTTGTTGCAATATTGTGTTTTGTTGGAGCAAGTAGGAGTACGGATTTTGGATTCTGAGGGAGCGGGCGTGGATGGGGATATTAGTTTTGTAGGGGAGCTGACGAAGAGGAGTATTTTGGATATTATTTCTTTTCCGGAGGAGGGGAAGAGTTATTTCGCGAGGAAGAAGGAGGAGTTGAGGGATGAGGGGTTTGATGCGAAGAGGGGGTTGGAAAAGAGGATTATTGACGAGAGGGCGAGGAGGAGATTTACGGGGCAGGAGACGGGAAGAGCGATGGATAGGGAGATTAGGAGGGAGCCTTGGTGTCGGGATGCGCTGAGGGAGTTGTTGGAGAATCATCAGATTGAGATCGAGTTTAAGGATCCGGATGCGGAGATTGAGTGGGTGGAGAGGGACGATGGGAGGGGGTCCAAAAATGCAGGGAAACCCTGAGGGCTATCAGATGCAGTCGGCGGCTTGTAAGCTTATATTTTTCAGAGTAAGGAGCTTTATATATTATATCCGTGGTATTTGAATTTTTGAGGAAGTGGTAATGCAACGTGAACGAGAAGTTTTGGTGTTAGTTATAGACAAGGCTGCGGGGTAGTAAGCCTTGTATGCCTGCGTGAGGAGCGGCCCTGCAGCCTAATAATCTCGTCATACACGTCCCAGAGGTGCATAGTAGTTAAGAAACTTGATGATAATTACTCATACGAATAAAGTTTATTCACTGGTCCTATTTTGATAGTTAACATTTAGATATGAAAAGGGCATGTTAGGGGCTCATGGGCTTTGAGATTAGCGAGTCACTCGCCTGCAATGTCAGCGCCTCATACCTATTCTCTGGCAATCTACGCAGCGAATCTAAGTTTATCTTTGATGGACGATTGGTATTTATACAACAACCTGCACGAATGGATCTTGGGAGCCTCCTGCAGGGCGATCTTCGAGCTCCTAGCATGATGATCATGGGGGCGGAACAGGGGCACCTACGCCCGCTACAGGCTAGTGGAGCCAGCTGAAAAATAAGTCTAGGCAGTGATTCGTTGGCGGGTACGAGGCTCTTCGTTGCTCATTTAAGGATTGAGGCTTTCAATTTTCCAGCTTCTTCCTCCCATAATGAGGACTGTTGTGAAGGTGAACGTGGCGATACGAACCTGATGCCAGGTGGTCATTAGGGATGTCAAAATGGACCCCACTCGCGCCGCGATGGATTTTGAATGGCTTGCCGATCTTCAAAAATGTGAGCTAGGCTGCCATCAACGAGGACGAATGCAGCTATTCTAACAACCCGCCAGCTCAATGCTTCACGACTTGCGAAATATCAAATCCTGCGAAATCAAGTGATTTTGGAGCGGATGGTTATACCGCATCATTATCTGATTGGCACGAGCTCCTTCAATTGACCGCACCTGATGCGACATGCGGTTTAGTTTTCGTGCGAGGACTATTCCCGAACACGCCAGCAGCATTTCTGGCAAGAGCTCAAAGACACGATGAATCCGGGAGTAAAGGCGCTTTTGGCAGCCGAATTCAACCAGCAAGAACCAACACAGATCTTGAAGTGGGTGAGCGACGAGCGCAAGGCTGGGTCAACTTCCGATGGCCATATACTCAATACGAACTCAAGCAGAAAGATGACCGATGGAATTTGAATGGAGGCACTTATGAGCAGATCTCGTTTGTGAGGTCTGGCACTGTTTTCCAGATCATTCGCTTGAAGTCTGGGAATGGAAGTTCTCTTAGCGATTATGATGCAGACAAAATTCAAGCTCAGCAAACGGTTCAAGTTAAAGTTGGGGGAGCCATACGATTCGGCTGTCCGTGTTCGAATAGGGGCCCTCCCGATGAGGACACATTCAAGTTGAGTGCGAGCGAAAATGGAACTCGTCTCAGCTGTGTCAGTTCCAAGTATCAGAAAAGACTGCAAGTACAGTTATTTATTAACGGAACTGCGCAAAATATATGGACACCTACTCAAAATGTTCATGAGGATGAGGTCAATGGGACAGAAGTTGATATCTCCTCATTTAAATCGATTGAGCTATCCGATGGTGATCCTACCTTTATAGTTGCCGCTTACACCCTTCGAAATATGGATGAGAGGGCAATTGGTTTTGATGGGGCCTCACTTGCTAATCTAGAGGATTATCTTGGAATCTCGAACGATTCGGTCAATATGACTGACAGGCTTTGGACCGCGCTTTGTTCCACCAATTACGAGGCAAGTGAGGCTGTCGAATGTTGCGTGGTTGGACGATGCGTGGAACAAATTCTTTGCGTAACTTCGATCCCCCTGCCATTTCTTACTAGGCGCGGAGTAACGTCCGACAACTCTCAGAATATCTCGCCTGCCAATCAAATTGAAGACGAATCGCAAAGAGATGAACGGAAATCCGAAATAGCGCTTGTCTGCAACATCGTGACCCCACAGTACGTGGATTTGCAGAGTGCTTTGTAAGTTCTGATCTGCCAAACGATTTGACTCATTTGTCTGATATCCTTTCCAGCTTCCAGATTCGCCTCCTAGTTAAAGTTTATGACTTTATAAAGACGCGTCATTTTGAGCCTGATCTATTGGAAAGATTTCAATCCTTAGACAACATGCGCGAATCTTACCTTGCCAGGCTCCGTCAGTTCATGTGCTCCTGCTTAATCTGGCTTATCAATACGGATATGAAACCCGGAAATCTTATTCTAGCTTTGCCAAGTAATGAGGTTCCTCCAGACCTAGAATCCCATCCCTCGGCGAGGCTAGAGAAATGCGAGCAAAACAGAGTGGGGATGAATGATGATCGGACTTACAATCAAACTTGCTATGCAACGCTTGCCGTTTGGTATGTCATGAAACACTGCCCGCAAGCTGTTACAGACGACTTCAAGTCAAATATATTACTCCCGAAGCTAGCTAGGGCGTACGACTCTGTTCAAAAGAGAGCGTCTCGAGACAAGGAGCCAACTCCGAAGAACGATGTATTGCAATGGCTTCATCTGAGCTCTCTTCTCTTGATATGTGGCGAGAGCATTGGGAATGACAGAGTTATAGACCTATTCACCGCCTCAGGACTTGATCGTCAAGAACTTATCAGAACACAGCAAAGGTTCGAGAAGTACGTATCGCGTTTAAAGACAAGTCAAATTGAAGCCTATTCGGTAGAGCATGAAGAACTCGACCGAGTTCTTCTACTAGGAGAGGAATTGGGACTAGATGCACTTCGAACTCCTTTCACCTCTAGTCTAGTATCATCAAGAGCAGCACAGACCCGAAAGAGGATAGCGGAAAGGAGACGGACTACAACATTCAATCCGGGTCCCAAATTATGGAAAGGATCGAAAATTACCTCTAATGGGCCTTGGGAGCTGTTATGCACAAATCATCAGAGTTACTTACGCGTTGCCGACGAGACTAATATTAGAGCTGGAAGGGACAGGTTGTTCGAATTCATGATGGCGGACTATTCCTTCATGAGCTCATGGGATCGGTCTGATAGCAATATTGTTGGAAGATGGTGGGATTTGGAGCCTGCTAGTGTGTTGTGTGGAACCTTGCTCGACTTGAAGGTTGAAGGTGAATTCTTTTTCATTTATCAGTTTACCTATGCAATAAATGCTAGCGCGAGTCTTACTCGTCAAGTTATGTTTGTCTAGCACGATTCACTACCCTTGCTACCAAATTTGGGTTTGGATTCAGAATGCTACAAGTCCTTAGAGCGAATTTCTCAAAGTCTTTCAAGAGCTAACAAATAACAGGGAAATTGAGGTCCGCCCCCTCCGAGACTGCTCTTCAAAGAATGGAACAATCTATTCATGAGACGCAAATCGCGCCTGCTGCACAAGAGGACAATTTTGTGCTTACGGAAGATCAATCCCACGACGCGTCTGTCCGAGAAATACTCTTGCAGATGAAACAAATCCAAGAAGAATCGAGTCGTGATCACCTGATACAGATGAGACAACTCTTAGTTCAAGAAGAGATAGGTGCTAGTTTCGCAACAAGAGCCTTCGACTGGATGACATGCAAGCCAGCTCGATTATTTCATCCGGTAATCGAAGGAAACTCCCCCAGTTCTAATATTCTTTGCTAATTGTTCCAGGAATGGTGGATCCAATCTCTACAAGACACGCCCGAGATGTATCAAGCCAACAAACAAAGAAAAGACGTTCCACTTCGCAAAGACCTTCGAAGATACCTCGCTGGACGAAAAAGATTAGATGTCATACGGGAGACTGAGTATACAGCCTCGACTATTGAGAAGAAGCTTCCTCCGGAGGATTTACAATTCTTAAGTGTCTTCGATCTGTCATTGACTAGCCTATTCACATTTGATTTGGCGTATGTTTCCATAGCCTCTGTGACAGTTACGAGACCGTTTACGTCTAAATTCGAGATAAATTCTGGGCGTGAGCGGGGCCGCAGTATGGGGGCAGTATCACCAAGGCCAAAATTCAAACAAGCTTCGGCTTCGTATAGTTCTAGCCAATTAGAATTTTATCGAAAATCATTGTTTGAAAGATTGAACGACAGCGTAAGTTCTCCCGTGATCTATGTATACTGGCCAAGGCTAACAGTTACCAGCTCGTCGATATTGGTGCAAAGCATCGTATTCTGTTTGTCCTCCATTCCCCATGAGTAGAATGAAGATCTTCACTTGCTAATGAATATTTGTCCTTAGATTCGCCGAGAAATGTTCCCCGTCACTCGTGGGCTCATTCTTATATTTATATCATCCAGATGCCCTGGATACATTTGACAGTTATTTTGGAGCCACATCACGCTTTGCAGAGAATCGAGAGGCTTTGATGTGGACGACTACTATTACTATATCTCAGTACGTGAACCTAAAGATCCCACTTTCTCACTTTATTAATCTTATTATCTTCTAGCTGGAGCATCTCCCCGACCAGCCAATCTAAACAACATGTCGAACTATTCAACGAAAACAGAAACAACGGTGACTTCCCACCCGCCTCCATAGCGAGTTTAGGACGTAGCAAAAAGCATAAAGAACCATTTCAGCCCACCGACATTGTGGAGGAGAGATCCTCATCATTGGTCATCACGGGTGACCCATCTGGTCATCTATGGATATGTTCAATCTGGTCCTCGCTCACAGACTCCGATGAATTGTCCATATCCATCCAGTCGCTACCATCCATACTACAGCAATTTATACACCAGCAATCTTGCGCGAGATGTTTGGTGTTTCTTATTTTATTAGGACATTTATGTGAGAAGCTGGCAGGGGAGTATGAGATGATTTTGGCTAAATTGGATATCATTGTTGGGCTAGGAGTGAAGCACCTCTCGTGAATCAGCGACAGCCAAAGACTAATGCGTGATAGGAAAAAGTACTACTTGAAGGTCTCGAATGGGGCACCAGTGAAGCGGTCGACAAGCTGAAGAAAATGCTATGGGGACTTGAAGCCCTTCGAGTGTTTGATGATAGGTTATCTGCTTCACTGGCACAGATTCAGAAAGCGCAGGAGGCGATGGAACGTACGGTTAAGCAGGTTTGTCAAGTCTCCCAAATTTCAAACATGAGTGGTCTAAGAATTTATTTTAGGAAGCGGGTCAACAACACATCGATCTACTCCAAGAATATAATAATGTTATTGAAGAGTTCGAGAAGCGATATGGGATGCTCTCAGATGTGCAGATCAGGACACAGCTCAAAATCAGACAAGTCACTGGATTGAGGGATGGTGTAAGGCACGACTCCTTCATTGTTGAATTACACCCTGACCCTTTCTACAGATCTCAACTGTCACGAATGTCGAAGACAGCCAAACAGCCCTGAGAGATAGCCAAACAACTATCAGACAAGGAAATAATATCAGAATATTGACTTACATCACGATTGCATATCTACCGCTTGGATTTGTCACAGTATTAATCCCATTCTCGTCCTCTTCAATTTTCTTGTACAATACTTGAAAATAATTTGGACAATTGCTAAACTTTACTATAGGGATTATTCTCCATCAACCACGCAGATTTTATGAACGGCGTCGGCAACGCAGGCTTCGCTATCCTAGTCGTCGTCTTCGTTCTAAGCACCTACGCCCTAGCCTTAAGTTTGGAAAATATAATTGATTCATGGACAAAATTAGCAGAGAAGAAATGGTCAAAGATTGAACCCAAAAAATGGAAATCGAGGAGGAAAGATGAGGAGGTTGATGATAGTGAGAAGGATGTGTTTGAAGGGTTGGGGGGATTGAAGTGGAGGGGCAGAGGCGAGCAGGGCGATGATAGGATTTCGAAGGCCGCTTGATCGAACCCTTGACATAAACAACGGGCTTGTGCACCCCGAAAAGTCCTTCAATTCCTTAATGATACTAGTAAATCCTTAAATCCGTGGAGATCGGCAGCTGCAGACGTGCTAAAATTGAGGGGGCGCTGTCCCTCAAAATTACTGAATAAGACCCTTAACGGTCTTGGTTAGTGGCAGTATGCATTATGACTACACGCGACTGATGGGCCTCAGCAAAGCTTATTTTTGACATGAAAAATATCGTAAGAAAATGGATACGACCACCAGTGCTCAGAAAATAATTTCCCCTTCCCTAATGAAGATTTTCACAATGAGGCTTTGCCCAACCGTTTGTGCCCTAATGGCTTGAATACGAAAAATCTTCGAGCGTCATGACGGCCTTTCTGTCCACCTTTGCTTCGATATTTAAATATATAAACCTCTTTCTCGTCGCCTTTCTGCCGTTTCTTTTGTATCCCAACAGCATCACACTCACAACCTTGAAACATTCCAACTTTTCAAAATCGCATCCCAAAATACTACTCTAAGCCAAACCAAGATGTTCTCCAAAACCTTCCTTGCTTTTCTACTCTCCGCCCTCGCCACAGCCGCCCCAACCACCAAGCGCGATGCAAACACCGAAGCCTTCGACGCAATTGCTATCCACCCCGGCACCCAAGCCGTGCATCTCCGTAGTATTTCAGCCTCCGACAGCTACTTTTACATCGGCAAAAACACCACGACCTTCTGTCCCTCCGACGTCGACTGCTCTACCTATAGTAACGATACCTCCTTCGTGGCTATACCTAGCGCTAGCGCCGTGCTAGCACTGAGACTCAACACCGCCGTCTCGGGTGTACAGCACGTCTTCGTCTTAGCCGATGGCGCGCTGACATACGCGCCCCTGGGAGGCGGCGCCACATGGACAGGTACTATATATAAGTATTCCCATACCACCTAAAAGAACCCTGTACGGCATGAAGGATCTCACTTTAGCCTTTAAGCGCGTTAAAATGACCCTTCTAGGTTATAGTGGTCCATACAGTGGCTTAGACCACCTCGCATCCCTTTGTGGCGTTGCAATGTCACAGTGCTTACTAAATAGGCTAGTATCTGCATTCGAAATCCTTCATTGACAATTTTAAGGCTTGTCAAGCCCACCGTGCCTTAGGCCTTTAAGCCTACAATGATCTAGGCTTCAAGCTTAAGGCTCCTTCGACCCATACTAGAGAGCACGCAATCCGATTTACGTACGACAGTTTCAGAATTTTCGTAAAGTGTTAATAATAGACATCTTCAGCAGAGGATTTCCAAGTATAATAAGAGAAACGCCTCTCAGTATCCACACCTTATAAACATTGACAAAACATCAAAGAAATAAGAACCGCAGTGCACTTTACTTCATAGGGTGTAATATATAATTAGGATAGCAGTGTAGCGCACTGGAAAAACTTCAGGCCCCCGAAGTTGCCTAATTAATAGAATTATACTGCTTGGAACTCCGTGCTGTCTCACAGCCCCACAGATCCACCATGAAATACTAAGCCTTCTATTCCTTTACATTTCACCACAATCCTACATATGTCGCCATTCACATAATCTGCCTGAGGTGTGCCACAATCACCGGCAAGTATTGATATCATTTTTTCTTATAAGTAAGTCCGTTGACTATGTATCTAAAACTAATATGAAAATTACACAAGCTATTTGCTACTCTTACATTTCGAATCAAGCGACTCGATTACTGCTCCCTTTCCTATTATTTTATAGATCACCTGGCTATCTTCTATCATTTTCATCTTGGAAATGAAGTTCAACATAAATATGAGTATACTTTTATACTTTCTACCGCTAGCCTCTGCTATAATTTTAGACCGTTCATGTTATAGTAGTAAAGTTCCTTCCCCATATCTATTTTATTATTTGCAGTACTAATATCTTTCATACCAGAGCAATATATGAAGGGGAGCATAAACCTCATTGAGGAAGGTTTGAATGCTGTGTTTGATATATTCGCAGCTGCGCAAAGAGAGCTATCACACCCGGGTGACTCTACAGCTAGTAAATACTTCGATCAACACCTGAAACACTTGTTTGGAGACACCGATATCAAAGAGGAAGGTTCCTGTAAGTAAAAGAAAATCGGCACATTACAATGACTTACTAACGAAGTGAAAAGTATGCATTTCTAATCTCTTAAAGATTCGGAAAGTTCAGAGGCGGCCGGATGCAGATCCAGAAGTGCCATTTGAAGATGTTGTAAGCAAATATCTAACAAAAACACCTTCCTCTGCTACCCTACAGCATCAATCTAATATTCTTATAGATATATTTTTGCGATATGAAACGTTATGTTTGGGACGAAGCCTCAAAACTCCACAAGTGGAAATTCAATGGAAAAGCCGAAGATCTAACGGATTCACGATTCAAGGCCTGTGCTGTGGGAAATGCGGATGGATCTTTTCAAGCCAAAGCTTTTACGAGTAAGAAAGAAAAGACACCTAGTAGCGGGGAATATGATCCTGGCTATACACAGCTTTGCGAAGCATGGTTGAAATTTCTCCTTGAACTTCCCCACGGATTGGACTTTCCTGAAAGGCATTCATATACGAACGTATTGCTACTGCAAGAGGCTGCAGATGGAGTTCCGAATTATCAGTGGCCGGCTCCTAATACTTATTCTGCGAGTACAAGGCAAAGACAGTTGTTATTTAGTAAGTGAAATACTCTGGATGAGCTTAGATTGAGGCCGGATTCCTATCAATGTCCCTTGACAGAGATCTCGTTATTCGGGACCTCCCTCTTCTTGAAGTTTGGGAATATCCTAACTTACTCCTTAAGGCAAAAAACATAAACTTCGAGGTCATCAGTGGGTATCTATGGACCTTGCCACCCGCTTTCTCCATACTCTCGCACACGAAGTAAACCTGCCAGTTCTTACATATTGTATACTATGCTAACTGTTGAACTGCTCACACACACTAAATTTTTCTATGGTAGCAAGATAAAGGCCGGGACAGAGGATGTACCGCCTGCTTACGGATGGGATAACGTCGGTCTGGTACAAAACTTCTTGAACGCAGGTTAGTCGCGATGCTAATACCTCACTATCTTGCTAAAGTTCTAAAACATGAAAATTAGACAACTGGGCTATGCTCTGGGATGGCTACTATGCCATATTCAGACATGCAATCGCGGTTGATATGTTAGGTATGTTTATTAAAATTGTTGACATCGATCCAAACGGGCAGATAAGTGCTGCTCAGAGAGCTCAGACAGCCGGCAAGACTTTACAGACGTCGACCCAGCTCTTCCCAGCATTAAAAGGAGGGGTCGAAGTGGTATAACCTAGAATTGTTGGGAGATTAATATCCTTTAGATATATTTAGCATTAGAGGTTGCATTTAAATTGCCAAGCTTACGATCAGCCTCCCAGCTACTCGATTTCGTGTTTCCTGATGTGTAATGTCTGCGGCCATGGGCGCTGAGACTAGTGTCCTGCATCTTCATAAGAACCCCTCTATCTTAAATTATATTCATATTCTTCAAGGTCTTAGGTGAGTTGCTCAAGAGGTTTCAGGTGAGCTGGAGTGGCCTAAGGTTATCTCAATGTGATGAGGCCAAGAGCGGCAAGCTCAAGGAGGTACCTTATTGCCCCGCTTCAAGTGACCACTGGGCGTCAATTTTATGCTCGGATCGCGGGTGGCTGCATTTCCGTATTTAACCATAATTTCTTGGTCATCGACCTTGCTTCACTGGTTTACTTATTATTTCCCTTTTTCACATAAAAACATTGCCCAAATACCTTCATCTTTCCAACAAAATCTTTTTCACCAACTCACTATTTCTTAAATTTCTTGTATTCCGATCAATCCTCAAAATGTCACACATCCTCGTCTTGGGAGCAACCGGTAAGTCACCTGACTCAATGAACATCAGGTGTTTTATATCTCGATCAGTCATTGACTCAAGACAGGGCAAAGCGGCATCGATTTCTGTGAAGTTGCTCTAGCTGCAGGTCACCAACTTACTCTCTATCTCCGCAATCCCGGCAAGTTGGTCCCGTCGCTCAAGGACAACCCAAAGGTGACCGTGATCGAAGGCACTTTCGAAGATGAGGAGGGGTTGAAGAAAGCTGCTGCTTCTGGTGCCACCATCTTCGTTTCATTTGCTGGTCCTATCTTAAACTCTAAAGGAACTGTAGGTCTTTCACCAAGCTCATTATTCGGGTATTGGCTGATGATCTAGCCCGTCACGGATGCCTTGAAGAAGCTTTGGCCGCTGCTCATCGAGCACAACTACCAACGTGCTCTCGTATTAGGAACATGCTCTTACCCCGCCGCTGAGGATAAGGGAGCTTTGAAATGGAAAGCTACCATTATCCTCGTCAAGATCATTGCAGGGTCCGCTTACCAGGAGTTTAACGGTCTGGGAGCTTTCATTGCTTCTCAAGATGTCTCGAAACTCAAGTGGACGTTATTCCGTGTTGGATTCTTGGGTAATGGACCCGCGAAACCGGTCCATGCTACTTATACGGGCAGTGGGAAGGATGGATTGCAGATTAGCAGGAAGAGTATTGCGGATTGGGTCCTTGCTAATTTGAGCCCGAAGAGTGAGTGGGTTGGAAAGACCCCGGTTCTCTGTAATTAGGGGAACGGGCTCCGGGAGGAATTTCAGGATGGAACTGAGACCTGCGGATAATGAACGGTGAGATTGGAACGTGTTTGTATGATGTTATACCCGTCGTTTTTACATAATATATTATTTCTTCGTGGTTTCCCAAAGAGGCAAATTGGAACCTGTTTCATTTTTGTAGGGCCCAATTGGCACTCGTTTCCCCGATTATAGAAACATTATAGCCCGCTGCGCACCTCTACAACCAAGCGGTTTAATTATTGTACTTCAAGCCGAGACTTTTAAACCTCTCGTCTGCGTTATCAAATTTTTGATCACGTGAACTCATATCCTTCGTCTGAACCATACCTTCGACCAACCATGTATTGGGAATTTGCGTGTTAGTGCACGTTAGATAAGGGGAGAAACCTATAATCGACAGTTACTGACTGAACTGCGCGAATTTGCGATGTGCGACAGAAGTTCTCGTAAATCTCACGTGACAATATATACATCTCTGAGAACGAGGCGAGGAATTATCAATGTCGATAAAGGCCTGGAGCTGATTCATAGATCTCTTTCACGATCGAAAGGTTTTTCTCATTTCTTTGCAGTCATGTTCCAAATATAGTATCAAACGTGACTCCTGTTGAAAACGGCAAGGTCAAAAATGGTGGCGTTCAGCTGAAGCTGATGTAGGGCGTCTTGAACAACCTCGACCCATCTTCTGATCTTGGGATCAAACAACCTTCAATTGCCAATTTTTTCTTCTTGATCTTATAAATTTCGGTTTTGAAAGAAGGATAAAGCGCTACTATGGATAGAGAGGGTGCTCAATCAATAAAGCACCTGACACAGCCACCACCTGCAGCCTCATCCGAAAGGTCCTGGATGCCCAAATTTCTCCGTACGTCAAAGGAGGCTAAGAAGCCCCCAGGTCACGGTAATCTGTTAGGTCTCTTTCGCCTTTATAAACTCCCAGATCCTGCGCTATCGAGCACACAAATATCTGCCTCGACATCCACATACAACGCCGACGTGAACGCAATCCATGGTTTGGGCGGTGCACCATATAGAAGTTGGACCCATGACAATGGAAAACTCTGGTTGCGGGACTTTGCTCTGGATCGATTCCCTGGAGCCAGAATATACACATTTGGATATGAATCGAGGGTGACCTTCTCCAATGGAACAGGGACTTTGCGTGACTTTGCGAGAGGTCTACTTGAAGCTATCAAGTTAGAGCGGAGATCTCCAGAGGTGTGTAGTTTTAGATAATCAAGGGTCAGGGCCCTAGTTGCTAAAACTTTCTAGTCCAGTTCACGTCCGATTATCTTTATTTGTCATAGCATGGGTGGAATTGTTGCCAAAGTGGTCAGTCACTTTACTCAATTCGGGTAATCCATGTCTACAACTAATACTGTCAGGCCATAATCATGGCGCATAATGAACCTGAAAATTATCCTGCCATTCCAAAATCATTGACCGCAATTCTATTTCTAGGGACTCCTCATCAAGGTTCTTCAAATGCTCGATATGCTTCTATTCTGGCACGAACCGCCAATATTGCATTGATCGGGTCCCAAGCTTCCAGATTTATAGGCATAATGCGAACAGACCTGGTCAAGACCCTTCAGAAGCATGAGCCGGAGCTACTTGCTGTCGCAGAAGATTTCAAAGTTCACACAGCTAAAATTAAGATTGCTTCTTTTGTGGAGGGTAAGACAATGCCAGGTTCGAATACAAGAGTGAGCTGATAAGTCCCCGTCATGACCAACGTAAAACTGACTCTTACTACAGGTAGTAGACGACCAGAGCACTTTCGAGGGCGCGTCGACGGAAAGAAAAATACCAATGCCGGGCTATGATCACACGGAGATCGCTAAATATGGATCGCTGACTGAGCCCGGATTGAAACTAATTCTCGGAGTCTTACAAGAATTTCTCTCGTTATCTCAGATCGTTTCTGATATGCGGTCTAACTTATACGGTAAGGTTTTTCTCAATCCTCAAGTCTAGATAGATACTAATGCAGCCCAAAGAGCCCTATATTCAAATTCCCTTTTCTCAGAACCCTGATTTCGTTGGGCAGGATAAGATTTTGACGGAATTGGAAGTCTTCGTTCAGAACGCACCCAGACCCTGTCAGGTTTCATTATACGGCCTCGGTGGAATAGGGTAGGCGTTCTTTCTAAAGCTTCTCTTAATGACTAACTTCCAGTAGAAAGTCACAGGTTGCCTTGGAATTTGCGTACAGGACCAAAGAATTACTTCCTGAATCATCAATACTTTGGGTTTCTGCTAGTACCCGGCAGCGATTTGAGCAGGACTACATTACCATCGCAAAAGGCCTTAAACTACCTGGATATAATGATCCTGAGACCCACTATCTCTCCCTTGTGAAACAGTCGCTAGAGAAACCAGAATTGGGAAAATGGATAATGATTATTGATAACGCCGATGACTTGTCCTTCTTCCGTACCAACAAGGACCAGGGGGGTGGCGCTAACAATATCAGCAATTGCGAACACGGGTTCTTTGAATATATACCTGGAGGTCCCTACGGATTGGTTCTTTATACCACAAGAAATAAAGTTGATGCTCTTCAATTGGCCGGCGAAGAGAAGATCATTCAAGTAACAGAAATGGATGATGAGAGCTTGAAATCCTTACTTCGAAGCAAGATTGGTAGTGAATCCCAACAGGAAGACGATTGGCTGGATCTGATTCGAAGCCTGCAGCGCGTTCCTTTGGCTATTGTACAAGCTGCTAGTTTTATTCGACAAAAGTCGTGGCCAGTCTCGAAGTATTTGAGGTACTTCGGAGAAAAGAACGAGGATATCTCTACGAAATTTCTCTTACATGACTTCAAGGACAAGACTCGAGATAAAACCGTGTCAAATTCAATTTTCAAGACCTGGATGATTACAGTCCAACAACTTGAAGCTCAACATCCTCGCGCAGCTGATCTCTTATGGATGATGGCATTCGTCAACCACCAGAGTATACCACGGTCTCTTCTCATAGATCGCTCATTCATTCAGAAAACCTTTGATGAGCATACCAGCAAGGCAGCCCCCAATCTGGGAGAAGAAGAAGCTACCCCGAAAGCTAGGCTTGCAATGGAATACGATTTAGACGAGGCCATAGGAGTTCTCCGAGCATACTCTTTCATCAATATTTTATCAACCAAACAGGGGGAGGACTACGCAATTCACAGACTTGTTCAACTGTTTTCCCGATATTGGTTGAAAGATCACAGACAGACTTTCCTGATCTGGGAGTCCAGGATGCTCGCTGCAGTCTTGCGGGAGTTTCCGAAGAAAGAATATGAAAACTGGACGAAGTGTGCCCAATTGCTACCTCATGTTCAGGGATTTGTAGATTCGCCTTACGTATCAATGCTACCGGCTCTGGACTTGGGATCTCTACTCACCGTTGTTTCAACGTATTTGAGAATGAAAGGTCAATTTTTTTTGGCAGAAGAATATATCAATCTTGCCATCAAAAGACTTGATAAAGATCTCGGGCAAGACGATGCAGCTACTCTCGAGGCTAAAGGGTGTTTAGCCCTAATATGGAGAGATACAGATCGCCTAGATGAGGCCGAGAGACTTCTTCGCTTCCTCATCAAAACAAGTATTGAGGTTGTGGGAAAGGAAGACCTCGCCACAACTCAAATTAACATGAATCTAGGAAGTGTTTTGCGCCGGCAAAAGAAGTACGACGAGGCCATTAGCCTAAGTAGAAAATGTGTTTCAGAGTTCGAGAAACAAAAAGGCCCTGAAAGCACAAGAACTATTGAGAGTAAAATGTCGTTGGCCACTACGCTTGGCGGCACTGGACAACAAGCAGAAGCACTTCAGTTGCAAAAACAAGTCGCGAAGGTATTGGAAAGAAGATACGACGAAGATCATCCAAGACTCTTGACCCTACAACACGACCTCGCAGTGACCCTCAATCTAGTGGGCAGTGTCAAAGAGGCTCTGGCACTGAGTCAACATGTTTTCAGTCGAACTCTTGAAATTTATGGACCAGAGCACCCACGTACAGCAAATATTGAGTTTAATCTAGCGCTCTCCCTTGACAATGAGGGCAAACATGAACAAGCGGAGAGGCACTTCCGTCGCGTACTTAACTATCGCCAACAAGTTCACGTGGGAGATAATTTGAACACGATACAATGCTTGAGATGTCTAGCCATATGTCTGCAACATCAAGGGCAATATGAAAATGCCCGTTACTACATGGACCTTGCCTTAGAGAAAATCTCAGCAGATCCAACTGATGTTGATAATATGAGATGGAAAATTAATGTGGACTTGGCAAGACTTGAGGGTGAAGCAGCAAGGGGCCAGCTTTGGGGGACAAATCTCCGTACGATTACAGATCCAACAGTGAGCGTGGCTACATATGCGGCAGCGTCGTACGCGGGCAGTGCCTCGTGTGTCATGTCTTGAATAAAGACAATTTACCGGGATCTCGCTGAACTGTATTTCGAATCCCTTATTTACACTTCTTTACGTAGTAAAGCCTAGCTTTGCTCCTGCGGAGATCCGGGAATTTCCACCAGAGCTTGTATGTACTTCGGAAACATGAAAGTGGAAATCATTTACACCATATTCCGAACCAAGACCCATCTGTTCCTCCCTGGTCGAATCAAAACGTGCGTTTTCCATTGGCATAAAAACTATTGTAAGTACGGTTACTTTTGGCAAATAGGCAATCGGGAATGCAAGAGCTAATATAAGATGTGGCTCCAGGCATTTTGGATTGCGGATCTCA
>Ga0182030_10006592_pt1 | contig 24457 bp, 23 predicted proteins | sample 812S3MmetaG_FD_121299 | JGI IMG/M metagenome (GOLD analysis project Ga0182030, IMG submission 121299) | Permafrost microbial communities from Stordalen Mire, Sweden - 812S3M metaG (Illumina Assembly) | ecosystem: Environmental > Terrestrial > Soil > Wetlands > Permafrost | place: Sweden...
AATCTGCCGCAGCAAGCTCACGATCTGCTCCGGCGTATGCTTCTTTCCTCGCGCCATAACAAACTCCTCTCATACCAGCATCTCTGATAATTCGCGCTGGTACAAAATTCGCCGGGCACTCCAACCAGGTCGGAGATCAAAACCTCGGCCAGCTTTGGATTCGAAATCACCAAGGACTTTCGCGAAATTGAAATCACCTTCGTGATTGCCGGGTCGGCCAAGAGCTGCCGAACCAGAGATGAACCCGTAAGACCTGTGCCGCCGATGAGCGTTGCAATCATAAGTTTTTCAAGACTCGCCAGAGATGCCTTCAAACGCTTCACTCGATTTCCACGCACTCATGTCGCTGGTGCCGAATTCGCCCGTGTAGGATGAAGACTCTCTCAAATTCGCTTACTTCGCACAAAAGCCGTTCCCGAACCGTTAGTGTTTAGGATTCCCCGGTTGGCAGGACTTCTTCAATCACCGACCAAGGCCCACCTTGAACCACCAGATACTTCAAGTAAAGTTCGGCTACTGGCCGGTCTGTAGTTGCGAGGAGGGTTTGAGCAGCATCATGAACGCGCTCTTTCGGCAGGGATGCGAGGTCAAAGCTTTCCTCAATCATTCCATCGGAATGAGGAATCCCCAGCAAATCAAGATAGCGCACAATCGTTGCACGATGATCGTGGAGCAGATAGTCCTGCAGCAGATTATTCGCTATCTGATCAGGAAGAGTCAGAGTTGCTGCCGTCCAACTGACCAGGCGCTCAAGCGGGGCTCGGCGGACACTAATCTCACGAACGTTGTTTGCTTTTGCGAGGGCGGCGACTAAGAGCTGCTTCTGTTCTTTGGTTGGCTCCGCCCAAAATACTTTGCTGGCGAAGACTCTAATCTCATTAGGCAATTGTCGCCAAATGCGGTTTGCAGAAAGTGGCATGAGCGGGCCTCACCTACAGTCAATCTCAAGTTCCACCTACGATCATAACGGCTTTGGGAAAACGATGTCCTGGTCACGACATACGCATGAGCCCCGCTCGCCCCTCATTGTTCGGACGTGATTGGAGTCCGCCATCGGCGCCGCCGTACCGGTGAAAGAAGTCGGAAGGATATCAAGGTTCCTTCTGGCTGGCCTTCTTTGCCCAGTAATCGCGTCCAGGGAGCGCGATGCCCATTTTCCTGCAGTGTTTGTGAATGGCGACATCGGATACGCCGTACCGCTTGGCCAACTGTCTCCGCCCAGACTTCCTTCTCAAGCACGTCGCGGTCCCACACTCGGCCTGGCACCGGAATTTCTTTTGCTTGGCAGATTTCGGATGCATCCGAGCATTCTCCGCAGCGTTAACGGCCTGCTTGACGCGGCAGATCTCAGCGAGCGGAGAAGGCGCTGGCTGTACTTGTTGGCGTCGCTGGAGGCATCACGAATTCGAAGGGGGTTGAATCGAACTGCAGCGTGCGGGCTCTCGAGAAAACTCGGCACCTCGCGCTTACCGGCATCGGTCTTCACGTCATCGAATTCATCGTCGTAGACGCGTTCCTCCACGAAGATGCGATCAGGCAAGATGTTCTTCCACCACAAGGCAAGGACCTCACCCGGACGCATGGACGCGAAGACGATCAAGGCAACCAGCGACCTTGTCGGTTCCGGCAGGGTCTCGAGCATCTGCCGGATCTGGTAGAGGGAAAGCAGCACTGTCGGTTTCACCGCGTGTTTCCGCGGCAACTTTACGCCAACCGCTGGATTCCGCTCGATCATGCCCCAGGCAATCGCCTGACTCAATGGAGCGCGAAGTGACGCATGCATCAGACGGATTGTCTTGGGGGACAGGCGCGGATGAAACGAGTTGAACCACTCCTGAAACTCGACCGTCTTCAACTCGCGAGCTTCATCGTGCCCCACTCCGGCACAATGTAGGTTGAGAAAAAGAACTCATAGTGACTTCTGGTTGAGTTCTTCAAATGTGGCCAGGTCATCTGCTGGCACCTTGCATACAGTCCAGCCACGGTTTCATCATCGCTGGGAAACGTGTCAGGCTCGTTGTTCCGCACGTTCACGCGTTCCATGTGTTCGTCGGCAAGACGTTGCGCTTCCCTGCGGGTAGGCACAACGCTCTTGCCCCAAACCTTGGAACGCTTGCGGCGCGGCTGCGAGCTATAGTCCCAGTAAACCATCTTCCATTTCTTTCCGACCTCGAAAATCTCAGGTCGCTGATAACGATCACGCACCACGGGTCTTCCTCCGCGGTGGCGCTTCAACCGTGCAATTGGATTATCACGCTCTGGCGTCACTGGCAGGCCGGATGGCAGAGGAAACCGGAATGCCAAAGGCAGCGATTTCCCGGGCCGGAAAATTCCTCGTCACCTCCAAGCTAGCGACAATTAGCAGTGACCCGAAGGACAAGCGTAAGCGCTCCCTGCATCTGACGAAGCTCGGTAAGCGTCGCCTTGAAAACGTGAACGTTGAATTTGGTGCCCTGGTTTCGAAGCATGCACACTTTGTCCGCTCCAGGCTGGGAGAGCGTTTCTGGAAGTTCGGCATGAGCCTGGACAACCTCATCAACTTATTTCGAATTGATGAGTAACCTTTGATTCAATGCAGAAATCAACCGGCGATAGAGCCGCCATCCACGACGAGCCACTTCTCGTCCGTGTGATAAGGCCAGAAATACTGGCCACTGGGACCCGCATAAACAGAGGGCTCCCCAGGATTGCGCGAATGTGCTCCGGGCCAGTGCGGCAGCAGCCTCCAATCCAGTCGGCTCCGGCCGCGGCCCATTTGCTGGCCAACTCGCCATACTTCGTGATATTTGATTGGCCTTGTCCAACAGCGATGCTCAGCGTCCCATATAAGCCATCGCGCCATCGAGGAAGCGCAGGGCGGTGTAATTTCCGTCGGCAAAAAAGCGGGGCGGCATGGGAACGCCGATCGACATCCCGCTTGGGCACAAGGATGCCGCCTTCGTCCGCAGTCATTTCGATGCGATGGAAATAAGGGTACTGGATGCTGCATGACTGCATTGGCCTATCACAGTCGACACGACCGGCGGGGAGTTGGCGCCTATCTGTCTTTCTCATGTGAACGCCTATTGTTGCAGCGACGCGATGTACTTCGTCAGATTGCGAATGCGCAATTGCATCACACCATCGCTCGTCGTTCCCATCGACGCAAAGATCGGACCCCAAACCGGCATGTCCTTTGAGCCGTGACTAGGCATGTTGACGTCGCCTTTGATCGTCTGCGCTACGTGATTCTCCGGGAACTTCCCTTTGTTCCTTGCCGCGAGCTGTGTCAAATCCGAAGAAACGGATTTCAGTGCCGACGCTGCGGGGCCGTCCCCTTTGCCGTCCATTCCGTGACATGAGGCGCAGTATGCAACATACATACCCTTGCCAGAGGATGCCGGCGTGTAGGGCGCCGGTATTTTCTTGACTTGTGCTTTGGGCTCTTCTGAAACTGCTGCCCCCTGGCCTGAGCTCTCGCCCGCGAGAAGGATAACTGGGACTGCAATCAGAATCGCTGCGGCGAAGAAGATGAAGCGTCGGATCATAGTTCCCCTCACTAGAATTCCAGCTTAGCCTGCAATGCAATCATGCGCGGACTGCTGTCTCCGCCCAAACCTACGCCGAGCAGCCCAGTCGGTGGAGAGGTGGTATACGTCAGTGCCCCAAATCCTGTCTGCGTCGAAGCATTGCCCGGAACTCCGGCCAGCGTCTGGCTGGGCAGGGCAAAGTTGGGATGATTGAAGACATTGAAGAACTGGGCTTCCACCCTCATGGTCAACTTTTCGCGAAGAGGAATGCGTTTTGTGAAGTACATATCGGACCAGACAAAACCAGGACCGCGAAACTGGTTTCTGCCAGTGTTGCCGAATTGGCAGTTTGCCGCGCTGTCTCCGCCAACGCAGGCGCCCGTGCTGGGATCAACCGAGGAGATAAAAGCAGCAGGATTCAGCCACTGCACAGTGCCAGGCTGGGTGGAAGCGAGGTCGCAATGCCGGCAGTAGGGATCGACTCCCGGCACAAGACTTGCGAACTGAGGGCCGCTGCCCTGCACGACGCCGTTTCCGTTTGCCGAGTACGGTGTGCTCAACACGGAGAATGGAACGCCGCTGTGCCAGAAGACTGTTCCCGAGACCTGCCAGTTGTTGACGATTTGCCCCAGCCACTGGCTGCGGACCTTGACCGGCAGTTGATAGACGTATTGCGCAGTTAGATTGCTGCGAATGTCGTAGTCGCAGGGGCCATAGCTGCGGCGCAGGTCTCCGGGCAAGGGTGAGAGAAGGCCGCCAGCCGAGAATTGCAGAAATCCGCCGTTCGAGACCTCATCCATGCAATGGCTCCAGGTGTAGTTGATCTGCCCCTGCAAACCGTGGCCCATGCGCTTCATCGCCGTGAGTTGAAGGCCGTTGTAGTGGCTGTTGGCGCCGGTTGAGAATTGCGTGACGGCCGCAAATCGCGGATCGGTTGGCTGCAGATAAGGGAACGGAGCGAAACATCCTGGGCACACCGTCTGGTAGCCATTGACCTGCGTCTGATAGGGCTGATTGACGGCGCGGGTGCCAACGTATTGCGCTTTGACGCTGGCGGTGGCCCCGAACTGATGCTCCATGCCCAGGCTCCATTCCATGAAGTACGGGGCGTGAAGTTCTCCGCTGGGCACCGCCGTAATGGCGACCGGCGGAAGGCAGGTTGCGGCATTGGACTGCGACGAGGCGCATGAAAGTTGGCCCTGCTGGAATCCGGCGCCGAAGCTCTGATTGGCGGCCATAGCGGCGTCGACTGCACTGTTGGGCACGCCGGGTGCAATCTCCGTGCCGCCCACCGTGCCGAGCAGACCGCCCTGAAAGGTTTTGACGTACGGTGGATTGTTGCCGACTACATCGGCGATACTGCCCGGCAGGATGTCGCTGAAGATTCCAAAACCACTCCGAAGTACGGTATTCGGTTCGAACTGCCACGCAATCGCCGTGCGCGGCTGAAGGATGGCTACCGGCGTGGAAGAGAACAGATTGCCGAGATGAGTCTGGATCACGGCGTTCAGCGGCTGATTGACATCATGCGAGATCGAATCGAAGGAGCCGGTGAGACGGGCAATCTGCTGGTGCGGGTTCAAGGGATTGGAATTGTAGGTGTCGCGGAGGCCGATGGTCCATGTCAGCTTCGGAGTCAGCTTCCAGGTGTCCTGGGCGTAGAAGTCGAGGTTGAGAAAGTTGAACGGCTCGTTGGGCGCAGTTGGGAAGGTTTGTGTCGCGGTGGAGGCCACTCCGTAGATGAACTGCGGCAGGGTTGTGTAGGAGACCGTTGGCACCGTGCCCTCGTCAAAGTCATAGTCGTTGAGGCGAAGGATGCGGGTGTTGGTGCCGAATCTGAACTCGTGCGCCCCATGGCTCCAGGCAAGATTGTCGTTGATGAAAAAACGTGAAGCGCGCCTTCCCTGAAGCCAGGTATTGTCGAGGCCGCCGATGGTGGTGAAGGGCGCGTTGGCTCCGCTGCCTTGCAGGACGATTGGGAAAGCGGCAAGTGTCTGCTGAAAATTACTGGGCGCAAACAGGCTCTCATACCAGGAGAATGCCGAATTGAAGTAGTTCACCACGTTCTGCGAAAACACGTGCGTGTATCCTGCGGCGAAGGAGTAGAGCGGCTGAGAAGAGAGTGCGTTAAACACCGGATTGATGGGATCTGTCCAGACGGCCTGCAGGCCCGTGTCAGACTGCAAACGAAGCCAGGCCGTGTTGTTCGCATTGAAGTTGTAGTCGATGCGAAGTGTCTGCACCTGTTCGCTGTCATCGCTGGAGTGGGAGATGCCTCGGCGATTTGCGCAGCCATTGCCGTCCGGAGAGGTGCCTGGGATCAGGGTGCCATTCGAGTTGAGCGGACATCCAAGCACGGCGAGCGGGCTCCCGCCCGTGTTCCCGAATAGCGAGAACATCTTCTGGTAGAACGGCACCTGCTGCGGCGTGGGTGCATAGCTCGATCCAGTTACAGAGTCCGTTCCGCCCATGGGAAGCTGTTGAAGGACGTATTGCTGGAAGGCGGCGCTGGGCAGCGTTGCAGTCGTAAAGATGGGCAGGGCAATCCGAACCCATTCGCTGTCGAAAAAGAAGAACAGTTTATCGTGCAGAATTGGCCCGCCCACGCTGCCGCCAAAGTGGTTCACAGTCGACCGGGGCTTGTGAATGCCGGGCGTGTCATTCAAGAAGTAATCCTCGGCATTCAGACGTGAGCCGTTCCACAACGCATAGAGATTGCCGTGGAATTTATTCGTGCCGGACTTGGTGACGTAATTGACCTGCGCAGCGCCATAGCGGCCCTGATCCACGGAATAGGAAAGCGTGTTGACGGTCACCTCTGAGATTGAATTCATTCCCAGGACGAGGTTGGTCGCAAGTCCGCTATTGAGGTTCGTCAGTGGATCGTTCGTTTCCAGCCCATCAACGATGTAGCCGTTGGAGAGCGCGGGCAGCCCATTGAATTCCACGTTGCCGTAGCCGTTCGAGCTTCCCACGAAATCATTGCCACTGCCAGCCGTGTTGATCAGGGCTCCGGCGGCAAACTGCAATGGGTAGGTCAGATCGCCGCCGGGGTTTGGCAGATCCTCCAGCGCTCTTGCCGTCAACGTCGTGGAGGTATTGGCATTGGCCGTGTTGATCAGCGGCGCTTCGCCGCTTACCTCTACCGACTGGTTTGATTGAGCCACCTTGAGCGTGAAGTTTACCGTTTGCTTCTGCCCCAGGCCTGACTCGACATTGTCGTTCTGCTTCGGCTGAAAACCTTGCGCCTCCACTTTAACTAAGTAAACGCCCGGTTTAAGCTGCGGGAAGTTGAAGCGCCCTCCATCATCTGTCTTGGCACTGCGCTTCAGGCCGGTCTCCTGGTTTGTGATCGTTACGCTGGCGTTCGGAACAACCGCACCCGTCTCATCGGCCACCTGGCCAACGATGGCGCTGGTAGTTTCGCCTTGAGCGAAAGCCTTTGCCGGGAAAATGGACACGGCAATCAACAGCAAAATTAGAACTGCAGCCCGCGAAACGAGGAATTCGAAATCAAATTCGGGGCGTTCTGGTGCAGCCAGTCTCATGGTCTACTCCGATAGCGGCCGAGTGCGGACGGAAGGCACCTTCACTCGAATAGCATGGTATACTATAGGATGTTAACTATAGTTAACTAGTTGCGGCGGTCATGATTTTTCAACCCAGATTTTCTCAGCTGCCGGAGCGCCCAGCCGAATCGCTCTCTTTTCGACTGCTAAGGTGACGGTGCCATCGTAGTTCCGGCTCTGGACGGTCAAACGAGCGCCAGGTCGGATTCCTTCGCTTTCAAATAAGTCCAATAGTTTGCGGTCTCGGTCGTATACGCTGGCGACCCGGTATCGTTTGCCTTCCTTCGCTTCGCTGAGCAGGCGCTGGCCTTTCTTCCGCCGTTCCGCGGGGCTTCTCAATGCAAGGCTATTTCCATGGGGGCAAATGTCCTTCTCGCCCAGCTTCTCCACAAGCTTCTTTTCAAATGCAGGAGAGACGGCATGTTCCAGGCGTTCGGCTTCCTCGTGAACCTCATACCATGGCATGCCAAAGATCTCAGACAGCATGCGCTCAATGAGATGATGGCGAAAGATAGTCTGTTCGGCGACCTGCCGCCCTGCGGAAGTCAACTGAACACGGCCATCGCTCTTAACCGTGACCATGCCGTCCCTCTTAAGACGCTTCAAGGCAGCAGTCACCGCTGGCCTGGTCACTGCGAGCCAACGAGCAAGCGTCGCAGAGATCACGGTCTCACCTTCCGCTTCAGCCTCGGCAATCGCCTTGATGTAATCTTCTTTAGAAACAGTGATCATCGTGAAATTCGAACTATCTGTTCGTGTGCAGTTTAGCACTCTGGCGATTCAGCAGAAGTTTTATCAGGCTACCTTTTGAGTGCGTTCTATTTCGCGGCGGGTGGCCCATTCAAGCCTTCTTTTGGCTTGAGTGGGGCTTTTGACTTTGCGGTTGTGTTTGCGTTTATCCCTTGCGGGACGAATAATCGCTATATCTCAAGTAATCGCTGAAGCGTATCCCTGTAAAGCTTCGATCGTTCCCAGCGATGCCTCTGCCGAATTCAGCAAGGTTGCATTAGCGTGCCGCAGCCAGTGCCAATTCGCGCTCTTAAGTCCGAGTTTCTCGCAAGGCTTGCTCCACCGCGGCTCAATTCATCGTCTAGCGAGATCCAATTCGGTCGAAAATTTGGCCTGCTTGAGGCAAATGCTCGTTCGTAAATTACTGATCCCGGCTATCTTTGAAAGCTTTCTCATGTGAAAACTTTGTAATCCTTGCAGGTCGGAGACGACGACGCGCAGGATGAAGTCCCATTCCCCGGTCATCAGATAGCTTTCTTGAACCTCAACGAACTTCTGTACTTCCGCCTCGAACCGGGCCACCGATGCGGGGTTTTGATGTTCGAGACGTATCTCGATGAACGCCTGCAGCGATTGCCCCACAGCTTCGGGATCGAGCAATGCGACGTATCGCTTAATGACCCTGTTTTCTTCTAATTTGCGGACGCGCCGCAGACATGGAGATGGAGAAATGTTGACCCGTTCCGCTAGCTCCTGATTCGTGATACGGGCATTGCCTTGCAAGACCGACAAAATCCTAATATCTGTCTCGTCCAGTTGCATACAAGCAATTTAACATATCGATAGCCGCTAACAGAGACAGAAACTTGCGTCCAGGGGGTATATGTCACACGTGATTAGCAATCGCCTGCATGCCAGCTCGTCTATACTTCCATGCATCGGCTCCATGATCTGAAATTTGTCGGCCCTGGTCTCGGTTGCGGACGAGGGAAGTATAATCGCCGATCCAAGGATTTGTTCTCGGAATACATCTTAAGGAGCGATAAGTATGCACTCGCAAGATGTTATTGACGTGACCGCTGTAATTGACAAGGAGCCATTTCGCTTCTACCAGAAGCTGCTTGTTGCAACCTGCTTCGTTCTGGCAATGCTGGACACCATAGACCTGACCATTATCGGATTTGCCGTGCCGAGCCTTTCCGCTAGTTGGCACTTGAAACCCTACAACTTTGCCCCGGTGATTGTAGCCGGCGTGATCGCCGGTGCCTTGGGGTCATTCGTTCTTGGAACAGCGGCTGACTGGATTGGGCGTAAACCAACAGTCATTGCCGGCGTACTGCTGTTTTCGGTTTTCACCCTACTGACACCTACTGCAACCTCGCTTCAGTCCTTGGCGATTTACCGCTTTCTGATCGGCCTTGGACTCGGCGGTATGGTCCCGAATGCGATGGCCATTGCTGGCGAGTATTCTCCTACGCGAATAAGGGAGCAGGCGGTCAGCTTCGCCGCCTGTGGTTTGCCGATGGGCAGCATGGCGGCAGCGGTCATATCTTTTCTCTTGATACCTGCGTTCGGCTGGAAGTCGGTCTTTTACGTTGGAGGCATTGTTCCGCTTGTCATCGTACCCTTCTTAATCTGGTATTTCCCCGAGTCGATTCGGTTCCTGGCACTCAAGAAGAAGAACTCGGCACAGATTGCGCGTATTCTGCGCGCGATTTCTCCTTCCAGTAATTTCTCGGCTGAAAATCAGTTTGTATTGAATGAACAAAGAGCGTCCCGCTCGACGATAAGTAGTTTGTTTACGGAAGGTCGAGCGCCGGTCACCTTGCTGCTCTTCGCGATCTTCTTCATCTGCTTGCTGGAAATGTATTTCTTCAACCAGTGGCTGCCGTCGCTGTTGCAGCAATCGGGAATTCCAATGAAGCGGGCGTTCTTCGTGGCAGCGATCTTCGGCGTAGGAGGTGTGATCGGCGGCTTTGTTGGTGGTTGGTTCAGCAAGCGCCTCGATTCTTGCCGCGTGCTTGGCTCTATTTTTGTGGGAACGTGCATATCGGTTATCGCTCTCAGCCTGAGCCATGGACACCCCTTGGTAATTATGGTTGTAGCCTTTTTCGCCGGGTTCTTCACGAATGGGGCCACGGTGGTCGAGATGGCGGTCGCCGCCTCCGTATATCCGACGGCCATTCGGGGAACGGGCTTGGGTTGGGCGCTTGGCGTTGGCAGAATCGGCACCATCGTTGGTCCTACTTTGGCGGGCATTCTACTGGCAATGGGGATTGCGATTCCGAAACTTTTCCTCTTGTCTGCCATACCTGTGGCGATCGGAGCGGTTGCAGCATTCGTCTTGACTGGAATCCGTCGTCGGCAAGCAGCTACACCACCGACAGTTGCGGCTGCTGTCTTATCGGGACGCTGAAATCTCATGCTGGTAAACCGATTCTTCAGTAACGGGCGTGCTCCCTCCGCCGGGCACAATCGAAATGTTAATAACAGTAATAACGATTACGCGAATTAGATCCACGCGAACTTTATGAAAGTCTTACTTAGCGGTGATGAAGCGGTTGCAGCGGCGGCATTCGATGTCGGCGTCACCTTGGGGACCGGCTATCCCGGCACCCCTTCGACTGAGATATTGGAATATTTCGAGCAACTGGGTGGGCGTGCCCAGTGGGCGCCCAACGAAAAAGTAGCTCTGGAAGTAGGCGTTGGAGTTGCGTATGCGGGTTGCCGGGCGATTGTTACCATGAAGCACGTCGGCCTCAACGTGGCTGCCGACCCGTTGTTCACCGCGGCCTACACGCCCGTCGACGGTGCCCTCATCGTGATTTCAGCCGATGATCCTGGTATGGCTTCCAGCCAGAACGAACAGGATAACCGGCGCTATGCGGTCGCCGCCGGAATTCCCATGGTCGAGCCTTCCAACTCGCAGGAGGCATACGATTTCCTGCTCCAGGCAGTCGAGATTTCGGAACGGTGGCGAATCCCCGTGCTGTACCGGATGACGACCCGGGTCTGTCATGCAAAGACGCTGGTTCAAAGGGTCAAGCTTCCAGTCACGGCGGGCCAGCGGCTCGGCAAATATGAAAAGAATGCCTTCGAGCGCAGCATGATTCCCGCGCACGCTCGCCCCGCCCACCGTCGCCTCAGGGACAAACTCAAGCAGATTGCCGCCTGGAATGAAAGCTGCAGCCTCAACAAGCTGGTGCCCGGGTCATCGGAACTTGGCATTATCACGTCGGGCGTTTCTTATCAGCATGTGCGGGAGGCCGCGCCCGAGGCCAGCATTCTGAAACTCGGCTTAACTTACCCGTTGCCGGTCGAGCTCTTACGCAGCTTCGCCGCCGGCGTCAAGCGTTGCATCGTGGTTGAGGAGGGCGATCCTTACCTGGTGGAGGGCGCACGCACCGCTGGCGCGGTGGTGGAAGGTAAGCTCGAGCAGTATCGCTTTGGAGAGCTGAACGTCAACCGCGTCCGCCGTATCCTGGCGCGTGATGCAACTCCCGAGCCCGCGCCTGCGCCCGGCAAACCGCCGGCTCTGTGTCCTGGCTGCGGACATCGTACGGCGTTCACGGCCTTACGCAATCTCAAAGCAATCGTTGCCGGCGATATCGGTTGCTACGCACTCGGAGTTCTGCCGCCCTTCGAAGCCATAGATGCATCTCTTTGCATGGGAGCAGCCTTCGGAGTTGGGCTCGGTCTCCGCCACTCGCTGCCGCCCGAGCAAGCCAGGCGTGTCGTCGCCGTACTTGGGGACAGCACCTTCATGCATAGCGGTCTTACTGGTCTGGCGGAGATGATTTACAACCCTCCGAGCACCGGTTTCGTTGTCGTCATTTTGGACAACGGCATTACTGCCATGACCGGTTTTCAGGAGCATCCCGGTACTGGCCGGTGCCTGGATCACACCAAAACAAATCGCATCGTGATTGAAGACGTGGTCCGCGCGATGGGCGTCAAGAACGTGTATGTGCTGGACCACACCGCAGACCCCGAGCGCTTCGAAGCACTGGTCGGCGAATCCATGGAAAAATCCGAACTTACCGTGATTGTGGCGCGTCGCACCTGTCTGCTGGCCACGCGCCTCATCAATAAATGGGAGAAGTGCGAACTGCAATGAGCGAATACAAGATCACCAACATCGTCGTTGCCGGTCTCGGCGGTCAAGGAGTTTTGACGGCAAGCGACATCGTCGCCGAGGTCGCCGCCACCGCCGGGCTGGACGTCAAGAAAAGCGAACTCCACGGCATGAGTCAGCGCGGCGGCTCGGTCTCCAGTGACATTCGCTTCGGGACTGAGGTATTCAGCCCCATGGTACCGGAAGGCGAGGCCCAATTTCTGGTGGCCACATCGGTCGACCAAGTGTCGGTTAACACGAGTGTTCTGTCGCCATCGGGCGTGGTAATCGATCCCACGTCGCTCAAGGATGCCAAGCTGCGCAATCCGAAGAGCATCAACATAGCCCTGCTGGGCGTGTTGAGTCGCCACCTCGATTTTTCCGAAGAGGCCTGGCTGGCTGCAATTCGCAATAATCTTTCCGAGTCTTTGCAGGAAGCGAATGTGGCCGCGTTTCTCTTAGGAAGATCCGTCTAAAGTTGTTCCCAAGCGGGGGGCAAAGAGGAGCCGCAGGATATGCGTTCACCAGCGTTGCCGACAGAAACCCGACTGATAAGAAACTTTGAGCAACTGCGTGCTCGCGCGCAGCTCTTGGGCCCCAAACGCGTTGCCGTCATCTGCGCGGAGGACGAAATCGCCCTCACCGCAGCCTCTGACGGATTGTTGCTCGGTATATGTCTGCCGGTCTTGATCGGCAATGACCACAACATACGCTCGCTGGCCGCTGAACTTCACCTCACTGCTCTGTTGGACAAGGCTTCCATCGTGCCTGCCGAAGAGCCCGTTAAGGTTGCCGTGCAGATGGCTCGCGCTGGTGAAGTAGACATCCTGTTGAAAGGCCACATGCGAAGCGATCAGTTGCTCACTGCCGTCCTTGACCGGGATTGCGGTTTGCGCACGGGAAGGGTGCTGGCCGATATCGCCTTGTTTCCCATGGCGTGTGCCGACGGTAGCCAGCGGCTGGTATCCATGGGAGACGGCGGCGTCAATGTTGCGCCGGACCTGCAGCAGAAGAAGGCAATCATCGAGAGCTCGATTGAAACCATGCAATGCCTTGGCGTCGCACGTCCCAAGGTTGCCATCCTCAGCGCCACCGAGGCCGTTACGGATCGCATGCCCTCAACGCTGGATGCCAGGATACTCACGGAAATGGCCGCCGCCGGCGCCTTCGGTGATGCCGAAGTGTTCGGCCCACTGGCGCTCGATAATGCTTTGTTCGAGTGGGCGGCCCGGGCCAAAGGTATCTCACATCCCGTCGCAGGCCACGCGGATTGTCTTGTTGTCCCGAACATCGAAGCTGGCAACCTGCTCGGCAAGAGCATCCTCTTCCTGCAAAAATCTCCCTATGCTCATATTGTGCTGGGGGCAAAGACGCCTATTCTTATTCCCTCACGCGTCGAGCGGGCCGAGGATAAAGTGAATGCCATGGCGCTGGGGGTGTTGTTTGCCGCTCGCTGATTACAGAATTCTGGTCGTCAATCCCGGCTCCGTCTCCACCAAATTTGCGGTCTATGGAAACGAGCGTGCCGAACTGGTGCGGAATCTTCGCCACAGTGACGAGGAAATGGCTCAATTCCAAGGTCGCCCGGTGCTCGAGCAGCGCGACTTCCGCCTCTCTCTGATGGAGCGTGAACTCATTGACGCAGGTTATACGCCGGAGCAATTCCACGCCGTGGCCGGGCGTGGTGGCTTGCTTCGCCCTTTGGCCAGCGGCACCTATCGGGTTAACGACCTCATGTTGGAAGAGTTGCGCCTGGCCGCCCGTGGAAACCATGCTTCCAACCTGGGCGCCGTCCTGGCTTCCGCTTTTGCCCAGCAGGCGAAGGTAGAAGCTTTCATCGTCGATCCCGTCAGCGTCGACGAGCGCCCTCCGCATGCTCGTCTATCAGGCTCGTCCGAACTTGAGCGCATTGGTCTTTCTCATGCCTTGAATTCCAAGGCCATCGCCAAGCGCTATGCGCGCGAGCAGCTGCGTTCCTACGATGACTTGCGCCTCGTCGTCGCTCACTTGGGCAGTGGCTTCTGCGTCTCGGCGCACATGGGCGGCAAGATGGTGGACATGAACAACGCCCGCGAGGAAGGCGCCTTTGCCGCCGAGCGCTCTGGCACGCTTCCGGCACTGGCTCTGGTTCGCCTCTGTTACAGCGGAACTCACACCCAGAAGCAGGCCGAATCCTTGGTGTTCGGCGAAGGAGGCTTGTATTCTTACCTCGGAACAAAGGACCTGGCCGAGGTTGAACGGCGCGTCGCCGCCGGCGATGCCAAAGCTGCGTTGGTCTTCGATGCCATGATCTATCAAATCGCGAAAGACATCGGAGCCATGGCAACTGTTTTGCATGGCCGCATCGACGCCGTGTTGATTACGGGCGGAATGGCCCATTCGCAACAGCTGATAGAGAAACTGAGCCAGTCCATCGCTTGGATAGCTCCCGTCAGTGTTTACCCCGGTGAAGATGAACTTCAGGCCCTCGCCGAGGGTGTGTTGCGAGTACTGCGCGGAGAAGAACGTGCTCGGGAATTCGGCGCCCCGGAACCGGTGCCACAAGCGGCGTTTCAAGAAGACAGTTAAATGGGTAATCATCCTGCCGGGAAGAACCACAGGCAGGTGGATGGAGACTTACGAATGAACACTCAACCTATGAATGAAGTACGCCAACCCGATGCTGCAAAGACTCCAACAGAGCCCCAGGTTGATGTAGCGGATATCCGGGCAATAGAACAGCTTCTGAGCAATTTCGCCTGGTTCGCCGATCGCGGAGACGGCGCTCGTCTATCTGCCCTGTTCTTGCCGGAAGGCACACTGACTGTTGGAGGCATCGAGCTGCACGGACGTGAAGAGATATCTGTTGATTGTTGCCGGCGAGTCGTGAACGGCCGCAAGACGCGCCATGTCTGGTCGAATCTTCGCGTAGATCGCAGTGAGACCAACGAGATTTCGACGACCGCCGTACAGATGACGTTTGAGCAAAGGGATCCGGAAAAACCTACACAGCTCAGAGTGAACGACCTCTTCGACTGCTTCCGCAGAGACGCGGATGGTTCATGGCGCTTCGCGCGAAGAGTCATTAAACGTGAAATGGCACTCGAAATTTGAAGGGGATAGATCATGATTAAGTTGTCGGAAGCATCACGCATCGTTGATGTCGCTCTTCAACACGCCAGGGCCCACAATCTTCCGCCGATGACCATTGCCGTTTTGGACGCGCGAGGCTGCCTTGTTGCCTTCAAAATGGAGGATGGGTCGAGTCTGCTACGCGAAGACATCGCTAAGGCAAAGGCATGGAGCGCACTTGGCATGGGCACGGGAACCCGTACCCTCGCCGCTCGTGCCGCTCACCACCCTTCCTTCTTCACTGCGCTCTCTGGGCTGGCGGACGGTCGTATGGTGCCAGTCGCTGGGGGCGTGCTCATCCGTTCGAGCGACAAACAAATTATTGGAGCTGTCGGGGTAAGCGGAGACCTGCCCGACAGGGACGAGGCTTGTGCCGTGGCCGGAATAGAAGCAGTAAATCTTATTCCGGATCCGGGCGCAGCTTGATCGGGTTTGCGGTACAGTGACGCTGGTTTTGCTCTAATCGTCGGAATTTCGCAAAACCATTGGCCAAATAGTTACCCCACCCCTCCAAACGATTCACCTTTTCGCCAATAGTTTTGCGATTTTTGCACACATATTGGTGCAAAAACGCCTTTTCGCGCCGTCCATTGTTATTCGTAGGCCAGTGCTTCGATTGGATCCTTCTGCGCCGCTTTCAGTGCCGGATACAGCCCGCCCAGCAGCGCGCTGACAATGGCCAGAACTGCGGCGCGCAGCACCCAGTGGCTGTCCCACACCATGCGGTGCAGCGGAAACTTGTAGTTGATCGCCGCGCTCGCCATCCCCGTGAACGCCAGTCCCAGCAGCACTCCGCCCACCGCCAGCGCCAGCGATTCGCGCAGCACCACGTTCAGAATGTAGTACGGCGACGCCCCCAGCGACTTCAGAATTCCAATCTCGCGCGTCCGTTCCATCACCGCCGTGTACATCGACTGGAAGATCACAATCAACCCAATCGTCACCGAGATTCCAATCACGATGTTGAAGAACGAACTCAGGAACGGAATGTTGCTCACCGTCATCAGAGACGCGTATTCAGCCAGCGAACGTGCAACGTACTGGTCCATTCCGGGAATCCGCTTGATCGCTGCCGCCACGGCCTCGGCGTTCTCCGGTTTGTCCGTCTCCACAAAGAACGAACTCGCCTTGCCTTCCGAGCCAAGCAACTCCTGCAAGGTCGCAATCGGCACATACCGCCGGGCTCCCTTGCCGTGCTCCACGATGCCGCAGATGCGGAAGTCCTGGTTCAGCACTTGATAGTGGTCGCCCACCTTGGCATGATTCTGTTCGGCAAACAAATCGTCCACAATCATCTCGTACGGCCCATGGAATGGGCCTCCCGCGAGGTAACGGAATGGCCGGCCCATTTTGTTGAAGTCGTTCGGCGAGTCGGGATTCAGATCGACGCCGTCCAGAATTTCCAGACTCTTCGTCGTGATAAAGTGCGTCACAATCGGCGCCACGGTCTTCACGTGAGGAACCGCGCGCAGCTTGTCCGCCACTTTCATCGAGACCGGAGCGCCGGTGATGCCGGTGAAGAAGCTCGATCCCGGCGGCAAAACCATCACGTCGAAGCCGATCCCTTTTTGCCGGTTGGCGTTATCGTTGAGCATGCTCAGGCACATGCCGACGATGAGCAAAATCAGCGTGACTTCAATCGAAATCGCGAAGACGCTGATCATGGCGCGCAGCGGCCGGTGTACCAGGTTGGAGAAAACCATTTTATTCACTCTTTGAGGATACCAAATCGTCACCGATAATCATCGGGGTTCCAACCAGGGAACTAAGAATCGCAAGGAGAATTCAATGTTTGGACGCAGGAATCAGAACACGGCGGAGAAGAGCAAGGCAATCGGAGGCGCGGCGCTGGGTGCCGCTTCCATCGGAGCGATTGCCACGGGCGCATTTGCACTGGGCGCGCTCGCCATTGGCGCCGTTGCCATTGGCCGCATGGCGGTTGGCTCGGCGCGCATCAAGCGTCTGGAGATTGACGAGTTGATCGTAGGCAAGCTGACAATCCGCGAACCGTAAGCCGCACCGCCGCATCGGACTGCACGCAGCTTCAGCCGGCCGAATTACGCGTCGGCGCTTGCTCCTGCACAAATGCGACGGTGGCATCCAGTATCCCGCTCACCGTCTCCGGCGATGCCGCTTCGCAATAGACGCGCATCAGCGGCTCTGTGCCGGAGCCGCGCATCAGCACCCAGGCTTCTGCTCGGTTGCCATGGGGCGGCGCATCTTCGTCCGGCGCATCGTTGTCCGGCGTGTCTACAAAGAACTTGAAGCCATCAAGATCTTCCATGCGCTGCACTCTGTATCTGCCCAGCGTCGCGGGTCCGGCAGCCGCCCGCCGCAGAGCGTTCTGGATCATCTCTCCGCTAAGGCGCAGGTCGCGTCGTCCGTAATAGTGACGGCCGTATTTATTCTGCAAATCTTCCACCAATCGGCCCAGCGTCTTGCCCTCTTCGGCCATCACGTTGGCCAGCAGCAGAGCATTCAAAGTGCCGTCGCGCTCGATCAAGAATCTGGGAATGCCAATGCTACCCGACTCCTCGCCACCAATCAGCACTTGCTTGCCGCTGAGCACGATCTCAGCCACGTACTTGAAGCCGATGCCATGCTCGATCAGTTCGCGGCTATGGGCTTTGGCAATTCGATCCAGCATCCTCGTCGTGTTGAAGGCACGAGTGATGGCGCCCGGCCACTGTTTGCGTTTGAGCAGCCATTCCAGCAGGACCGCATAGCATTTATTCGCGTCCACAAAACTACCATCTTCAGCCACCGCGCCGAAGCGGTCGGCATCACCATCCGTAGCCAGGCCCGCGTCGCAATGATTGGCGACCACCGCCTCCTGCAGACCGCGCAGATGCGGCAGGATCGGCTCAGGATTCATTCCCGGAAAAAGCGGATTGATCTCGCCGTGAATCTCCATGTGCTCCACGCCGAGTTCCTTGAATATGCCGGCGAGGATGCCTCGCCCCGCACCGTACATCACATCAATGGCAAACTTCTGCTTTGCCTGGGCGATGAGTTTAAGATCCACGAAGGCCTTGACCGCCGCAATGTATGCGGTCTTGAAGTCTGCCTCAACCACGCAGCCGCCCTCGCCCTCGACGGGACGAGTGTCAAGCAGTGCTTCGATCTTTCCAGTAATTGCCGGAGAGGCCGAGCCGCCATAGCTGGCCTTGAACTTCACGCCGTTCCAGTCCCATGGATTGTGGCTGGAAGTGATCATCACTCCACCGGCTGCGCCGAGTTGTCTCACCATATAGCTGAGTGCGGGAGTTGGCGTAATCTCACGCGCAAGCCGCACGCCGATGCCGCTGCTGGCGATGGCCTCCGCCGTGATCTCGGCAAAGCGCCGCGAGCCGAAGCGCGTGTCATAGGCAACCAGGACTCCCTTGGCCGGATCCTCGTTCTGATGAACGTAATTTGCAATGGCATGGGCAACACGGCGGACGTTCTCAAACGTGTAGTCGTCGGCAATCACGCCGCGCCATCCGTCTGTTCCGAACTTGATCTGCTCAGGCATGCCGCAATCTCAAACCAGCTTCGACCGTTTTTGCTGGTCCAGATATTTCACAATCTTGCCCACATCCTGCGAACGGTCAATCGTGGTAATCAGCAGTGCGTCGCCCGAGTCCACTACAACGAGCCCTTCCACTCCAAGCGCGGCAACAAACTTTCCCGGTGCATGAAAGTAGTTTCCGTGGGCTTCATGAAGGAACGTGTCTGCTGCATTAATGACGTTGTCCTTTTGCTTTCCCTGGGCAAGGCGATGCTCAAAGTGTGCTGCCCACGAACCGAGGTCGTTCCATCCCCAGTCGGCCGGAATACAAAAAATATCTGAGCCTTCTTCTCCGGATGCGGACCGCGGTTCGAGAATTGCGTAATCCACGCTCTTGTCTTCGCACTTCGGGTAAAGTCTGCGCAGAGTGTTGTGGAAGTTACGCGTTCCCCATGTTGCCGCGATTTTTTCCAGTAGCGCCGCCGTCGCCGGCAGAAATTGCCGCAGGGCGTTCACCAGAGTTTTGGCAGACCACAGGAACATTCCGCTGTTCCAGTAGAAATTTCCCGCCGCAAGAAACTGCTCTGCGACTTCATTCTCCGGCTTTTCGCGAAAACGGCGGACCCGCGTCACCGTGCCCTGATAGAGAGCGCCCGCCTCGACGTATCCATATCCGGTCTCCGGGCGCGTAGGCTTTACGCCCATCACTACAATGTTTTCTCCCGCAGCCGCCAGCGCAATGCCGGCCTTCAGATCCTTGCGGAACTGTTTTTCCTTTTGGATTACCTGGTCGGAGGGAAAAAGTCCCAGCACAGCGTCCGGGTTTCTGCGATGCAGAATGAAAGCTGCAAGCCCAATCGCAGGCGCGGTGTTGCGCCCAATAGGCTCAGCTACAATTTGTTTGCGCGGCAGCGATTTGAGCTGGCGCGCAATGTTCCCGCATAAGTCGCCGTTGGTGATGATCCAGAAGTTCTCTTTCGGCGCCATGGGTAGCAGACGCGCTACGGTTTCCTGAATCATCGACTGCGCGGAGTTGAGCGGCAGAAGTTGTTTCGCAAATGTCTTGCGGCTCAACGGCCAGAAGCGCGTGCCGCGCCCTCCAGCCAAAATAACCGGGTAAAACTCCAACTTACGAGTCTTCGCCAAGTTCGCTCCTTCGATCAATCATGTGCGTGCGTGCTGCTGGTGTTTAGCGTGGTGAGTGGCTCCGCCGCAACTTGTGAGGGCAGACGCATGCGGAGAATCTCCGAACTCCACTGCGGCCGCAGCGTGACCGCAGGCGACGAGGCGGGAATGACTACGGCTTCACCGCGCATGAAAGTGAGCGGCTGAGAACCGGCGCACTCCGCCACAGCTCCGCCATCCACGGAGACCAGCACCTGGACCGAACTCTTCCCCGGCTCGCTCTCAAGTGTCACCGGGCCTTCGATCTTGTACTTTTCAACCATGAAACACGGCGAGGAGACCAGCACCTGGTGCCCCTGCACGGCCTGTGGCACAACCCGGCCCGCGTGCGTTTTTTCATGAATCGCTTCCATGCCGCGATCCAGGTGGAGTTCGCGCGGACGTCCGTAGTCATACAGGCGATACGTGATATCGCAGTTCTGCTGGGTCTCAATGATGATGGAGTTGGGGCCGACGGCATGAACCGAGCCTGCATCGACGTAAATCATTTCGCCGGCGCGCACATCCAGCCAGTTCAACATATGTTCGGCCTGATTGGCCTCAATTGCCTGACGGAACATCTCGCGATTGATGCCAGGGCGCAGACCGAGGCCAACCTGCGCGCCTTCCAGGGCACGGACCACGTACCAGCACTCCGTTTTGCCGCAGGCCTGCCCGGCAAGGCGCGCAGCCGCGTCATCGGGATGCACCTGCACGCTCAGTTTCTGGCGGGGAAAGAGGAACTTGATAAGCAGCGGAAAGCGGTCTGGCTGCGGCGAAGCCTCTCCCGTGAATTCGGCGCCATATTGTTTCGCGAGTTCGTCCAATGTTTGTCCGGCGAGCGGGCCCTTGGCGGCCCGGCACGCTTCGCCGGTCAGCCAAACCTCGCCGATCGGCTCAGCTTCCACGGCACGGCTGAAGTAGGGGCGCAAATCGCGCGTCCCCCACACCCGCTGGAAAAACTCCGGAATAACCAGAAATGGATACAGTGCCGGCATGATTCAGGCGCCTCTCTCACAGAGTAGCGCAATTCACCCGCTCGATGGGAATTGTGGAGGAGAGAGATGCCGGGCAGCTTCTCACTCCTCCGCAATATGGAACTACAATATGGAACCACAATATAGAGCTACAGGGAAGCGAAGAACGTACGTACCCGTTCCAATCCGCGATCAATCTCCCCAGCCGATGTGGCGTAGGAGAAACGAATGTGTCCGGGCAATCCGAATGCCTCGCCAGGTACGCCGACGACGTGGCCTTCGCGCAGCAGCCGCGAGGTCAGTTCGGTGGTGCTGATGCCCGCGCGCGTCGCAATTTCACTGACATCCGGGAAGGCATAGAACGCTCCTCCAGGAAGGTTTACCTTCACGCCGGGGATGGTGCGGAGTCCAGCGACGATGCGATCGCGCAACTGCATGAACTCGGCGCGCATCTCAGCCACGCACTGCTGCGAAGCGGTCAATGCGGCCAAGCCGGCCTTCTGCACAATCGAGGTCGGATTCGACGTTGACTGGCTCTGCAACTTCTGTAACTGCCCGATCACGGCCTTCGGCGCCAGGGCAAATCCAAGACGCCAACCGGTCATGGAATAGGTCTTGGAGAACGAGCCCATCAGCAGCAGCGAATCCTTATACTCCTTGAGCGAACCCAGCGAAAACGGATGGCCCGTATAGTTCAGATATACATAGCACTCATCGCTCAGAACGTAAATTCCGCGCGAAGCCGCCAGCTTCATAATCGCCGTCATCTCCTCGGAAGCCACCACCGCACCCGAGGGATTGTTCGGCGAATTCAACAGGATGATGCGCGTGCGCGGAGTGATCGCCTTCTCAACCATCGCGGCGGTCAAGCGGAAGGCCTCGTCCGCGCGGGTTGCGACAAATGCGCATTTACCTCCGCAGAACTCCACCATGTCCTTGAACGAGACCCAGTACGGCACCGGGATGATGACCTCGTCGCCGTGATCGATCAGTACCTGAAAGGTGTTGAAGAGTGCGCTCTTGCCGCCGGTTGTGACGATGGTCTCGTCAAACGTGTAATTCGATCCGAAATCCTGCTTGTGACGCGCGGCCACGGCTTCACGCAATTCCTTGATTCCAGCTACCGCCGTGTACTTGGTGAAGTTCTTCTGAATGGCTTCGATGCCGGCCTGCTTGATGTGCTCAGGGGTGGGAAAATGCGGCTCGCCCGCACCGAAATCCACCAGGTCCACACCCTGCGAACGGAGCGTAGTCGCTTCGTTGTTGATAGCCATGGTGGCCGAAATTTCGATGCGGCCAATGCGTGCCGTGAATGCGCTGATTCCTGCGGTTGATGACACTGGAATTCCTTTCGAGTTGTAATTTGTTGCGCCCGGCTCTGCTGACCGGAGCAGCGAAACTTAACTGGAAGCTGAGGAACGATCCCGGAGGCGGGCGCGAAGCCGACTCTCCACCGAGGCGGGAACCAGTCCATCGATCTTGCCGCCAAGCGAGGCAATCTCGCGAACCAGTTTCGAACTCAGATAGGGATACGCCCCTGCCGGCATCATGAAAACCGTCTCCAGGCTGGAGTCGAGCTTGCGATTCATCCAGGCCATCTGGAGTTCATACTCGTAGTCGCTAACGGCACGAATGCCGCGCAGAACCGCCTGGGCGCCGCGTTCCCGCGCGTAGTCTACCAGCAGGCCGGCAAATGACTCGACGCGAACATTTTTCCACTGGCTGATGCTCTCGCGCAGCATTTCCAGCCGCTCCTCCACGCTGAACAATGGAGTTTTTTCGGAGTTCCGCAGTATCGCGACCACCAGCTCATCAAATATCTTTGCGCCCCGCTGAATCAAGTCGAGGTGGCCGTTAGTCGGCGGGTCGAACGATCCTGGGTAGATGGCAATGACTCGCTTCAATGTTCCTCGGGGGCAACGTCAGATTTCCTCTGATTTTATGCCCCGATGGAGAGGTGAATCAACCTGCGGCATGGTTTTTCTGTCAGGAGCGTGCGCAGAACCCGGAGAGGCTGAGTCCCTGGCGACGGAAAATCACCCATGCGGCTTCACGCATTGCAGGGTTGCAAAACCTTGGCGTTCGCGCCGGAGTTGGAGTTCCTGGCTGCGGAATCCCTCCCTTGGCTCTACAATGGGGCAACGCTCCAAGGCCACCGACTTCATGAGCCTTCTCGACAAAAATACGCTGCGCGTCCTGTTCACGGTTCTGGCAACGGCGGCGCTGCTCGCTTTTGTCTGGCTGGCCCGCAAGCCGCTGCTTGCTTTTTTGTTTGCGATGCTTTTCGCGTATCTTCTCGAGCCGTTGGTCGCACGGCTGCAGCGGTGGACCCATAGCAGCCGCGTAATAGCCATCGCCGTCGTCTACGTTGCCATGTCCGCGGTTCTGTTGACCGCTGGATTCGTGGCGGGTCCGCGAGTGCTGGAAGAGGTCCGGCATCTCTCCGATTCCGCTCCAGAGCTCTACAACAGAGTTGTCAGCGGCAGCATTGCCATGCAAGTTGGCGAGGCGCGAGGATGGAGCCAGCAGACGCAGTCACGCGTGCAGCAGTTTATCGTGGGACACCGCGACGAGTTTCTTGCCACCATCAGCGCTCAGGGCAGCAAAGCCACGGAAATTGCAGGGAATGCGCTCTGGCTGGTATTGATTCCGATCCTCGCTATTTTCTTTCTGAAGGACAAGAGCAGCTTTGCCCTCGGTATTGAAGGTCTGCTGGACAATCAGCGCAACCGCCAGCTCTTGAGCGATATCATGAGCGATCTCGGCCAAATGCTCTCGCATTTTGTCAGAGCGCAGCTGTACCTGGCGGCAATCTCGGGGATCGTATATATCGCCGTGCTGTCGCTGATGCGGGTGCCTTTCGCACTGGCCCTCGGAACGCTGGGCGGTCTGATGGAGTTCATCCCATTTGTCGGCCCGGTGGTGGCCGGAGCACTGATTCTGGCCGTCAGCTTTGGATTTAATTACGGCCATCTGGCGATTGTGTTGCTGTTTCTACTTGTTTGGCGCGGCTTGCAGGATTACCTTATCTCCCCGCGTGTCCTCGGCGGTCGCATCGAGGTGCATCCGCTGGCAGCCATCTTCGGAGTGCTGGCGGGCGGCGAGATCGCGGGCGTGGCGGGCATCTACTTCGCCGTTCCCGTCATGGCTGCCGCGCGCATTCTTTGGCTGCGCTGGCGCCGGTACGTCGGCGCTGGCAAGTTCGAGCCATAACCGGCAAAAAAATCACCGGGAAACACTAATCGAAAGTGAAGCTTATTCCAGTTCCCGTAATCGTCCCCTTTCCGCCTTCTTTAATTTCTATTCATTCGTCCGCAACTACCGTTCTCTAAGCTCGAAACGGTTAATCGGTGTAAGAATTCAGCGGAAGGAACGGATATGGATCTGGTTCTGGAAATTAGTACGGGCCGCGAGCGGATCACAATGGCATGTCATGGGAAGCTGGTCGGGGGCAAGGAAGCGGAGGCTTTTCGCCGCAGCGCCATGCTGCTTCTGGATGGCTTCAACAAGTTAATCATCAGTCTGGCTGGGATTCAAACCATGGACTGCGGAGGTCTTGGCAGCCTGGCCTCGGTCTTCGCGCTAGCCGCGGAGAAAGGCAAGCAGGTTCGTGTTAGCCACGCCAACCCACAGATTGTACAGATGCTTTACGCCACCAATCTGGAGCAGTTTCTGGAGCGGGCTGCCACGCCGGGCCCGCAACTGGTGGTGAGTAGCCGGGAAACAATCGCCTTCACAAGGCCGCAGGCGATAGCTTCCTGGCTGCTCACCACCAGTTCCGGCGCCGGCGTGGC
>Ga0182030_10006595_pt1 | contig 24453 bp, 9 predicted proteins | sample 812S3MmetaG_FD_121299 | JGI IMG/M metagenome (GOLD analysis project Ga0182030, IMG submission 121299) | Permafrost microbial communities from Stordalen Mire, Sweden - 812S3M metaG (Illumina Assembly) | ecosystem: Environmental > Terrestrial > Soil > Wetlands > Permafrost | place: Sweden...
AAACAAGCCAAGGCTTCGCAGTCTGAGCCAATTGCCATCGTTGGAATGTCGTGCTTATTTCCTAAGGCAACCGATTTAGAAACTTACTGGCGCAATATTCTCGAAAAAGTGGATGGCATTACCGAAGTACCATTTGAACAATGGGACTGGCATGAATTATATGATCCCAATCCATTGACTCCAGATAAGGTCTATTCCAAGTGGGGCGGTTTTCTCGAAGACTTCCGCTTCGACCCTACCGTATATGGTATTCCGCCAAGCTCTTTGAGTTCTCTTGATCCAATGCAAATTTTGCTTCTGGAAGTAACCAAGGCAGCACTTGCTGATGCTGGTTACGCCGAGCGACAATTCCCGAAAGAAAAAACATCGGTAGTTCTAGCCAGTTCAGGTCACGGCCCCATAACCGCCCTTTATTCATTGCGCTCAATGCTTGGCTGGAAGCTATCCGATTTAGATGATGCCACCAAAGAACATATCAAAGCCAAATTGCCAGAATGGACAGAAGACTCATTTCCTGGATATCTGGGCAATGTCACAGCCGGACGTGTGGCTAATCGCTTCGACCTGGGTGGAATCAATTTCGCCATCGACGCAGCCTGCGCATCATCGCTTGCGGCCTTGTATGTAGCAATGGCTGATTTACGCAGCGGTAACAGCGATGTCGCCTTCTTATGCGCCGCCGACACTCACAATCAACCAGGCGATTACCTCAGTTTCAGTAAAACCCATGCGTTTTCACCGACTGGACATTGCCGCACATTCGATGCCACCGCCGATGGTATTGCTATAAGCGAAGGTATCGCCATGCTCGTGCTCAAACGTTTGAGCGATGCCGAGCGTGACGGCGACCGCATTTACGCAGTGGTCAAAGGAGCGGGTGGCTCAAGCGATGGTCGAGCTCTCAGTCTGACAGCTCCTCGACCAGCTGGACAGGTCGCTGCTCTGGATCGCGCTTACGAAGACGCTGGTGTTTCTCCGGCTACAGTCAGCTTAGTGGAAGCTCACGGCACAGGCACCGTTGCCGGAGACCGTGCTGAAATAGAAGCCCTTAAAACAGTTTTTGAAGCATCTGGTGCTGAAAAAAGAGCTTGCGCAGTGGGTTCGGTCAAAACCATGATCGGGCATTCAAAAGCCACATCCGGATTGGCCTCGATTATAAAAGTGGCAAAAGCGCTGCACCACAAAGTATTGCCACCGACAATGGGCGTCACCGTTCCCAACCCATCATGCAATTTTGAAAACAGCCCGTTCTATATCAACTCTGAAGCCCGCCCATGGCTCAATCCGTCAGCGGTGCGCGGTCTAGAAGCTCAACCGAGACGCGCCGGCGTCAGTGCTTTTGGTTTTGGTGGCACAAACTTTCACGCAGTATTAGAAGAATACATCCCGTCAGTGTCTCAAATTGCCGAGCCCTCAATTAAAAACTGGACTGCAGAATTGTTCTTAGTCAAAGGACGCACGCGCAACGATCTCTTTAAGACTTTGACCTGGCTGGGCGAGCAGTCTAAAAAGATGGTTGCAACTGAAATTGCCCAATTGTCTTTGCCGACACCGATGCATCCAGTCAATTCAATAAAGACGCTGGCGCATCAGTTGCACTTGCGTAATACAGAAAAATCCCTCGATGCTGTAGTGAAAGGTGATGCCAAGTCGGCTTCCACTAATGTGGAAATTCCTTCGACAGAAATGTGCCTGTCACTGATTGCCAGTTCACTGGAAGATCTGCAAGAAAAAATCAGCCGTGCTAAGAGCGATTTGCTCGACGGCAATAAAAAGGAAATCAAAGATCCACGTGGCATTTACTTCTTAGATCTTGCATCTGCTAATCATGCTCCTGAAAAAGTGGCCTTCCTGTTTCCGGGACAGGGCTCACAGCAGCTCGATATGCTCAAAGATCTCTCGCTGGTCTTTCCTGAAGTCAGAGCAACTTTTGAGAGAGCAAGTCAGGTATTGCACACGAAACTGAATGCGCCGTTATCCAGTTTCATCTTCCCTCAACCGGCCTTTACAGACATCGAAAGAGCGGCGCAAAACAAAGCGTTGACGAATACTCACATCGCTCAACCAGCAGTTGGGTCGGCCGATATCGCCATGCTCAATTTATTGCGCGCCCTCAATGTCAAACCAGATATGGTGGCAGGGCACAGCTATGGTGAATACGTAGCGCTGTGTGCAGCTGGAGCATTTTCAGAAGACGATCTCTATTATATTTCCGAAACCCGCGGCAGACTTCTCGCTGACAAAAAAGGCAATCAAAATGGCTCTATGGCAGCTGTTTCGAGCGATGTCGCTCAGGTCAAAGAAGTTCTCAACAAACTCTCTGGTGTGACACTGGCTAATATCAATTCGCCTAATCAGTGCGTTATTTCTGGTGAGCAAAACGAAATCGACAAAGCCATCACCGTCTGCAAAGAAAATGGCCTCGCAGCTAAGATGATCGCTGTGTCGCAAGCATTCCATTCCAGCCATATGCTTCACGCCAAAGAGCCTTTGAAAGCGGCTCTCGACGAGATGGACATCAAAGCAACACAGATTCCTGTTTATTCCAATACTGACGGCAATGTCTATCCCCCCTCGCCCAGTCATATCGCTCAAAAACTAAGCGACCACATTGTTTCTCCGGTCGACTTTGTCACCGAGATCGAAAACATGTATGCAAATGGTGCGCGCATATTTGTGGAAGTAGGACCGGGAGCGATTTTAACCGGGCTTGTTACCTCTATATTGCAAAAGCAACCAGGCAAAGAATTCTTAGCGATTGCTACCGATCGCGCTCAACGCAACGGTTTACTGCAATTGCTGCATACTCTGGCGCAGCTAGCATCTTACGGTGTGGCAGTCGATCCAGGAATTCTCTTCCGCAATCGCATCGACGAGAGACAAAGCATTCTCGACACGCAAAACGCAGGCACCGTGCCAGCCAAGTCGAAATTACTGTTCAGCGTTAATAGCGTCGCCATCAAACGAATTGAAGGCGATAAAGTGACCGTGATATCCACGGCAAAAGCAAGCTCTCAAACTTCACAACCGACTACAACTGGGCCCAAAGCACCAGCTGCAGCATTTAAACCGAAACAGACCGCAAACACCCAAACCCCCACCCAACGTTGGCAAATGACAGAGAATCCGAAGACACTCACTTTGAAAGAAACATCATCAAACGGTGCTCAGACGCCGCAAAACAATGGTCATAACGGACACCAGGAAGGGCTGAAGCCATTTGCTCAAACAAATGGTGGCGATTTGCAGCCAGCCCCTAACCTTTTCGTCAACCAACAGACGACGCCGGGTTTTGGCAATCCAGTGGCGCCCCTGAACATCGGGAATATGGCCAATGTGGCAAACGCGATGCAACCATTGCCGCAAGCATTCGATCAATCTAGAGGTGGTCAGCCCGACCAGGTGATGATGCATTTCCAGCAGACGATGCTGCAAATGACACAAAGTTTTCTCGTCACTCAACAGCAAGTGATGATGACCTATTTGCAAACACGCAATGGTCAACCGCAACTCAATGCATTTGCTCGTCCAAGCTATACGCCCAACATCCAAAGTATGCCAGTGGCTTATCCGCAAATGTCGTCAATGCCTCAGATGACTGCTATGCCCCAACAACAAATGCCAGCGCAAGCTTCTACTGCTTACGCTCCGCAAGCGGTGCAAACTTACACCGAAACGGCCTATCCGCAAAATGGCAACGGAAACGGACATGGACTGGACAACAACGGCAGCAATGGCAATGGACATCATGGCAATGGCCAGGAAGCGATCATAGACGTCGTTGCCTCTACCGTTAGCCAGGTTGCTCTCAAAACAACAGAAGTAGAAACCGTCGACCCTGAAGCGCTCGTTGCTTCCTTGCTGGAAATAGTCAGCCAGAGAACAGGCTATCCAACAGAAATGCTTGATCCCACGCTAGATCTCGAAGCTGATTTAGGCATCGACTCAATCAAGAGAGTAGAAATTCTCAATAGCTTCCGTAAATTATTGCCGGAAGCAAAACAACTGCAACTTGAAGGTGGAATCGAAGAGCTTGCTGGAACCAAGACACTGGAAGGAATCATCGCCTGGATTCATAAACCGGTAGATGGCATCGTTGAAGCTTTCACCACCGATGTGACCAGAGAAAATCCACCAGCGCCGATTGCTGAAATTCCGGTCTTAGAAAGCGTGAAGCCCGCTGTCACTGAGTCTTCAACAACACAAACCGAAGTGAACCCAGAAGTGGGCGACGTAAAAAAAAACGGCACGCACGGGCAGTCATTAGCTAGCCTCGATACACTTTTCGAGCAAAAAGCGATTGTGCCCACTGAGATGAAGCGAGCACTGGTCGAAGTTTGCGAGCTGCCCCGTGTAGAAGCTAAAAAGCTCACCGGCACTTACTTGATCGCTGCGACCGAAGTCTCGGTCGCTCAAGCGATTGCTACATCATTGAGAAAGCAAGGCGCTGATGGTGTCATTGTCATTCATGGTGACAGCCCTGATGGTACACAAGCGCAACAAAGCAAATCTGGATACGCGGCTGATCTAAAAAACGCTGCGCAAATTACCGATCTCGTAGTCAAAGTAAAAAAGACAAATACCGCGATAAACGGTCTTATTCACGCAGTCTCTATCGGCGAAAATGGCGACGACAGTCAGGGCACCAAAACCTTGTTTGCTCTGGTCAAGGGTCTAGAAGGCGAATTAACCGCAAACGGTAACAAAAGCGCCGTATTGACTGTGACACGTCTTGGCGGGACTTTTCACTCCAAATGCAAAAGCTTTACCACCGACGTCTCCGGCAGAGCCACTCAAGCAGGTTGTGTCGGCGTAACCAAAACACTGGCTAAAGAGTGGACAAATGTTGTCTGTAAAGCGGTGGACTTTGAAAAAGAAGCAAACGACAGCTTCATCGCGGATACTGTGGCAACGGAACTTGGTCAAAAAGATCAAGCACTTGAAGTTGGCTATGTAAATGGGAAAAGACTGGGACTGAATGTCGCTTACGCCGAGCTAAGCGGTCAGACCAAAGCAAATTCACTCAAGCAAATAGACTCGAACTCAGTTGTGTTGATTACTGGTGGCGCTCGCGGTATCACAGCCGAAATCGCCAAAACTCTGGCTAGCGAATACAAGCCAACACTGGTTTTGATTGGTCGAGCCAAGCCGCCTGCAGCCCACGAAGAAGAGCATACTCGCGGTTTGACCACAGCCAAAGATATCAAAGCGGCAATCATGGCTCAAATCAAAAAAGACGGAAAGCCTCTCAGCATTCTCATGGTAGAAAAAACGTATCAGCATCTGTTGCGCGAGCGCGAGATTCGCGAAAACATTGCTGCTATCACCAAGCTTGGTGGCAGAGTTGTTTATAAATCGGTAGATGTGCTTTCAGCTGAAGATTTATCAGCTGCTGTTGCAGAAGTCTACAAACAATTCGGGCGCATTGATGGTGTAGTGCACGGGGCAGGCATCATCGAAGATGGCTTCGTCAAGCAAAAGACGCTTGCATCATTTGAACGCGTCTATGACACCAAAGTGCTAAGCGCTTATACGCTAAGCAAAACGCTTAAGTTGAGCGAGCTGAAGTTCTTCTTCCTCTTCTCGTCGATTGTTGGTCGCACGGGCAACGCCGGTCAAGCTGACTATGTAGCGGCCAACGAAGTCGTCAACAAACTGGCAATTGAACTCGATCAAAAAACCAAAGGTCGCGTCGCCTCTTTGATGTGGGGACCATGGAAAGGCGGTATGGCCAATCCAGAACTGGAGACAATTTTCGCTCGCTATGGTTGGGGCATGATCGCTGCCGAGGATGGCCGTCGTTCATTCCTTGAAGAATTGCATAAAGGTCAAAAGGGCGAAGTAGAAGTAATGCTAGTTGCTGAATTAAAAGATCAAGGTGAGGCGCCAACTCCAACTGGAGCTCGCATGCAGCATGCCGCTTCGAGAAAAACAGGTGTTCTCTCCAGCGAATTCGCGGTTACTTTGAACGCGGCTATCGACACTTATTTGCAAGACCATGCATTCGACGGTGTTCCAGTAATGCCAATGGCATTCTCTTTAGAGTTGATGGCAGAATCGATTAAAGCCACTTTCCCGGATTGGAAGATCGAAAGAGTAATCAATCTCGATATTCCTTCGGGCATCGTATTTGATACCAACAACAAACATATCGTAGTGGATGTGAGCGAGACCAATCGCACTCACGACACAATACTGGTCTCCGCTGTGCTCAGCACAGCGGTGCCACGCAAACGCATGAATTTCAAAGCCACCTTTGAATTAAAACCAGTTACAAAAGGCGACGAAAAGGACCCGAGCAAGCGCTATGCGGACTTACCAGCGCATGTTAAAGGTCATGTCGACCCAGAGACACTTTTGCAATTTGATGAACCGCTTGAGACGATTCCTTCTGTAAGCGATGTTTATGGCAGCTGGCTTTTTCACGGACCTCGCTTTCAGCACATTCGCTCAATTGACGCTATGGGAATCGACGGTATCTGCGGTCGCCTGTTTGCCTCTAAAACTAGCGATTGTTTGAGCGAGCCTTCATCCGATAGCTGGCAAATCGATCCAATTTTGGTTGATAGCGCAATGCAGCTAGCAGGAGTCTGGGCACGCCAGTATCTCGATATCACAGCATTGCCAACCGGCTTCAAGAAGCTGTATCTTTTCGACGAGCGCTTTGAGCAAAATTTCTTTGCTCGCGTTTTCGTCGATCCACGCAAAACAACCAGCACTGATACCACTTGCGATGTGGCAGTTTACACTGAAAACGGCAACCTTGCTTTCTTAATCGAAGGGCTGGGCGGCGTTGGCAGCAAATCCTTAAATCGTCTGGCCAGTCAGGCAGCCTCTGCCGGTAAGACCAGATGAGCAGGCGGGGACAAACCGCGCAGAACAAATCAAACGACATCGCAATAGTAGGGATGTCGTGTCTTTTCCCTCAAGCAAAGGATCTTTCGCAATTCTGGCAAAATATCGTCAGGGGCGTGGACTGTCTGCGCGACGTCAGCTCTCTTGAATGGGATAAAGACACCTACTGGGATCCCGAAAGTACCACAATTGAAAAATCATATTGTAAAAAGGGCGGTTTTATCAGCGAAATCGCTGATTTCGATCCTTTGCAACATGGAGTAATGCCTAAAAGCATCGAAGGTATAGACCCTGATCAGCTTCTTGCTTTAAAAGTCGCCTGCATGGCGTTTGCCGACGCCGGATTGAAACGCGAAACCTTTGACGGCACAAGAGCAGAAGTGATTCTTGGTCGCACATCAGCGCCTGGTGCGGGCAGCATGAATATGATTCAACATGGCACTACAGTTGAGCAAACGCTGGCCGTGGTTCGCGCTCTGCATCCAGAATATTCAAAAAGCGAAATTGACGCAATCAAACAGGCTCTTTCTAAGTCTCTGAATCTGTGCAACTCCGATACCATTCCTGGTGTCATGCCCAATATCCTTGCTGGACGCATTGCCGGGCGCCTTGGCTTTAAAGGCCGCAGCATGGTGCTGGATTCCGCCTGCGCGTCATCTTTAATTGCCGTGGAAATCGCTATTACCGATTTGCTTGCAGGCAAATGCGACCTGGCTCTTACAGGCGGAGTTCATGTCAACAGCTTTCAAATTTTCTATGAGATGTTTGCCAGCCTTGGCGCATTGTCGAAAAAAGAAAACATTCGCCCGTTCGACGACTCAGCCGATGGCACCTTACTCGGCGAAGGTCTGGGCATGGTCGTGCTTAAACGCAAGGCTGACGCGCTTGCTGACGGAGACAGAATTTACGCCGTGATAAAGGGCATAGGCTCATCCAGCGATGGACAGGGTACGAGCATGCTTGCACCTTCATCTGAAGGCGAAGCGATTGCCATCACGAGAGCCTATGAGATGGCCAATCTTTCGCCACACACTGTTGGACTCTTAGAGGCTCATGGAACAGGCACGCCAACCGGCGATTTGGTTGAGTTGACAGCCGTTCAAAATACTTTCAAGCCTACTGAGACTCACCACCAGTGGTGCGCAATCGGCAGCGTCAAATCCAATATCGGTCATGCTCAAGCGGCTAGCGGAGTAGCTGGTTTAATTAAAATAGCTCTGTCGCTTTATCAACGAGTGTTGCCGCCAACTTTGAATGTGGTTACACCAAACAAACAATTCGATTGGAAAAATTCGCCCTGCTTTATCAATCATCGTTCACAGGTCTGGGTGCATCCACAAGTGCATGCCTCTGTCGATCCATCGCTTGTGCCGCAACTGCAGCAATACAGTGCGCCAAGACGGGCGGCGGTCAGCGCGTTCGGTTTTGGCGGCGTCAATGCGCATGCAGTTTTAGAAGAACATCTGGATAAAAACGAAGCAAGCCAGCCAAGCTTGCTTCATGATTGGTTTGATGAAGTCTGCCTGTTCGGTCAAAATTCAAGCCAGGATTTAGCCGCACAATTGCGAACTGTGGCCGCTTATACACAGGCAAATGCTGACGCGAGCTTAAAAGATATTGCTTACACTTTGAGCCATCAGTACCAGCAAAAACTGGCTGACAAAACGTCCGCGCAAAAAGCTGCTCTCAAGAAAGTAGCAATTGTTGCCACCACTATTTTTGATTTGCAAAACAAAATTGAGACAGCCCTCAAAAAAGTCGAAAGCCCTGAGGCGATTAAAACTGAAATCGACCCTGAGATTGCCACTGATTGCAATTCGCAAAGCAGTACTGGTATTTACTATCACGCGCATGAAAAAGCGCGCGCAGGTAAACTCGCTTTCGTTTTGCCAGGGCTCGGCGCCGCCTATCCGCATATGCTCTCAGACTTGAGTGTGCATTTTCCAGACGTGAGGGCCGTTTTCGATTTCGTCGACAAACTGGCCACAGTCAATGGTGCCGAAGAATTACCAAGCGAGAAAGTTTTTCCGATTGCCAGTCGCAATGGTCGTTCCGGCACATCGACAGTGGCAGCCCTTGCTAGCATGGATTCGGCCGTGGTCATGGTTTTGATGGCCGAATGGGCGCTTTATACGATGCTTTCTAAACTTGGTATCAAACCTGACGCTGTCGTTGGTGTAAGCACAGGTGAGTTTGCCGCGCTGAGCATCAGCGGTGCTTCAGAAATTGTCACAGCGGCTCCTCTTTTTTATCGCTTCAGCACGGCAGTCGCACGCGGAGTGCCGCAAGAAAGTCTGACCGATTTAAGAACTTTAAAAGTAGATATCGCAGGCTCGGTTTTGGAAGAAATCTTCGCCGACTTCAAGCCGCCAGTTTATCTGGGTGCTGCTTTGAGCAAGAAGCAATCGCTTTTAACTGGTGATAAAGAAGCAATCACAAAAGCGCAGGCGCTACTGAAAGAAAAAGAGATAGTCAGTCATATGCTGCCTACCGCCATTCCGTATCACACGCCGCTGGTCGATGGTCATATCGCTCCAGACAATGAAGAACTGCTGCAGTTACCTATTAATTTGCCTCAAATGGATGCCTGGTCCTGCTCGATGGCCAGCCAGTATCCGCAAAATATCGATGCACTCAGACAAATTACGACCAAATTATTCACCCGCCCGATTCGCCTGCAAGAGACCATCGAAAAGCTTTACGCAAAAGGCATCACCAAATTTATCGAAGTTGGTCCAAAGGGCTCTTTGACGCCTGTAATCGAAGAAATACTGGAAGGGCAGCCGCACCTTAGCGCAGCCTCCAACTTGAGTGTGTCTCCATCAATCAGTCAAATCAATCATTTGATTGCAGCGCTGGTTTGCCATGACGTTGATGTAAACACTGAATATTTATACGCAAGACGTGCTCCGGTATTACTCAATTTTGCATCGCTGGTGCCGAAGTCATCAAAAACTTCGGTGCGCCTCGATTTGCATTACCCTGAATTGAAAATCGATGAACAGAGTGCTCATGATTTGCGCGCAATGCTCGAGCACCATAATCATCAAGAAGTGACTTTCGTAAAAGAGACAAGAGACTCTCAGCAAGCAACCCCTGCTACCGAAAGCGGCGAGATATTCGACCATTACTTCCGCAATTTAAATCTGTTGCAGCAAAATATGATGCAAATGCAACAACAGATGCTCAGTCAAATGAATCCTGCCGAGCAGGATCAAGTTTATTTCGAGCCTTACGAATCAGCGTATCCGGCGTATTCGACATCTCCCGTTCAGACACCAGCAATTTCACCTTTCGATTTGATCAACACCGGCTTGCTTTCGGCAAGCGGGGATGAAAACAACGTACAACTAAATTTGTTCCTCACATTGCCAGAACATCAGTATTTGATTGACCACGCAATTGGTGGAATCGTTTCCTCTGTGTATGGTCCTGAAAAAGTTTTTCTCATGCCATTGACTGTCGCTCTCGAGATGATGGCTGAAACTGCGGCATTGCTTTCACCGCAAAAAGTAGTTTTGAAAATCGACAATGTGCGTGCGCTAAAACGTATTCGAGTCAGTCCGCAAGGTTTGAAGCTGGTGCTCACAGCCAGTCGATTGAATGGGAGCGGCGATTCGCTTCAGGCATCAATTTACATGCCAAGTGATGATGAAAGCCCCGATTTAAAAGACCTAAAAGATGAACCGGCGGCGATGTCCTGCCACATTCATCTGGGCGCGCAATATGCACCATTGAACGAAACAAGTGCAAGAGTAGACATGCAAGCGGTTTTGGCCGAGGGGCGCGCACCAAATATAGCGCCGGAAAACCTTTATCAAACAAACACCATGTTTCATGGTCCGCGCATGCAATCAGTCGTCAACTTAATTAGTGTGAGCAAAAAGCAAATCCTCGCCCGAATCAACGGTCGAGACGCTCTACACTGGCTAGAACATCGGCACGGTGCGAACTTCATTACCAATCCGTTGTTGCTTGATAATGCCACACAACCAGTTCTTTATCATCTTTTCGAGCATAATCAACAAGCGGACGCTCTGTTACCGTTTCTGATTGATTCTCTCGAAATTTTCACTGACTTAAACAGTCTCAGAGGCGAGATTTACGTCTTCGCTCAACTGGTTGCCGTTTCTCAAAGAGGCACGGAAGCCAATGTTCAGCTGTTATCTGATGATGGACTGGTGCTTGCACAGTTCAATACCATTTGCAGCAGACGAATTGTTCTTGATGATGTCTGGCAAAAACTGGTCCATCAGCCTGACGCAATACTTTTATCGCAAGTATCGCCAGTCGAGAGCACTTCTTCAACAAGCACTTTTACAGCCACGCAAATAGAGTCAATCCGAAAGCAACTGCCGCAATCAGATTCTCTTGCTTTCGCTAGCTTGAATCAAAACTGTTTGCCTGAAGACGATGTCACTTTGACCTGGTGCCTTGACTATGTTCTTCATCATAGTGAAATTAGAAGTGTTGAACGCTTTTTGAAAAACAACCAGCGTCGTCGCGAATTCATTCTCGGACGTATTGCCGCAAAAGAAGCGGTCAGACAACTGATCTGGAAGGTCTCAGGAATCAACCTATTACCAGCTGACATAATTGTCGGCTCGTTTGAAAATGGACAACCATTTGTCCATGGTGAATGTTTCAACGCCGTTGGTTTTATTCCGCTGATTTCGATCGCTCACAAAGACGGCACAGTTCTGGCTGTGGCTCAGCACCCAGCAATTAGTCGCGGCATTGGTGTTGACCTGGAAATTGTAGCGGCTAAAGAACCAGGTTTTGAGACGCTGGCTCTGACTGAAATCGAGCAAAAGGCACTGGCTAAAGTCACATCTGGCACAAAGGCTCTAAACGATCTAAGAGATCTTGCTCTGACTTCATTCTGGGCCGCCAAAGAAGCGTGTGCAAAGGCGCTAGGAATTGGTTTACGCAATAATCCCAAAAGCATTGAGATTGTTTTTGCTGACCACACATTTTCTTGCGCTCAGGCAAAGACTATCAATTGCGGCGATGGCATCCCCGAATTAAGCCTCGAAGTCAGGCTTTTCAACATCGACAAAAACGTCATTGCCTTCGCTGCCGATCAAGCAGCAGTCGCTTCCGCCGCACGCTAAGCGAAAAAAAAAATTAATTTGCCAAATTGAGAGCCTTACGCACGATATCAGTCAGCTCCTTACATGTTCTGGTCTTAGTGATAAAAATCGTTGGACCAAGCTCTAATTCTTTCTGCTCGTCTATAGATAAATCGTGAGACGTGTGAATAATCAGGGGAATTTTGTTCAACGACTCCTCGCTTTTCAAAACATGCACAATTTCGAACGCGGTCAGACCAGGAAGTGTCACATCCAAAATGATCAGATCGGGACGTTGCTCCTTGATTGACGACAAGGCTTGCCGACCGTTTGAAGCCGTTCTTATATTCAAACCGTCAATCTGGGCCAATTCGATAGACATGACCATATTGAGCAACTGGTCATCTTCGACGACCAGAACGTCTTTTTTAATCACCGGCTCACTATCCATTTCATTCAATTTGAGCATGTACATCTCAAGCATAATGGGAAACCCTAAAATTTACGCATCAGCGAAAGCATTCTGCATAAGATGAACTCATCAGTACAACGACTGATAAGCATTAATATTTTCAAGCGGAGCACCAGGGATGATGGCAACTCTAATTCGCTGTCATCAATGCCGCTGATTGTTCATCCGCGTGATAGCTGCTGCGCACAAGCGGTCCCGAAAAGACATTGGCAAATCCCATCTTCATGCCCGTCACTCGAAAATGTTCAAAAACTCGGGGCTGCACATATTCTGCCACCGCCAAATGGTTCTCAGTCGGTTGCATATACTGACCAAGTGTAATCAAGTCACAGCCAACTGCCCGTAAGCGTCTCATCACTTCCAGAACTTCATCTTCTTCTTCGCCCAGACCAAGCATCATGCCAGATTTAGTAACAAGACCTGCTTGCTTTGCTCGCAGAAGAAGTTCGAGACTACGTTCAAAATTACCCTGGGGTCGCACTTGACGATATAATCTTTCCACCGTTTCGATATTGTGATTCAAAACATCTGGTTTAACAGCGACAACCTGATTGAGCGCATCCCAATTGCCGCAGAAGTCGGGAATGAGCACTTCGATTTTGGTCTGAGGAGAACTCAATCTAATCTGAGAAATAGTCTCGCTCCAGATCGAAGCACCGCCATCTTTCAGTTCGTCACGATTGACGGAAGTTATCACAGCGTACTTCAGATTCAATTTAGCAATGGCATCCGCTACTCGCATCGGTTCGTCTAAATCAAGCTCTGTCGGGCGTCCCGTAATAACGTTGCAAAAGCCGCAACTGCGCGTGCAGATATTCCCCAGAATCATGAAAGTAGCTGTCGCTTTTGACCAGCATTCACCACGATTGGGACATGCTGCTGACTCACAAACAGTATGGAGATTGTGCTCATCGAGAATCGCTTTGACACGCTTGTACGGCTCGCCTGTGGGCAGCTTGACTTTAAGCCATTCGGGTTTATTGGAAACTTTCATTATTCGTTCAGCATTCCGCTCAGCAACAAAGGGAAGAGGATTTTTACTTCCTCGATAACTGGCATTGGTAGCAGGCTTATGACATACTTTTCTTGTTCGTTACAAACCATGCGACTAAATCTTAGCAGTTTTGCCGAAAAGCAGGCTGTAAATGAGCGGTGCTAAATGGTGATGACGACTCCAAGTTGCCTATTCCTTCAATTTTGAGCGCGGTGAAAAGCATGCCCAGAAAAGCAATCGATCTGCCTTATGTAATCGAGCACCTCTCTATCCTTGATGAAAATGCTGTGCTTGATGAAAAGCTTGAACCCAAGCTGACTAATGAACAGTTAAAGACGATGTATCGCTACATGCTTCTGGCCAGGCGAGCTGATGAACGCATGTTGATGCTGCAGCGCCAGGGACGTCTGGGCACATTCCCTCAAGCGAGCGGTCATGAAGCAATCAGCCTGGGCTCGATGTTTTGCGTAGAAAAAGAGGATTGGGTTGTGCCAGCTTATCGCGAGCTTGCCGGAATGCTTTACCGCGGCTGGCCTCTCGAGACAATTTTGCTCTACTGGAACGGCTTTGAAGAAGGCGCGTCACCGCCAGTTGGAGTCAATGACACACCAATGTGTGTGCCGCTCGCCAGTCAGCTTTTGCACGCAAGCGGCATCGGCATGGCGATAAATATTCAAAAAGAGAAGAAGGTGGTTCTGACTTATTTTGGTGACGGCGCCTCATCTGAAGGCGACTGCCACGAAGCTTTGAATTTTGCCGCTGTCTTTCAAGCACCTGTAGTTTTCATTTGCTTGAACAATCAATATGCCATCTCTGTGCCAATTCATAAGCAGATGCGCAACGAGACCATCGCTCAAAGAGCAATTGCCTATGGAATGCCTGGCATTCGCTGTGATGGCAACGATGTGCTTGCTGTTTACACCGCCACGAAAGAGGCAGTTGAGCGCGCAAAAGCTGGACAGGGACCAACATTGATTGAATGTGTCACTTACAGAACTACTCCGCATACAACCGCTGATGATCCAAAACGATATCGCTCGGATGAAGAAACTCAAAAATGGTTGAAGCGTGAGCCAATTGGCCGATTCACAACATATCTGGAGCGCAAAGGTGTGCTATCGGCTGCTGAAAAAATGAAAATGGAAGAAGAAATCGACACTGAAATCAAGGCTGCTGTAGCTAAAGCCGAAGCAATGGCTAAGAGCGAAGAGCTGATGAATCCTCTCAATATGTTCAACTACATGTATGAAACGATGCCCCAAAATTTGATCGAACAAAGAGATGAATTAAGCGCCCATATAAAGGCCATGGCTGACAAAAAAAAAGCCAAGCAAGACAACTCGGAAATGAAAACACCAAGCCCCGCTCACTAAATTAGGCTGCAAATAAGGAAGGCGAGAAATGACTTTAATGAACATGGCCAAAGCCATCAACTTAGCTCTTATGGAAGCAATGAGTTCTGATGAAAAGGTTATAGTCATGGGCGAAGACGTGGGCGCCGATGAAGGCGTGTTTCGTATCACAGAAGGCTTGCACGCAAAATTTGGCGACAATCGCGTCATCGATACGCCATTAGCTGAATCAGGCATTGTCGGCACTGCCATCGGCATGGCCATGTACGGTATGCGTCCAGTTTGCGAAATTCAATTTTCGGGCTTCGACTATTACAACTATCACCAGTTGGAATCGCACGCGGCTCGCTTCCGCAATCGCACGAGAGGACGCCTGACCGTGCCTCTGGTGATGAGAGCACCTTATGGCGGCGGCATTCGCGCTCTTGAACATCACTCTGAAAGTCGCGAAGCGATTTACGCACACACACCAGGTCTAAAAGTGGTCATACCATCGAGCCCCCGCAATGCGCGCGCGCTCTTGCATGCAGCCATTCAAGATCCAGATCCAGTCATTTATTATGAACCCAAAGCTGTTTATCGCCTTTTCAAAGAAGAAGTGCCAGACGGCATTGAGACCATGGAAATCGGCAAGGCTCAGGTCATTCAAGAAGGCACGGAACTGACGATTGTTTCTTATGGTGCCAGTTTGCGAGTGGCGCTTGAAGCGGCTGAAATGCTAGAAGAAGAAGACGGCGTCAAGGCAGAAATCATTGATCTTTTAACGATTGCCCCAATGGATGCAGAAACGATCACGAGGTCTGTGGCAAAAACCGGGCGCTGCGTCGTTGTGCACGAAGGTCCTAAAACCTGCGGCATGGCTGCTGAAATCATTGCTCGCATCAATGAAAAAGTACTGATGTATTTAGAAGCTCCCGTTTGCAGAATTACAGGATTCGACGTACCGATTCCGTATTTCTCCAAAGAACGCGCTTTCCTTCCTGACGCCGAGCGCGTTTTATCAGCTTGCCGCAAAACACTCGAGTTTCAATCGTAATTTATAAATAGAAAGAGGTAATGTTCGATGGCCATTGATTTCTTACTGCCTGATCTTGGCGAAGGCATACACGAGGCTGAAATCCTCAATGTCATGATCAAAGAGGGGGACTCAGTCAAAGAAGATCAACCGATTCTAGAAGTAGAAACTGATAAGGCTGTTGTCGAAATTCCCTGTCCTTACACTGGCACCATCGAAAAAGTGCATGTCAAAGCCGGACAAAATGTTACCGTTGGCAGCGTCATGGTTTCATTCAATGTTGATGGTGAAAAGGCCTCTGCACCATCTGCTCAGGCAGCATCAACTCCAGCTACGGCTCCAGCACAAAAGGAAATGGCTAAGGCTGGTCACGCTGGTAATGGCAATGGCAACAGTTCAGTTGCCACAAAGACAATGGAACAACCGACTCAGTTAATTCCAATTGGCTCGCCTGTGCCATGTACGCCAGCGACAAGAAAATTGGCCAGAGAACTGGGCGTAGACATCCGCCTGGTCAGAGGCAGTGGTCCTGCTAATCGTGTCACTCACGAAGACGTCAAAGGCTTCGCCGGCGGTGGCAATGTCGGCGCTATTCTGCCACATTCTCGCCAGGAGTTAACTGCTGGTGGCGGCTGTAACATGGGCGTTTCGATAGCGGCTCAGGCAGCCAGCTTGCAAGCAAAATACGGCTCTGACGAAAACAAATCAACAGGAGCCGGACAAGCACTGGTGGCACACCCTGTCGTGCTTCCTGATTTCTCGAAATTCGGTACAATTGAGCGCATTCCGCTTAAGTCGATTCGCAAGAAGACGGCTCAAAGTATGGCCCAATCATGGAGCCACATTCCGCACGTGACGACCATGGACGAAGCGGATGTAACCGAACTGAATGCTCTCTTAGCTAAACACGAAGCGGCGGCAAAAAAAGAAGGCGGTCGATTAACTTTGACAGTCTTTGCCCTCAAAGCTGTAGCCAGTGGTTTGAAGAAATTCCCTCAATTCAATGCCAGTCTCGATGAGGCCAGCAGCGAAATCATTTTCAAACACTACTGCAATATTGGCGTCGCTGTAGCCACCGAACGTGGCTTAATTGTGCCCGTCATTCGCGATGTTGACAAAAAGTCAGTAATAGAACTGTCAGTTGAGCTTGCTCAGATTTCCGAGAAAACTCGAGCGGGCAAAGTGGAAATTGACAGGCTGCAGGGTGGCACTTTCACGTTGACCAATATCGGCGCCATTGGTGGCACCAATATGGTGCCCATGATCAATTTTCCGGAAGCAGCAATTTTAGGAATGGCCAGAGCCGCTCTTAAACCGGTCGTAAAAAATGGAAACATTGAACCGGGTCTGATATTACCGCTGGCTCTTTCTTTTGATCATCGCATCGCCGATGGTGCCGAAGCCGCTTACTTCGTACAACACATCGTGAAAAGATTGAGCGAACCGTTCACTTTCCTACTGGAGGCTTAAATTTATGGTAGTTGGAGAAATGGTGCAAGAAGTGGATCTAGCCGTTCTAGGCGCTGGTCCCGGTGGTTACACGGCTGCCCTGAAAGCCGCTGAGCTCGGCATCAGAACCATTCTCATCGACGCCAAACCAAAACCAGGCGGTGTTTGCCTGCACGAAGGTTGTATTCCATCCAAAGCACTGTTGCACGCCGCTGAAATAATCAATACATCATCGGCTGCGGCAAAATTTGGTGTGCACTTCGAAAAGCCTAAAATCAATGCCCAAGAACTGAGAGCCTGGAAAGTGGGAGTGACCGACAAACTCGCTCAGGGAATCGTCGGCATGTGCAAAAGCGCAGGCGTGGAAATTCTTACAGGACATGCCCATTTTGATGATTCACGCAGCCTTAAAGTGCAATGCGAAGGCGAAAGCGCCGTTCGCATCAAATTCAAACATTGCATTCTGGCAACAGGCTCCAGTCCGACAAAATTGCCTAAGCTTTTCAAAAATGAAAAAGACATGTCCAGTCCGCGCATTGTCGATTCAACCGGTGCCCTGGCTCTAGCAGATATTCCCAAGAAATTTCTAGTCATCGGTGGTGGTTACATTGGGCTCGAAATGGGAACTGTTTATGCCGCTTTAGGCGCAGAAGTGACAGTCATAGAAATGACCGATGGACTATTGCCGGGCGTCGATCGCGATCTGGTCAAACCACTGGCTACGCACCTTTCGGGCGTATTCAAGAAAATCTATTTAAACGCCAGTGTGACCGGTTTAGAAGACACAGGCACGGCTGTAAAAGTATCGATGAAAGGAGAAGGTGTTCCCACTGAAGAAAATTTCGACAAAGTTCTCATTGCCGTAGGCCGTCGCCCCAATTCGCAGAATCTGGGTCTTGAAAATACTGAAGTTGAAATTGACGAAATGGGTTTCGTCAAAATCGACGAGCAGTGCCACACGGCTGATAAACGCATTCTGGCCATTGGTGATGTTTCCGGTCAGCCGATGCTCGCTCACCGAGCCATGCGTCAGGGAGTAATTGCGGCTGAAGTACTCGCTGGCAAGAAATCTGCTTTTGACAATCGTGCCATTCCGGCGGTGGTCTTCACAGAACCCGAGATTGCCTGGTGTGGTATTACCGAAAATGAAGCAAAAGCGAAAGGAATTTCTGTCTCGGCAGCAAAATTCCCATGGTCAGCCTCGGCAAGAGCCATGACTCTTGCTGAACCAGTTGGTCAAACAAAGGTGCTCTTTGACCCGGAAACCACTCTGGTATTAGGCGTAGGCATGGTTGGAGCGCGCGCTGGAGAGCTTATTGCCGAAGCTGTCGTGGCCATTGAAATGGGCGCAACTTTAGAAGATCTAGTGACCTCCATTCACCCGCACCCGACTCTTTCTGAAACGATCAACGAGGCTGCAATTACAGGTCTTGCCCGGCTGGAACGGCAGAAAAAGAGTGCTGAAAAGCAACAGCCGGCCAGAGCCTGAACTTCAACCATTCAGCTCTTCCAATCAACCGGGTGCAGAGCGGCTTTCCACTCACCGCTTGGCAATTCAGATTTGATTAAACCAGTTATCGGTCACATATTGCTGCCTCTTGGCGCTTAAGCGGGCATTGAAAAGGGCATACAATTCTCAGTGTTCCTTGGGGAACAGTATATTGTTCTGTTTAAAGGCAGTGCACCATCAGATCAAACTTAGCACAATAAGAGAACAACAAGCTTGTAAAAGCGCGCAGGGAGTAACAATGGCTGCTCAAAACGCCACGGAAAACATGAGTTCGGCTCAGGATTTGATGAATGAGGCTCTTGAAAAGGCTAGTATCGAATTAGACAAAACCGTAAAAGCTTGCATCATAGAATTGAAAAATTTTAGCGAAGCGCTTGAAAATCGACTGGCGCATAATTTAGAGCAGATGCTCGAACAATCAAAGCATTTTGCCGAAACGAATGTCGAAGATTTATCCGCTCATCGCGAAGAGTTAGTGGATCATTTGGCAGACTTTGAACGCTCTGAACTTACGACCATCAGCACTGCCGCGCGTGAAGTTCGTCAGCAAATCAGCCAGAAAGCCAAACTTGCTGGCGACGCCATTGCAGTAATCGTCGACCAACAAATCGCGGAGCTTACGGCTCTCGTTGCCTCACCCGATAAACGGTTCGACACATTCACAAAAGATGGTGGCGAGGCTTTAGCAACCGCGTTAAAAGCAAACAGTCGCAAAATTGAAAATCATACCAGCACCTACGAAATAGAGTTGTCTGACAAAGCTCATCAATTTGAAGAATCGGTTAAAGGCGTGCTTTCGACGTCCAAAGCTGGCATTCAAGAAGTGCTCGACCAACACAACAAAGATCTCGAAGTGAAAATCGATAATGTCATCGCCCAGTTGAGCGGCGTGTTGAAAACGGCTCAAATTGACATGAGCTCTCACGCAGCCAGAGGTCATGCAACGCTTGAGAGCAGCGGCGAGCAGAGCAAGGCTTTGATGTCGGGAAGTCTCGAGCAGTGGAGGGCTGATTGCGAGAAGCTGGACCGCAATTTTCTCGACATATTGACATTGGAATCAAAGGACTCTGAGCATGAGCATGCTGGTCGTCTGGATTACAAGGTCGACGAAGTAAAAGCAGAGATTTCTGGTATCGCCAATGATGCCAATGTCAAACTCTCTGCTAATCACAAATCATTTCTGAGTTCACTAAAACGTCTGCAAAAGAAATATGTCGACCGTCTTGACCGGCTGACGACAAAATTCGACGCTGCTTTAGCTGAAGAAGCTAAATTACTGCAAACATCCACTGCCGGAAAGACGTCACCAGAGCTACGAGAGTTACTGCGTTCCAGATTGCAAACCCGCAGCAAAGAAATCATCAAAGCCCTGCAAAAACAAATTGAGCAGGTTGAATCTGAATTTGGACGCTATTCAGCTGGGTCGGCAGAACGAATGGAAAATATTAAGGCTTCGACCATTGACTCATTAGAAAAGCAATTGAAAACGATGCGCAGTGAAATTGATCGCATCACGAAAAATTTCCACAGTCAGATGACAGATATGAATGCCGACTTACCGCAAATCGAAGAAGCGGGAATTACAGCAGCCATGGCCGTGACAGCCTATCGAGACGCGCGTCTTTCGTTTGGCAGTGAATGAGCAAATTGCGCAATCTCAGCGAAGATAATCAATACGATAGCAGTAGTAATTTTCATTTAGAAGGACAGACATGACATCAGTTGCCGGTAAAAAGCCTCAAGACATATACGACGCCGGTGCCTCTCAAGCAGCGGCGATAGAGCAGGCCGCTTCAGAGCATATGAATCGTGAAGCGAGTCTAGCCACCAAACAAAGCGACAAAATTGACGCCGATGTGTCTATTAAACTCGAAGATAAAAGCGACGATATAGTCGCCGAATTAAAAGGGACGAAAACAGCCTATCTGCAACGATTACAAAGAACAATCGAAAATGAAGTGCGTGAAACCAACGCCCATTTAGTGCAGGTGAGTAAAGACCTGGAGAGTCTGGCAGCGAGACTTAAAAGACAAATATCCGGTCTCAAATCGTCACATGGCGAAGATGTGAAGACACTGACTGAAAATCTGTCAGAACAATTTGAGGGTGTCACTGAGCGAACCCAGCGAGAACTGGAAAAAACAGATTTCGATGCTAACTCCCGTTTGAGAGCAAAAGGGAATACTGCAGTCACTGTGGTGCAACAAAAGTTAGATCAGAGCCTCTGGGAAACTCGCGGCGAAGAACGGCAATATAACAGCGTCTTCTTCAAGAATTTCATGAAAAAGGCCAATAACATTGACATTCATTTTTCAGGATTGATGCAAGAACTTTCGGAAGACTTTGAAAAGCACAACAGAGTCTTGCAGACTCAGGCTGAGAAAACAGATGCTGACCTAAAGAAAGAAGCCGACTCGCTGGCCAAGCAAATCAAGACGCAAGAAACAAAGTATGAAAGAGAAATTAGCGACTTCTTCAATCACGAATCAGTAGAACATAGCAACCGTCTCGACAATAGCCTCAATTCAATTACTCATGAATTGAGCACCATGCACGATGTCACAACCAATAAGCTTTCCGAGCAAACGCAAATACTGAGCACGGACTTATTGAAAGCATCATCTGATGTCAAATCAGCGCTTAACGAGCAATGCCTGGATTTGACGACTCATTTGACAAAATCGATGAGCGAATTCGAAGTCAGACTCAACGAACGCACTGAACATTCGCAGAGTATGAAAGAAGGGTTGGAAGAAGAAAAACACAAGCTCTTTGCGGATTTAAAAAGTGAATTGACAAGTATCAAAGATAGTTTCGAAAAAAATCTCGAGAAAATGGTGGCAACGGCTGTGGAAAAAGTGGTCAGAGTGGGACAAGAAGCCGAGGAAGCCATTACCGCAACCGATGAAAGATGCACCGCTGATTTAGAAAAGTCCGGGTTTGCAGCCAAAAAGGACATTGACGAAACCATTTACCGCTTTCTTGACGTCATCGCCGAACACAGAGCCAAAGCCCTTGAAGAAATCGCTAAGGCAGCAGGCTCTAGCGATACATCCGCGGAAATTTCTGGACAACATCAACCGCATTCGACTGCCAGCAGCTTCGAAAAAGAAGTCGAAAAGTCTTTAAGCGCTAAGATAGACGAGCCCGTTAAAACGCATGCCACGCAATCTTTTGGGGACGACTCGGTGGCGACCGAAAAATCAGAAGAATCAGAAGAAGAATCTCCCTTTGATCTCGATTTCATCAATTTCGGCGACGCCGAAGACCAGCCTTCAGCGGCCGAAGTAGCGACGCCGCCACCAACACCACCGGATCCCAGTTCAGAAGGACGCATCAGGCGACGTCGCAACCTCGACCAGCCTGGTTCAAGCTAAACCCTTCCATAGACTACTTGACCTTCAATTTGTCCACTGCCCCTCACCTCACTCTCAAAGACGAAAAAAACATGAGCTCAATGCTGAGTAAGAACCAAATCAAATACCGCGATCTAGCAGGCTATCTATTTAGCTACGATCGAAATACGGTCGAATCGGCGGAAGTATGGGCAAAGGATCACAGTACCGGCTTCGAGCCAGGGATGATGCTGTTTTGCCTCGAAAAGGTGACACCGCAGAGTGCCGTGGTGGTAGGGCGAAAGGACGACGGCGATTTTTATAAGGTCAGCGATTTATGCTTCGTTGTCGGCGAAGATGATAATCGCGCCCTTGGCGTCAACATTACATCAAACGTTTACGACCTTCGCTTTATCGAAGTTCTTCTCTGTGAAAAAGCGCAAAAGGCCATTCTCAACGAAAAAGATTTTTTATACGTCACCGCTAAACCAGCCAAGCCGCTAGATCCAGCCAAAATTCATGAAATCGAACAAGTCGGCGCAGTCTATGCCATGGGAGGTTCAAGACGCGCACTGGTAGTCGATACAAACGGCCCAAATGAACCGGCTATGGCACTTCTATCTTTGATGGGTGCAAATATTACCCCCACCGGAATTGGGCGGCAGTTGCTCGATATCGGCAATGTTTGCAGCCTCTTGTTTTCTTCGGACTCCAGGCAGCAAGATGATCAAAACAAATTACTAATTCGCAGTATTTACATGCCGATTTCTTCCGGGCAAACCGTCATTGATCCAGCTGCCATCAAGGCGCAAGCTGACTCGGTCTGGCAGGGACCAACTGGAACCGTCAGTGAAGCTGCCGAACCACCGGCGTCGAACTTTGAGCAGAGCAGCGATGCACCACCGACGTTTGCAAGCGCACCACCGACCTGGGGAGTGCCAGCAAAATTTGAAGATCCAAAGGCGGCTGCCAACATCAATCAGTCGTTCGTAGCCGATATTCCTGCGGCTCCGAAACCGGCCGATTTTGGTCAGCCAGCGTCGCCAACAAGCTATCAACCCCAGGCGAATTCGCCCTTCCAGGAAATTCCTCAGGCGCCGCCAATGGATTTCGGGGGGCAGTTTACACAACCAGCTGCTGCCGCACCGCAAAACCCGGCCCCTGCTGCAGAGGCACCACAGGCAGCGCCAGCGATGCCGGACTTTTCTGCACCCACAGAATTCGAGCAACACTTCAATTCGCAGCCTTATTTTGAAGAACAAACACAGGCCGAACCAGCTTCAGAAAATGAATTGAGACAAGCTTATGAGCAAGTGGCACAAGTGCCTCCTGCCACCGAACAGCCGGCACCGGCAGAATTTCCGCCGCAATACGCTGAGGCACCTTTAGAATCAGGCTGGTTCAGCCCTAGCGAGCCCGAACAAAGCGCCACGGAGCCAAGCAACAATTTTGCTATGCCTGAAAACGCGCCGTCTGATTTCGCTCAGCCGATTAATGAAGCACCAGTGGTGATACCGCCACGCTTTCCTTCATCAATGTATGGAAGTTCTACAGCAGCTGCAATACCACAGCAAGCACCAGTAAACCAGCCACCATATGGGCAGAATGCAATTCAAAGCAACCCGATAGAGCAATTCAACGCTCCTGAGCCAGCTCCTACTTCTACTTCTACTCCCGAGCAACCTCCTGCCATTCCGCAAGCACCAACTCCCACCCAGCAATCAACCGTTACCGAGACGGACTCTGCGGAAAATATGGCTTTGCCCTCTTTAGAGGAGCTGGGCATCCAGCCACTGAATCAGCCAGCGATGGCCCAACCAGCGCAAGCGGACCAGAGCGCGCAATGGTGGTCAGCTCAAGAAATGCAAAAACCGCTGATTGAGCCACAATCAGTGATAAATGTAAACGACAGCCCTGCAATTGAACCGAATCCTCAATCAGCACCCGTGCAGTTAGCCTGGGGAAGTGCGCCTGAAGCCGAGGTAAGCGCTAGCCCCCTAACACCTGAAAGTTCGTCACCGGTTTTTGATCCTTCTAGCCCCGATCAAAATGCAGCAGTTGAAAACGCTCCTTTTGAATCATTCATGCAGGTGCAGCCCATCGAGCCAGGCAACATCACCCAGCCCCCTGAACCGACCGAAGCGTTGCAGCCAGTACTAATTTCAGACGATGAAATCAACAATAATCCAGCTTTGCTGTGCATGGCTGAAGACGAGCCAAGCCAAGCCGTAATAGAAACTCCACCTGAAATCGTCGAAAAGGCGCCTAATGTGCCAGAAATCCAAGCACCGACATTTTTTGAACAAGCAGCCCAGGCAATAAAACCAGAAATTCCAGCCTCTCCTTTTGCATCTATTCAAAAGCAGACTGACATTGGCGCATCGTCGCCGGTGGCATCA